>Ga0307305_10001173_pt1 | contig 10279 bp, 10 predicted proteins | sample ER_DNA_186_FD_194512 | JGI IMG/M metagenome (GOLD analysis project Ga0307305, IMG submission 194512) | Bulk soil microbial communities from the East River watershed near Crested Butte, Colorado, United States - ER_DNA_186 | ecosystem: Environmental > Terrestrial > Soil > Floodplain | place... | reverse complement strand
CAACCATTCTCTTGTGGGTCGCGGCTGTCGATGGTGGCCGGGTCGTGTACCTGGATCGCGGAGCTGGGCGATTTGTCGCCGGTCTGTTACCTGACGACGAGCATCTTGGCCAAGCGGAGGCGTTCACGTCGCTCGTCGAGGTCATCGTCGGTGAAGGTTGAGCTGAACGTCGGTCCTGTTCGCGTGACGAGACGCCCTCCGACGGTTATGTGGGATGGCGTCACGGACGCTGTCGTGCTCAAGTCCCGTGCTCTCGGCTTTGAGGGCGCTGCCGAAGCCGACCGCCTCCGCTGGCTAACGGGATTCCGCCGCCTTCTCGATGGACTCGATGGCCCAATTCAGGTGATCGTGGAGGTCGCACCAGGCGTGGGCCCCACGGCGCCCGACGTTCACCGGCTCCCGACGCGTGGTGACGACACCCGGAGTGCCGACATGGGTTTTGTCGACGAAGTAGCCAGGTCACCGTCCGCCCACTGCTGCACGGTGTCGTTCGCAACCGCCGAAGGCCACGCTCCGCGATTGGCTGCAGCCCTCTCAGAGATGGGAATCGCTTTCAGCCCAGTCGAGCGAATGGACCCGATTTTCGGAACCGAGCAGGCGAATCACTTCCTTCATTCGGGCGGCTGGAGTCGCAGCTGGTATCTGGAGCGCCTGCCGGGGACCGAGCTCGAGGCGGGATGGCTGCACCGCTTGTTGCCGCGCGGCCTGAGGCTGAGCCTTTCATGGCACGCAACCCCACTGCCGGTGGCCTGGGTCGTCGAATACCTGCAGCGCCAGCTGGTGGGTATGCGTGCCACGCGCCTACAGGAGCAGGGCGCAGGAACCTCTGATCCGGCGCTGGCAGGCGCGCTGCCCAACGCAGAGGATCTGCAGCGCCGCTTGGCGGCCAGCCAGGAGAAGGCTTTCCACGTCTCTGCCTACCTGACGGTGACGTCGCCGACGCGCCAGGACCTCGAAATCGATGCGCGGAGGATCGAAGCCGCGGCTCGCGGGTTTCTGTGCCGCGTGCAGCCATGCACGTTCAGGATGTTCGACGGTTACCTGGCCACTCGGCCGGCTTTCACCGACCGCCTACAGCGCACCCGCATGGTTGACACGAGCACGCTGGTCACCTTCTTTCCGTGGCTCGACCCTGAGCTGCAGCAGGCTGGCGGTCTGGTCATTGGACGCAGCGGCTCGACGGGCTCACCAGTGATGGTCGACCCATTCGATCAGCAGCATTACGCGAACGCAAACATCGGGGTGTTCGGCCATTCCGGCGCCGGCAAAACCTATTTGCTTTCGACCCTCGCGATGGGCGCGCTCGGACTGGGCGTCCAGGTCTACGTCATCGATCCCGAGCACGAGTACGGCGAGCTCGCCAAACAGCTCGGTGGTGTCGATGTGCCCCTGGCCCTGGGCTCCGGACACGCGCTCAACGTCATGGAGCTGCGGCCCTCCGACCGCCGCGACGAATCTTGGATCGGGCCTGCCACGGCGGACGCTGTGGACCTGTGCGCGACGATCAGCGGCGGTCTCGATGAGCGCGAGCGAGCCCTTGTCGAAACCGCAGTCCGACGCGCCTATCGCGACGCAGACCCTCCGCTCCTGCGCGATGTGGCGACGAGCCTTCCCGAGGAGTCGCGGGTGGCGGTGATTCTCAAGCGCTGGGTGCATGGCAGCCTCGGCCAGATGTTCAGCGCTCCGACGAACATCGACCTCGACGCCCCGATCGTCGCGTTCGGAATGCGCGAGCTGCGAGATGAGATGGTGGCGCCCGTCCACTTCCTCCTCGCCGAAGCCTTGTGGACTCGCATCAAGAGGAAGGACCGTCGCCGAATGCTCGTTGTCGATGAGCTCGGGCTGCTGTTCGAGGACCCGACAATCCGTCGATTCGTGGTCAGCCTCGCGCGCCGGATCCGCAAATACGACGGATCCTTGGTCTTCGCGACCCAGAATCCCGGCGATCTTCTCAGCTCGGATCAAGGAGCTGTGGTCGCGACCAACCCCGCGGTCCTGTTGTTCGGCGTGCAGCGACCCGGTGAGGCGGCGAAGCTCCAGCGCACATTTCACCTGAGCCGGCACCAGCGCAGTTTTCTCGAGACCGCTCGCCGGGGGGACTTTCTCCTTGCCGCTGGGGCGGAGCGGCTGTCGGTTCAGGTCCAGGCCCCTCCGTGGCAAGAGGAGGCGATGCGCATGGCTCGCGATCGGGTCCGACCTCCGCCCTGACCCGGTAGGCTAGCCACGTAAATGCGGCGAGTTCTCCATTACCGATTGCACGGCCTGCCTGAACAGCGTCTGGAGCGCGTTCATGCCCAGTTCGAAGCGCTTGCGGCGGCAAGAACGTGGCGTTGCGGCACGCCCTGGGTGGCCAGCGCCCGCTCGACAGGCCTCTTCGAGATGGAGTACTTCCGGCATATGCGCATCGAGGAGAAGGAGAACCTGAGCGCGGCAGGCTTCGTGAAGATGGCAGGCGACGAGACCGACGCTCTGATCATCACGATCTTCATGCGCGACCTGAGCGCGGAGTATGCGATCAGGGTCGCGATGAAAGACGAGGACCATCCGCTGGCCAAGCTGCGCCGCCTCGAATTCCACAACGGCAGGCTCCCCAGCGGACAGTCGCTTGAGGACGTGCTCGCCAAGCGTCCGGTGATCAAGAAGGTGGAGGGCGAGAGGATCCTCTTTTACCCGCCGACCTTTCGGCTTCACTCACAGGGTCCGCCAAGTCCCGAATGGGCGTATGCGCTCTGCGGCATCCGGGCCTACGCGCCAACGCTGCTCGAGGCCGAACAGGAAGCGCTCAAGATCCTGAGAGGCTTCGGCCACCTTGGCACCTGAGGTCGCGGGTGCCGACGGATCAGTAGAGTCCGCCGGCGGCGTCAAGCTTCAATACCGCGCCTGGCCCCACGCTGGCGCACCCATCACTTTCGCTGTGGTGCACGGCCTCGGAGAGCATGCGGGGAGGTACGAGCGATTCGCCAAGGGCATGGCGAACCACGGCATGGGAACTTTCGCTGTTGACCTTCGCGGCCACGGCAAGAGCCCGGGCCAGCGCGGGCACGTCGACTCGTGGTCGCAGTGGACCGATGACGTCTTGGCATTCGTCAAACACGTTGCCTCGGTCGTTCAGGGCGAGGTGGTGCCGCTCGGACATTCATTCGGTGGGGCAACCCTCTTGAGCGCGGTGCTGGCTGGCAAGCTGCCGAGCAGCAAGCGGTTTATCGTGTCGAGCCCGGCTCTCAAGGTGAAGGTTGCGGTGCCCGCGTGGAAGATCAAGCTGGGTACGGCGGCATCGAGCGTGCTGCCCAAGCTGGCGCTGGACAACGAAGTCGATCCCAAGCTTCTCTCGCGGAGGCCCGACGTCGTCGAGGCCTACCGGACCGACCCGCTGGTCCACAGCAAGATCTCGAGCCGTCTTTACACGGAGTGGCTGGCGGCGACAAGGCAGATCCTCGATCGCGCCGGCGAGATCAATGTCCCGTTCCTGATCCTGGCTGGAACAGACGATGGGCTGATCGACCCCGAGGGCAGCAAGGAGCTGCACGCGAAAGCGCCTTCCGTCAGCGAGCTAAGACTGCTGGAAGGCCGCTACCATGAGCCGTTCAATGACAGCGACAACGAGGAGGTCTTCGCAATGATCAGCAGCTGGCTGGCGAACTCGTGATGGCCCTTGCCGGGCTCGCGCTGGCCGCGAGCCTCAACCTGCAGCCGGGGTCATGGCTTTTGTGGATCCTGGTTGGCTTGATTTCGGGCGCGATTGCCGCGCGCGTCGTCGCTGGTCGCGGATTCGGCTGCCTTGCTGACATATTGGTCGGCATTGTCGGCGCTTTCATCGGCGGCTGGCTCCTCGGATTCTTTTTCGACGTCAACACGACGGTCGGCTTCTGGGGCAGCCTCGTCGTCGCGTTCATCGGCGCCGCGGCGCTGCTGGCGGTGCTGAAGCTTTTATCCGGCGGGCGCCTCTGACGCCGGAGCGCCTGCAGCCAGCGAGGCGACTCGTTCAACCGCTGACGCCACTTCCGCCGGCATGAAAAGAGGAATGTCGTGTGGTGAGTCGAACCAGCTGACCTCCACATTGGGCGCCAGTGACGCCAGGCGCTCTGCGCCCAGCTCTCTCGACCTGGATACCCTGGCGGGGCCGTGCTTGGCAAGCAGCGCGGCAGCCGGCACCTCGACGCGCGGCCACAAGACATCCGGCTGCGCCTCGTAGAGACCGCGCAGCAGCTCCAGGCGCACAGGCGCGGTGAGCGTCAAGACGAGGGCATCGCCGTCGGGCACGATCCTTGCTTTCACAAACGACTCAAGATCTTGATCCCACGTGCCCTCGAAATCGCGCATCGACTCGGCGACAGCGTCCTCGAAGGATGAGAACCGAGGCAGCGGCGGTTGCATGAGCGACTGCGCCTCCTCCCAGCTGAAAAGGTTTGCTGCACTCTGCACCGGGCCGTCGATGAAGACCAAGCCGGATGCTGAGCCGGAGCGCGTGCCGGCAAACTCGAGCGCGACAGTGGCGCCCCACGAGTGACCCACGACAACAGGCTTTGCCATCCCAAGCGCGGAGATGACTGACGACACGTCGTCCAGCAGCTGTTCCATCGCGTAGCCGTCCGGAAACGCTGGGGGATGCGGGGCCTGACCGGTCAATCCATGGCCGCGCTGATCGAGAGCGACAAGCCTCCGGCCTGGCAGGCGCCGAGCGAGTCGCTCCCAATACCTGGCGTTCGAGCTCAGGCCGTGGAGGAGGAGGACACCGGGCTCTCGCGCTGAGTCAGGTTCAGGAATCCACTCCAGGTAGTGGAGGCGGACTCCATCTCGAATAAGCCAACCGTCGACCGGTGTGCCCACCGGCGCTAAGGCTAACTCGCGGCGGCGGCCACACCCTCCGACACGGATTCCTCGACCTGAACCACAGGGCGCTGGTAACCCTTGATCAGTAGGGCGGACAACGCCGTGAGAGCAAGGACTGCGATCGGCACCACCAGGGTGGGCTTGAGTGCATCGATGTAAGCGGTGACGAAAACATCGTGGGCGAGAGTAGTTAGCTGCTGTGCGACTCCGGGCGGCAATCCCGCCGGCAGCTTCGCGCCGTTCTGGCCCGTGCCGATCTCAAATCCGTTTGAGGCAACCGAGCTGAAGGCGGCAATGAACTGTTCCCGGTAAGCCGCAGGAAGCGCCCCGGCGTGACTCACCGCCTGGTCGTGCAGCGCGGTCGCGAGATTGTTTTGAAGTAGAGCTCCCACCACCGCGCTACCGACAGCAGCACCAACCTGGCGCGTGGTGTTGAGAACACCGGATGCCGCGCCGGCCATTCGTGGAGAGATGTCGCGCATGGCAACTGTCGTCATCGGAGCGAAGGTCATGCCCATACCTGCGCCGGACACGATCGCAGGCCCCAGGAAATCGATCCATGTCGAGTCGGGCCCGGCGACGAACGTCAGGGACCCGAATCCGATGGCGAACAGCAGGATGCCCGCCATCAGGATGTACTTACCTCCGACGCGATCAGCCATCCGGCCGGCGAACGGAGCCACGACCATCGATGTCAACGACATCGGGGCGAGAGTGAGGCCGGCGGTTAGAGCGGAAAAGCCGCGAACCGACTGCAGGTAGATGACGATGGGCAGGAACAGGCTCATCATGCCGAATGCGATCGAAGCTGCAATCCAGTTTGCAACCGCAAAGTTCCGCTCCTCGAAGAGCGACAACGGAACCAGCGGCTCGGCCTGGAAGCGTTCCCAGATCACGAAGAGCACCAGAAGCGCGGCGCCCGCGACGATCACTTCAGGAATCGTGATCACGTAAGAGCCGATCTCACCCCAGCTGAAGCGCTCGCCCTCGATGAGGCCGAAGACGACCCCGAATAGGCCGGCGGTCGACAGGATGATGCCCACGATGTCCCATCCGTGTCGCCGCCCCGGACGCAGGTCCGGGATGATCACAAAGGTCGCCACCAGCGCCGCGATCCCGATCGGCACGTTGACGTAAAAGATCCAGCGCCAATCTATGTAGGTGACGATCGCGCCACCCACGGTGGGTCCCGTGAGGGTGGCCAGGCCTGCGACACCGGCCCACACCCCAAAGGCCGCTCCGCGGCGCTCCGGCGGGAACAGGACGGTGAGTATGGAGAGCGTTTGAGGCGTGAGCACTGCGCCTCCGATGCCCTGGAGGACGCGAGCCGCGATCAACTGATTGGCGTCTTGGGCGAAGCCGCAGAGGGCTGAGGCGACAGTGAAGATGGCGAGCCCGATGGCGAACAGGTTGCGTTGCCCGTACAGATCGCCGAGGCGCCCTGCGGTGATGAGCAGCACGGCGTACGTGAGGATGTAGGCGTTCAGGACCCAGAGGATTTGATCGAGTGTCGTGTTGAGCCCAGCGCTCATGGCCGGGATCGCGACGTTCACGATCGTGGTGTCCAGCATGATCATGAAGAAGCCGGTGACCAGCACCACCACAACCAGCCACGGGTTCCTCTGCTTTTCAGGCATACCTATCTCTCAACCTCGAGTGTTCGCGATCGATTCCAACATCCTTGCGACGAACGGATCGCGCCGGAATCGACACCAGCGCTCAATCTTTGAGCGTGTGACCGAGGGGCTTTTCGAACCACGCAACGTCCCAGTAACGGCCGAACTTGCGTCCCTGCTCCGTGAAATGGGCAACTCTCTTGAATCCGAAACGCTCGTGTAGCGCAACCGACGCCGGGTTGGGTAGGCCGATCCCGGCATATGCACGATGAATGTCCTCACTCTCCAGCGCGTGGAAGAGCTCCGTGTAGAGCTTTGAGCCGGTGCCACGCCCGACAGCCTCCGCAGCCAGGTAGATGCTGGTTTCCACCGAGGTCGCGTAAGCCGCTTTGGGCCGAAACCGGCTGCTGGTGGTGAACCCGACCACAGCCTCCTCCCACACGGCGACGAGCAAACGGTGACGGCCGGTGGTTCCGTAGTGGGTGAACCACTCGCGGCGCGCCTCGATGGTGATGGGCTCGATGTCGAACGTGAAGTGGGTCTCCTTCACATACTCGTTGTAGATGCCGTTGATCGCTTCGAGGTCGTGTTCGGTGCCCTCCCTAACGTTCACGTTTCAAGTTTATTTGGCGACCTGCCGGACGATCGCTCGGGCGACAATTGAGAGATGGATAGGATCGAGCTGATGGGCCTGGTGTTCAGCGGCCGGCACGGAGTGCGCCCAGCTGAAAGAGAGCAACCACAGGAGTTCAAGGTGGACGTCAAGCTGGATGCCGACCTGGCCGAGGTCGGGCGCAGCGACAGCATCGTCGACACAGTCGACTACCGCCTTGTATACGCGATCGCCAAAGACGTCGTCGAGGGCGAGTCGGTCCAGCTAATCGAGACCCTCGCGCACAGGATCGCCGAACGTGTACTGGACCTGAACAAGGTGATGGCGGTGTCGGTTCGCATCGCCAAGCGGCCGGAGAGCATGAGGCCAATAGACGCGGCCGCTGTAAAGATCAGAAGGACGCGCGCGTGACCGTCGCGTACTTCGATTGCTTTGCGGGCATCTCTGGGGACATGACCCTCGGGGCGCTGATCGATGCCGGCGCCGACCGAGCGGTGCTCGACGCGGCCGTCGAGGCGATGCGGCTGGGGGACGAGGTCAAGGTCGAGGTCAGGCGTGAAGCGCGAGGACACGTCGGTGGGACGCGGGTGCTGGTTGAGCTTCACGAACGCACTGGGCGCACGGTTCCGTCACTGCGCACCGTCGTGGAGGAAGCCGATATACCTGATGGGGTCAAGCTGTCCGCGCTTGGCGCCATCAACAGACTTGCGACCGCGGAGTCGCAAATCCACGCCGTCCCCGAAAGTCAGCTTCACCTGCACGAGCTTGGCGGCTCAGACACGCTGGTCGACCTGGTGGGCGCCTTCTGGCTTCTGCAGGAACTGGAGGTTACCCAGGTCTACGCTTCGCGCCTCCCCGCGCCGCACGGGAGGAAAGAAGAGCTGCCGCTTCCGGCGCCTGCAAGCGTTCGCGTTCTCGCGGGCACCGGCGCTGTGTTTGAGGATGCCGAAGGTGGACGTGAGCTTGTAACGCCAACCGGTGCAGCAATCCTCGCGGTGGCCGCGAAGTTCGAGCGACCTGCGATGTCGCTCAATTCGATCGGTTACGGCATCGGAGCCCGGGAGTCGCCTGGCAATGCTCTGGCGGTGTGGATCGGTGAAGAGGTGCGGAGCGAGACAGGAGTCACTGTGATCGAGACCAACCTCGACGACATGGCCCCGAACTTGCTCGCTGCCCTTTGCGAAGACCTGATGGTCGCGGGCGCCCTTGACGTGAGCGTGACACCGGCCCTTATGAAAAAGGGTCGCTCAGGTCACCTGCTCGCCGTCATCTCGGCGCCTGAGCTGGTCGCTCGCCTGACCGACCACCTGCTGCGACACAGCACGACACTTGGGGTGCGCATGAGGACGATGGAGCGGGTCGTCGCCCAGCGGAGGATTGTCGAAGTTCAGACGGCGCTTGGCGTGGCTCGCGTCAAGGTCAAGGAGATTGGTGGCAAGCCTGTGGATGTCGCCCCCGAGTTCGAGGACTGCCGGCGGATCGCCCGCGAGTCAGGGCGGGATCTCCGGGAAGTCACGAGATTGGTGGCTGAGGCAGCAAGGAACGAGCTGGGCCTCGCCTGAGGTTTGTCAGCCGGCGCAGTCGCGACAATTAGTCGCGTGACAGCTCGAGTCCTCGACGGCAAGGTCGTCGCGCGACAGGTTTACAGCGACATCGCGGCAGGCGTCGAAGCGCGCGTGGCGCGTGGCGGCTCCCGGCCCAAGCTGGCAACAGTGGTCGTCGGCGACGATCCGGCGTCCGCGCAATACGTACGCATGAAGCAGAAGAACGCCAAGCAGGTCGGCATCGACTCCGACGACCACCGGCTACCCAGCTCGACAACCACCGAGCAGCTATTGGACCTGGTCGAGAAGCTGAATCGGGATGACGCGGTGAGCGGCATCCTGGTGCAGCAGCCTCCGCCACCGCATATAGATATGACGCGCGTGATAGACGCAATCGATCCGGCCAAGGATGTCGACGGCGCCCATCCACTGAATGTGGGGCTCGTTGCGCTGGGATTTGCTGGAGGCATCCTCCCGTGCACCCCCGCTGGAATCATCATGCTGTTGGAGCACGCGCAAGTTCCGATCGAAGGCGCGAACGCAGTGGTGGTGGGCCGGAGCAACCTGGTCGGAAAACCCACCGCGCTTTTACTCCTGAGACGAAATGCGACGGTGACTCTGTGTCATACGCGGACCAAGAACCTGGCCGGCCACGTAAGCAACGCAGACATTCTTGTCGCGGCTGCGGGACGGGCGAACCTGATAACCAGAGAAATGGTCAAACCCGGCGCGGCCGTAATCGACGTCGGCACCAACATGCTCGATGGCAAGCAGGTTGGAGACCTGGGACCCGGCGTCGCGGAGGTAGCCGGGTGGCTGACCCCCAATCCAGGAGGAGTCGGTCCGATGACGCGGGCGATGCTGATAAAGAACACGTTTGACGCTGAGGTTCGCCGGCGCCCTCTCGCGTGACATACGAAGAATCGCTCGCCTACATCTCCAGGCTAGGCCGCTTCGGGATGAAGCTCGGCACTGAGCGAACGCGCGCGATCCTCGACCATCTCGGCAATCCGGAGCGAGGCCTTCGAGGAGCATTGATCGCGGGCACCAACGGCAAGGGGTCGACGGCTGTCTGCCTGGCTTACATCCTGCAATCCGCGCATCTCAATGTCGGCTTCATGCCGAAGCCACACCTCGTCTCGTACACCGAGCGCATTCAGCTCAACGGTGTGCCGATAAGCGAGGGAGATTTCGTGAGGACGCTCGAAGAGCTGTTGCCTGCCCTCGACGAGATCACCAAGGAGGTAGGTCAGGCAACGGAGTTCGAAATGCTGACCGGGATGGCGCTTGCTCACCTGGCGCCTCGAATCGACAGGCTCGTCTGCGAGGTCGGCCTCGGCGGCCGGCTTGACGCCACGAACGCCCTCGATCTCGGGGTCGCTGTCATAACCAATGTGGATTACGACCACCAGAAGTACCTGGGGGACACGATCGAGCAGATCGCACGCGAGAAAGCGGCAATCATCAAGCCCGGCAACCACGTCATCACCGGTTGCGAAGGCGTCGCACTCGAGATTGTTGAGGACCACGCGAGGAGAGCTGGCTCGACGATCTGGCGGCTGGGCCGCGAGATCATGCTCGAATCGAAGTCCAGAGGGTGGAACGGGCATACGCTCGCGGTCACCGGCCCCGGCTTCGAGCATTCGGACTTGAGCCTGCCTCTTGTCGGTGACTAC
>Ga0307305_10001166_pt1 | contig 10302 bp, 8 predicted proteins | sample ER_DNA_186_FD_194512 | JGI IMG/M metagenome (GOLD analysis project Ga0307305, IMG submission 194512) | Bulk soil microbial communities from the East River watershed near Crested Butte, Colorado, United States - ER_DNA_186 | ecosystem: Environmental > Terrestrial > Soil > Floodplain | place: USA... | reverse complement strand
GGGTTCCTGTTTCACCGCCGACCGCATCCGGGAGGACCCGGAATGTCTCACATCAGCTCCGCAGGCAGAAACGGCAAGACCTGCCGCCAGGATGTTCTTCGCGGCGTTGATGTCCCGGTCATGCCGGGAGCCGCACGAGGGACACGTCCAGTGCCGGGTGGAAAGGCTCAGCTCCGCGAGCAGGTGCCCGCACGCCGAGCAGGTCTTGCTGGACGGGAACCAGCGGTCAACTACGATCAGCTGGCGTCCTGCGCGCTCGCACTTGTACTCCAACTGGCGGCGGAACTCGCCCCATCCGCAGTCGCTGATCGCGCGGGCTAGGTGCCGGTTACGGACCATGTTCCTGACGGCGAGGTCTTCGATCACGATCATGTCGTTCCTGCGGACCAGGCGAGTGCTGGCGCGGTGCAGGAAGTCCCGCCGCGCGTGGCGGATCTTGCGGTGGGCGCGGGCCGCCTTCGCCGCGGCCTTGGCTCGGTTCGCCGAGCCTTTCCGGCAGCGGGCCAGGCGCCGCTGGTAGCGGGCCAGGTTCCGGGCCTTGCGCGCCAGGTGCCGCGGGTTGGCAATCCGCTCCCCATCCGACGTCACGGCGAAGTCCGTCACGCCCAGATCGACGCCGACCGCATGACCGGCCGGCTCCAAGGGCTCGGGGGCATCCGCGTCGATGGTCAAGGTCACGTACCAGCGGCCGTCCGGTTCCCTGCAGATGATCACCATCGTGGGGTCGAGCGTGGCCACGTCCACCTCGGGCCAGGACCAGGTGAACCGTAGCGGGCTGGCCGTCTTGGCCAGCCGCAGCTCGCCGTCCCTCATCGTGAATGCGCGGCGTGTGTAGTGCGCGGTCTGCCGGCCGCGCCGGGACTTGAACCGCGGGTAGCGGGCGCGCCGGGCGAAGAACGCGGTGAACGCCTGGTGCTGGTGGCGGAGCGCTTGCTGCAGCGGCACCGAGGAGACCTCGGTCAGGAAGGACAGGTCCGGGTCCTTTTTCATGAGAGTCAGCGCGGCGTCGGTCTCGGCATAAGAGGTGGCCGTGCGTTCGGCCTGCCAGCGAGCGTGCCGGGCGGCCAGGGTCTGGTTCCAGACCACGCGGACGCAGCCGAAGGTGCGGTTCAGCGTCTGCTGCTGCTGATCGTCGGGATATGCCCGGCACCGGTAGGCCATCCTCACCCTTACAGTATCGAACACATGGTCGTAAGAGGTTGGGAGGCGCGCCGCGCGTGCTGCCCGCTGGCTCCGGAAATCACGGTGACCGGGGCCTGGGGTGACTTTCCCGGTCATCGACCGTACGCACTTCGCGGGGTATGCCGCAGAATGTGAAACGCGGGACCTACCCTGGGGAGCTGATGAAGCCACTGGCCGCGGACGATCCGCGCGTGATCGGCGAGTACCGGTTGCGCGCGCAGCTCGGCGCGGGCGGCATGGGCCGGGTCTACCTCGGGCTCTCCCCGGCCGGGCGGGCGGTGGCGATCAAGGTCGTGCACCCGGACCTGGCCAGCGACGCCGACTTCCTGCGCCGGTTCGGCCAGGAGGTCGCCGCGGCCCGCGCCGTCAGCGGGATCTACACCGCGCCGGTGGTGGCCAGCGGGCTGAACGAGCGGCCGCCGTGGCTGGCCACCGCGTTCGTGCCCGGGCCGCCTTTGGATCAGGTCGTGGGGGAAAACGGGCCTCTGCCCGAGCAGGCACTGTGGCCGCTGCTGGCCGGGCTGGTCGAGGCGCTGCAGGCGGTCCACGCCTGCGGCGTGGTGCACCGCGACCTCAAGCCCGCCAACGTGCTGCTGGCCACCGACGGGCCGCGGGTGATCGACTTCGGCATCGCGCGCGCCGCCGACGGCACCTCGCTGACCGCGGCCGGGGTGGTGTTCGGTACGCCGGGCTACATGTCACCGGAGCAGGCCGAGGGCCGGGGAGCGGGGCCCGCGAGCGACGTGTTCGCGCTGGGCTGCGTGGTGGCCTACGCGGCGACGGGGACCGGACCGTTCGGCACCGGGACGGCGGCGGCCATCTTGTACCGGGTGGTGCACGCCGACCCTGTCCTGGACGGGGTGCCGCCCCGGCTCCGCCCGGTGGTCGCCGCCTGCCTGGCCAAGGACCCGGCCGCGCGCCCGTCGCTGCGCGCGCTGTCCGGCATGATCGCCGGCGGGACGGACACCACCGGGCCGTCCGCGGTGGCGTTCTGGCCGTCCTCGGTGGCCCGGCTGATCGGCGCCCACCAGGCCCGGCTCGAGGAGCAGACGCGCAGCAGGCCCCCGGAAGGCGGGGGGTTCTCCTGGGCCGCATCCACGCACCGGCCAACCACGCCGTCGGACCCGGGGCGGGACCGGCCGGCGCCGTCGGGGGAGCCGTCACAGCGGCCCGTTCGGCCTCCCGGACAGCAACCTGCGCCGCCGCGCTGGCCGTACTCCGGGCCGGGCGGGGCGCAGGCCAGCCTGGGCGCCCAGGCGGTGCCGGGCTCGCAGGCGGTGGGCGTGCAGTACCCGGAGCCACGCGGTTACATGCCCGGCAACGGCGTCCCGGTGGCTCAGCCGGCCGGTTACCCGCAGCCGTACCGGACGGGATCGCCCGGTGCGACGGTGCCGCTGCCCGCCAGCATGGTGACCGCGGTCCGGCTGATGTACGCCGGGGCGGCCTTCGCGCTGATCTGGGCGATCGGCGTCATCGCGGTCTCGGCCAGCATCGTGAAGCACTACCCGCTGGCGAGCGAGTCCGCCGATCACCGCCTGGCCGGGGCGGTAACCCTGGCCATCTTGCTGTGCGCCGCCGACATCGCGCTGTGGCTCGGCATCGCGCGGGCCTGCCGGGGTGGCAGCAGCGGCGCCCGGGTAGCGGGCACGGTGCTGTTCGCGGTGCACACGGTGGGCGTGCTCGGCGTGGTGACCAGCAGCCAGGCGGGCCTCGGCCCGGCTAAGGTTCTGACCCTGATCGGCTGGCTGATCGCCCTGGGCGCGGTGATGGCCCTGTGGCAGCCCCCGTCCAGCGCCTTCTTCACCGCGCAGGCGTCACTGAACCGTTAGCCGTGTTCGGCGCATGGATCGCGGATGAGCGGTGCATGGATCCCGTTAGGACCCCGGTGGTCGCCCTGACATGCGGAATTACTGGCCTGATAGCCGTGCTTCACAATGGAGGTCAGCGGCGAGCTCGAGCTGGCGAGGTGCGCGAAGAAGAACATGGCTGACAACGACGGCGCGGGCGGGCCCACGGCCCGGCCGGAACGCGGGCGGCTGCGGATCTACCTGGGTTCCGCGGCGGGCGTGGGCAAGACCTACGCCATGCTCAGCGAGGGGCACCGCCGGGCCGAGCGCGGTGCCGACGTCGTCGTGGGGTTCGCCGAGGCGCACGGGCGGCCGCAGACCAGCGCGCTGCTGGACGGCCTGGAGGTGGTGCCCCGGCACACGCTGGAGTACCGCGGGGCCACGTTCGAGGAGATGGACTTGGACGCGGTGCTCGCCCGGCGCCCTGAGATCGCCCTGGTGGACGAGTTCGCGCACACCAACGTGCCCGGTTCGCGCAACGAGAAGCGCTGGCAGGACGTGGAGGAACTGCTCGACGCCGGGATCGACGTGATCTCCGCGGTGAACATCCAGCACCTGGAATCCCTCAACGACGTGGTCGAGAAGATCACCGGGGTGCCACAGCGGGAGACCGTGCCCGACGCGATCGTCCGCGCCGCCGACCAGGTCGAGATGGTAGACATGACGCCGGAGGCGCTGCGCCGCCGGATGGCGCACGGCAACATCTACCCGCCGGAGAAGATCGACGCAGCCCTGACCAACTATTTCCGCTCCGGGAACCTCGCCGCGCTGCGCGAGCTCGCCTTGCTCTGGCTGGCCGACAAGGTGGACGAGGGCCTGCAGCGGTACCGGGTCGAGCACAAGATCCAGGGCGCTTGGGAGGCCAGGGAGCGCGTCGTCGTCGCGCTGACCGGCGGGCCGGAGGGCAAGACGCTGATCCGCCGGGCCGCCCGGATCGCCGCCCGGTCAGCGGGCGGCGACCTGCTGGCCGTGCACGTGACCAAGTCCGACGGCCTGACCGGCGCTGACCCGGGCGCGCTGGCTGCCCAGCGGCGGCTGGCCGAGTCGGTGGGCGGCACCTACCACCAGGTCGTCGGCGACGACATCTCCGAGGCCCTGCTGACCTTCGCCCGGGCCGAGAACGCGACCCAGCTTGTGCTCGGAGCCAGCCGTCGGTCGTGGCTGACCGCCATGCTCACCGGACCGGGCATCAGCGCCCGGACCATCCGCGGCTCCGGCGACATCGACGTGCACATCGTGACCCACGGGCAGATGGGCCGCGGCCGCGGCCTGCCGCGGCCGCGCGGCGCGATCACGAGGCGCCGGAAGGTGGCCGGGTACGTGCTGGCCGCGGCGCTGCTGCCGGTGCTGACCGTGTTCCAGGCCAGCTTGCGCGGTGACCTCAACCTGACCAGCGACGTGCTGCTGTTCCTGGTCGCGGTGGTCGTGGTCGCTCTGGTCGGCGGGTTCGCGCCCGCCCTGCTGACCGCCATCGCGGGATCGCTGCTGCTCAACTACTTCTTCACCCCACCGATCCACCAGTGGACGATCGCGGAGGCGAACAATGCGCTCGCGATCGGCGTGTTCGTCGCCGTCGCGATCCTGGTCAGCTCCGTCGTGGACATCGCGGCCAGGCGCACCAAGCAGGCGGCGCGGGCCAACGCGGAATCGGAACTGCTCGCTACCACGGCGGGCAGTGTGGTGCGTGGCCAGCGGGGGCTGAGCGCGCTGCTGGACCGGATCCGCGAGGCGTTCGGCATGGATTCGGTCACGCTGCTCGAGTGCACGTCGCCCAGTGGCGACCCGCCCGCCGACGCCTCCGCGGAGCGAATCAGGGGAACACCGGGCAACTGGCACGTGGTCGCCAGCCGTGGTGAACCGGCCGTTACCTGGCCGGGCGAGGCCGACGTCGAGGTGCCGGTGGGCAACAGCCTGCTGCTGGCCCTGCGGGGGAGGCCGCTGCCCGCCGCGGACCGGCGGGTGCTCGGCGCGTTCGCCTCTTACGCCGCCGTCGCGCTGGACCAGCAGCGGCTGGCCGCCGAGGCGCAGGCGGCCAAGCCGATCGCGGCCGCGGACCGGATGCGGACCGCGCTGCTCGCCGCGGTCAGCCACGACCTGCGGACCCCGCTGGCGTCGGCCAAGGCCGCAGTGACCAGCCTGCGGTCGCCGGACGTGAACTGGGACGCGGAGGACCACGACGAGCTGCTCGCGACCGCGGACGAATCACTGGACCGGCTGTCTCATCTAGTCAATAACCTGCTGGACATGAGCAGGCTGCAGGCCGGGGCGCTGTCCCTGTTCCCGCGCCCGGCTGGGCTGGAGGAGATCGTGTCCCACGCGCTGGACAACCTGGACCCGGCGGCCCGGATCGTCACGGTCGAGATCCCGGAGTCGCTGCCCGAGATCAACGTGGACCCGGCCATCCTGGAGCGGGTCATCGTGAACTTGATCGAGAACGCGCTCCGCTACTCGCCGGCCGGGAAGCCGCCGCTGCTGTCCGCCAGCGCCCTCGGCGACCGGGTCGAACTGCGCGTGGTCGACCGCGGCCCTGGCATTCCGGAAAAGGACAGGGACCGGATGTTCGTGCCGTTCCAGCGGCTCGGCGACACCGACAACACCACCGGCGTCGGCCTCGGCCTGGCGCTGTCCCTTGGCCTGACCGAGGCGATGGGCGGCACCCTCACCGCCGACGACACCCCGGGCGGCGGGCTGACTATGACGGTGTCGGTACCGGTCGTCACTGGGCCCGGCTACGAACCCGAGCCCGGCCAGCGGGAACGTGAGGAAGTCAACGGGGGCCCAGGATGACGCGAGTGCTGGTCGTCGACGACGAGCCGCAGATCCTGCGGGCGCTGCGGATCAACCTGCGCGTGCGCGACTACGACGTGCATGTCGCGGCCACCGGAGCCGAGGCATTGGAGGTGGCCGGACGGTACCCGCCCGACCTGGTGATCCTCGACCTCGGCCTGCCCGACCTGGACGGCGTGGAGGTGATCCAGGGGCTGCGCGGCTGGACCAAGGCCCCGATCATCGTGCTGTCCGGGCGGGCCGACAGCCTGGACAAGGTGGAGGCGCTCGACGCCGGCGCGGATGACTACGTGACCAAGCCGTTCGGGGTCGAGGAACTGCTCGCCCGGATGCGGGCCGCGGTCCGGCGCACCGGTATCCCCGAGGACCTCCCCCGGATCCGGATCGGCGAGCTGGTCGTCGACCTGGCCGCCAAGCGGGTCATCCGGCAGGCGCCGGTGCCGGCCGGGGCGGACGGGGCGGCCCCGGATCCAGCGGGCGCGCCCCCGGCGGAGGGTATCCGGCTGACGCCGACCGAATGGCATCTGCTCGAGGTGCTGCTGCGCAACCCCGGCAAGCTGCTCAGCCGGAACCAGCTGCTGACCGAGGTGTGGGGGCCCGGCTACGCCGACGCCACCGGCAACCTGCGGCTGTACATGGCTCAGCTGCGGCGCAAGCTCGAGCCGGACCCGGCCCGGCCGCGCTGGCTGATCACCGAGCCCGGCATGGGGTACCGCTACCAGCCGGACCCGGAATCCGGCTGAGGTTCCGCTACCAGGGGTAGGGCTGGCCGTCCCGGGTGAGGGTGCCGGTCGGGCCGCCGTTGGGGATGGTGACCGCCCAGATAACGCTGGCCGCGGCCTGGGTGATCGAGCGGCCGTCGGGGTGGTTCTCGCTGGCGGGCCAGCCCGGGCAGACCGCGTTGACCAGGATGCCGTCCCGGGCCAGTTCCGCGGCGAGCAGCCGGGTCAGCGCGTTGAGCGCGGCCTTGGACACGCTGTAGGCGGGCGATCCGCCGGTCATCACCGAGATCGAGCCGCCCTCACTGCTCACGTTGACGATCCTGGGCCGCGTGCTGGAGCGCAGCATCGGCAGCAGCGCGTCGATCACCCGCCAGGGCCCGAACAGGTTGACGTCGACCGCCTCGGCCACAGCGCCCAGGTCCGCGTTGCTCGCCGTGGCCCACCGGTCGTACATGGTCGACGCATTGTTCACGAGCACGTCGGTGCGGCCGAACCGGTTCTTCACCCACTCGGCCATGCCGGCGACGCTGACCGAGTTGTCCACCTCGAGCTGGCAGGCGACGATCCGCATCCCCTCGGGATCGAGTTCCTTGGCGGCCAGCTCCCCCCGGCGCAGATCCCGGGAGCCGAGCACTACCGAAAAGCCGAGCAGGGCCAGCTGCCGGCACACTTCACGGCCCACGCCGCGGTTGCCGCCAGTCACCACAGCCACCGGCTGGTCAGCGTTCACACGCATCACCAGCGCCAGCCACGACCGCGACGTTTCTCATGCCAGTCATCTTGCCACCCGCCGCTTACCGCCCTGACCCTCGCAAACCAAATCGTCATCTAAGCGCATAGCAGCCGGAGCAGGCGAGCGCTTGGCGGCCGGAGTAGGCACGTCTATCCTCGTAAGCAGGTGAGCCGGGAAGCCTGGTCGGCACGTCCTGACAAGGAGGTGCCCATGATGATCCGTCGTCTGAGCCGGGATCGGCTGGCGGTGCTGGCCGCGATCGTGGTCGTGGTCGCGGTGGCCGCGAACGGGTACCGGCTGGCCGGGATCCTGGCGGCGCTGTCGGTGGCGGTGTGGTTCGACTTCTTCCTCACCCAGCCCTATGAGACCTTTTCCATCACCCGTCGGACCGACATCGAGACGACCGTTCTGTTGCTGGTCATCGGTATCGCGGTCACCGAGATAGCCGTCTGGGGACGCCGCCAGCGCCTGACCGCGAGCAGGCGGGCAGGCTATCTCGACGGAATCAACAGCGCCGCGCAGGCGGTGGCGGCCGGAGGCTCGGCGTCGGCGCTGATCGAGCAGGTGACCAGGCAGCTCACTCAGTTGCTCTCGCTGCGGTCGTGCAGCTTCCAGCGCGGAGTCGCCGGGATCGGCCGGCCCGCGCAATTGCGGCACGACGGTTCGGTCACCATCGGGCAGCGGGCCTGGGATGTGGACACCGAGGGCTTTCCCACCGGTTCGGACACGGAACTGCTGGTGGAGAGCGGCGGCGTGTTCCAGGGCCGATTCCTGATGACCCCGGTGCCCGGCGCGCGGACCACGCTAGAGCAGCGGCTCCTGGCGGTCGCGCTGGCCGACCAGGTCGGCGCCGCGCTCGCCACCAGCCACCCGGTCGACCAGAGCTGAATGACCGAAGGGCTGCTGTTCGCCACGGCGGCGGCGGCGAGCCTGGTCACGGTCGTAGGCGCGGCGGTCCTGCGGCGCCGACTCGGCTGCGTCCAGGACTCGACGACCTCGATCTTGTTGCCGAAATGGCTGGCGAGCTGCTTGCGGTAGCGCTCACCGCGTTCCGTCGCGACCCGCGACGTAGCGGTAACACTGATCGTTCCAGGTTAGGGCTCTTCAGGGTGTTCTGGGACGCTGCGGCGCGCTAGGCCACGGCGATGATGATGGCGACGATGACCGCGATCACCACCACCACCCCGGCGATCAACATGGGGGGAGACACCGGCGAGCGCCGGGCCCGCGAGGTGTCTTGGTCGCCGCGCTCGACGAAGGCCCGGAACCGTCCGGTGCTCGCGCTCGGATCTTGCTCAAACTCCGACATGTGGACGACTTTAGCTGGTCAGCGGTTGGCCAGATGCCGGATTCGGCGCAACTTCAGGGCATCGGGGCCAGCGCGTCGGCCCGGTCGACCAGCCGCGACAGGACGATCACGCTCTTGGTCCTGACCACGAAGGATTCGGCCCGGATGCGCTCCATGACGTCCTCGAAGTGCCTCACGTCGGTGGCCCTGATGTGAACCAGGGCGTCCGCCTCCCCGGTGATCGTGCACGCGTCCACCACCTCGGGGTAGCGCCGGACCGCCACGCCGATCTCCTCGGGCGAGGTCCGGCCGCCGCAGTACAGCTCCACGTACGCCTCGGTAGTCCAGCCCATCGCGGCCGGGTCGACCCGGGCCGAGAAGCCGGTGATCGCGCCCGCGGCCCGGAGCCGGTCCACCCTGCGCTTGACCGCCGGCGCGGACAGGCCGACCTCGCCGCCGATGAGGGCGTAGCTGGCGCGGGCGTCCCGGACCAGGAAGGCGACGATGCGCGCGTCGATGTCGTCCATCAGTCGATGATGTCGTACCGAGGGCTTCCGGGGGTCTTCCGGCGTTTCCGGCGTTTCCGGGGTTTCCGGGCAGAAAAACGAGGCTCGGCGTCCCGCTTTCGCCGAGCCTCATTAGGTGAGACGCGGAACCTCCCGTGGTGGTTGACGCGATCGGCGTAAACTCCGCAAATCGATCACGAGGACGAGGCCTGCCCCACGGGACAGGCTGGCGAGCACGGCCGGGGCTTGCCGGTCCAGCCGCGCTTCTGCAGGATCCGGGCCTGGAGCAGGGCGGTCTTACAGGGGTGGCCGTAGACGTCGCGCCAGCTGTAGCGAGTGGTCAGGATGCCGTGCGCGCCCGCCTGGTTGTCGCGGTGGTTGTCGCGCCAGCGCTCCTGGTCCGGGTGTGCGAGCTTGCCGTCGAGCTCCGTGGCCAGCTTGAACTTCTCGTAGTAGGCGTCGCGGTAGACGGTCTTACCCTCGATGACCACGCGCACCTGGTGCCTGGACCGGGGCAGTCCGTGCGCCCGCTCCACGTCGCGCAGGTAGCGGTACTCGAGCGCCGAGTGGATGCCGTCGGCGGCAGCTTTGAGGACGTCTTCCAGCTCGTGCCGCCAGCGTATTTTCTTGCGCAGCTGCTGCGCCTGCTCCAGCTTGGCCGCGGTGGTCAGCCGCCTGCCGCAGGCCTGCGTCAGCCAGCCGCAGGCGTCGTCGAAGGTCCAGGCGAGCTGGGCCAGGTCGAGCACGGTCTCCTCCACGCTTGTCCGCGGCGGCTGGCGGCCGGGCTGGGTGGCTCCGGATATGCGCTCGGAGGTCCGGACCACGAGGCCCGGTGCGCTGATCCGCCGGGTGGACGGGACGGTCACGAAGATGAGTTCGGCCGGGGTGTCGAGGAGCCCGTGCAGTTCGGCGGCGGTGAGATGGCTGAGCACCGCGCCCGGGCCGGCGCGGAGCACCGCCGCCCAGAGCCAGGCTGTGCGCGGCGGCGGCCCGGTGAAGGCCGCGTACACACCCCAGTGCATTTGCTGCCAGCGCCCGCGCTCGAGGCGGGTGGCGATCATCTGGGACGTTAAACCGACCGCGAGCAGTTGCTGCCGTGAAATTACGCCCGCCTGCCAGCACGCCAGCTCTGCAGCAGCGCCAGAAATGTCGTAATCCATGTCCGCATGGTGGACTGAGCCACTGACATTTCCATGATCCCGAAGGATCTTTAGTCCACCCAGACTAAAGATCCTTC
>Ga0307305_10001165_pt1 | contig 10305 bp, 6 predicted proteins | sample ER_DNA_186_FD_194512 | JGI IMG/M metagenome (GOLD analysis project Ga0307305, IMG submission 194512) | Bulk soil microbial communities from the East River watershed near Crested Butte, Colorado, United States - ER_DNA_186 | ecosystem: Environmental > Terrestrial > Soil > Floodplain | place: USA... | reverse complement strand
AGCAACCCGAGATCGGTCCCGCAGTGCGGCTCGGTGAGATTCATGGTGCCGGTCCAGACACCTTCGATCATTTTTGGCAGAAATTTTGCCTTCAGTTGCCCCGAGGCATGTGTCAATAGAGCCGCGATCGCACCCTGGGTCAGACCCGGATACATGGCGAATGCCATGTTGGCCGAACAGAAAAATTCGTTGATGATTTCGGTCAGTGTCGCCGGCAAGCCTTGGCCCCCGAACTCAGGAGGCACTGAAATCCCGATCCAACCGCCTTCGACAATTTGTTTGTAAGCGTCCTTGAAGCCCTTCGGCGTTGACACGCTGCCATCGGCGGCCCGCTTGCAGCCTTCCTTGTCGCCGACGCGGTTAAGCGGCGTGAGCACTTCCTCGCTGAACTTGGCGGCCTCGCGTAGCACTGCCTCTACGACATCGGGTGATGCATCAGAGAACCCCGGTAGATTTCCATAGTGGTCCAGATGAAACACGTCGTTGAGCAGGAATAACGCGTCATCGACGGGGGCTTTATAGAGTGGCATCGTTTCTCTCCCGGCAGCGAGCCGCAAAAGTTAACAGAATGTAAAGCTGGCGATTCTGTGCTTCAGACGGCCGGGGCTCCATCCCCCGAAACCGGCGCACGTAGGCCAAAACTCCCGATCACTATGGGTTTTTGGTTTACACCTGTATTAAGGGGCAGGAAACGCAGAAATCGCGATACGAGTCAGGCCTTTCTCGACACTGAAGCTTCGCTCGCAGGCGACAAATCCGAGCAACAAACATCTCGGTGTAGATCTGCCGCAATTCAGCCAACGCGCCGTCAATGTCGTGCCGCTGACGCTCCAGCATATTGATCTGCTCGACACATTTTCGGCGACCGATCGGAAGGGCCTTGCTGCAGCCACGATCTCGCGCCGACAGCATCTCGCGGATTTCGGTCAAAGTGAACCCGAGTCGTTTTCCCTGCAGAATCAACACCAAACGGTCTCGGTCTTCGTAGCTGAACAAACGAGCCGAGCCATTGCGTCGCGGAGCCAGTAAACCCTTGCTCTGATAGAAGCGCAGGGCCCTCAACGTTACGCCCGAATCGCGCGAAAGTTCTCCGATGGTAAGACTATCCGCCCCGTGTGAGCCTGCGCGCTCGGTGGTATTGCCGCCTCGATCCATACCACCGAAAGTATGATCGCGTTCTTCGTGATCCATTTCGCCCCTGTGCCGCCAGCATCGAAACGTGCGAATCCTCGTCGTGCAACCTGCGAGCGCGGTAGCATTCGGGTGTTCTGCCCGGAAACTGCGGTAGTCGTTCAAAACGTTAACCGCTTGTTTACCGTCGCCGGCAAAAAGTTGCGCGTGGACGAAGGACCGAGCCCCGTATCCACCCGCCGTTAGTGTGCGCCGGTTCCACGAGAGTCGATCTGACTCTTGAAGGCTCCACCTCGGACGTGGATGCGAGCGATGAAATTTGGCTTTGCGTCGAGCGTCAAAGGTATTCGAACCGACGCGCGCAGGACGGCGGAGGAGGCCGCACGACGGGCCGGCCTGCCCCTGAATGACTGGCTTAACGCGGTCATCCTGCAGCAGGCCACGAAGCAAGGCATCAAGGCACCATCGCAGACGCGCCTCGACGACGGGCGGGTTTCCGACGAACTCTCTGATGTACACCTGCGGCTGGACGATCTTGGTCGCCGCATCGATCAGGTGACGCGCAGCGGAACCGCGGCATACGCCCCCAGGCGCAACCGAGACGAAGCTGACCCGCTCGTCGAACAATTTGCGCGTCTTGAGCAACGAATCGACCAGCTTGCCAGTAACATTACCCGTGCGTCAGCAACCGAGATGCCGAGCAAGCATGCACTCGAATTCGCGATCGCCGAAATTGCCGCGCGCCGACGTTTTGACAAAGCAGACAGGGCGCCGTCGCAGGACCTGACTGGCCTGGAAGGTCAAATGCGTCGGATTACCGATCAAATCGAGACTCTGCGACGTCCCGGCCTGGAAGAAGCAGTCGCTGGGCTGCGCTCCGAACTGACCGAAATCGGTCAAACGTTAAATGAGGCAATGCCGCGCCAGGCCATGGCATCTATCGAGAGACAGATTCAGGACTTGGCCTACAGTATCGCGGAAGGTCGGCAAGCAGGCATCGACAGCAATGCTTTGGCTGGGATTGAGTACGGGCTTGCCGAGGTGCGGGAAGCACTGCGCGAGCTCGTGCCGGCCGAAAAGCTGTTTGGATATAACGAAGCGATCGAGGCCCTCAGCCACAAAATAGATCTCATCGTCACCCAGAACGACCCTGCAACGATCCAGCAACTCGATAGGCTCTTCGGGGTGCTGCGCGAGATGGCGGCACATGCCGCTTCCGACGAGACTGTGAGCGCCCTGTCTGCCCGGGTCCACGCGCTCGCCGATAAGATCGACTATCTCGCACTCGGTGGAAGCGCCGGCGACGCGTTCAATCGACTTGAACTCCGCATCGATGCACTCAGTCGTGCCGTGTCTGAACGCGTACACGCCGGCGATGCCGCAATTCCGCGTCTAGAAGCGCTAATCCAGTCCTTGTCCGGCAAGATCGAGCACATCCAATCGCGTGGAGACCGGACTGCACTCGATCATTTCGAAGAGCGCATCGCTAAGTTTATTGAGCGGCTGGAAACGACCGGTTCGCGTCTCAATCATCTTGATGCAATCGAACGTGGGTTGGCCGATCTGCTGGTCTATGTCGAAGCGATACATTTGAACAAGGAGACGACCTTATCCGGGACGAATGGTGCCGAGAACTTCGATTTTCTGAAGCAGGACATGGCGCGCACTCACGAAGCGTTGGAGGCCGTGCACGGCACCCTCGGTCGTGTTGCCGATCGGCTCACCACAATTGAAGAAAATATCAGCAGCGGGCGGGCGATTTCAGCGACCGGCGAGAGTGACATTCTCGAGTTGACGCAGATCGCGGATGCCGCATCGACCCACACTCCGAAGGCTGAGGGACGGCCACTTGAACTGATAGTCCGCGCCCCGATGACCGCACCGCCGGCCCACGTGGCGCCTAACGCTTCGCCGACCGGGTCGACTAACGCGATCAACAGGACCACGCGTCCAACCGACGTTATCGCCCGATCCGGTGATCAGCCACTTGAGCCTGGTTCCGGCCAGCCCGGATCCAGTGCAATTTCCGGTCTGCGCATTGCCGTCTCGGAAGGCGCTCTGGGTGCGGCTCGACCCGGCACGCCCGGTCCCGCCTCGAAATCAAGTTTCATCGCGGCAGCTCGTCGCGCCGCCCAAGCGGCAGGCCAGGATCCCAAAAACCGTCAGGCGCGCTCAGAACCTTTCAAGACGACCGGCGACATCCCGCTGCGGGCGAAAGTATCGACACGAATCAAATCAGCCCTGCTAGCGGCAAGCATCGTCGCGATCGTCGTGGGATTGGTCCAGGTCACGAGCAATATTTTCAACTTCGGAATCTTTGAAACAACTGACACCAAGGTGGCAGCCAATTTCGAACCGGACCCGACGGCGGGGTCCAGCCAACTCCAGAGTGGAGAAAACGAAAGCGTCGCTAGCAGTGAGCAGGCGAGCAAACAGACAGCGGCCGACGTCGATGTCACGGCAACACTACTCGCTCCGCCAACGCTGCCGAGTTTGACCCCCGCGCCCAAGGGGGATCCCGTCCAGTCGCTCCTCAATTCAATCGAGGCCGGGAGCAGTTTATCGGCGCTGCTAAGTCCGCCCTTATTGAACACGCCTTCGGCCGGACCGCCCGCAGCAAAAAGCGATGTTACCGGCACGATCGCGCGCACGCCGGCAGACGGCCGGAACGCCCGGCAAGCGGCCCCCGTTACGCAGCCGCCTGCGTCGGACAGCTTGCCGGCTGGCATCGGCGGCGCACGTCTGCGCAACGCCGCAGCGGCCGGTGACCCGGCCGCTGCCTACGAGGTCGCCATGCGCTTCATGGAAGGCCGAGGCGTATCCGCAAATCTCGAAGAAGCCGCCAAATGGTTGGAGCGTGCCGCAAACAAAGGCCTGCCACCGGCTCAATTCCGTTATGCCAGTATGCTCGAAAAGGGACAGGGCGTTAAAAAGGACCTGATCGCCGCTCACAAACTCTATGTGGCCGCCGCCGGCAAAGGACACGCCAAAGCGATGCACAATCTTGCCGTCCTTTATGCCGAAGGTGTGGACGGAAAACCGGACTATGCCAGCGCGGTCCTGTGGTTCCGCAAGGCCGCGGAATACGGGGTAGCCGACAGCCAATACAATCTCGCAATATTGGTGGCGCGCGGTCTCGGCACCGAGAAAAACATCGCGGAGTCCTACAAATGGTTTGCGCTGGCAGCCGCTCAGGGCGACCGGGATGCGGGCCGCAAGCGCGACGATGCCGCTGCCGCCCTCGATGCCCCGACGCTGGCCGCCGCGCAAGAAGCCGTCAAAAACTTTGCTCCGCAGACACAGCCGGCGGCCGCCACCACGGTTCCGGAACCTCCGGGCGGTTGGGACCGAGCAGCGCCACCACCGCATGACAGGCCACGCGCGGCCGCTCCTCTTTCCATAAGCGCCGTCGCTTCAGGAAAGCCGTAACCGCCACGGCGAATTCAGGGCGTGTTCACAAACGGGCGGATAAAGCAAACACCGCCCGAACCAACCTACTTCGAGCGAGCCCGCATCAATCATACTGCTGACGTTCCGATGTCTCGGTGCTAGTTGTCATGATGAGGGGCCGGGGCGTACTGGTTGATCAACCCGTCGGACGAAACCTTGCAGATCTATCTTCCCATCGCTGACCTGCCGGTGAACATCTTCCTGGTGCTGGGGATGGGGCTGGCGGTCGGCTACATCTCGGGGATGTTCGGCATCGGCGGTGGTTTTCTGATGACGCCGCTTCTCATATTCGTCGGGATTTCGCCTGCGGTCGCCGTCGCGACGGTATCCAGCCACATTGCGGCATCCTCATTCACCGGCGCCCTCAGTTATTGGCGCAAGCGTGCGCTCGACATCGCCCTGGCATTGATGTTGCTCAGCTCGGGTATTGTCGGCACGGCAACGGGCGTTTGGCTTTTTACCGAACTGCGTGCGCTCGACCAACTCGATCTGATGATCGGCGTTTCATATGTCACGCTGCTGACCATTGTCGGAGCGATGATGATCTACGAAAGCGTGCGCGCAATCTTGCGCACGCGTCACGGCATGCCAGCGACGCTGCGGCGGCCGGGCAGTCATACATGGCTTCATGGCCTGCCGTTCAAGCTGCGATTTAAGCGGTCTAAAATATATGTATCGGCAATCCCGGTCTGGGCGATCGGATTCGTGATTGGATTCGTCGGCGCGATCATGGGCATCGGAGGCGGCTTCCTGCTGGTGCCGATGCTGATCTACTTCCTGCGGGTGCCGACCGCGACTGTCATTGGCACCTCCATGGTGCTGACGCTTGTCACCATGGCCTCGGCGACGGTGATGCACGCGGCGACAAATCATCTTGTGGACGCAGTGCTAGCCCTGATCTTGATGGTCGGCGGCGTTATTGGTGCACAATTTGGTGCACGTACCGGGCAGAAGATGCGGGGCGAGCGCCTGCGTCTGCTCCTTGGCCTTCTGGTTTTCGCGGTGGGCTGCCGGTTTGCTTACGAACTGGTGGTGAAGCCTGACGACCTCTATTCGCTTCGTTACGTCAGGAGCGGATGATGCGGCGGTTCGCAATCATGTTCGCCTTCGTCACCGCGCTCTGCGGTGCGGGGCCCGCCGCGGCCGAACGACTGGTCGTGTCCCTGTCCAATCATCGCGTCGCGGTTACATCAAGTTTTGTCGGTGAAGAATTGGTGCTGTTCGGCACCATCGAGCCCGATCCGGTAACGAGTCCGCTGCGTCCGCCTTATGATCTCGTGGTCACGGTAACGGGGCCGCGTCAGACCTTGCGTACGCGGCGCAAGCAGCGCGTGCTCGGCATTTGGGTCAACGTCGATTCACGCGAATTTGTCCGCGTGCCAGCTTATCTTGCCGTTCTGAGCAACCGTTCGGTCAACACCATCGCCAACCCGGATACGTTGCGCCGTCTGCAGATCGGGCTCGACAACTTTCTGTTGCCGCAACGAATCGGAAGTGACGTGGCGGATACGGTACGCGACGATCCGTTCCGCCGCTCCTTCGTCCGGCTCCAGACACAGCAGGGTCTCTATCGAGAATCGTCAACCGCCGTGACGTTCCTCACGCCCACCGTGTTCCGCGCGGCAATCCCCATGCCTGCCGCCGTGCCGACCGGAAGTTATGGAATCGAGGTTGAGTTGTTCACGGGCGGTAACCTGGTTGCCCGCACCAACTCGGCACTGGATGTGATCAAGACCGGATTTGAGCAATACGTTGCCGACGCGGCCCGGGACTACGGCCTCCTGTACGGAATGGCGACGGCACTGATGGCGCTGCTGATCGGATGGTTTGCCAGCGTGATATTCGCGCGCGACTAGTCCGGCAGACAACGTTTTGCCATGAAAGAATATATCCGGCCGTCGCCGAGCAAATATGCCTTGAACGCGAGCGTGCCGAACAAATCCGCAAAGGCGGCGTCCCTGACATTCAGCCCACCGGTTAATGCGCCGAAGGCCGGCAATACCAGGCGGGTCGTATCAGCAGCGAAGCAGCGTCGGCTGACGGCACGTCCGCGATGCGCGATCCGCGCCACTGGATGCAAATGACCGCTCACTTCGCCGGAACCGCCTTTCGGCTCGTGGCGAAACGTCAGCCTGTCAACTCTCAGCGTTTCCTGGAATACACCGCCTATTCCCGGGGCCGGCTCGGGATCATGATTGCCGGTAATCCATATCCAGTCGCGCCCGCGTTGCAGCCTTGTCAGATTGTCCCGGTCCGCATCGCGTAGCCGCGCCGGTCCGCCACCGTCATGAAAACTGTCGCCGACCGCCGCGACACAGCGCGGCGAATAGTCCGTTATCAAGGCCGACAGGCAGGCCAGCGTGCTCGCGGTATCGTAGGGCGGAAGCAATCGGCCACGCGCGGCGAAGCTTGAGCCCTTTTCCAGATGCAGGTCGGCAACGGCCAAAAGCCGGTGCTCCGGCCAATAGAGCGCGCCCCGCGGGTCGGCGAGAAGCGGAACTCCGGACAAGACAATGAGATTGCCCTCGCTCGCAGCCAGATTTGGCGCCGCTTGGCTCAACTCATCGCCTCCTTCATCAATTCATCGGCCGCCTCGGCCAACAGCGTATCGGATGCCTCGCCATGCACGGTTTCCCGCCCGATCTCGAGCAGCACGGGAACCGACAGCGGTGAGACATGGTCGAGTGCTTTATGAACGATTCGACCCCGGATGCGCGAGAGCATTTCGCCGAGACGTTTGATATCGAGCAGACCCGTCGCCGCATCCGAGCGAGCGGCACGCAACAGAATATGATCCGGCTGATGTTTGCGCAGCACGTCATAGACGAGGTCGGTGGAAATCGTCAGTTGCCGGCGCGATTTTTCCTCGCCCGGAAAACGCTTTTCGATCAGTCCGGCGATGATCGCGCAGCTGCGGAATGTGCGCTTCATCAGGGCCGATTCCGCAAGCCAGGCTTCGAGATCGTCACCAAGCATGTCCTCGTCGAACAACTGGGCGAGCGAGAAGTCGCCGCGCTTGATGTGCAAAGCGATGTCACCCAATCCCCAAACCGCCAATGCATATTCATTCGCAACAAACCCGAGTGGCCTCAGGCGCGCCCGCTCGAGCCGGCGCGTCAGCAACATGCCTAGCGTCTGGTGCGCCAGCCGGCCTTCGAACGGATAGCAAACAAGATAATAGTTGGCGGCTCTCGGAAAGGTCTCGACCAATAAATCTCCGGCTTTGGGCAGTACCGAACGCCATTGCTGGATTTCCAACCACTCGCGCACCTGTTCAGGAAGTGCGCGCCACGCCTCAGGCTTCGCCAGAATGGCGCGGACCCGGGCGGCGAGATAGGTCGAGAGTGGGAACTTGCCTCCCTCGTAAGCCGGCACCTTGGGATCAGTGGCATCCGATCGCGAGACATAAGCCTCATCTTCGACCAAGGCCTCGTATTTGAGAATTTCGCCGGCAAATACAAAAGTGTCTCCCGGCCGCAAAGTCTCAATAAAATATTCCTCGACCTCACCGAGCAATCGCCCGCCGCGCGGCACGATGGCGCCGCTGCGACGCGAGCGGACAAGCCGAACCTTGATCATATCGGCCTCAACGATCGTGCCGACATTCATTCGGTAACGCTGGGCGACGCGCGGATGCGTGATATGCCAGCGGCCGTCTTTCCCTCGCCTGATTTTGGCAAAACGCTCGTAGGCCTTCAGCGCGTAGCCCCCAGTCGCAACGAAGTCGACAGCCGCGTCAAAATCGGCTCGGCTGAGTGCGGCATACGGCGCTGCCGCACGGATTTCGGCGTAAAGTTCCTCGGCAATGAACGGCTCTCCGCAAGCGCGCCCCAAGATGTGTTGCGCCAGCACATCGAGCGCGCCGGTGCGCAACGGCGGCGTATCCTGTGCATTCTCGGCCACGGCATCGATCGCTGCCCGGCATTCAAGCACTTCGAAGCGATTTGCCGGCACCAACACGGCCTCGGAAGGTTCATCGAGGCGGTGATTGGAACGTCCAATTCGCTGCAACAGCCGTGAGCATCCTTTTGGCGCTCCGACATTAATCACCAGATCGACATCGCCCCAGTCCACACCGAGATCAAGAGAAGACGTGCAAACCACCGCGCGCAACCTGCCACTCGCCATCGCCTCTTCGACGCGACGTCGTTGCGCGACATCGAGCGAGCCGTGATGGAGCGCGATGGCGAGATTATCGTCGTTAGCCCGCCAAAGTTCCTGAAAAAGAAATTCCGCCTGACTGCGCGTATTGACGAATACCAACGTCGTCTTGTGCGTCTTGATATGCGCGTAAATTTCTCCGAGCGCATGGCGCGCCGAATGGCCGGCCCATGGCAAATGCTCTTCGGTATCGAGCATCGTAACGATCGGCTGCGCGCCGGCTTGTGCCGTCACCAGATCGGCATGCGCTCGGTCATGTGTCGGCTGCGGCACCAAAAATCGACGGAGTTCGTCAGGCTCAGCGACCGTCGCGGAAAGGCCAATTGTAGTCAGTTCGGGAGCGAGCTTGAACAACCGCGCCAAACCAAGCGACAACAAGTCGCCGCGCTTTGACGTGACGAGCGCATGCAGCTCGTCGAGAACCACGCGTTTGAGCGCCCCAAACATATAAGGCGCATCGGCGCTGGCGAGCAGCAATGCCAACTGCTCCGGCGTGGTGAGCAGGATATCGGGCGGATCGCGGCGCTGTCGCTGACGCTTGGATGCGGGCGTATCGCCCGTGCGGGTTTCGAGCCGTACCGGCAGGCCCATTTCCTGGACGGGAATCTCCAGGTTGCGCGCAATGTCGACGGCGAGCGCCTTCAATGGGGAAATATAAAGAGTATGCAGGCCTTGCGAGCGTAGCAGCGCGCGGCCGGTCGATTTCAGGTTTCGCGAGCGAATGCCGCGCTCGTTCAACTCCACAAGCGTAGGTAAGAAGCCGGCCAAGGTCTTGCCCCCGCCGGTCGGCGCGATCAGCAGCGCCGAGCGCCCGGCATTGGCTTTCGCTAGCAGCGCAAGCTGATGCGCACGCACCTGCCAACCGCGGCTCGCGAACCAGCGGACGAAGACGTCCGGCAGTTGCGGCGTAGCGCTAAAGAGATCTCGAGCGGGTTCCATGAATTCAGTGTCCGGCCACAACGGTCAACCCGGGCACCGGTACGCCTTTTTCGGTGCGCGTGGACGCGAAGTCGAGGCTCACCGGGTTCAAGGCCGACGCTGCCAAGGAGGCTCGCACATGCGTTTCACCATGAGCGTAACGCAGGGTGTCGCGCAAAATGACGCCGCCGTTTTCGTGCGTCTCGACGCTGAACGCCAGTTGTCCCGGCGAAGCCATCACCTTCGCAACGGCGCTTAGGACAGCCCTAAGGTCGTCGAAGTACATGAAAACATCGGCCGCAAGCACAAGGTGATAGTGGCCACCGATTTCCGCCTCGCTGGTCAGAAAAGCCAGAATCTCCTTTTCGATCAGGCGGTCGTAGAGAGCCTTTGTACGCGCCTGCACCAACATTCCTGACGAAAGATCGACACCTACCATCCAGTCGCTGAACGACCGGAACGGTAAAGCGGCGAGACCCGTGCCGCACCCGAGATCGAGAACCGATCCGAATTTCATTTGGCCACCAGCGTGCGACGCTTCAACCGCACGAAACAGAAGTTCCGGCCCGCGATAGTTGAGGCCCGCTGTCAATGCCTGGTCGAAACGGGGCGCGTAACCGTCGAAGAGCGCCCGGACGTAGCCTT
>Ga0307305_10001157_pt1 | contig 10336 bp, 9 predicted proteins | sample ER_DNA_186_FD_194512 | JGI IMG/M metagenome (GOLD analysis project Ga0307305, IMG submission 194512) | Bulk soil microbial communities from the East River watershed near Crested Butte, Colorado, United States - ER_DNA_186 | ecosystem: Environmental > Terrestrial > Soil > Floodplain | place: USA... | reverse complement strand
CTTGGGCGCCTGCCACTGACCGTGGAACCACGGGCCCGCGACCATGAAGTTGGTGTGATCCGGGTCGTGTTCCTCCGCATGGCGAAAGATCTGCCACGGCCCCCATGGATCCTCCTGATCCCAGAAGCCCGCGACGTTGAGGTTCGGGACCGTCGAGGCGTGGAGTTGCCGGACCCAGGCCTCCTTGCGCCAGAAGTCGTCGTAGTCCGGGTGGGCGACGACGTCGTTCCAGTAGGGGATGGACCCATGGAGGTACCTGGCGTTGATGTTCGAGATGGGGCCGAGCGCGAGGTACCAGGAATAGGTGTCGTAGATCTCGAATGCGAAGTGGGTGTTCTTGAACTTGTCGGCCTGCTCGAGCACGGCGTACTCGAACGCATAGCTCTCGCGCAGCGCGCCGTAGCGGTGGTCGTCGTCGTTCATCCACTGGTCTACCGGCGCCGCCTGCTCGCTGATCGCCTTGAGCGCCGGGTGCGGGTGCAGCAGCGCCAGCGCGGTGGTCAGCCCGTCGTAGGACACCCCGTACATGCCCACCTTGCCGGTGTTGTTCGGCACGTGCTTCACCAGCCAGTCGATACTGTCGTACGCGTCGGTCGTCTCGTTGGTGGTGGTCGAATCCGCCAGATCCACCTGCGAGCTCAGCTTGAAGACTCCTTCCGACTTGAACCGCCCCCTGAGGTTCTGGATCACGAAGATGTAGCCGTCCTGCGCCAGCTCCTTCATGCTCGGCGGCATTGCTTCGGGAGGTTTGTCCGGCACCCCGTACGGCGTCCGGCGGAACAGGATCGGCAGCGGACCAGTCTGGCCGGTCGGCGCGAGGATGACGGTCTGCAGCCGGACTCCGTCCCGGACCGGGACCATGACTTCGGTGAGCTGAAAGAGGGCTGGGGGCGACGGTTGCTGCGCCAGGCCGGTGGCCGGGACGAGGAGGGCGACGACGGCGTACCAGCGTTCTCGCATTAGTGCTCCAGGCTTCAGGGGAGTGGGGCGGAGGTCCCGGCTTCCGGCATCACCTGGAGCAGCACGGCCGGACGCACCGAGATCTCGCCGGCGAACGGCCGGCTGTGCGACGCGATCAACGTCACCGCCACGCCGACCGAGGTGGCGAAGATGCCCATGATGATCCGGTTCGCCGCACGATTGTCGCTGTGGACCAGGCCGATGGTGAGCAGGGTGAGCCCCGCCTGCATGAGCAGCGCGGTCCACTTCACCCAGTTGATCGACGAATGGCTGAGGACGATACGCTGGCGGCGCGCATCCAGGGCGCTCTGGAGGGAGGCGATGAGCTCGCGTTGCGCGGCCAGCTGGCCCGCGCCCCGTGGATCGAGCGCGAGGGTCAGGCGCAACGCCTCGGTCAGCGAGGCCGGCGCCAGGGTCAGGGTCGCCCGACCCCGCGACATCGCGGGCCAGTCCTGGGTGACCGCTTCCTGGATGTGGCGCCGAACCAGATCACGGAGGCGCGCCTCGGGCTCCCCGGGAAACCCGGCGGCGAGGAGCACGACGGCCCGCAAGGCGCTCGCCTCCCGGTTGACGGCCGTGTTCGCCCGATCGAGGTCGCCCCACGCCTGGGCGGCGAGAAACCCGACCAGCAGGGCGAAGATGATGGCCATCGGCGGCAGCATGCCCGGCGACACGGCCTTGAAGGCCCGCGCCCGCTCGCCGACGGCGAGCGCCGTAATGAGCAGATAAAGGCCGGCCGCGAAGAGGTAGCAGGCCGCGAGGATCACGACCGCCATTGCCAGCACCGGAATGTTGAGGAGCCAGTCGCCCATCTGCTCTCCCTTCGCGCTCTCGCGCCCTTACCGGACCGGCGCCGGCGCGCCGACGACCGACCAATGCGCATCCCGGAGCCGCCAGCCGTCGGCCCCGTGCTCGGCCACGCCGGTGAAATATCCAACCTCCACCACCCGCTTCCCGGCCGAATCGACCCGCACTTCGTGGTAAGGAGCGGCAAGCACGGCGAGGCCGGGGGCGAGCGGATCCACCCGCATACTGTCCTCCCAGCGGAGCTCGATGTGCCGGATCACCCGCCTGAGCTCCTCGATACCGTGCGTCGCCGCGTCGGTTTCATCGAGGAGGCCTCGGGCGCCGGACGATCGCGGGTGCAGGTCACCGAGCAAACGACAGCCATCACGGGCGGCCAAGGTGAAGTGCGCATGACTCACCTCCCAGATTCAGCCGGGCGGCTCGAAGCCGAGCTCCGCGATCTCACGGAAGCGATGATGGTCCACCACGTTGAGCACCGTGACGGAGGCACGGTTGTCCCCCTTGGCATCCCACGCAAGGAGACGGCTGTATGCGATACCCTGAAACGGAACGGCCCGCATGGCCGCGACCACTTCGGCTCGACCGGGAACCGCGCCCTTGGCCGTGGCAGCCCGATCGATCGCGAGCAGCAACACCCGCGCGGCGTCGTAGGAATTGAGGGCGTAGTTGACGATCGGTCCATGACGGCGAGTGTACTGCTCCGCAAACTCTCCGGAGCCCGGAACCCGTCCCACCGCGGCGGACGCGGCCAGCACCAGGACGCCCTCGCCCGCCGCGGCGGCCTCTGCCGCGGGCTCCAGGAAGTTCGCCACGTCCCAGCAGCCGTCTCCAGTGGCGAAGCATTGCGGGAAGCCAGCCCCTCGGATGGCTCGGAGGAGATCGGCGCCCTCGAAGCTTCCGCCATAGAAGAAGAGATCCAGGTCCGCCGGCAGCCCGGCGACCAGCCGGCCAAAGTCACGCTCGCCCTGATTGATCGGGAGGCGAGTCAGCACCTGTCCCCCGAGGGTGGTGAACCACCGCACGAACTCGTCGGCCATGCTTCTGCCGTACAGGCTCGCGGCCTGGAAGACGACGGCCCGTCGCTTTCCCAGAGATCCGTGGAGATATATGGCGATGGCCCGGCCTGTTTCATCGTCCCGGTTGGTGTAGCGGAAGACGTTGGCCAGGCCGCGCTCGGTGAGCGCCGGATGGGACGCGATCGGCGTGATCATGGCCAGGCCATCGGTATGATAGACGTCCGACGCGGCAAGGGTCACATCGCTGTTGTAGTGGCCGACCACACCCAGCACGGAGAAGTCCGTCCCGAGCCACCGCGCGATTCCCTCACCGGCCTCTATGTTCGACCGGTCATCGGCGGTGACGGCCTCGACCCGGATTCCCTGAATGCCGCCGGCCGCGTTCCGCTCCTCGATGGCCAGCTCGGCGGCCTGCCGCATCTCCATTCCCAGCCGGGCGGAAGGTCCCGAGAACGGGCCGGCGATACCCACCGCGAGGGTCCGCCCGCCGGACTTGGGGTGCGAGTCGTCGCCCGCTGCTCCGCTCAGGGCCGATTCCTCGCCACCACCCGCGGGAGCTCGATGAAGCTCGCCTGCCCGGGCGCGTGGTAGATCCGCTGGACCGCCTTCCGGTAGTCTCCCGGCTTGGCCCAGAAGATGTTGGGCACGAAGCTCTGAGGATTCCGGTCGTAGAGCGGAAACCAACTCGACTGGATCTGCACCATGATCCGGTGGCCGGGCAGGAATACATGATTCGCCGTGGGCAGAGCGAAGCGGTAGAGCAGCGGCTGATTGGCCGGGATGGGCTTGGCGGTCTCCAGACTCTCGCGATAGCGACCGCGAAGGATGTCGGCCGACACCATCAGCTGGTACCCGCCCATGGCCGGCTGTCCGGCCACCTCATCGGGGTAAGTGTCGATCAGCTTGACGACCCAGTCGGCGTCGGTGCCGCTGGTCGAGGCCACCAGATTGGCGATCGGTTGACCACTGATCTTGACCGGCTCGGTCAGAACGTCGGAGACGAACGCCACCACATCCGGCCGGCCCGACGCCTCGCGCTGGTCGTCGACCAGCCACTGCTGCCAGGTCAGCGGGTAATCGTAGCCCACCGGCTGAATGGGGCGGGCGCGGAACGGCACCGGTTTGGCGGGATCGGAGACGTATTCGTCGAACGCCGAGTCACCCGCCTTCGGCGGGTCGAAGCTGAGTCTGAGTCCGGCGGCCAGATGGAGCGGTGTCGGCCGAACGGTGCAGCCGCTCGCGCAACCGGCCGGCCAGGCCGGTAGCCGGCGCCAGGTGTTCGTCCCGGTCTCGAACGCGGACACCGGCGGAACGTCGGCCTTGGGTGCGCCGTCCTTGAGGTACTGATCCAGGAAGGGGCGCAGGATCTGTTGGCGGAAGTAGAGCGCGGTGTTGCTGTTGAAGGCGAGCGCGCCGAGCGTGCTGCCGTCCTCGATCTCCTGGCCGTGATACCAGGGTCCCATGACCAGGAAGACCTTGTCGTTGGCTGAGTCCTTCGGTTCCAGCGCCTTGTACACCGCGATCGCGCCGTAGATATCCTCCTGATCCCAGAGGCTGTGGACCAGCATCACCGGGACCTTGAGCGGCTGGCCGGCCAGCACCTTGTCCACCGCCTGGTCGCGCCAGAAGGCGTCGTAGCCCGGATGCTCGAGCAGCTTTCGCCAGAAACCGACCTGTTCCATTCCGTGACGCCGGCCGAGCTCGCCCGCCGATCCCGCCTGCATGAACATGTCGTAGTCGTCGAAGTGGCTGGTCCACCACTTGGCGTCATTCGCGCGGGTCGCCTCCTGCTCGTAGATGTAGGACATGTTCTGCTGACGGAAGGCGCCGTTGTGGAACCAGTCGTCGCCCATCCAGCCGTCCACCATGGGGTTCATCGGCACCGCCACCTTGAGCGCCGGGTGCGGGTGCACCAGGGCCATGAGGGGCAGGAAGCCGTCGTAGGAGATGCCGAGGATGCCGACTCTGCCATTGCTTTCCGGCAGGCGCTTGACCAGCCAGTCGATGGTGTCGTACGTGTCGGTGGAGTGATCGACTGCGGTCGGGTTCTGCGGGCCGTGCAGCGGGCGGTTCATCACGTAGTCACCCTCGGATCCGTACTTGCCGCGCACATCCTGTACGACCCGGATGTACCCGCCTTCCACGATGACGTCGGTGGCGTTGTCGTACCCCGTCAAGATCGGGCCGAGATGGGAGCTCTCTGCGTGGCTGGTCAGCTCAGTGGCGTCGTACGGCGTGCGGGTGAGCAGGATCGGTGCCTTGCGGGCGCCCTTCGGCAGGAGGATCACGGTGTGGAGCTTCACCCCATCGCGCATGGGGATCATCACGTCGCGTCTCTCGTAATCGAAGCTGTCGGTGACCGGCTTGAAGGTGTCCGGGGTCTCACTCGGCAGGCGTGAGGGCGCCGCGGCCGGACGCGCTTGAGCGTGCAGCCGTGCGGCTGACGTCGGCACGCCGGCCAGCCCGAGCAGGAAGACGAATGCACCGGCGCAGGCGGCCAGCTTCATCGAGGAATCCTCCAAGGGGTGCTCCGGATGTGCTCCGGATGAACGTTTCTGCACTCGGATCCGGTACCGCTGTCGTTCTCCTGGACAGCGTCAAACTTCTTGGAATTGTATTGGCTCACCGACCGGGCAATAGTAAGTCAGCCCCGGAAGGAGCGAGCACCATGGCACGCGAGTTCGTAGCCCTGAATGGGCGGATCTGGTTGATACGTCCCCGGCCTGAGGTGCGCAAGGATGAGGTCGCCAGCCACGTCACCCTGGAGCTGGTGAGCGACAATGAGACCCGGGTGGAGGCGCCGGATCTGGCCGCTCTGTTCGCCCGCTCCGTGGTCAGCGGTGCGTCGCGGAGCATCGTCTGGACCCGGAATCCTTGAGGTGCGAAACCCGCATGTCCGTGCTGGAACCTCCTGGGCCGAGCCGGCGTTAACCTTTCCAGACCGGACATAGCCTTCGGGCCCCGGTGTGCAGCCCGGGTGACCAATCGCTGCCAGCTTGCGCCCGGGCGGGCTCTCCTGCCCGGGCGTTGAGCTGTTGTGGTCTCCAGTCTCGGCTTGCTGATCGCACAATCTCCCGTTCGGGCATCGAAGGTCACCTTGTCCGTGGCTTACCCGCTGGACTCCAGGGTCCCGGTGAGCGGATACCACTCCTTCGCGCTGGACGCGAAGCCGTGGAGCTGGCGGTTGTTCGTGTTCACCAGAACAGTCAGCGTGTTGCCGGACTCGGAGAGGTACGACACGAAGTGCAGGCCGGGCGCCACCTCGAACGCCGCGTACTTGGTAGCGGGCTGTTGCTCCGCACTTGGCTTCCCCGTGCTCGTCCCCCCGACCTCACGCCACTTCACGGTACCATCGGGTGAGAAAGTGTGCTCGTACGTCTTCCCGGCCGTCGGGCCATCACCAAACTTCCAGCGCTGAGTGCGGCCGGCGAGAGAGAGGGGTGGGGTCGCGGTCATGTATGCCTCCAGGCGGGTGATGCTGAAGTGTAGCGTGGCAGTGCTCTGGTTTTCAGGCGGGGCGGTCAGCGCACCACCGTGACCTCGATCCGCGACGGCAGCTCCGAGGTGTGCCAGATGCGATGCGTCTGGGCTCGGAAGTCCGACGCCTTCGCCCGGAAGATGTTCGGCACCCAGGTCTGCGGATTGCGGTCGTAGAGTGGGAACCAGGTGCTCTGGATCTGCACCATGATCCGATGGCCCTTCCGGAAATCGTAGCATTGCTGGTGCAGGTCCACCGTGAAGCCCAGTGGGGTCGCCGGCTTGAGCGGCTCGGGCGCCGAGAAGCTCTTGCGGTAGCGCCCCCGCATGATCTCATGCGCCACCATGAGCTCATAGCCGCCCAGGTGCCAGTCGTCCGGGACGCTGTCAGGGAAGACGTCGATCAGCTTCACCACCCAGTCTGCGTCGCGCCCGGTGGTGGAAGCGACGATGTGGGCGGTGACGTCGCCGGCGATCAGCACGTCTTCCGTGAGCGGCTCCGAGACCCAGCGCACCACGTCGGGCCGGCCGTCGACGAAACGCTGGTCCTCCGTTTCCCAGGTGCGCCAGCGCGACCCGCGCGGATCGTAGGTCTGTTCGACCGGCCGGGAACGGTACGGAACCGGATGCGCCGGATCGGCGACGTACTGGTCGAACGGGGTCTCACCAGTCGCGGGTGGGTCGAAGGAAAGCCGGCCGCCGGCGTGCAGGTAGAGGCGACGCGCCGTCCCGCCCTGGGCGGGCCACCTGTCGAAGGAGCGCCACTGCCTGGCGCCCGCGTCGTACAGGTATGCCTCCGGCTCTTTCAGTGCGCCCTTGTCCTTGAGCCAGAAGGCGAACCAGGGGGCTTCGACGTCGCGCAGGTAGGCCTCGGAGGTGCCCGGGTCGACGACGGGCATGCGGCGGGCCTCGCGGCGCCACCCGCCATGGTTCCATGGTCCCATGACCAGGAAGTTGCGATGCGCCGTGTCCCCGCGCTCGAGCGCGCGGTAGGTGGCCAGGGGGCCGTAGCGATCCTCCTGGTCCCACCACCCTCCGACGGTCAATGTCGGCACCCCGGGCGCCGTGAGTGTGCGCTGCACCGCGCGCGCCTGCCAGTACCCGTCATAGGCCGGGTGCGCGACGAACGCCTCCCAGGTCGGGACCTTCCCGTGAAGGTACTTCGCGTCGACGTTCGCGAGCGGACCGAGCCGGTAGTACCAGTCGTAGGTGTCCCAGGTACCGATCGGGAGCGGTATCGAAAGGTTGGAGCTCAGCTCCATGCTCCCCGCGTACTCGAAGCCGTAGGACAGGCGGAACGCGCCCTGGTGGAAGAAGTCGTCGCCCATCCAGGTGTCGGTCATCGGCGCCTGCGGCGAGATCGCCCTCACCGCGGGATGTGGGTGGATGCCCGCCATGGTGGCGAGGAAGCCGGGATACGACACGCCCAGCACGCCGACTCGGCCGTTGTTGTCCGGCACGTTGTGCAGGAGCCAGTCGACGGTGTCATAGGTGTCCGTGCTCTCATCGATGCCCTTCGGGTCGGCGGGGTCGTGCAAGGGGCGGTTCATGAGGAACTGTCCCTCGCTGCCGAAGCGCCCGCGGATGTCCTGGGAGACGAAGATGTACCCCTCGGCCGCGAGGAATCGGTAGTCGTCCCCCACGACCGTATCGCCGGCGATGCCGTATGGCGTGCGCGTCAGCAGGAAGGGCAAGGGCCCGTGAGGGCCGCTCGGGTCGCAGATACTCGTGTTGAGCTGCACGCTATCCCGCATGTGGATCTTGACGAAATGGCAGCCGTACGCGGGCGCCTGCCCGTGCATCGGCTGCGCCGCCATGAACCCGATGAGGGCCACCAGGTGAGGCGCACGAAACGTCACCACGGTCAACCTCCTTTGGCAGTGTGGCTCCAGATCATCTCATTTTCGCGCGTCCGCCCAGCGCGCTGGACATCTCTTCCTCCAGCGCAGCGGCGAGCTCCCGGACCCCGCGTCGGATCTCTTGAGTATCCACCGCGGCAAACCCGAGCTGCAAGCCGTCCCTCGCAAGCGTCCTTCGACTGTAGCGGCTCAGCGGAACCACTTCGACATCTCGCGCGGCCGCTGCGTTCGCGGCCGATTCGCCGTCGATCCCGGCCCGGAGCCGACCGGCGGTCTGCAGCCCGGCCTCCACGTCCGAAATCTCCATCAGCCCCGTCAGCCTCTGCCGGGCACTCTCCAGAAGCACGGACAGCCGCTCCGCATAGACCTGCCGCATGCGCCGCACGTGTCGCCCGAAGTGCCCCTCGGTGATGAAATCGCAGAGCACGGCCTGCTCCAGCACCGGCGCATGCCGGCTGGTGATCGATTTCGCGGCGGCGATGCGGTCCACCAGGTCCGGCGGGATCACCAGGTAGCCCAGCCGGAGAGACGGAAACAGCACCTTGCTGAAGGTCCCCATGAAGAGCACCAGCCCGTTGCGATCCAGTCCCTGCAGCGCCGGCACCGGATGTCCGGAGTAGCGATACTCACTGTCGTAGTCGTCCTCCAGGATCAGGGCACCCGATCCCCGAGCCCACTCCAGCAACGCCAGTCGCCGCGCCAGAGTCATGGTAATTCCTGTCGGGAACTGGTGCGCCGGCGTGATGTAGGCCAGCCGTGCCCCTCGGAGATGTGGGTCAGGTATCTCCATGCCCTCTTCGTTCAGCGGTATCGCGGAGATCTTCGCGCCCAGTGCCTCGAACACCAGCGCCGCACCGGTATATCCGGGGTCTTCCATGCAGACTCGATCGCCCGGGTTCAGCAGCAGCCGCGCCACCAGATCCAGCGCTTCCTGCGCTCCGGAGACGATGACCACCTGTTCGGGAAGACAATTCACGCCCCGCGACGTGATCAGGTAGTCCGCCACCGCCTGCTGCAGCGGCGGGTACCCCGTCGGAGGACAGCCCAACAGCAGGCGGGTCGAGGCACGCCGGAAGCGCCGGCCCGCGACCTGCGCCCAGAGCGTCGTGGGGAACAGGTCCAGCGCCGGGAGGTTGGATCGGAACGCCCGGGTAGGACGGAGCTCGAGCCCGGAAAATGGGTGGACCTGCCGTCCGAACTCCGACATCCTTCGCGGCGGGGTCCGTTGAGGTGATGATCGCGCATCTGCCCCGCGGGGGAACTTGCGGCTGACCTGCAGCCATTCGTCGGGCACGTTTCCGCTCACATAGGTGCCCGACCCGGCCCTCCCTTCCACGTAGCCCTCCGACTCGAGCTGCTCGAAGGCGCTGACGATCGTTCCGCGTGACAAGCCGTATTGCCGGGCAAGTTCACGGGTGGCGGGAAGCCGTGCCCCGGGATGGAGCCGGCCCTCGAGAATCGCGGACCGGACGGCGGCGCCGAGCCAGCGAGAGGCCGGTGTGTGCGGGTCTCGGAGAGAGAGCGCCAGCGGGAAGGGGGTCGCCAGTTTGGCCATGATAAGTGGTACAGGCAAAATATAGAAAATGGACCTGTGTGGTAGGCCGCATTCGAGTTACTGTAAGTGCCGAGGAGGGGACTATGACGCTGCGTGATCAATCGACCCGCTACACCCTCGCGCTCCTGTGCGCGGCTTTTACGGCCGGTGCGGCCTGCCGGAGCGCCTCGGCGCAGAGCCCCGCCGATGCAGCGCGGGACACCGCCGCCGCGCGAGCGCGGGTCGCATTCGCCCACGCCCTGCCCCGGTTGGACGGCGGTCATCTCGAGGTGAAGCTGGTCGAGGTCGTCTACGGACCGGGCCAGGCCTCTTCGCCGCACAGCCATCCCTGCCCGGTCATCGGCTACGTGACCGAAGGGGCACTCCGGACCCAGGTCAAGGGTGAGACTGAGGTCATTTACCGGGCCGGCCAGAGCTTCTACGAGGCGCCCAACGGTATCCACCAGGTCTCGGCCAACGCCAGCCGGGAACGCCCGGCCAAGCTGCTTGCCTATTTCGTGTGCGACCACTCCACACCGCTGTCGGTGCCAGCGCCGGACGGCAACACTTCCGGAGCCCGGTAGCCATGCGCGACGCGCTGCCGACCGCATCCGGCACCGCGTTCTCCTCGCCGACCGGAGCGGCGACATCGCGCGCCCGCGCGAGCGCCGGCTCGGCCGACT
>Ga0307305_10001153_pt1 | contig 10370 bp, 13 predicted proteins | sample ER_DNA_186_FD_194512 | JGI IMG/M metagenome (GOLD analysis project Ga0307305, IMG submission 194512) | Bulk soil microbial communities from the East River watershed near Crested Butte, Colorado, United States - ER_DNA_186 | ecosystem: Environmental > Terrestrial > Soil > Floodplain | place... | reverse complement strand
CGCGCGATGGCCGCATCACAGCCCGACAAGTTCGTAGCACTGGGCTCGGTCTGTTATTGCTCAGCGCATGGTTCTTACTCGCTGGCTTCATGGCCATCTTTGTTCATCACTGATGTTGCACAGAAACCATCTAACCAATCGATGAAGCCAAGGGCCCCTTGTCTAAGCAACTTCAGCGGGTTTGCCACGACACCCTGCCGTGGCTTATCTCTTTCTCGTTAGACCCAAAACATTATGGCGCATAAATGCAGTTCACCGCATTGCGGATCCTACCTTCCGAATAGCTATCCGCTGGGAAAGTGCCCATGGCATGCTGCGCCCGGTAGCGGTCCAGTTAAGATAAGCGCAGCGATTGCTATCGCCGCAGCTGGACTGGGCGGCGGCATCGCTTACAAAAAGTTTCGGGAGTATCTGCGCGAGAAGAAACTGCGGCAACAGCGACGCAAGCGTAAATTCAAACCCTCGACGCGAAGGAAGCGCCGGCTCCCGACCATCTAACCAAGCGATGCAGCCAATTTACAGCCGCTCACATGATGCCGTGATCTGTGTTTACGATGACCTGGCAATGTGATCCAGACGCACGAGACGCGTTGTATTATTCTGGAGGGGCGACTCAGAGGCTCGGTCAGTGTCAACCAAAGCCGATTCGTCAGCCTTAGTCGATCGGCACGGACGCCGGCTTGAACTTTACGCCTGAAACGCAGTTCGAGTCTGGCACGGGACGAGCGACGCGGTTCTTCAACCAGCAGCGGCCTCTCGGACCTTGTACGCCCGGACGCACATACGTCCAAGACGCGCAGATGTTATTACCGGCACACCCGGTCTCGCATGTCTTCCAGCTGTCTGTCTCGAAATTCGTGAAATCCGAACCAGGACGATTGATTTTGTCTTCTGCCCGCAGGTCACTTTTTGAGATGAAGTTGCGCGGACCGGAATCGCAGCACGCGTCTTTGACGATGTTGGGCAGGCTGGACTTGAGCCAGCATACCCCGGTTGGCCCTTGGAATCCAGGCTTGACCCATGTATAGGCTTGGCAGCGCGACTCGCCGCCACAGGTATTCCTACACACGAACGCCGAAGGCGCGTTGAAATGATCGTAGTCGTGGCCCGGCAGGTTAGTTCCGTCGACAGCGAAGGCCGACCAAGAGAACATCGTCAATACAATCGAACCCAAGATAAGAAGCGCAAAGATAAATAGGCGCGTCAAGGATATAGCCCGTGGCAGCCACACAACGGTTGAATGACGCGGTTCATTGTTGAGCGGGAAAGCGCGCCGCAAAGGCGCGCGGTTCATTGAATTTCTTATGAGCGAAGTTTTCGTTTTCATAAACAGACCTTTCCGTCCCCCCGATGGGTCAATTCCGCGACTGCAGGTCTGAAAGAGGGGAAGAAGCTGTCGGGAGAAGCGCCCTCTCCCGGATTCAGATCTTGTTAGCCAGAGTTCTGCGAAAAATCTCGTTACCTTGTCAAGCCAATTCGCCACAAGCGCGAATCGCCGATTCAAGTTCAAGAAAAGCGGTCAGCTTTTCATCCGCGTGCACAACGAAACGCTTTCCGTCGTTCCTTCCAACAAAGAATAAATTTCTCGGAAAAGTTTTCCTGTTGACGGGTAACCAGGCCCTTTACGAGAATTCCGCAAATGGGTCGTCAAACCGGAACCGTCAAGTGGTTCAACGATGCGAAAGGCTTTGGCTTTATCACGACTGACGGCGGCGAGGATGTGTTCGTCCACTTCAGCGCGATTCAGGCCCGCGGCTTCAGCTCTCTGCAGGAAGGCGCGCAGGTGGAGTTCGATGTGATCGAAGGTCCGAAGGGACTGCAGGCCGCGAACGTCACGATCGCGGCGTAATCCAGATTGTTCGCCCGTTGGAATCAATCGCTGAGACCCAGCCCAAACTCCAACCGGCTTTCTTGAGATTGTCAGCGATGATTTCCCAGTACTTCACCGCGACTCCCGCTGCGCTCGCTCCAGTTCCTTTCTTACTCGTTCCTTCTCGTCGCGCACGTTTTGCAACCGGCCCTCAAGAAGGGGAAGATTAGCTTCCGCCGCATCGGTTTGATACTGGTAAGGCTGAGGTTGGTTCTGGAGCCAAGGTCCGGTATGCCACTTTCGCCGCGCATTTTCTTGTGCATTCTTTATCCGTCCGATTTCTACCAGTAAATCTTCCTCTTGTTGCAACAGGCCCTGATGGGCGTTTACAAGCGCCTGGATGTTCTGCTGCTTGGCTGCTTGGTCCCCCTGCTGGTTTCGCTGTTCTTTTTGCTGCTTACTGGATTCTTCTGCTTGTTGAGCAGCGGCTTGCTGAGCAGCGGCCTCTTGGGCGGCGTATGCCGCTGCTTTTTCGGGGTTATAGTGAAACCGTTCCTGAACATCTTTGGGCAGCTCGGTAAAATAGAGCTTGGAAATACCTTTCTTCGTGATCACAACGATTCCGTCCGCCTCTACCCGCCTAACCGTGGCGTTCTTGTACTCTTTCCCGTCGTAAGTTTTGAAGTCGTCAGCTACTGCGATTGACGCGGACAACCCCGCCAAGATTGCCAGCCAGTGCTTCACGCGGCGGATCGACAATGACGTTCGTCTTAGCTTTGCCTTACTTGCTTCGCGATTGTCATCGCCGCATGATATGGATGGCGAGAATGCGGCTCTGATGACGCGCCAGCAGATAATCGATAAAGTCGCCAATGATCGAGTTCGGCTTGTTGCCAAATTTGGTGACCACCCGGCAGATGAGCACGCCGGTGCGTCCATGCCATTCCAGATTGATCACGCCATGCGCTTCGCGCGCGCTGTGAATTTTGGCCCAGCCATGTGGGCGCCCGGGTCTCTGGTGCTCCGTTGGAATCAGCTTGAATTTACGCTCGAGCTGCGGATCGCCCATGATCTTGTTGCGTAAAGATCCGCGTCCGCTGGTGATAACTTGAATCACCGTCTGCATTTCACGCTTAGGTTCAGCAGGAAATCAGTCCGTTTGCAACGCTTCTTTAAAAAAGGCGCGGCGACATCTAATCATTAAGCAGCGAGCGGTACATGACGTAAACATCGACAAATCCTTTTTCGGGATGGCGAAACGCGCCTGGCAACGTCCCGACGATTTTGAAACCGAGCTGCTTCCAAAGATGGATAGCTGGCGTGTTCGTAGAAACCACGAAATTGAATTGCATGGCGCGAAAACCCATCTGACGCGCTTCGCTCAAACAATGCTCGGCCATTCTGCTTCCCACTCCCAAGCCCTGCGCGCCTGGTGCGACCATGAAAGCGGCGTTGGCGACATGAGAGCCGGGACCGAGCTGATTCGGTCTGAGAATGTAAGTGCCGACAACGCTTCCACCTTTTTCCGCGACGTAAGTTTGCGTATCGGCGCGAAACCAGTAAGCCAGCGCATCCTCGCGCGACATCTCGGGATCGAACGCGTAGGTATCGCCCGCCGCGACGATCTGATGAAAAATATTCCAGATAACCTCACGATCCGCTTCGGTTGCAGCACGTACGGTCATCACTGGTCATGGAAAACTGCAGGGCAAATCACGGTCAGTTGGCGCAATCGAGCGACTAACAAAGCGCAAGCCACGCAGCGATCGCGGCAAATTTCTGTTCCGCGCGCCACGTGACAGCAACTGCCGGAGCACTTCGGCCGAGATTTTGTATCGCTCCTTTGACGGCGTCACTCGATTGTTTCAATTGCGCGGCCGCGTGAGCATACGCATCACGCTCGATGATAAAGTCAGTGGTGATGCGGTGTCCCTCCAACGCGTGCTGCAAGACGGAACGAAATAATTGGCCTTCTAAAGCATGCGCGCGGATGTGCGGATTTGCGATCGAATCCGGAAGGATCTCGCTTCCGATCACAAGTATTGCGCGCCTCACCGTGTGGCCCTCTTGCCGATAGCTCGCGAGAAGCTTTGTGATCGACTGTTGGGCAACACGGCGAACGACGCGCGTCCTCCGCTCTATTTGTGTTGTGTCGGTTTCCAGTTTCCCCATCGCGGCGTGATAAGGCTGTCGAGTTTCAGGAAGCCGCGGGTCGGACAAATCGATCCGCCGGACATCGCTGAGCCGCGGCGAACTAGCTGGGCCGCTTAGCAGCACTGCGGCCGCCCAGCCGGATTTTACTCGGAAGCCGAGCGCGGCGGTTTGCGCCTTCATCTCGTTTGAAATGTTACGGGCACCGTGACCGCCCACCCTTGGCCCGGCGCAGATTTCCATTGCTGAAGCGTTTTGATTGCAGCCTGATCAAAGTACGGATTGCCCGTGGATTTGACGACTTGCACATTCGTTACGTTTCCACTTGTATCGAAACTTAGATGGAAGCGACCTGTTCCCGAAACACCGGCTTGAGAAACACCGGGTGGAAAGGCTGGCGCCGGCGCATAGACCAGTCGCGGTCTCGGCGTGGCTTTTGGTGTGGGGCGCGTTTCGGCTGTAGCCGGCCACCGGGCCTGGGTATCAGCCGCCACGCGAGATGACAATGATTCGAGCGTAGCCGAAGGATGAGCAATAGTCTTTTCCCCAGAGGTTGTGACCACACCAATGACTTCGCCAGTCTCGTTTACAACAGGAGATCCGACGGAACTGGCTGAACTTGCTCCACTAATTTCCAAGCGATCGGGTTGTTGAGCAGCAATCGTCATTTGACGAGCGCTACCGTCACTTCCAGCCAATCCACTGCCAACCACTACAACATTTGGGCCAACTTGCGGATTACTGTTTTTGTTTAGCTCAAGAAATGGAACCTTCTTCACATCGGCCTGCAGAATTGCCAGATCCAATTCTTTCGAAGCCGCGAGAATTCCGGTGACGTTGTGGATTCCGCCGTCGGCGGTTTTTGCAACAGCATTGACTCCGCCTTCGATCGCTCGCGCTGTGGTAACGACTCTGCCATCGGCGGAAATAAAAAAGCCGCTCTCAGTCCGCAACAAATTGCCCTTTGCATCAAAGACCGTGACCCAAATTACCGCAGGCCGGACCGCTGTTTCCACTTTCGTCAAGTCGGACGACGCGGGTTGACCAGGTTTTGCTTCCGGCGAAGGGGTGACTGACGGGACGACGCTCTGCGATTGAGTCGCAGTAGCTTTCCGTGGCAGTGATGACGACTGCGGCCCGGGCGACCTGACAACCTGACTCGTCGACTTTTGCACGCAGGTCAGACTCGCAAACACAGTCAGCCACAGCGCATATCGAACGATCAACCGCAACTGTTTCATTGAGGGTTCAAGGGAAAATAGTCTGCAACACGGATCGCTGTTTGATCAAGCTGGCATGGCTAATTCCGCTTGAAATATTGAACGGCGCGTTCGTGTTTCTTCGCCGCAGCCTTTGTGTTGAACGTGCCGAGATTTCTTCTTTTCCCCGTCCGCGGATTTTTCTTGCGGGAATACAGCCGATACCTGCCGGATTTCAGTTTCCTGATCATGCTCCATCGATGTATTCGCAGGCAAAACGGACTCCGCGTGTTGAATCGTTAGGCAACCACTTCGGTTGGCGAATTAAGGATACGCAGACTGAGCGCGCAACCTACAAAGGCTTCGCCAAGCGATTCGAAAGCCAAAGCACAAGGAGGGCGGCGAGAATTACGAGATTGGTTGCCAGGTGAGCAGGGAAGCTCCAGTTCTGGCTGGCGTGACCGAAACAGCCACAAGTGATGTCGAGTCCGCGAAGTTTTGCCGCGATGGTTATAAGCGAGAAGACCAGGATCAACGCACTTAAGATCGACAGTGCGCCACAGGATCTTTGATGTTCGACCTTTGAAATCCGGAATGCTCCCGGCGGTGCGAAGCTCCGCATTCGGTGTTGGGCGTTCAGCGCCTTGCTCGCGAATACTTTCGGAGTTGGGCGTTGCACTCATCTCGTCTTCAGCCACCCCTCCCATCCGCCTTCGAGCACGAACACATCCGGAAGGTGCGCTTCCCTGCGCAGCCGTCGGGCAACTTCCCGGCTGGCGTTACAACCGAGGCTGCTGCAGTAGACAACGACTTTTGTTCCCGGCGACCACACCGGATTCAACGGGGCCCTCGGATAACGTCGATTTTGTATTCATGGACTGCCAGCACGTAGTTCATTTCTGCTATCTGTCGGGGATTCAATGCATTTTGCCCTTCTTGATAAACCGCCAGCGAATGGTCGTTCCAATGCAGACCGGCAATAAACACTGGAGCCCAGGGGCCGGTTCCGGAGCTGCCTGCAAAGGGATTTTCTGTTAACAAGATTTTGCTGCCAGGTGTGGGCTGAAGGTTCAGCGCGCGAAATGCTTCAATCACGTGAGCGGTCTTTTCACCGCCATGAAGCCAGCCCAAGCCATACCGTCGATTTTGTCGCTCAGTCCCAACTCCGAGCAAAATGACAACACAAAGCATCACGCCAGCGCGGAGGGGAACTACCCTAGCTTTGTGCAGCAGCGGCAATCTTGCGATCAGTAGCGATAAATCTGAAATCAGTTTTGCGAAAATCATAGCCCAGCCGAAAAGGATAATGGTTAAGCACGCGCCCTTGCGAGGAGTAACAAAGGCGAGCGGAAGAGGCGTTATCACAACCCAAAACGCCATCAACTCAAGCATGCGGTCCCGCCGCAGGAAAGCGTACAAGAATACTAAGGCCCACGCAGCTAGAAGTTCTCCATCTGTGATAACATGATTCGGGAATAGGTAAAAAATGTGGCTAAAAAATGTGGCGTTCGACGTGGTAAATGCGTGCCAGGAATAATGAGGAACATATACTTCGATGCCGCGGACAGCCCATGACTCCGGCCCGTAAATTTTGTTGTAACAGTAAATCGAGGTGATTAGTCCCGCGACTAGAGCGAATGAAGCCTCATGCCAAATCCAACAGAAGAACTCTTGCCGTTCTGGTTGGTAACAATATTTCAGGAGCTCATAAAGTAAAACGATGACCGGCAGGGTGACCGCCATTTCCTTTGAATCTAATGCACAGATATAAAGCGCGAAGCAGCCAGCAAGCTGCAATAGATTAAGGGACCGATTCTGCTCACGAATACAAATATACCAAGCAAGAGCAGCCAGATAAAAAAGACTGCAGAGCACATCATAAATAAACGAGTTAAGAAACAATAAGTTTGACAATCGGGGATGATAACACCACGCGAACACCGCCAGAAATGCAACCGACCGAGACGAACTGAGTGATCGAGCTAGCGAATAAGCGATAGGTATCGCTGCAGCGATCAGGACGATCGTCACCACTCGGTATGGTTTTGGAGAAAGATCAAAAAATGAGTATAACGGAAGATAGTAAATGGCCGCAAGAGGGCGCCCAACCGAACTCCAGAAACAGAGGCTTGCACGAACGGCTTTCAACCAGCCGGCGTGCCAATACTGCCACATATTCATCATGTCATCGGGCCTGAAAGGCGCCGATAAAGACCGAAACCCAAAGTGAAGGAAATAGAGGACCAGAAGGGCGATCAAAGCCAAATCCAGCAAGATCACCTTGGGTAGGCGGCGATTTTTCGAGTGCGGTTTAGTAAGTCCTTCCGAGGAAAGATTAGATTGAGGAGAACCCATACTCGTGCAACTCACTGGAGAAAACGGTCGGCTGTGCTTGGCGCAGAAACTCTATCTCGGCTGTTAGCGGGACTTTGCCGCTGCGACCCAAAAGCCGCGCGAGCCGCCGATGACTCGCTTTGTAGTTTTTCAGTGAACCAAATTCGCAGGATTCGACTGTCGATCTTGCAATTCTTCTGAAGAGATACGGGAACAATGCCGCTGCCACTGCCGTCCGGTCGGCTCGGCGAATGGCGCACCACCTCAAGGTACGACGAGAATGAAAGCTCGCGTTCCGGTTCCAGATAAGACGGTCCTGCGATGTGCGCGCTGAAGCTGCGCGATGTGGTCAGTCGGTTGGCGCCGCGCATCTTCCCAGCTCCAGATCCCGATCGGCGCAGGAAGCGAAACATCGCGCGCGAGATAGCTCAATTCCAAGTGCTCGCATAATTTCGTTCGCTAAGCATTCTCTGGCGGTTTCGCTGTGCTGCAGTAACAGAGCGCGCTCAGAGCGGCAAGAAGCGCCAAATCCAGCGCCAAGTGCGTGGGGAAGCTCCAATTCTGGCTGGCGTGACCGAAACAGCCGCAAGTGATATCGAGACCGCGAACTTTAGCGGCAATCGTAGCCACGAGGAAGATAACGACGAGCGCGGTTAATATCGACAGCGCACCGCGATAGAGCCGCCGAAAAACCAGCGCCAAGCCGCAGAAAATCTCCAGCCACGGCAAGTAAAACGCCAGCGCGACACTGATGGGCCACGGAAGAATTTTGTAATTATCGATGTCGCTGGCGAACTGAACAGGATCGAGTGCTTTAATCGCGCCTGCATAAATGAAAATCCCGGCAACGACAAGATCGACAGTGCGCCATAGGATCTTTGATGTTCGACCTTTGAAATCCGGAATGCTCCCGGCGGTGCGAAGCTCCGCATTCGGTGTTGGGCGTTCAGCGTTGGGCGTTGCACTCATCTCGTTTTCAGCCACCCCTCCCATCCGCCTTCGAGCACGAACACATCCGGAAGCTGCGCTTCCCTACGCAGCCGTCGGGCAACTTCCCGGCTGGCGTTACAACCGAGGCTGCTGCAGTAGACAACGATTTTCTTTCCCGGCGACCATGCTGCCAAGAATTGCGGCAGCAACTCATTCCACCGGTCTTCATTCAACGACAGCGCGGCCGGAATGTGATCGCGCGCGAACTCCTCGTCCGGGCGCGCATCCACCCAGATAACGTTTTCGCCCCATGCGCGCGCTTGATCGACAGTGACCATTTCCGACGGGAGAATAGCCGATCGCCACGATATCTTGTGGCGGAAATAAATCGCCTCACCCACCGCGGGAACGAGCGCAAGCACTGCCAGAATAAGAATCTGGCGGACCAGCGAAGATCTCACTAGCTATTGAACGACCGGGGAATTGGTGATGCGCGCAGTTGCGTAAAAGACCTTCTGTGAATCCTCCGGTTGAATCGTCAGAGTCGAAGCAACAAGGTTGTTCGTTTCCTTGGGTTGGACATCGACTTTGAACTCGCCCTTACCGGTTTCCTCGACTTTGGTTTGAAAATCCGGACTCGATGAGGTGACCTTGATATGTTTGACCGTAAATTCTTTGCCGACCTTCACCGTGATCGTCTTCGGGTCAGGCTTATCGCCTTGCTTCCAAAAAACAAACGTCGGGTTAATCTCCAATTGCTGCGGGATAATGGTCCTGAGCGTGAGGACCGTCTTGGTATTCGCGGGGTCATCGGTTTCCACGGTCACCGTTTTCACCTGAGTGCCGGTGCGATCGCCAATGTTAAAAGTGGCTGTAATCTCGCCGGTTCCGCCTGGGGGAACTTCGTCCTTCTGGGTTTGCGCAGTGGTGCAACCGCAGGAAGCGTGAACAGACTTAAATCGCACTGGTGTCTTTCCGGGGTTCTGATATTTGAAATGGCCTATCGCCTGTTTGTCGGCAGGCGTTGGATGCAGCTCGACCGTGGTCTGCTCCCATTTCAATTCGGCGCGTGCGCTAAGGCTGATGAGGATCGACAGGGCAAAAGCAAAGATGTGTGTTTTCATTTTTTGGGATAGAAACGCGTAATATAATCAGCAACCGCGTCCCGCCAAGTGCGAGGTGGCGCGCTTGTCAGCTTCGTGTATTTCGCAGTGGAAAGCACAGAATAGACGGGCCGGCGCGCAACCCAATCGGTCATATCCTTTAGTTCGAGTGCGCCAACGGTAGTCGCTTTCAGCAGAAGGCCTGTTTGGTGACAACAATCCACAGCCCATTGTGCGTATTGCTGCCAACTGCATTCACCGGCGTTGGCCAAATGCAGAATGCCGCCTTCAATGTCGGCATTGAAAAACTGCGGCAGCACTTTGGCGATATCCAGCGTGTAAGTAGGTGTTGAAAATTTATCTGCGATTGCATCGACTTGTTGAGTCTCCTGTGCTCGCTTGATTATTCCGTCGATAAAACTCGGCCGGTCAGGGCCAAAAGCCCAGGAGACGCGGATAACAAGATGCCGGCTTTCCGCGGCGAGCACATTCCTTTCTCCGGCGAGCTTGGACGCGCCGTAAACGCTGATCGGATTCGCTTTATCCTCTTCAGTGTACGGCGCGCGTTTCTCGCCGTCGTAGACGTAATCAGTACTGAAGTGAATGAGCTTTGCCCTTTTATCCGCGCAAATTTTCGCAAGAACGCCCGGCGCTTCGGCGTTAATCAGATAGGCGCGGTCCCGCTCGGCCTCGCAACGATCGACGTTAGTGAATGCAGCAGCGTTGATAAGAACATCGAAATGCGCCGCGGACAATTTTTTGCGCACATCATCCAAATTCGATAACTCGAGTTCCGCGTGATCGAAACCAGAGATGTCGTACTCGTCGCGATATTCGCGCACG
>Ga0307305_10001151_pt1 | contig 10375 bp, 10 predicted proteins | sample ER_DNA_186_FD_194512 | JGI IMG/M metagenome (GOLD analysis project Ga0307305, IMG submission 194512) | Bulk soil microbial communities from the East River watershed near Crested Butte, Colorado, United States - ER_DNA_186 | ecosystem: Environmental > Terrestrial > Soil > Floodplain | place... | reverse complement strand
GGCGCGGGCGTGCCCGCGGCCCGGATCCGGCGGTTCGAGGCGGCTGCCGAACAGGTCCGCGCTCAGGCGCAAGCGACAGCGGCTGACCTGCCGGTCCAGGTCGTGCACGGCGACCTGGGCGCCTCGAACACGCTCGTGGACGAGTGCACCGGCGAGATGTCCGGGGTACTCGACTTCGAGCTGGCCGGGCCGGACGCGCGGGTGCAGGACCTGCAGGTCGCGTTGCTGCTCTCCGGCGCGCTGGCCGGGCCCGGCTGGGCGCGTCGCGCCGCCGCCCTGGTCCGGGGGTACGCCGCGGTGCTGAGGCTGGGGCAGGCCGAGATCATGGCCGTGCCGGACCTGCTCGTGGCGCGCTGCGTCGGCTCGGTGTTCTGGCGGGCTGGCCGGTGGCGTCGCGGCCAGTCAGTGCTGAGCGACGTGGTCGACCGCGTGGCGGTCCTGGAGGCCAGCCAAACCTGGCTGGCCGTGCACCGCGGTCGGCTGCTGTCCGTGCTCGCCGCCGCCGAAAAATAGCCGCAGGGCGGCGCCGACCAGGGCAGAAAGCTCCTCGTCGGGGATGGCCGCCGCATCCCGCGGGCGATGCCTAGGAGCCTGCTGAAAAGCCAGGCCGCCCGTGGGCGTGTCTGGCCGGCCGGGCGGGTGTCTGGGATGATTTTGCCATGCAGGGCTTCGAGCGGATGGACGGGGAGTTACTGGACGCCGCGGTGGGGCATCTGGTGCCGGCGGGGAGCATGTTCGCGTTCCTGGCCGCGCACCGGGCTGAGGTGTTCCCGGATGCGGATTACGCGGACCTGTTCGCGCCGCCGGGGGTAGGGCGGCCGTCGTTGCCGGCTACCCGGATGGCCGCGGTGCTGACCTTGCAGGTGCTGCACGATTGTTCGGACCGGGAGGCGGCCGAGGCGGCCCGGTTCGACGTGCGGTGGAAGGTGGCGATCGGCGCGCCGCTGGATGATCCGGGGTTCGATCCGTCGTCGCTGGTGTACTGGCGGAACCGGATCGCGAGGTCGCGGCGCCCGGACCGGATCAGCGACGCGGTTAAGAAGGTGGTCCGGGAGACCGGGATACTGAGGGGCCGGCGCCGCCGGGCGGTGGATTCTACGATCCTGGCTGACGCGGTGGCTACCCAGGACACCGTGACCCAGCTGGTCTCGGCGATCCGCCAGGTGGCCCGGGAGGTGCCCGGCGCGGCGGAGCAGATCGCGCGGGTATGCAGCGGCCATGACTACAGCAAGCCGGGCAAGCCGAAGATCGACTGGGACGATCCCGCCGCAAAGGACGCGCTGGTGTCCGCGCTGGTCAACGACGCGAACGCGGTGGTGGCGGTGCTGGAAGACCGCGACCTGGATGAGCGGGCCGCGTCCGCGCTGGCGCTGCTGGCCCTGGTCGCCGGGCAGGACGTGGAGCCTGCTGAGGGCTCCGACGGCACCGACGGGCGGTGGCGGATCGCCCGCAAGGTCGCTGAGGACCGGGTGGTCTCGACGGTGGATCCCGATGCCCGGCACACCCGCAAGTCGGGCGAGGCCAGGAGGGACGGCTACCGGGCGCACCTGGCCGCCGACCCGGAGACCGGGATCATCACCGATGAGAAGCTGACCAGGGCCGCCGGGACGGAGAACTCCGACCCGGCGGTGGCCGGGGAGTTCCTGGCCGCCGAGGCCGCCGTGGGCGGCGGCACGGCGGGCAGTCCCGGTTCCCCTGGCGCGGGCGGGCCGGATGACGGCGCTGCCGCAGGCGGGGATCTGAGCTGGTACGGCGATTCGGCCTACGGGACCGGCGACCTGCGCGGCGCGATCTGCGAGGCCGGCCATCAGGCTGTGATCAAGCCAAAGCCGCTGCGGGCCCCGGTCAAGGGCGGGTTCACCGTCGATGACTTCACCGTGGACGAGCAGCAGGGCACGGTCACCTGCCCAGCCGGGCACACCGTCGCGCTCAGCCGGACCCGGATCGCCACCTTCGGCGTCTTGTGCCGGGGCTGCCCGCTGCGCGCCCGGTGCACCACCTGCAAGACCGGCCGCACGCTCGTCCTGCACCCTCGCGACGACCTGCTCCGCGCCGCCCGCGCCGATTGGGCCGCCGGCAGCGGGCTGCGCGAGGATTACATGACACACCGCCCGAACGTCGAACGCGCCATCGCCCAGCTGGCCACCTGGCGGGGACGGCGGCTCAAGCTCCGCTATCGCGGGACGGCCAAGAATGACGCCTGGCTCAAGCGCCGCACCGCCGCGCTCAACCTGCGCAACCTGATCGGGAGGGGCCTGGCCCGCCGTGACGGCGCCTGGGCGCTGATCACCTGACCAGGCGGGCCGGATCGCCCGGCATGCCCTTACGGCCACTCCGGCTCGCGGCTGGCCGCGGGCCGGGCAACGCAGATTATCCGGGGCCAGGCCTCAGCGCGGACGAGCTGACCACAAGCGCGGCCAGGAACGCGACCCGGCTGCGCAGAGTCCCAGGAACTGGCTTTTTCAGCAGGCTCCCAGTGAGGCTCCGCCTCGGACCGCCTAGTTTCATGGTTCCGGCCGCGTGGAGCTGACCGCGGGTTCATCGTCAGACCGTAGAAGCGCGTGCTGAGGGTGATCACGATGGGACATCATGAACTGGCTGCGGCCGGGTCGGCGGTAGTGACGGCGGCGGAGGTGGTGGCCGGGCATGTCAGGCTGGATATCTCCTGCCTGGACCGGGTGTATCTCAACGGCTATGTCGCCAAGCTGCAGACGCCCGGCGCGGTGGTGTACTTCTTTCACGATCACCGGGGCAAGCCGATCGTGTCCCCGGCGCTGTTCGAGCCGATCGGGGAGAAGTTCCGCCGGGACATCAGGGACTGGGCACAGGCCAACGGCATCCCGCTGATCCGCTTCACCGCCGGGGAGCGCAAGGCCGACGTGATGGCCCCGTACCTGGACGCTGCCGCCGCGGCCGGGCGCTCCCAGGTCGTGGCGGTCGGCTGCGCGCAGGAGTTCCAGCTGGTGTGGACCGCGCGCAAGCGGGACACCGACCCGGGCGGCTGCCCGCAGTTCTCCTTCACCAAGGAGCAGCGGCGGGTGTCGGTGTTTTACGTCTATATCTTCGATGAGCGGATGGGGCCGGGGTTCATCAAGATCTGCACCTACTTCCCCTATCCGGTCAAGGCATGGGTCAACGGGCACGAGTGGGCCAAGCGGCAGGCGGCCGCCGCCGGGATCGGCTTCACCGCGCTGTCCAACGGGTTCGCCTCCTGCGACGACCCGGCCGGCCTGCAGGCCATCTGCGACCGGTTCGGCCCCGGCACCGTGCAGGTGTGGTTCGAGCGGTGGATGGCCCGGATCCCGCTCCCGCTGACTGACGCCGACCGGGACGCCGGGTACTGGTGGGAGCTGTCGATGCGGCAGGTGGAGACCTCCCGCACCCTGGTCTTCGACGGCGACGTGCATGCCCGCGCGTTCTTCGAGGCGCTGCTGTGCGAGAACATGGACCTGGGCCGGCCGGAGAACGTGGAGCTGCTGTTCCGCCGCGGCCAGCGGCTCGGCCGGCCGACGATCCCGCCGCCGGGCGGCGGGTTCAAGACCAAGATCGACCGGTACTGCGACCTGGTCACCATCAACGTGTTCTACAAGAACTCGCGCCTGAAGCAGTACCTCAAAGACGGCATCGCGCTGCGCATCGAGACCGTCATCAACGACCCCAAGGACCTGCGCTGCAACCGTCAGCTGCACAATCTCCCCGAGCTCCAGGACAAGGCGCGCGCGATCAACGCCCGCCTGATGGAGACTGAAACCGCCGGCCAGGGCACGGCACTTGTGAGTCCAGTCATCGAGCGGATCACCAGGCCCACCCTCACCGGGGAGGGCAGGAAGGCGCCCGCACTGCGGTTCGGCGACCTTCGGGTCCAGGCCCTGGCCGGTGCCATCGCCGCCATGCTGTTCACGGTCACCGGCATCACCAACAGGAGCCTGCGCGCCCTGATGACCGGCCTGCTGCACCGCCCCTACAGCATGAACCAGGCCAGCTACGACCTGTCCCGGCTGGCCCGCAACGGCCTCATCCAGCGCGTTCCGGGCCGCAACCGCTACGCCCTCACCCGCGACGGGCTGCTGTTCGCGCACTTCTACACCAAGGTCTACGACCACGTCCTGCGCCCGCTGATGGCACCGGACCGGCCCAACGCGCCGCCGGAACTCGTCGCGGCGCTGGACACCCTTGACCGGCTCGCCGCCGGCCACATCGCCAGAGCCCGCGTCCCCACCGCAGCCTGAGAACCGTCACGGCCTGCACTCAACGGCAAGGCCAGACTCCCGGATGCCCGCTGGCCATCGCATTCCTTTACCCACCGTGACACTCAGGACTAACGTCAAAGCCCTGGCACCGAAGGTGCCCTAGGCCCACATCTCGATCAGGTCCCAGGGCTCCGCCGCCGGTTCCCGCACAACCGGGACTCCGGCGGGGCGAGCCGGGCATGCACGGCGTGAACATTACGGACCTGGATCCAGATCATCACCGAGCGCCCGGGCAGGTCGGCCGCGTGCCTGGCGACCTCGAGCAGCCCCTGGCCGGGGAAGAACACAAGCCCGGGATCAACAGGCCCCGGTCGTCAGGGCGGTGATCACGATGTTGTGTACGTGGGGATGCGGAAGGCCATGCGGGCCACGGTGGTGCTCGAAGGAGGCGGCCACCCAGCGCTGGGGCTTGACCGGCGAGAACCTGCTGAGGCCCGCGTCCTGCAGGAACTTCAGCGCCGCATAGTTAGCTGACCAGGCCACCGACCAGATCGCCTGGACCTGCTGCCACAGTTGCTCTGCCGTCTTCGGCTTCCCGTCCTGCGCAGCCTGGATGGCGGTCTGAAGTAGCTGGCCGTGTTCGGCGACCAGTTCTGCACGTGGTTCCCAGATGAGGTCGGCGATCTGGCCGTGGGCGGACAGTCGCCGCAGCGTCGCGTTGTCCACGTCGCCGCCCAGCGCTAGGCCGTGATCTTGGCAGGCCAGGCCGGTCCACGCGCCGGAGGGCTCGTCGGTCTCGCAGTGGTCCAGGACGTGCGCCAGGTGATCCTCAACCCAGGCCAGCCGCATGACGCCGCGCAGTCCCGCGCCTTCGATGCGGCCGCCTGCCATCGCTCCCCTCTCCAGTTTCAAGCGTGCGCCTCCATGTCCAGGTCTTGATCCATGGCTCATGGCTCCCACCACGATGCGGCCCGGGTATTCGGAGAGTTCTAATACCCCGACTCCGCCATTACGGTCGCGCGGCAGCCTGGACCGGCACGCCACCTACATCGTCGCCGCGACCGGCGCACGGCCGAAGACGCCTTCCGGGACGCCTTCAGGCTTGCCGCCGTGCGGTGGGACATGATGGCCGGCTGCCCGCCTGAGACAAAGCGAAGGTTCCTGTGCGCGGTAGCCATCCGCGGAGCGACCGATGAGCACCGGCGTCCGAAGCGGGTGCGGCCAGCCGGGTGCTCAGAAGACGTGGCCGGGGAGCCGCCGGGCGCCGGGCACGCCGCCCTGACACGGGTGCAGGGCGGAACGCTGCCTGACGGGGATACGACGTAGAGTCGCTTATCTGAGGTCAAAGGATGGACGAACCGCATGATCGCCGGGCATCTGGGGACTGGGCCGGGCACGGCGGCAAAGCACGTATCCGATGCGTGCGCTGACTTGAAGAAGGCCCTGCCCGAGCTGGCCATCGCCGATGACCTGGGCAGGGACGCTGCTGGCGGGGAGGAGGCACCATGAGTCAGAAGGACGATGCGGGTACGGAGCGAGAGCAGGTTCCGCAGTCTGCCGTTTACCGCCAGCTGGATGATCACCTCGGACCCGAGGAAGCCCCATACGACGCCGAAAGCGGGCTCCAGCGGTTGCGTGGCTGGATGGGTGAAGAGGAACCGCCGGACGAGGCCCGGCCGCTGGTGGAGCCAGTGTCGGGGACTGAGCGGCTCAGGCTGGCCGGCATGAAGCTGGATGCGGCGGAGCGCCTCGCGCAGAAAAGGATATCGAATGCGCGACTAGCGGTCGGCGCGGTGGTTCTCGTCAGCGTGCTGGCAGGTCTGGGCCTGCTGTTCCGCCTGTCGTCTGTGCCCGCACGCGTTGCCATGCCGGTGCTCGTGGCCGTCGGTGCTATAGACGGTGCCATGACACTCGCGGTCGTCGCTTTGTACCGGAGCACGATGAGGGGTCTGCACGACGATCTACGCCTGGCCTTCGGCGAGCAGGCCGGGCGGCGCGAGAAGCCGGACCAGACAGGGCAGGAAACGACCAGGCCAGCCGCGGGGCACGGGGGCCGCAGGCCCCTGGTGGTGCGATCCGGAGGCGGGAGGTACCCTCCGCTGCTGACGTTCCTGGCGACCATTGCCTTCCTGGGCTACGCGGCTGCCTGTGTTGTCGCGTACGCCAGGGATAGCCTGGCGCCGTTCACCATCGCCAGCATCGTGCTGGCCGGGCTATTCCTGATCTCGGTACTGCCCGTCGTGATCCCGGCTATCTGGGCCGGCGAAGGCCCCCGGAGGGCGGCGCAGGCAATCCTTTATGTGATGCTCGGGGGACAGCCAGTATCGTACGGAGAGATCACCGCGAGACATGCGGAGACGGCCGGACTGCCCCTTGCGGACGAGGGCAATGCCGGCTCTGCGATCGCGTCGCCGCGCGAATAGCCCGCAGTCTTGCGACCTCCCTTCCCGGTACCGTCGGAGTTTCGGACTTCGACAGCCCGGGATCGGCGGCTGGGCCGCCCGGAATGACCGGGCATTGACTGCGCTGATCGTGTCAGGATGGTTGGCATGCCTGGTCGCGCACTCGGCTTCGGAATGGTGGCGGAAGCATACGAGCGGTTCCGGCCGGGGTATCCCGCGGAGCTTTTCGACGTGGTGATGGCATACGCGGGCCGGCCGGTCCGGACGGCCCTGGAGATTGGCGCCGGGACAGGCAAGGCAACCCGGCTGTTTGCTCAACGGGGGATCACGGTCACCGCGACCGAGCCTGATGGGGCCATGCTCGCCGAGTTGCGTAAGCACGTGCCGGCGAACGTCAGAACCGTGCAAGCCGCGTTCGAGGACGTGCGCCCGGGCGGGAGCTACGGGCTGGTTTATGCGGCAGCGGCGCTGCACTGGACGAACCCGGAGGGGCGGTGGCCGCGCATGGCCGCGCTGCTGGAGCCGGGTGGCTTGTTTGCCTCGTTCGGCGGGCCAGCCCGGCTGGCTGACCCGGTGGCGGAGGAAGCTGTTCGCGCAGCCCGGGCACCGTTCCTGGAAAGCGACGAGGTTCCGTCTCCCGATGGGACGCCTGCGGGACATGACATGCAGTGGCCGGGTACGGAACTCCAGCGGTCCGAGTGGTTCACCGATGTTCAGCAGACCGTGATCGAGCGGCGCGTGACGATGAGTGCTCGCGACTACATCGGCCATCTGTCGACCATCTCGGCCTACCTCGAATTGCCGGCCGCCGAACAAGAGCAGGTATATAGCCGGATCATGCAGGTCCTGCCCGACAGGGTCGAGATCGCCGCCGACATCACCGTCCATCTCGCGCGCCGCCTCAGCGAGCAGTAGCGCTGCACGGTTTCACAGGTCGCTTCCGCGGAAACATCCATCCGCCGTGCGGACAGCGCAGGGACGTCCTGTCAGCTGTCCCGATCGAGGGTCAGCTTTCCGCCGTCATGGCCTTGGCGCTTGCGCTGGCGCCGCCATGCCTCCCACTCCCGCCGGGTAATTCTGTACATGACCCACTCACGCCCCAGCTCGGTCAGTGAGCCGGCGGGCATCCAGCCGACTTTCTGGAAGACCGTCCGCATCGCCACGTTAGCGGGATCGGTCGAAGACTCGACAGCCTCTGCCGCTGCATGTTCGAAAAGCCAGTCCGTGAGCAGCGCGAGCGCCTCGCGTCCGTAGCCCTTGTTGCGAGCATCTTCCCTCAGGCCGATCCCCACGTCGAAGGTTCCCGAAGGGAGCGCCCGGCCTGGCGGCACGAATGTCTGGATGCGCCCGATCGACACGCCGTCCAGGTCGATGGCGAGATCGAGCCAGCCATCCTCCAGGCGACCCGATCGCCGGAGCCGGGCCTTGAAGCCGGCTTCCTGGGGGAGTTCGGCGATGGCCATAGGGTCTGCGGTGACCATAGCCCGCCATTCCTCCTCGATCTCGCCGGGCTGCAGCGCCCGGAGCAGCAGCCGCGATCCGCGGATCCGGACGTCCCTGATACCTGCTTTCGCTTCCTGCCCATCCTGCGGATCCATGGGCCCAAAGTAACCCTGGCCATGGCCTCCCGCGAGGCCGCCAACGGAATCGCCCGCCCAGCGGCTACGCCGCCGATGAGAAACGCCGCCATGGCGGGTCTACAGCACGTTGAACCGTTCGGATTAAAAACCAATAGGAGGCCGGAGTGCCAGCATCAGTGCTCTACATGTCGATGTCACTCGACAGCTACATTCCGGTGCTTTTCGGTGGCGGCCGCCGGCTCTTCGAGGTGCTGCCGTCGCGTGTCGAGCTGGAGATCATCCGGGTGATCGACACACCGGAGGCGACACACATCCGCTACCGCGTCAGTTGCTGAGCGCGCCCATGGCTGATCCCGACGAGGGCGTGGCGGCTGACGGGACGATCCGGACGGGCGCGCGGCGTGACCGGGTGCCCGCGATCTTCGAGCCCGTGATGACTGATGCGGTCGCCTCTGCTGGCAAGTCCGCTGCTGGCAAGTCCGCGCCGGCATCGCTGTATGTCTACGGATCGGTCGCTAACGGCACGGCACGTCCCGGATCGTCGGACGTGGACCTGTTGTCGATCGATCTTCCGGACGCGTCCATTCTCGGGCAGCGCCTCTCGGCGCGGTACGTCGGTATCTGCCGGGGTGTGGAAGTCGCCGCGGCCACGGTAGCGGACCTGTCCGGTGACACCGACGCGGCATACGGCTATCGGGTCTTCCTTCGCCACTACTGCGTCCATCTCGCGGGGCCGGATCCAGCGAGCGCGCTGTCCGCATTCCCTGCGGACACGAGGGCTGCTCGCGGCTTCAACGGCGACCTCGGTCAGTTTCTCCGACGCTGGCGGCGAGAGCTGGAGTCCGGGACGGTGGCCGCGGGCCCGCTGGGTGTCCGGGTCGCCCGCAAGACGCTCCTCGCCGTGGCCGGACTGGTCAGCGTCCACGACCGTACCTGGACGACCGACCGTTCACGGGCTGTCCGTCGCTGGAGTGAGCTCGATCCCGCCCTCGCTGCCGAACTGAGCTGGCTTTACTCCTTGGTCAGCGGAGAGCGTCACCCCTCACGTGAGGAAGCCAGGCGCACGCTCGCGGACGACGGAATCATCGTCGCGATCGTCGAGCGCTTCGACAGCCTGATCGGGCTCTGGACAGACGATCCCGAAGCTCAGTAGCTCGTCAGGAGAGGCGTTCCAGCTTGGCAGCATCCGACGCGGTGGCCGGGTAGAGGATCACGATGCGGATCATCGGGTCGTCGGCCATGAGCAGGGACGTGCTGTGCAGGGTCAGCGGTCCGGCGCTGGGGTGGCGGAACCGCTTGAGCCTGCGCTCGGGACCGGCCACGTCGCTGCTAGCCCAGAACCGGGCAAAGTCGGGGGATAGCTGGGCCAGCCGAGCGGGCAGGGCGGTCCAGGCCGGGTCGTCGAGGTGGATGGTCATCGCGGCCCGGTACATGGCGACGTGCCTGGCGGCCCTGCTCCAGCCACGTGTACCAGGTCAAACCGACGCTGGCGAGCTGGGCGACCTCTTCCCGGCGCAGACCAGGGACCCGCCGCACCCCCCAACCGGGAAGCCCCACCTCGGCCGGGCGCAGCCGGGCGCGGCGGGCGCGCAGGAACGCGCCCAGCTCGCGGCGCCGGAGCGGCCACACTGATGACATGAACACACTCAGCTCACGCGACGGCACGACGATCGCTTACGACGAGCAGGGCGAGGGACCGGCCCTGATCCTGGTCGACGGCGCGCTGACGGTCCATTCGTCCGGCTCCGGGTCGGAGCTGGCCAAGCTGCTCGCGCCGCATTTCACGGTCTACGGCTTCGACCGCCGCGGCCGCGGCGAGAGCGGGGATACGCTGCCCTACGCGGTCGACCGGGAGATCGACGACATCGAGGCGCTGATCGACCGCGCCGGCGGCCCGGCGTTCCTCTACGGCCACTCGTCCGGCGGGCCGCTGGCCATGCGGGCGGCCATCAGGCTCGGCAGCCAGGTCAGCAAGATCGCCCTGTACGAGCCCCCCTACAACAACGACCCTGGCGTGCAGGAGTCCTGGAGCCAGTACCTCAGGCAGCTGAGGCAGGCCCTGGCCGAACACCGCCGCGGCGACGCGGTGGCCCTGTTCCTGCGGTTCGTCGGCACGCCCGCCGAGCAGGTCGAGGGAATGCGCCGCGCGCCGTTCTGGCCGGGCATGGAAGCCGTCGCACCGACGCTGGCCTACGACCACGCC
>Ga0307305_10001149_pt1 | contig 10376 bp, 8 predicted proteins | sample ER_DNA_186_FD_194512 | JGI IMG/M metagenome (GOLD analysis project Ga0307305, IMG submission 194512) | Bulk soil microbial communities from the East River watershed near Crested Butte, Colorado, United States - ER_DNA_186 | ecosystem: Environmental > Terrestrial > Soil > Floodplain | place: USA... | reverse complement strand
CTTCGCCTGGATGCTCGCCAGAATGTTGCGGACGTCGATCTGCGAGTTCATCAGGACGAGCGCGCGGGCCGCCGCAGGGCTGGCCGACGCTCGCGCTCGCGCCATCCACCAGCGCGCGAGGCTCTCGTCCGCCCTCGGCGCCATCCGGGTCATGTCCGCTTCGACTCCCCACTCGCGCTCGACGGCCTCCGCGTAGCTTTGGCGCTGCTTCCAGGTCTCGCACCAGGGGTAGTCCTGGTCGGGATCCGCCCGCTTGGCGTACGTCCCGTACAGGGCGAGCGCCCTGACCCGCTCCGGATACGTCGCCGCGTACAGCATGGACATCGGGCCGCCCTCCGAGTACCCGAACAAAGCGGCCGTTTCGCTCTCGGCCGCGTCCATTACCGCCCGGACGTCATCCATCCGCGTCTCCAGGTCGGGCAGCCCGACCGTTCGATCGGAGAGGCCCGTCCCCCGCTTGTCGAATCGGATCAGGCGAGCGAATGCGCTCAGCCGCTCGAGTAGATGCGCAGAGGCGGGATGGTCCCAGTCGTTGTCGAGGTGTGAGACGAATCCCGAGACGAGAACGAGGTCGAACGGCCCGTCGCCCGTGACCTGGTAGGCGATGTTGACGTCGCCGCTCTTTGCATAGCGAATGGGAGCGTCCACGGTTCGATTGTCGTTCCGGTTCGGTCGAGCGGCAACTCCTACGAAGCGAGCGCGGCAGGCCGCTCGGCGCGGCGGTACTCGACCCTGTAGCCCAGCGCGCGCGGGATCGCAAGCAGGCCCTCGAGGTCGAGGTCGATCGTCGCGCCGGCCTTCTGGGTCACCTCGTCCTCGATCGGCAGGTCGAAGTCGTCGGCGCCGTAGTCAAGGGCACGGAAGGCGTCTTCGTTCTGCGTCAACACGGACGTGCGGATGTGCGGGATGTTGTCGAGGAAGATCCGCGAGAGCGCGATGTGCCGCCAGTACTCGCGCGCCGCGATCTCGCGGCCACCGAACGCCGTGCCGTACGGCTTGTACGTCCAGCAGAGGAACGAGAAGAGGCCGCCGGTCTCGTCCTGGAAGTCGCGCGTGCGCTTCAGGTGCTCAAGGCGTTCCTCCAGCGTCTCGTCGAAGCCGATCACCATCGTCGCCGTCGTCTTCATGCCGCTCTCGACGATCGCGCGCTGCGCCTCGAAGTAGTCGGCGACCGTGTACTTCCACTTGGCATGCCGGGCCCGGAAGTCCTCGGTCAGGATCTCGCTGCCGCCGCCTGTCACCCAGTGCACGCCCGCGTCGCGGAGGCGTGCGGCAGCCTCGGCGTAGCTCAGGCCCGCGCGGTCGGCGAGGAAGACGAACTCGGCGATCGTCAGCGCATAGAACTCGACCCGGTCGCCGTAACGCTCTCGCACCGAGGCGAAGAGGTCGCAGTAGTAGTCGAGCGGAAGCCGCGGGTTGAAGCCTCCGTTGAAGGCGACGAGATCGCCGCCGAACTCGACCAGCTCGTCGATCTTCGCGAACACGTCCTCGCGCGAGAGCACGTAGCCGCCGTCCTGGTTCGGGAGCACGTAGAAGGCGCAGTAGTCGCACTGCGCGACGCAGACGTTCGTGTAGTTGATGATCCGCATCACCATGTAAGTGGCGCGATCCGGCTGGTGCCAGCGGGCGCGCACGCCTTGGGCAAGGCGCTTCAGCTCGTCGTCGGAAGCGTCTACCCAAAGCGCCCTCGCCTCGTCGACGTCGATCCGAGTCACGTCAGCACCTCGACGGTGACGCCTGCCTTTCTATCCAGCCGGGTCAAGACGGTCGCGCCGGCGAAGCCGGCACGACCTCCATACCGGCATCGCAAGCGATGCCTGCGGCTCATGCCGGCACCGCCTCCTCGGCCGGGAGCGCGTCCATGAAGGAGCTGACGGAGAAGACCGCGTTCCCGGCGCCCGCGACGCCGTAGCCGGGCGGCGGCTTCAAGCCGTGCTTCTCGACCGTGTCACGGTAAGCCTCGAGCAGGCGGATGTGGTACTCGAGCGGAGCGCCGTCCGGGTTGTCTCGCCCCAGCGGCGTCGTCGGCTCGGGGCACCAGGTGGTGAAACGGGGGGTGATGCCGCGGCTCATGAAGTAGTCGAGCCCCTCGGTCGTGCTCGCGATCGCCTCGTCGACGGTCTCGAAGCCGAACGGCTTCGCCATCTCGACGCCCGCGACGAAGTTCGGGATCACATAGCGGGCGCCGAAGACCTCGGCGGCGTCGAAGATTCGCCGGTGCCACTCCTCCCGGCCGACGTAACGCTCTTTGCCGGGTGAGATCAGCGAGAAGAGCCGCTTATCCCAGACCTCGTAGTTCGGGTGGTAGATCGTGATCCCGTAGTCCTTGTAGCGCTGCACGTCCTCGCGCGGCAGCGCCTGCGCGACGACCTTGCCGATCCAGCGCTTCGGGAAGCGTTCCTCGATCGCTTGCGCGTAGCGTCCGTAGAAGTCGGCCTCTGCGAGCCCGTCAACCGTGCTCGTCACCGAGCCGCCGGTGAGCGTGTATGCCTTGCTCGCCCTGGCGTCGTCGTAGCGGTCGATGATCGTCAGCGCCTCGAGGACGTCCTCGACCGGCTTGACGCCGGTGTAGGGCCGGCCCTCCCGCTTGTGCTGGCGCCAGTTGTGGTTGATGTCGCAGAAACCGCACTCCTCGTGTGCGCCGAAGTACTGGCAGAGCCGCAGCACGGTGAGGTAGATCAGGTAGCCCCACTGAATCGTCGGCGCCGTCTCCATCACGGTCTTGCCGTTCGCGAGCGTATGGCGGTAATACTCGGGCATCGGCGGCAGGCCGACGCCGGCGATCTCACGGCCCTCGAGCGAGAGGGTCAGCTGCCCGCCCTGGCCGGAGATCCGGTACGGCGATGCCGGGTTGACCCGGACGGAGACGATCGTCCGGCGCAGCCCGTAGGGGCCGCCGGTCAGCGCGACCTCCTCGGGCGGCCGGCGCTTGGCCGCCTCGCCGAGCTCGGCCAACGGCTTCTGGTCGAACGAGAAGATGAAGTACGACTTCGGCTTGACCTCGCCTTCGAGGTTGTCGGTGAGCGCGGACTCGTCGAAGGCGAAGCCGGTGCGCAGCAGATCCTCCTTCAGCACCGCCTCGCGCGGGATGTGCGGAAACCGTGCCATCAGGTCCTCGACGAGGTCCGTGCGAGTGGTGATCGCGGCTTTGCTCACGCCACAAACCTAACCGTAGGCGGCGAGCTTCGCGGCCAGGCCCGAGACACCGTCCGAGCCGTCGACCCGGATCCGGGGCAGCGTCAGCAGGCCGTCCCGCGGCGAAGCGGGGTCGAAGCCCTCGATAGTCGCGCCGAAGAAGCCGGCCGCGCGCACGGCGGCAACCACGCGGGCGTCATAGCGGCCCGACGGGTAGCAGAAGAACGCGACGGGGACGTGAAAGCGCCGCCGGATCCACGTTCGTGAACCGGCGACCTCGTGCCGGACGTCGGACGAGCTGAGCGTCGTCAGGTCGAGGTGGTTGATCGTGTGCGCGTCGATCTCCCAACCCTGGCGGATCATCAGCCGGATCTGGGGGACGGTCAGCTTGCCGTCGAGCAGGTTGCGGACGGCCAGATTGAGCACGCCGGGCCAGTGGCGACGTGCCAGCAGTGGTCGCACGTTGGTGAAGTCCTCCCGATAGCCGTCGTCGAACGTCAGCACGACCGGTTTTTGCGGCAACGCGTAGCCGTGCTTCCAGTAGTCGTAGACACGGCGCAGTGAGACGGCGTGGTAGCCGTGGGCGCGGAGCCAGGTGAGCTGGCCGGCGAAGTCGGCGCGCCTGACGTAAAGGCCCGGATTCGGCGCGTCGGCCGGGGCCGTGCCGACGACGTGGTACATCAGGATCGGCACGGCGCGGTTATGCGGATGGACGATTCGCCGCTTCGCCGAAGCCCGCGATCGCGGCGCCGGCTTCGTCGCCTCCGTGGTGGTGGGCGCCGCGCTTTGTTGCTTCGCGGAGCTGCAACCCGTGACTGCGACCACGGCCGCCAGCAGGACTGCGAACTTCGCCACCGGAGGAATCTTGTCGGTCATGGAATTGCGCTACCTTCCTGCGGGGTCAAAGTCGTGCTGCGCCGGGTCCTCATCGCAGTGTTGCTGGCGGGCGTCTTCGCCGCGCCGGCGGACGCGTCCTCGCAGACGCTGATCCCGGGCCTCAACTACTCACGCCAGCTCTTGTTTACGCCCCACGGGCCCGTCGTCGTCCACGTGCTCGTGGCGCCGCGGCCGGGAGGGCTGTGGGACCTGCATCCGGTGCTCTCAGACAACGCGATCTCCGGCAAGCAGCGCCTGACCGGGATCGAGCGCGTGGCCTCGCCGTCCGCGACTGTGGCAGGCATCAACGCCGACTTCTTCAACGGCGCTGACGGCCGCCCCGACGGGATCGTGATGCAGAACCGCGTCCTTCACTCGGTTCCGAACTCGGCGCGCTCGAGCATAGGGATCGAGCCGAACGGAACGCTCGACATCCGCCACGCGGCCTGGAACGCGTTCTGGCAGGGACGCGGCCAGCGCCGGCCCCTGACCGGCCTGAACGAGCCTGCGAATAAGGGTGGGATCACGCTCTATACGCCGGTCTGGGGACCTGCCACGCCCACCGCCGCCGGCGTGACCGAAGCGGTCATCTACCCATTTCCGGCGCTGACGCCCGGAAGCGACGTGAGCGGCAACGTCGTCCAGTTCACCCAGGGCGGCAACACACCGATTCCAGCGGGCGGGGCGGTTCTCTCGGCAACGGGCGGCTCAGCTCAGAAGCTCGACGCCGAGGCGCCACCGGGCGCGCGCGTTGTCGTTCGCTACGTGCTCAGCTCCGGCTGGGGCGACGATGTCGATGCGCTCGGGGGCGGGCCGTTGCTCGTCCGCAACGGCAAGGCCGTCTTCCGCGCCTTCGAGGACTTCTCCGCGACGGTGCTCGCGCCGCGGTTGGCGCGGTCGGCGGTCGGCCAGCGCCGCGACGGGTCGATCGTGCTGGTCGCCGCCGACGGGGGACAGGTCGGCTACAGCGTCGGCCTGACGAACTACGAGCTCGCGCAGCAGCTCGTCCGGCTCGGCTGCGTGACCGGCTCGGGCCTGGAGCCGGGCAACTCGACGACGATGGCCTTTGACGGCCAGTTGCTGAACCGGCCTTCGGACCCGAGCGGGGAGCGCGCGATCTCGGAAGCACTGCTCGTCTCCTACGCGGGTGTGTACGCGCCACCGCCCACGGAGCCCGTGCTTTCGCCCAACGGCGACGGCGTCGGCGACAGCGAGCAGCTCAGCTACAAGATCGTCCGGCCCTCGACCGTGACCGCGAAGATCGTCGGCGCCGACGGCGTCGCCCGCTTCACGCAGAGCGGGCCGCAGGCACCCGGCACGTACAAATTCTCCTCGACCGGAACGAAAACGGACGGCACGGTCGACACTGAAGGCCGCTGGCACTGGCTCGTGACGGCAGTCGACGATCTGGGCCGCCAGTCGTCCGCCGACCAGCCGTTCTGGGTGAACAACACGCTCGGCAGCCTGCGCGTGCCGCGGACCGTGCGCGTGCGAGCCGGCCGGCGGCTCACGCTCGGCACCTTCAAGCTCACCCGCTCGGCGACGGTGACGACGCGGGTGGAGAGCACGAACGGGGTCGTCGTCCGGAAGCTCGGGAGCGCGAAGATCGGGGCTGGCACCGCCAGCGTGCGCTGGGACGGGCGCGACCGGCGCGGGAACCTCGTCTACGGCGGACGCTACGTCCTCCGCGTCAGCGCGCAGAACCAGTTCGGGCCGACCGACCTGACGCAGGGTTTCCTGGCGCACCGCTAGCCTCCACGCTGCGTGGTGCTCGCCTCCCTGACGAGCTCCGTGACGACGCTGATCGGCGATCACGGGCTCTATGCCGTATTCGTGCTGATGGCGGTCGACGCGGTCTTTCCGGCGGCGAGCGAGCTGGTGATGCTCTACGCCGGCGCCCTCGCCGCCGGTGCCTTCTCCGGCCAGCACGTCGTTCTCTTCGGCGATCGACTCGACTCGCACTTCTGGGCGTACGTGGCGATGTCGTTCGCAGGCACGATCGGCTACACGCTCGGTTCGCTCGTCGGCTGGGGGATCGGCGCCTACGCAGGCCGACCGCTGCTCGAGGAACGCGGGCGCTGGTTCCACCTCGACCGGGCGAAGCTCGACCGAGCCGACCGCTGGTTCGAGCGCTGGGGCGATTGGGCCGTCTTCCTCGGCCGGCTGACACCCGTGGTGCGCTCTTTTATCTCGATCCCCGCCGGGGTCGTGCGGATGCCGATCGGTCGCTTCACGGTGCTCACATTCCTCGGCTCCGCCATCTGGTGCTTCGCAATCGCCGGCGCGGGCTGGGCGCTCGGGTCGAGCTACGAACGCTTCCATCACGATTTCGCCTATGTCGAATATGCCGTCGTTGCGGCCGTGATCGTGTTCGTCGTCTGGGTGATCATCCGGTGGCGTTCGTCTGCGGCCCAGGCTCGTTCCGAGCGTTCGTAGCTCCTTTCGCCTTGTGGACTAAACTGGCTCGCCGTGCCGGTCCCTCTCGTTGACGTTCGGGCGCAGTACGAGCGCCTGATCCCGCAGATCCTCGAGCGGTTCCAAGCGGTGCTCGAGTCCGGCACCCTGATCCTGGGGCCGAACGTACAGGCGTTCGAGGAGGAAGCCGCCGCCTACCTCGGCGTGCCGAACACGGTCGGCGTCGCCAACGGCACGGACGCGCTCGTGCTCGTCCTCGACGCGCTGGAGATCGGCGCCGGCGACGAGGTGATCTGCCCCTCGTTCACGTTCTACGCGACGGCGGAGGCGATCATGCGAACCGGCGCAACGCCGGTTTTCGCCGACATCGACCCGGTCTCGCTGAACGTCGACTCGGAGGACGTGGCCGCCAAGGTGACCGAGCGGACGCGGGCGATCATGCCGGTGCACCTGTTCGGCCGCCCGGCCGACCTCGCCGCGCTCACGCCGCTCGGCATCCCGATCATCGAGGACGCCGCGCAGGCGTTCGGTGCCCATGGAGTGGCGACGACCGGCGTCGCCTCGACCTTCAGCTTCTTCCCGACCAAGAACCTGTTCGCACTCGGCGACGGCGGCCTTGTCGCTGCGACCGACGAGGAACTGGCGGAGCGCGTGCGGATGCTCAGGTTCCATGGCTCGCGCGACAAGAAGACCTTCACGTACGTGGGCACGAACTCGCGGCTCGACGAGCTTCAGGCCGCCGCTCTGCGGCTCTTCCTCGGCGAGCTCGACGGCTGGAACCGGGCCCGGCGCGAAGCAGCGGCGCGCTACGCCGAGCTTGGGCTCGGCGAGTTCTGCGAGCTGCCCGAAGACGAGCCCGGTCACGTCTACCACATGTACGTCGTCCGAATGCCCGAGCGGGCGCGGCTCGCCGAGGCGCTGTCAGCGGCCGGGATTTCGAACGCCTCCTACTACGTGACCCCGACGCACCTGCAGCCGGCCCTCAAGCACTTCGGCCACGAGGAGGGTCTCCTGCCCGAGACCGAGAAGGCCTCGCGCGAGAACCTGGCACTGCCGATGTGGGCGGGCATCCCGGCCGAGATTCAGGAGCGCGTCGTCAGCGTCGTCCGAGAAGCTTCGACCGTGGGAGCGGCGGCCTCGTGATCCCGATCAACCGCCACCGCATCTGGCAGCTGGTTGCCGATGGTTTGCTGGTTGCGACGGCATGGTGGCTGGCATTCGAGCTGCGCTTCGACCACGGCGTTCCGCCGTACTACGACACGCTCTTCAAGCGGACACTGCTGATCGTCGTCGGGATCAAGCTGCTCGTGTTCATCCTCTTCGGCTTCTACGACCGCTGGTGGCGATATGTCTCCACCCGCGACATGTGGGGTGCGGCGCGAGGTGTCACGGTCGCCTCGCTCGTCGCCGACGTGACCGTCTACTTCGCCTCGCCTGTGGCCGATGTCCGCCTCCCGCGCTCGATCGCGGTGATGGACTGGCTCCTCCTGCTCGCGTTCATCGCCGGCTCGCGGCTGATCGCCAGGTCGGTATTCGAGCGGCCGACGCCGGGCCGCCTCGTCGCGCGCGGTAAGGAGGTGCTCGTGATTGGGGCCGGCGAAGCGGCGCGCGACACGATCCGCGAGATGCACCGCAACCCGCAGCTTGGCTACACGCCGATCGGCCTCGTCGATGACGACCCGCGCAAGAAGAACATCCGCATCCACGGCGTCCGCGTGCTCGGCACGACCGCCGACCTGCCGCACCTGCTGCGCGACAACAAGCCGGACGAGATCTTGATTGCGGTCCCATCGGCCTCGGGTGAGTTCCGCCGCGCGGTCGTGACGACGACGCGCGAGCTGGGCGTGCCCGTGAAGACGCTGCCGGGCCTGCACGAGCTGATCTCGGGGGAGATCGATCTCGCCGTCCAGATCCGCCCTGTTCAGGTTGAGGACGTGCTCGGCCGCGACCCCGTCGACGTCGACCTCGACTCCGCGGCGCCGTATGTCGAGGGCAAGACGGTGCTCGTGACGGGCGCGGGTGGCTCGATTGGCTCGGAGCTCTGCCGCCAACTGACCCGGCTCGGCCCGCAGCGCCTGATCCTCGTCGAGCTGGGCGAGACAGCGCTGTTCGAGATCGAGCGCGAGCTCGTTGACGAGCGCGGTTTCTCCGCCGCCGTCCCCGTGCTCGCCGATGTCGGCAACGCGACGAAGATGCGGCAGGTCTTCGAGCGCTACGAGCCGAGCGTCGTGTTCCACGCCGCCGCCTACAAGCACGTACCCCTGATGGAGGCGAACCCGCTCGAGTCGGTGCGAAACAACGCGCTCGCGACGAAGGTCGTCGCCGATGCGGCCATCGACCACGGCGCGCACCGCTTCGTGCTCGTCTCAACCGACAAGGCCGTCAACCCGAAGACGGTGATGGGTCAGTCGAAGGCCGTCTGCGAGTGGATCGTCGAGGCCTACGGTGCCCGTGAGGACATCGCGACGCGGTTCGTCGCCGTTCGCTTCGGCAACGTGCTCGGCTCGTCGGGCAGCGTGATCCCGATCTTCCGCCGCCAGATCGAGAAGGGCGGCCCGCTCACGGTCACTCACCCTGAGATGACCCGCTTCTTCATGACGATTCCCGAGGCGGCTTCGCTCGTGATCCGGTCCGGCGCGATCGGCGGCGAGGGACACGTATTCGTCCTCGACATGGGCGAGCCGGTGAAGATCGTCGAGCTCGCCGAGCAGATGATGCGCCTCTCCGGCAAGGATCCGGCCGAGATCGGGATCGACTTCGTCGGCGCGCGCCCCGGCGAGAAGCTGCACGAAGAGCTCTGGGGCGAGAACGAGAAAGTCGTGGCCACCGCCCACCCGAAGATCCGCCGCGTCAGCGGCCCGGTCGTCGACGCCGCCTGGCTGCAGGACGAACTGGGCGAGCTCGAGCGCCTGGTCGAAGCCGGGGAGACGCTCAACGCCGTCTCGCGCCTGGCGGCGATGTCACGCGAACCGCGCTACGCAGTCGTGCGTGATCCGGGCGCGGTTCTCGAAGACACACTGCACTGACGCCGCCCCAGGAGTAATGCGCGGCAAGGAGCGGTAAGGAGGCCTGATGCGATTCCGCCGAGGCGCTCCTCTCGATCCCGGTCAGGTCACAGATCTGCGCGGGCGGAGCTTCGGCCGCGGCGGCGTTGTCCTGGGTGGAGGCGGTCTCGGCGCCGCGGCGCTCGTCATCTACCTGCTGGTCACGTTGCTCTCAGGCGGCGGGGGTCTCGGTCAGCTCGGTCCGCTCGAGGATCAGCAGGTCGGTCGCGGCGACACCCCCGCCGACATCTCCACGGCGTGCCGGACCGGTGAGGATGCGAACAAGCGGGAGGACTGCCGCATCGTTGCCGTCGTCAACAGCGTCCAGAAGTTCTGGGACGGCGTCTTCCAGCGCAGCGGCCGGCAGTACAAGTACGTCGACACCGTCTTCTTCACGGACCAAGTGCAGACTGGGTGCGGCTTCGCCAGCTCGCAGGTTGGCCCCTTTTACTGCCCGGACGACCAGCTCGTCTACATCGACCTCGGCTTCTTCGACGAGCTTCAGTCGCGCTTCGGCGTCGGGAGCGCGCCGTTCACGCAGGCCTACGTGCTCGCGCACGAGTACGGGCATCACGTCCAGGACCAGCTCGGCGTGCTCGCGCGGATCGGGAACGACCGGCAAGGGCCGGAGAGTCGCGCCGTGCGCTCCGAGCTTCAGGCCGACTGCTACGCCGGGGTCTGGGGAGCGCATGCGGTCGAGACCGGCCTGATCGAGCAGTTGACGCAGGCGGACATCAACCAGGGCCTGGATGCCGCCAGCGCGATCGGCGACGACCGGATCCAGGAGCAAACGCAGGGCCAAGTCAACAAGGAAACCTGGACGCACGGCTCGTCGGAACAGCGCCGCCGCTGGTTCTCGCGCGGGTACGAGAACGGCCGCCCGGCGGCGTGCGACACGTTCTCCGG
>Ga0307305_10001147_pt1 | contig 10387 bp, 8 predicted proteins | sample ER_DNA_186_FD_194512 | JGI IMG/M metagenome (GOLD analysis project Ga0307305, IMG submission 194512) | Bulk soil microbial communities from the East River watershed near Crested Butte, Colorado, United States - ER_DNA_186 | ecosystem: Environmental > Terrestrial > Soil > Floodplain | place: USA... | reverse complement strand
GGCGTTGACCACGCTGGTCAATCCGCAGCTCAAGCAGCACATGGCGTTCTGGGAAGGCGAACTGGGAAAAAGCGAATGGTTCGCCGGCAATCAATTCACCGCTGCCGACATCCAGATGAGCTTTCCGCTGGAAGCGGCTGCGGCGCGCGGCGGACTGGAGCAGGGCCATCCGAGGGCAATGGCGTTTCTCGAACGCATTCACGCCCGCCCGGCGTATAACCGCGCGCTTGAAAAGGGCGGGCCGTATACGGTGGGAAGGTAGCGGAAATTGTTCTTCGTCATTGCGAGGAGCAAAGCGACGAAGCAATCCACGCTTTTCTTTCTGCCGCGGCAGTGGATTGCTTCGCGGAGCCTGTCATCGGGCGCGCATTCGCGCGACCCGTTGGCTCGCAATGACGGCTCAACCCTGCACCGCTGCGATCACTTCCTTGACCAGGCGGCCGAGACCGCGGATATCGCCGGTGGGATCGACGGAATTGCCGAGCCGGACGATCACCAGACGCTGCGACGGCAATATCACGACGCGCTGGCCGAGATCGCCGGACGCAAAATACGCGTCGCGCGGCATGCCGAGCCGGACGCGCGCCTTTGCACGTTCGTGTTCGCTGCGATTGGTCCAGAAGCCGGCGCCGTAATCGGTATCGAGCGTGGCGGCGGCTGAAAAATCGATCCAGTCTTCGTGCAGCATGCGCCGGCCGCCGATCATGCCGTCGTTCAGATAGAGCAATCCGAATCGCCCCAATCGCGGGCGCTTGCCAGCATCGACGATGATCCTTGCAGCGTGCCGGTGGCATCGAACTGCAGCGTCACGTGGCGCATCCCCAGCGGATTGAACAGCTCGCGCCAGGCGAATGCCAGCGTCTGCTCCGGACCGCCGGTGAGGTCGCGGATGATCCGCGCCAGCAACTGCGTGGTCGGGCTGGAGTAGGCCCAGCGCGTACCCGGCGGAGCGATCATGGCGGCCTTGACCGCTAATCCGGCCATGTCGTTGTGCAGGTAGACCATCTGGCTGGAGACATCGAACCCGCTGTTGGTTTCATCGAGCGCAAGACCCGTGGTCATGCGCAAGAGATGCTCGACCTCGATCTCGCGGCGCGGGTCGGTGGCAGCGCGCCACTCCGGAATCGGCGCCGGGAACGACGGCGAGATGCGGCCCTGCTGGGTCAGAAGGCCGATCAGGGCGTTGACCACCGACTTGGTCATGGAAAAACCGAGCAACGGCGTATCGACGCCGATGCCATCGGCATAGCGCTCCGCAATCACGGTGCCGTCACGCACCACGATCACCGCCCTGGTTCTGCGAAACGGCGGCGCCGCGGGCTCTTCGAAGGCGTGATCGAGTGCGGCCTTCAGTTTGGGATCGGACGGTTCGACGATGGCGGCGCCGGCAATTTCCGGCAGCAGCGGCGGACTTTTCAGCGCCTTCAGCGCATCGATGTCGCTCTTGAGCAGATAGGGCCCGTTCGGTCCGTGCAAGAGCACGCAGCCGAACCCGTCATGAAACGCAGCGCGGCTGCCGAACAAGCCTGCCACCGACGCTTCGACGGTCTTGCCGGCGCGATCGAGATGATATCCGAGCCCCCAGCGCAACCCGCGAATGCCGGCACGATCGGCGGTTTCCGCAAACACCGTTTGCGGATCGAACCCGGAGACAAAGATGCTCGCGCAGGCGGTTTGAGCCACAAAGCCGGTTGCGACGCGAATTGCGCGATCGGGACGGAAGATGGCGGCCGACCCTACCAATGCAGCCAGCGCCACCGCGCCGACCGCGATGCCAGCCAACAATCTCCGCGAAATCACGCCCCTCTCCTTGCGCCAGACTCTAGCGGGACTTCTGGGCCTCGCCAACGGAAAGCAGCGGCCTCACGGTGACACCGGGCGGCGGCACGTCGTCGTCGGGCACAAAGAAATCCAACGCCAGCGGCACGGACGGATCGACGCGGTAGTGCTCAAAGTCGCGCACGCCGCTTTCGTAGAGCACCTTGTCGTCGATGCAGAACCGCCCGCTGAACTCGCGCGACGGCTTTGTGAAAATGACATAGGCAGCATCGCCCATGATTTCCGGCGCGCGGCTGGCCCGCATCATGGCGTCGCCGCCCAGGAGATTGCCGACCGCGGCGGTGGCAATCGCGGTGCGCGGCCACAGCGCGTTGACCGCGATCCCTGCGGCTTTCAGTTCGGCCGAAAGGCCGAGCACGCACATGCTCATGCCAAACTTCGCCATGGTGTAGGCGGTCGAGTGTTCGAACCACTTTGCCTGCATGTCGAGCGGGGGCGACAGCATCAGGATGTGCGGATTTTCCGCCTTCTTCAGATGCGGGATGCAGTATTTCGACACCATGAAGGTGCCGCGGGTGTTGATGCCCATCATCAGGTCGAACCGCTTCATGTCGGTTCCTTGCGAATTGGTCAGGCTGATGGCGCTGGCATTGTTGACGCAGATATCGATGCCGCCGAATTCCGCGACGGTTTTGTCGATCGCGGCGATCACCTGCGCCTCGTCGCGGATGTCGCAGAGGATCGGCAACGCCTTGCCGCCGGCGGCGCGCACCTCGTCGGCAGCGGTGTAGATGGTGCCCTTGAGTTTCGGATGCGGCTCCGCGGTCTTGGCGGCCAGCGCAACATTGGCGCCGTCGCGCGCGGCACGCAGTGCGATCGCAAGCCCGATGCCGCGGCTGCCGCCGGACACAAACAGCGTCTTGTCCTTGAGTGATGTCATCGCTCCCTCCCTCGCGGCGTCTTGCGCCGATTGTTTTGGTACTATTCCCCGGCCGCCTCGGCGCCACGGGTGCGCGGATCGGGGGCGCCGCGCAATCCGGTCGGCGTCACCGCGATCGAATTGGCCGAGGTCTGCCCCATTGGTTCAACGACGCGATGGCCTTTGGCCCTCAGCGCGGCCAGTGTGTCGTCGGCGAAACCGCGCTCGATCCGCACCTCGTCCGGCAGCCATTGATGGTGCAGCCGCGGCGCCGCCACCGCGGCCGCGACGTCCATGCCATAATCTATCACATTGACAATCACCTGCAGCACGGTGGAAATGATGCGGCTGCCTCCGGGCGAACCGGTCACCAGCACCGGCTTGCCGTCTTTCAGCACGATGGTCGGCGACATCGACGACAGCGGCCGCTTGCCTGGACCGGGCAGGTTGGCCTCGAACCCGACAAGGCCAAAGGCATTGGAGGCACCGGGCGCCGCGGTGAAATCGTCGAGTTCGTTGTTGAGCAGAACGCCGGTACCTTCGGCGACCAGGCCGACGCCATAGCTGAAATTCAGCGTATAGGTGTTGCTGACCGCATTGCCGCGGCTGTCGACCACCGAAAAATGCGTGGTGTTGCTGCCTTCGCGCGGTGGCGTCGCCGACAGCGTATCGGTCCACGGCGTGGCACGGTCGGGATCGATGCTGGCGCGCTGCCTGGCCGCGTAATCCTTCGAGATCAGGGTAGCGACCGGCGCATTGACGAAGGCGGGATCGCCGAGATAGCGCGCGCGATCGGCATAGCCGCGCTTCATCGCCTCGATCATGACATGCAACGAAGGCGCGGAGCCCTGCTGCATCTCACGCATCGGAAAACCTTCGAGGATATTCAACGTCTCCAGCAGCACGACGCCGCCGGAAGACGGCTGCGGCATCGCGAGGATGTCATATCCGCGATAGCTGCCGCGCAGCGGCGCGCGGATCACAGCCTGATAGGACTTGAGATCCTCCGTTGTCATCATGCCACCGGCGTCCCGGATTCCGGCGGCCAGTTTCTCCGCGACCGGTCCTTGGTAGAATCCGCGCCGCCCCTGTGTTGCGATCGCCGAGAGCGTCGCCGCCAGATCGGTCTGCACAAGCGTGTCGCCTTCGCGCAGCGAGGTGCCGTCGGGACGGGAAAAGATTTTCGCCGACGCCGGCCAGCGCGCCAGCCGCCGATACCAGTCCGGCAAGGTGTCGGCGTTGTCATCGGTGAGGACGATGCCGTTGCGCGCCAGATCGATCGCCGGCTTCAGCAGATCCGCAACGGTGAATTTGCCCGAGCCATATTTCTCCAGCGCCAGTGTCAATCCCGCGACCGTGCCGGGCACGCCGATGCCGAGCGCGGAATCGCGCGACTTCGCGCTATCGGGCTTGCCGTCGAGCCCAAGGAAAATGTCGCGCGTCATCGCGCCCGGCGCGGTCTCGCGATAGTCGATGGCGACGTCCGCCTGGCGCTCCGCCGAATAAATGATCATGAAGCCGCCGCCGCCGATATTTCCCGCGCGCGGATAGGTCACGGCCATGGCAAAGCCGGTTGCCACCGCGGCATCGACCGCATTGCCGCCCCGCCGAAGCACATCGGCACCCAGTCGTGCGGCTATCTTCTCCTGAGCAACGACCATGCCGTGTTCGGCGACCACTGCATGGATAGCGTCGCTGGCCGGAGGCGTGTAATAGCCGCGGCGCTGCTCCTGCGCGGCAGCCGCCACGCAATAGGCGACAACCAGCAGGATTGTCGCCAATATCGAGCGCCGCTTTGTAAGGAAGGCCATCTAAATTCCGCCGCGGTCAAAGCCAATCTGTGCCCGGCAAATACGGCATCGCCGTTGCCGGCCCGGATGCTATATGGGTTTTTCTGCAACAGGCAAAACGCCTCCTCGTGATTGTGATTTGGCAGGACATTTCGAGTATGGCGGTCATCACTTCGGATACACCTGTCGCTGATATGCAGCAGACTTATCCTCCGCGCTCAGCCGTTATCAGCTGGATTTTCTTCGATTGGGCGGCGCAGCCCTATTTCACGCTGATCACCACCTTTGTGTTCGCGCCCTATTTCGCCACCCATGTGGCGGCCGATCCCGCGAGCGGACAGGCGCTGTGGGGTTTTGCGACGGCGGCGGCGGGACTGATGATCGCGGCGATGTCGCCGGTGCTGGGGGCGATTGCTGATGCCAGCGGCCGCCGCAAGCCATGGATCGCGGCTTTCGGCGCGCTGCTGGTGATCGGCTCTGGTCTGATGTGGTTCGGCAAGCCCGGCGATGCCAGCGTGATTGCGCCGCTGCTGCTGGCGTATGGGGTAGCGACCATCGGCGTCGAATTCGCCACCGTTTTCAATAATGCGATGATGCCGACGCTGGTGCCGCCGAACCGGATCGGGCGATTGTCCGGCACCGGCTGGGCCACCGGCTACGTCGGCGGAATCCTGAGTCTCCTCCTGGTGCTCGGCTTTCTCGCCGCCAGCCCCGAGACCGGCCGCACGCTGTTCGGGTTCATGCCGCTGTTCGGCCTCGATCCCGTCACCCATCAAGGCGACCGCATCACCGGGCCGCTGACTGGAATCTGGTTCACCGTCTTCGTGCTGCCGATGTTCCTGCTGACGCCGGACTATCCGGCCAAACGCCGGGTCAGCGAAGCGCTGCGCGAGGGGTTGGCGGACTTGCGGCGAACGCTTTCCGAATTGCCGAAGCGGAAATCGCTTGCCGCGTTCCTGCTCGCCAACATGGTCTACACCGACGGCCTGGTATCGCTGTTCGCGTTCGGCGGCATCTACGCCGCCGGCACCTTCAACTGGAGCACAATCCAGATCGGCAGCTTCGGTATCATTCTTGCCGTCGCCGGCACGTTCGGCGCCTGGCTCGGCGGCAAGCTCGACGACAGGTTGGGACCGAAACGCGTGATCACGGGCAGCATGCTGATCCTGCTGTCGTCGATCGTTGCCATCCTGCTCGTCGACAAGGATTCGATTTTCTTCGTCAAGGTTGCACCGCCGGTGCCCGGCGCGGCACTGTTTTCCGGTACCGCGGAGCGCGCTTATCTCTTGCTCGGATGCCTGATCGGCGCTGCCGGCGGCCCGTTGCAGGCGGCGTCGCGGACGCTTCTGATACGGTTGGCGCCGCAGGATCGCATCGCGCAATTTTTCGGGCTGTTCGCGCTGACCGGCAAGGTCACCTCCTTCGTCGGGCCGCTGTTGATCGGCGTGATCACCGCAATCACCGCAAGCCAGAAGGCGGGCATGGCGGTGCTGGTGGTGTTCTTCGTAGCGGGTCTGGCGCTGCTGGCGCGGGTGGGGGGACAACCATCGTCATTCCGGGGCATCGCGAAGCGATGAACCCGGAATCTGGAAATGATACGGCGCGAGATTCCGGGTTCGCGCTTGCGCGCGCCCCGGAATGACGACTGGGTCAATGCCTGAAATGCCTGACGCCGGTGAACACCATGGCGACGCCGTGATCGTCGGCGGCCTTGATGACTTCGTCGTCGCGCACCGAACCGCCGGGCTGGATCACCGCGGTGGCGCCGGCTTCGATCGCGACCAATAGTCCGTCGGCGAACGGAAAGAACGCGTCTGAGGCCACCACCGAACCCCTGGTCATCGGTGCGGCAAGCTTCAATTCATCGGCGGCATCCTGCGCCTTGCGCGCGGCGATGCGCGCGGAATCGACCCGGCTCATTTGCCCGGCGCCGATGCCGACGGTGGCGAGATCCCTGGCGTAAACGATGGTGTTGGATTTGACATGCTTGGCGACGCGGAACGCGAATTTGAGATCGCGCAGCTCGGCGTCATCAGGCGCACGCTTTGTCACCGTCTTCAGGGTCATGTCATCGACCACGGCGTTGTCACGGCTCTGGACCAATAAGCCGCCGGCAACGGTTTTGCCGGTCAGGCCCGCCGCGCGTGGATCGGGCATGCCACCCGCCAGCAACAGCCGCAGGTTTCTTCGCGCCGCGACGATGGCGATGGCTTCCTCGGTCGCGTCCGGCGCGATGATCACTTCGGTGAAGATCTCGGTGATCGCCCGTGCGGCGTCGGCATCCAGCGTTCGGTTGAGCGCGACGATGCCGCCATAGGCCGAGGTCGAATCGCAGGCCAGCGCCGTGCGATAAGCGTTGACGAGGTCGGCGGCCTCGGCGACCCCGCAAGGGTTAGCGTGCTTGACGATCACGCAGGCCGCGGTGCGCGCCGCATCGAACTCGGCGATGCATTCATAGGCAGCATCGGTATCGTTGATGTTGTTGTAGGACAGTTCGCGGCCCTGCACTTGCCTTGCCGTGGCGACGCCCGGGCGCTGGTCGGGCATGCGATAGAATGCGGCCGTCTGGTGCGGGTTCTCACCATAGCGCAGCGCCTGGATCAGCCGTCCGCCAAAAGCGCGATAATCCGGGGCGTCGGTCTTAAGTTGAGCGGCGAACCAGTTGGAGATCGCGGCATCATAGGCGGCGGTGCGGGCATAGGCTTTGGCGGCAAGCCGGCGGCGCAGCCGCAGCGTGGTCGCGCCCTTGTTGGCGGCGAGTTCCGCGAGCACGGCCTGATAGTCCTGCGGTTCGACCACGACAGCAACGTCATCGTGGTTCTTCGCCGCGGCGCGGATCATGGCGGGGCCGCCGATATCGATATTTTCGATGCACTCCTCGAAGCCGGCGCCTATATCGACGGTTGCCTCGAACGGATAGAGATTGACCACCAGGAGGTCGATCGGCGCGATGCCGTGGCTCTTCATCGCCTGGTTATGCTCGGCATTGTCCCGGATAGCGAGCAAACCGCCATGCACCTTCGGATGCAGCGTCTTGACCCTCCCGTCCATCATTTCCGGAAAACCCGTCAGCTCCGAAACGTCAGCGACTTTCAATCCCGCGGCTGCAATCGCCTTGGCGGTGCCTCCGGTGGAGACGAGATCGATGCCGTAGCCGGCGAGCGCACGCGCAAATTCGATCAGGCCGGATTTGTCGGAGACGGACAACAGAGCACGGGTCACGCGGCGCGGATGGTCGGTCATGGTTTGGTCCTACGGAACAATGCGCCGGTAGCACGATTTGATGCGGGGTGAAACTACGGCCGGCGCGGGTACCCTGGAAATTGCAGGTGGTCTATTCGCTGCCAAATCCCGGAAGGTTTCGTGTTAGGCGGCCTTGGTCCTGATGGTCGGAATGCGGCTGACATCTTCGGTTCGCTCTGCATGCCAGGTATCGTAAGCAGCCTGCATCCGCGTCCAGATCCCCGCGCCATCGCCGAACAGCTTACCGAGGCGAACCGCGATGGCCGGGGACACCGGCTTTCTTTCCCGCAGGATGTCGTAAAGGTGCTGGCGCGAAATCCCCAGCAAGCCGGCGATTTCCGCTTTGGTCCGGCCGGTCGCCGGGATGATGTCATCGCGAAGCAGCGCCCCAGGATGAGTAGGACAGCGGTTCTTGGCGCGCTTTGCCGCATGGATCATGTCTGCTCCTTCAGTGGCGTCGAGCCTGTCTGAATTTTCCTACAGCGGCAATTCCGGTTCGCGGCGGGCATTGCGTTTGGCCGCTGTCGCCGAGGGTGAAGTCGTCGAGCGCACAAGGCTCCAGCGGATCGAGGGAGCGTGCCGCGCATCCTGCCGAATCACGATCTGGGCGGTGCGGCGCGGGCCGTCATTTCCGGCCAGGAATACGCTGTCTTCCAGTTCGACCTTGTCGTCGAGCGCCTCGAAGGTCCAGACGTCGCGGTTCGGCAGCACCAGCATCACGCCGCGCGCGTCGCTGAGCCGGCTCGCCTTCACCGACGGGTGCAGATGAAACCGCAGCGCGTAGTCGGTTTCGGTTCCCTTGATGCGGGCACCCGGCGCCGGCGATACGGTGTCCTCGCCGTCGAGCCTCGAACCGTCATGCGCGACCATCAGCAGCCGGCGATGCACTACGCCGAACCGCGACAGGTAGCCGTCATGCGATGTGGTCAGCAGCACGCCATTGGCGAGCACTTCGCGATAGCTTTCCACGTTGGCCGGGCCGCTGACGACGGGCGCGCCCTGCAGGAACCGCTTCATCGCCGAGAGCTCGACGAACTGGCAGGACGACGTATCGTGATAGGTCAGCGTCGAATGCGCCGCGGTGCCGCGCGCAAAGCTGCGCCAGTTGTCGCGGCCGGTGGTGGGCATGCCGCAATTGATGACGATCCGGCTCGGCCCGGACGACAATTCAAACGAGAGGCAGCCGGCATGGGCGTCGCGACTGACGCTCGCCGCCGGCGGCGGGCCGGTATCCATGATCACGGTCATCGCGCCGGCATCGAGCCGCTGAAAGCCGGTATGCGGCATGTTCGCCATCGGCGCGCCGTGGGTGTCGTCATAGGCGAGCAGGGTCGCCAGCAAATCGGATGGCGCGCTGCTCATGCCGTTGAACATCGCGAAGCTGCCATCGCCGTGACGGAAGAAGCGCAGCATCGGCATCATGCGGTCGATCGCGTTCAATAGCGCCGGGGGCGGCGCGATGTTGCGCGCGGCGAAGGTCTGTCGCAGCGGCAACAGGTCGATCAATAACTCGATCAGCGCGCCGGGATTGCGCGAGATGTGGCCGCCGTCGGGCAATATCTGCCGCTGCAGTTCGTCGGAAAGTTTGCGCGTCGCGGCGCGGATGTGGCGCGACTGGTTGGCGAGGCAGAGCGAGGCGTAGCATAGCGCGATCAAGACCTGCAGCCGCGGCAAGCCGTCGGGAATATCCAGCATGGTGTAGCGCAAATAGCGGATTTCGCGGGTCAGTCCGCGCAAATAGCGCCGATAGAATTTGCCGTCGGTATCGCCGAGCACCAGAGGGGCCTGCGATAACAGCGAGATCACGCGCCGCGCCAGCACGTCGGCGCGGCGGCCAACCGGCCGCCGCTTCTGCGCCGGATTTGAAATCCAGTCGTCGACCAGCGAGCGGGCGTTGGCGCGGGTCAGCGCGGTATCGGCGGCGCGCAGGTGCCGCAGCCATCCGAAGCCGAGCAGCGCCACCTCCCAATCTTCCGAGGGCGGCTCGAGATCGAAGATCGAGCGCCCGTGGCAGGTCACGATCTTGCCGGCGAACACGAAGCGGCCGGCATAGATTTCGGCCGCGCGGGTGGCGTCGGCGGTGCGCAGGTCATGCGGGGCGATGATCAGCCGATCGGTGCGGCCCGGCCACAGCCGCGACAGTGCCACCGAGCCGCCGCTTGCGCGCGCGATCAGGTTCCGCGCGAAGCGGCCCATGATCAGCGTCGAGATGCGTCTGCGTTGAGCGACCGACACGCCCTGCCTTGGCTGGGAGAAATTTTCTGCGAATCCTTTTAATCCGGAAACGCGGCCAAGACACCATCTTGAAAGCGCGCGAATCAGCGGTCCGGCGCGAAAATACGGTGCAAAATCAGGATTTAACCAACCGTGCCGCGTAGAAGCCGTCGAGCCCGCTCAAGCGGGGGTCTGGATGCGGCAGGTGGCAGGGCAGTGTCCGCAGGTCGCCCTCGGGGGTCAGGATCTCGGTGAGGCCTGCGACCTCGCCGGCTTCGATCGGTGCGCGGCGGATGGCGGGTTCGGATGCCAGAAGGGCTGAGATCGCCTGCTCGCCCTCTTCCGGTTCCAGCGAGCATGTGCAGTAGACCAGCATCCCACCCGGCCGGAGCAGCGCGACCGCCTTTTGCAGCAAGCGTTTCTGCAGCGCCGCGAGCGCGGC
>Ga0307305_10001146_pt1 | contig 10387 bp, 9 predicted proteins | sample ER_DNA_186_FD_194512 | JGI IMG/M metagenome (GOLD analysis project Ga0307305, IMG submission 194512) | Bulk soil microbial communities from the East River watershed near Crested Butte, Colorado, United States - ER_DNA_186 | ecosystem: Environmental > Terrestrial > Soil > Floodplain | place: USA... | reverse complement strand
GATCGGGAAATCCTCGCGGATCGCATTCCAATCTACAGTGCCACTGGCAATTTGGTGCACACCTTAATCTGCTCCACACGCCGCTTCACGCCACCTTATTTAGGACGCTTCGTCTTCACACAAAGATCGACAAGTTCCTCGGGTTTTGTCTTGCCCAGGTTATTACCGGATCGTTAAGCTGACCGCTCACGTTCAACAACAACAACAGCAGCAGCAACAGTAACGGATTGAGCAAATTCCTGATTATGAAAACTCTAAGTCTATTGATAGCGTCACTTGTCATCGCCGCATCAGCGTTCGCGCAATCGACGGAAAAATCGAAAAGCGTCTCAGCTAGTTCGAATTTTCCGCCGATTGGCGATATCCATGCACATGTCTGCGGCATCCATTTTTATAGTGGCGACATGAGCCGGCAGATTATTGCCGAGCATTATTGTTCGCATCTCAGCGACGAAGTCCTGCAATGTGTCATTTATGACTCTAACAAACCGGGCGCGCGCCTGATCGGCGTCGAATACATCGTCAGCGCGAAGATTTTTGAATCTTTACCGCCTGAGGAGAAAAAACTTTGGCACAGCCATAATTATGAAGTGAAATCCGGCGTGCTGACAGCTCCCGGGATGGCTGACGCGGCGGAGAAGGATCTAGTGAAGGTGCTGATTGGTACCTACGGAAAAACCTGGCACACATGGCAAGTAGATCGGGGTGACAAATTGCCGATGGGCATTCCACAACTCATGATGGCCTTCACCGCAGATGGACAGGCCAAAGCGAATATCGTGGCCGAGCGCGATAAGCTCTACGGACCATCAGCTGCCAAAAAGACGGCGCGCTCTGACATTGCGGACGCGAAGCTGGACTCCGGTGCAGATGCCTGGCAAAAAGGCGCAGCGATGCAGCTCGATTTAAAAACTCTTCAAGCGACAACGCGTTAATTACTGGCATCGGAGCAGCGCGGTTCTCGAAAATTGGCACCCGCAAGCCGTGAGTCCGAAGCGAGCGGATCAATCTCCTAATGCTGATTAAGTTTCCCCGACATTAGCTCAACCGCTTCGGCCGAGGTCCGCACCGGCACGATCTCGAAATCCATTAAGTCCCGCCAGTTATCGATCCACCGATCGAACAGTGCGAAATCTTCCGTCTGCATCAGTTGCCAGCAGATTTTGAAATCGAGATCGATCCAGCTGGAAACGTACTCGAGGCCATCAGGCATCATTCGGCCTTTTTCACGGAACCGCCGATAGATTTCCGGCGCCGCGCCCTCTTTGAAACGTTCGATGACGATGTAAAGCATTGTTCTGGGTGTTCTTCAGGTATTGCGCTGTAGCGGCGGGCGTGTCGCCCGCTTATGTTTTAATTCTGCAGCCGGCACGGCTGCCACTACATGTTTTTCAACTCTTCGTTCGTTTCGGCGAAAGCGTTGACAGCAAATTCCAAATCTTCGCGTGAGTGCGCCGCCGAAACTTGAGTTCGGACGCGCGCGGTGCCGTGCGGCACAACCGGATAAAAGAAGCCGATAACGTAAACGCCTTTGTCGAGCATACGCGCGGCGAATTTCTGCGATTTCGCGGCGTCGCCGATCATGATCGGCACGATCGGATGCGTGCCGGGCTTGATGGTTAGGCCGCGCTCCGCGAGGGCGGCGCGAAAGTATTTTGTGTTTTCTTCCAGTTTGTCGCGCAGTTCGGTTGATGCGCTGAGCAGTTCAAGCGCTCTCACGGATGCGGCGACGACAGGTGGCGCAATCGTGTTCGAAAACAAATATGGCCGCGAGCGTTGCCGCAAGAGATCGACAATCTCTTTGCGGCCGCTGGTGAAGCCGCCGCTTGCGCCGCCGAGTGCTTTGCCGAGCGTGCCGGTGATGATGTCGATCTTGCCCATGACGCCGCAGCACTCGGGCGTGCCGCGCCCGGTTTTACCGAGAAATCCTGTGGCGTGCGCGTCGTCGATCATCGTGAGCGCGTTGTATTTTTCGGCGAGATCGACAATTCCCTTCAGGTTCGCGATTGTGCCGTCCATCGAGAAACAGCCGTCGGTTGCGATCAAACGAAACCGCGCATTTTTCGCGGCGCGCAATTGATCTTCGAGATCGGCCATGTCGCTGTGCTTGTAACGAAACCGCTGCGCTTTGCAGAGCCGGATGCCGTCGATAATGCTCGCGTGATTCAGTTCATCGCTGATCACGGCATCCTTGTCGCCGAGCAGTGTTTCGAACAGCCCGCCGTTGGCGTCGAAGCATGACGGGTAAAGAATGGTCTCCTCGGTCCCGAGGAATTTTGTCAGCGCGGCCTCGAGTTCTTTGTGAATGTCTTGCGTGCCGCAAATGAAACGGACGCTGGCCATGCCGAACCCGTGCGTATCGAGCGCTTTCTTTGCCGCGGCGATGAGGGCCGGATGATCGGCCAGACCGAGATAATTGTTTGCGCACATGTTGAGGACGCGTTTGCCGCCAGCGACGGCGATGTGCGCGTCCTGTGGCGTCGTGATGATCCGCTCGGTTTTGTATAGACCTTGCGATTTAATTTCCTCCAGTGTGCTGGAGATCTGTTGTTTGAATTCGGCGAGCATAATTGAGTCACAGATTAACGCAGATTTTCACGGATTAGAAAATGACAACCGTGGCGAATTTCTTTGAAAAATAGCCTTGCCAAGGGTTGTGAATAACTGTTAATAACTCGCCCGATCTCCCTTGCGTAGCTCCCGAATATACCTTCCATCGCTCGCCGCGACCGGCGCACTCTTCCTCAGTGCCTGCGGGACGACGAGCACGCGTGCTTTGCCGCAATATGAACCACCGCTAGCAAAAACCGATTTTCAAAATGTTCGGACAACCGCTTACACGCACACGGAATCGGATCATCGAGAATACAGCAATCACAACGCGCTGGGCGGAGAATTGCAGGCCGCCGGTCCGCCGATTCATCGCGCTGAAAATGTTTTGCGGGCAATTCCGGTTTCCGAAAGCGACGATGTCGAAGTCCGCCGAGTGTCGAACTCAGGCGTAGTTCTCCAACCGTTTTCAATGGATGAAACCAGGACAACCGCCCGCGTCAAAACGACAACACGCGTCACGAGAACGACGCGTCTCGTGAAGCGCGCTACCGCAGTTGCAAAAGCGCCAGTAATCGGCAGCGCCGCGGCTGACTGGTCGCGTTGGCCGATGGGGACGACATTTCGCCTGTTATCGACCGGGCAAATGTATCGCGTCGATGATTACGGTTGGGCGCTTTCCGGCCGTAACACGATCGATCTCTACATGGCGAATTCGCGCGACATGAACACGTGGGGTGCTCGTCAAGAGACGGTCCAGATCCTGCAATGGGGCGATCCGCAACAAAGTTTGCAGTTTCTGCAATCACATCAGGACTACAAACACATCAAACGGATGGTCCTTGAGCTGGAAGGCCGCCATCAACAAGCGGCTGCGCTGCGGTAGGGTAGCACAGGTGTCAGCGTCCCGCTGACGCGAACTATTCTCTGTAGCAGAAAGCGGTCCGTCGCAGCGATCAAAATTTCACCTTGCCGACGGCGCCAAGATCGCATGCGGGACGCGTGCGCTACCCCGAAAAGACATCTCTCTGTAATCCGGGTTTCCGCGTTCAGCGCTCGCTCCAATCGAGGACAATTTTGCCGGAGTTACCGGATTTCATTAGCTCAATTGCTTCATTGAATTGCGTGTAGGGAAAGCGGTGAGTGATGACCGGTGATATGTCGAGGCCGGACTGGATGAGCGCTGTCATTTTGTACCAGGTTTCGTACATCTCGCGTCCGTAAATTCCTTTAATGGTGAGCTGGTTGAAGACGACCAGGTTCCAATCGATCGCGGCGCTGCCCGGCATGATGCCGAGCAATGCGATTTTGCCGCCGTGAAACATGTTCGGTAAAATGTCATCGAAGGCTTTCGGGCTGCCGGACATTTCGAGCGCGACGTCGAAGCCTTCTTTCATGGCCAGTTTCTCCATGGCGTAGCCGAGTTTTTCGGTGCGAACATCGAGCGCGAAGGTCACTCCCATTTTGCAGGCGAGACCGAGACGATAGGGATTGATGTCGGTAATGACGACGTGACGTGCGCCGGCGTGTTTGCAGATCGGCACAGCCATGCAACCAATCGGGCCGGCGCCGGTGATCAGCACGTCTTCCCCGACGAGATCGAACGAGAGCGCCGTGTGGACGGCGTTGCCGAGCGGATCGAAACAGGAAAGCACATCGAGCGGGATGGATGGATCGGCGTGCCAGCAGTTTGATTGCGGAATGGCGACGAACTCCGCCCACGCGCCGGGGCGATTCACGCCCACGCCTTGCGTGTTTGGACAAAGATGACGCCGCCCGGCAAGGCAATTACGGCAATGTCCACAGGTGATGTGGCCTTCGCCGACAACGAGATCCCCGGGCGCGAATCCTTTCACGTGATCGCCGACAAGATCGACAACACCGACAAATTCGTGACCGATCGTCATCGGCACTGGAATCGTTTTTTGCGCCCACGCGTCCCAATTGTAGATGTGTACATCGGTACCGCAGATGGACGTTTTGACGACCCGGATAAGAACGTCGTCACCTTTGACTTTCGGAACCGGAACTTCCTCGAGCCACAGTCCCGGCTCGGCCCGGCTTTTTACGACGGCTTGCATCGTCTTTTGCACGGCAAGAAATTAGGCCAATCGGCAACGCAGGAAAGCAGGAAATCAGAAGTCAGAGATCAGGAGCGACAAGCAATCTCGGGGAGATTTCTGTAATCTGTGGACAAACCTGTTTCCGGTCGAGATGATGACAACGATGCCGACAACAATTGAACACGCCGAGCCGAATACCCTCACACCGCGCTCCACTTTCATTGTACGTTTTGTCACGACCATCGTGCTTTGGTCAATCGCGTTGGTTATCGCGTTCTCAGGTTACGAACTCGCGTTTTACGCATTGATCTGCGTGTTTGGCTTGATCGCGCTTTGGGAATTTTACGGCATGCTCGATCATCGCGGTCTGCCAAATTTCAAAGTCACGGGAATGATCTGCGGCGCGGTCATGCTCGTAGGAAGCTTTTATTATTTCGCAAAAATGGGCCCGGCACGCTCGTATGACTTTGAGACCGCGGTCTTGCTCTTCTTTTTGCTAACGGTCTTCGCGCGGCAAATGTTCGCGCGCCTGCGTCAAGATGAACCGCTACAAACAATGGCCTACACGCTCTTCGGTCTGCTCTACGTGCTATGGCTGTTCAATTTCATTACCAAGATTGTTTATGTCATGCCGCGATCGAGTGAGGGTGCAGTCACTGGCCAGTTTTATGTCTTGTACCTCGTCGCGGTGACGAAGTTCAGCGATATGGGAGCGTATCTCACCGGCAGCGTTATTGGCCGGCATCTTATGGTTCCGCACATCAGCGCCAAAAAGACTTGGGAAGGATTGTTTGGCGCAATTCTTTTTGCGCTGCTATGCAGCTTGGCGTTGTTCAAATTGATGCCGGGCCATTTGTCAGTGCTCACTTGGACGCATGCGACTATCCTCGGCTTGCTTCTCGGATTCGCGGCGGTGGTCGGTGATCTGGCCGAATCAATTATCAAGCGCAGCACCGGGGTAAAGGACTCGGGGAATCTACTGCCGGGAATCGGCGGGGCGCTCGATCTTGTGGACAGTCTGCTGTTCACCGCGCCGCTTTTGTTTTTCTATCTGCGGCTGGTGATTCGTGTTCCGTAACAATTACGAATTTCTGACAGAATGAACAAAATTGTCAGAATCGAAGAAGTTCCTGAGGCATACGACTTGTCGGGACAGGTTATCGGTCTTGCAATGAAGGTGCACAGTAAACTCGGCCCAGGATTTCTTGAGTCTGTTTATCAAAATGCGCTTGCGTTGGAGTTACGGCACGCTGGAATCAAAATCGAGCAAGAGAAACCAGTATCTGTTCTTTACGAAGGCGAACCGGTCGGTGCGTTTATGGCCGACATGCTTGTCGACGAAAGATTGATCATCGAAACGAAGGCGATTCAGGCCCTGGCAAAGGTTCACGAAGTACAACTTGTTAATTACCTCGTTGCGACTCAGATTGATGAAGGGCTTTTGTTGAATTTTGGGGCGGCACGCCTCGAGTTTAAAAAGAAGTTCCGCCTCCCGAAAACGGGTCCAGTTTCGCTCTGAATTCTTTAGCAGAAAGTATTCGGTTGATTTTGTTCATTCTGTCTAAATGAAACGCAAACGTGTCGTTGTTCTGGGGGCGACGGGATCGATCGGCGAAAGCTCACTGAAAGTCGCACGCGACATTCCGGAGCGGATGGAGATTGTGGGCCTTGCGGCGAACAGCAACGCCGAAAAACTGGCGGCGGCGGCGAACAAGGTTAGACCGGAATCGGTTTGCCTCGTCGATAAAACCAAGATCGACATCTTGCGTAAGGCGCTCACCTACCAGCCGCGGATTTTTGCAGGCGAGGAAGGACTGCGCGAGATCGCTGCCCTTACCAATGCGGACATGGTGCTGGTGGCAATAGTCGGTACGGGCGGGCTACGTCCGGCGCTCGCCGCGATTGAAGCCGGCAAAGATCTCGCCGTGGCGAGTAAGGAAATCCTCGTGATGGCAGGCGAGATTGTGATGCGTGAAGCGCGTGAAAATAGCGTGCATGTTTTGCCCGTGGACAGCGAGCACAACGCTATATTTCAGTGCCTCGATGGCCGTTCATCGGACGTGCGTCGGATTATTTTGACGGCTTCCGGGGGACCATTTCGGGAAACGCCCGCGAACGAGTTTGTCGATCTCACGCCGGAGCAAGCGCTGAAACATCCGACGTGGAACATGGGGCCGAAGATCACGATCGATTCGGCCACGCTCTTTAATAAAGGGCTGGAGATGATCGAGGCGCACTGGCTCTTCGGAGTCGAGATGAAGCGCGTCGAAGTGGTGATACATCCGCAGAGCATTGTTCATTCAATGGTCGAGTTCGCGGACGGTTCGACGCTCGCGCAATTGAGTTACTCAGACATGTGTTTCCCGATCCAATACGCAGTGACCTGGCCCGACCGGGTCCCAAATACATTGCCGCCGCTCGACTTTGGAAAATTATCGAAGCTGGAATTCTTCGCGCCGCGTTATGATGATTTCCCTGCACTCAATCTGGCGCGCTGTGCGGGTGAAACCGGCGGCACTTTGCCTGCGGTCATGAACGCGGCGAATGAAACCGCGGTTGCGGCATTCTTGGATCGACAAGTACGTTTTCCGCGGATCTGGCAAGTCGTTCAAGAAGTGATGGACCGGCACACGAGCGTTGCGCATCCCGATCTCGATGAGATATTGCGGGCCGACCAATGGGCGCGCGCGGAGGCAGCGAAGACGTTAAAAACGTTAAAGGGTTAACAGCGTTACAAAAGAAACAGCGTCGAATCGTTAAAACATTTGAACGATTCGCGCGTGGAACCTATCACTAATCACCGATCATCAATCACAATTTGTAATGTTCCTGCACATCGCGCGCGTCATTCTTATCCTCCTTGAGGTTCTCGTCCTTTTTAATCTGCTCATCGTCGTGCATGAGCTCGGTCATTTTCTGGCGGCGCGATGGCGCGGCCTGTATATCGAGAAATTTGGCGTCTGGTTCGGCAAACCGCTCTGGAAAAAGACGATCAACGGCGTGCAGTATTCGTTAGGCTCGCTGCCCTTCGGCGGATTTGTTGCGTTGCCGCAACTTGCACCCATGGACATCATCGAGGGAAAAGCGGACGTGGACCGGGCAAAACTAGCGCCCATTTCCGCGCTCGATAAAATAATCGTGGCGGTGGCCGGCCCGCTTTTCAGTCTGCTTCTCGCGCTTTTTTTTGCCGGTGTTGTCTGGGTGGTCGGGCATCCGGTTGCCGAATCGGATTCCACCACGATCATCGGTTATGTGATGCCAGACTCGCCGGCGCAAAAGGTCGGGCTTCAACCCGGCGACAAAATCCTCGAAGTGGACGGCAAACCGGTCAGGCGTTTTCTCGGGATGAATGACAGCGTGAGCTGGAATGTGGTGCGAAGCGAAGGCGACAAGATTGCCGTGAAATTCCAGCGCGATGGTAACGTGCAGACCGTTTGGGTAGAACCGTACAAGGCCGAGACGCGTGGATGGCGCAGGAAAAGTGTGCGCCAACTGCTCATTTTCCCGGCGGAGACAGCGATCATCGACAAAGTAGAGCCAAACACGCCCGCAGCGTCGGCGGGATTGCGACCGCACGATATCATTCGCGGCTTCAACCAGACGCCGATTTACAATCCGATCGGGTTGCTTGAATACATCAGCAAACATCCCAACGATCAGCTGGTCCTTCATGTGGAAAGGAGTGGAGCGAGATTCGACATTCCTGTGAGGCCAACGCTTCTGCCTACCGAGGGCGAAATGAAGCCGCGTATCGGAATTCAGTGGGACGCGACAGGGACAATGTCGATCGCCCACCCAAATCCGATCGAACAGCTCTACAACAGCGTGGCCAGTACACTGAAGACAATTGGCGCGGTCGCATCGCCGAAGTCGGACGTGAAGTTGCAGCACTTGAGCGGTCCCGTCGGCATCGGGCGCATTTATTATTTGCTGTTTCAAAGTGAGCGCGGTTGGCAGCTCGCGCTCTGGTTTAGCGTGATCTTGAATGTGAACCTGGCGATTCTGAACATGCTGCCGATTCCGGTGCTTGATGGGGGGCACATCGTGCTGGCGATTATCGAGTCGGTGCGTCGCAAGCCGGTGAACATGCGTGTGCTCGAGGTTATCCAGACGAGCTGCGCCATGCTGATTATCGGTTATATGCTCTACGTCACATTTTTCGACGTGCAGGACCTGCCGTTTATTAAGAACAGACTCGACAAATTTGAGCCTGAACGGGCTTCGACAACGCAGAAGCCATAACGGCACGCGTTGCGCCCTTGACCGCGATTCCGTAGATTTGGAGTCTCGTGAACTACTGCGTTGATCCTTTCAATTATTATCGCCGCGTCACCCGTGAGGTGATGATCGGCAAAGTTGGGGTCGGCGGGGCGAGTCCGATCCGCGTCCAGTCGATGATCACGTGCGACACGATGGATACCGAGATGTCGATCCAACAGACGATGGAGTTGGCAGCGGTCGGCTGCGAAATTGTGCGCATTACCGCGCCGACTGTGAAAGACGCGCGCAATCTGGAGCACATCGCGAAAGGTTTGCGTGAGCGCGGCTGCGATGTGCCGCTCGTTGCGGACATTCATTTTAAACCGGAAGCCGCCATGGAAGCGGCGAAATGGGTGGACAAGGTGCGGATCAATCCGGGGAATTACGCCGACTCGAAAAAGTTCCTCATTCGCGAATACACCGACGAGCAGTACGCGGCGGAGTTGTCTCGGATTCGCGAACGTTTTACGCCGCTAGTCGAGCTTTGCAAAAAGCGCAGAATCGCGATGCGGATTGGCACAAATCACGGTTCACTCAGTGATCGCATTTTAAATCGCTACGGCGATACACCACGTGGGATGGTCGAGAGCGCGCTCGAGTTCGCGCGGATCGCGCGCGATCTCGATTATCACGCGTTGGTCTTTTCGATGAAGTCGAGCAATCCGAAAGTGATGATCGCCGCCTATCGTTTGCTTGTCGCGCGGTTAAGCGAAGAAGGTCCGGATTGGAATTATCCAATTCATCTTGGCGTAACGGAAGCCGGCGAAGGCGAGGACGCGCGAATCAAGAGCGCGATTGGGATCGGTTCACTGCTCGCTGACGGAATCGGCGACACGATTCGCGTTTCATTGACGGAAGACAGCATTCACGAAATTCCAGTGGCAAAGGCGCTGATCGAGATGACTTCTACTGTAGCGGCGGGCGTGTCGCCCGCGAAGGGAGCAGCCGGCACGGCTGCCACTACAGATGAAGATATCGATCTTTCATTCGATCCGTTCTCCTTTCAGCGACGCGCGACCGAAACGATTGCTGTAGCCGGGGTCGGGGACCCCGGTCAAACCATTCGGCTCGGCGGCGAAGAATTGATTCGAGTCATGGTCCGTCAAGCGAACTTTGAGAAGATCGCGCACAAGATCGACAAGCTGGGCGATTACAAACCAGAGAGCGTTTACGAGAATGCAAACGTTGTCCAAGTCGATCCGCGCGATGAGGACCAGATCGGGCGATTGAATGAAAACTCAGTCGCGCAATTAGTGACCGTGAAGGACGATGTCGATCTCCCGGTGATCGCCGCGTTTCGTTTGCTGGCGGCGAAGTTGCAATCGCGGCATCCGATTCTTCTCAAGGATGTTTTCGATTGCGGGTTGCGGAATAGGGATTGGGGAAAGGATTTCCTCGGCACGCTGCTGATTGCGTCGACCAACATCGGCTCGCTGCTTTGCGACGGAATCGGCGACGCGATCCTCGTGCAAGGCGAGGAAGCGCCGGGGCAAGCCTTGCGGTTGAGTTACAAT
>Ga0307305_10001145_pt1 | contig 10388 bp, 7 predicted proteins | sample ER_DNA_186_FD_194512 | JGI IMG/M metagenome (GOLD analysis project Ga0307305, IMG submission 194512) | Bulk soil microbial communities from the East River watershed near Crested Butte, Colorado, United States - ER_DNA_186 | ecosystem: Environmental > Terrestrial > Soil > Floodplain | place: USA... | reverse complement strand
AAGTCGTCGGGGCTCGGGACGGTCTCGCCGCCCATTGATTGCCTCCGTGTCTACAAGTCTGTGGGGTTACTGGCCACAGCATAGATGAGTACACCGCTAATTGCTTACTAACGACACCATTTGGATGTAGTGTGTCGCTGTGACAGACGACGACCAGCCCGCTTTCCCGGACGAAGCCGAGCGGCGCTTCGCCGCGAACCTGCGCGTACTGCGCGAGCGTCGGGGCATCTCGCAGGCGAGGCTCGCTCAGGAGATGCTCGCCCGGCAGTGGCCGTGGCGCCAGCAGACCGTAGCGCGGCTGGAGAACGGGCAGCGGATGCTACGGTTCGGGGAAGCGATAGCCCTGGCTTCGATCCTGGGCGTGTCTCTTGACCGTTTCACCCGGCCCGGGTCCGAGGTGATCGAGATGGAGAAGATCCGCGCGGCGAGCGCCCGGCTCCGTGAGTCCTACGACGCGGTCGCGGCTGCGGTGTGCCGCCTGCTGGACGAGCAGCGCACCGCCCAGCGGCTCCGGGTCCTCAATGATCAAGTCCGGGGCGGCGACCTTGTCGACGTAGCGATGGTGGAGCTCCGCGGGTGGATGAGGGAATGCACGGTGGACAAGGCCATCCTGGAGGGCCGCCGACGGTTCAAGGAACTTGACGAAAAGCGTGACGACTCCGGCGAAGGAGACGGAACCGCGGACCCGGCGCCAGAGAACGCCGGGGAGCTGGAGCCTGCCTCCGGGGATGAGCGAGAGACCGTCGGCGCCCCCGGCCAGGCAGATGGCGCTTGATGCCTCACGTCGAGGACCGCTGGCTGCGGTCCGGCCGCTACGGCAAGGGCCGCCGGTGGCGCGCCCGCTACACCGATCCGGACGGCAAGGAGCGCAGCCAGTCATTCGATAAGAAAGTCGATGCCGATCGGTTCCTCACCGAGGTCGAGCACAGCAAGCTCACCGGCAGCTACCTGGATCCCGACGCAGGCCGGGTGACGCTCGGCTCCCGTGCTCGCCTGTGGCTGGACTCGCTGACCTGCGACCCGACGACCCGGTATCACATCGAGCTGCGGGTACAGCGGCACATCCTGCCCGCCTTGGGTCACCGGCGGCTTGACCTGCTCACCAGGTCCCCGAGCATCATCCAGGCGTGGGCGGCCAATCTGCCTGTCGGCCCTTCGTACGCTCAGCAGCTTCTTGCCGACCTGTCGGGCATCCTGGAACAGGCTGTCACGGATTCGCTCATTCCCCGGAACCCGGTCAAGGCGGCGAAGATCCGCGCGCCGCGGGTCGTGCGGCCCAAGATCGTGCCGTGGACCGCCGGGCAGGTCGACGCCATCCGCGGCGAGTTGCCCGGCCGGCACAAGGCGATGACGGATACGGGCCGCTACCTGGGGCTGAGGCAGGGCGAGATCTTCGGGCTGTCCCTCGATGAGATCGACTGGCTGCACCGCGTGGTGCATGTAGGCCATCAGGTGAAGTTGTTCAAGGCCGTCACGCCCGTGTACGGTCCGCCGAAGGGCGGCAAGCCCCGGGACGTGCCCCTGCCTCATCAGGCGGCCGAGGCTCTTGCCGCGCACCTCGAACGGTTCCCCGCGGCCGAGATCACGTTGCCGTGGCAGTCACCGGACGGCAGGCCGAGGACGTTCGCGCTCGTCTTCACCGGGGATAAGGGCGGCCCGTGCAACCGGGCAGCGTTCAACTCGAAGATCTGGGTGCCTGCGCGGCGGCGGGCCAGGATACCGGACCGGGCCGAGGTCGAGGGCGGTGCCGGGATGCATCAGCTCAGGCACCATTTCGCCTCGCTGCTGCTGCGCGGCGGGGTGGACATCAAGCGCGTCCAGGAATGGCTTGGCCACCACAGCGCTGCGTTCACGCTCGACATCTACGGGCACCTCATGCCCGACGATCACGAGGCGTCGCTGCGGCAGGTCGAGGCGATATTCGCGGCGGCCCTCCGCTCGGCACCAGACGGCCCAGTGACGGCCCAGCCTGGCGAGGAAGGCCGCTGAGAACGCGTTCTAGCAGGTCAGATAACAGCTGGACGTTGCCGGTCATAACTTGGGCTGGAACCTGATCCCGCCGTCGAAGCGCACGACGTCGGCGTTCATGTAGTCGTTCTCGATCAGCGCCAGGACCAGGTGGCCGAACTCGTCCGGCCGGCCCATCCGCTTGGGGAACACCACCGGGGCCACCAGCCGGGCCTTGAACTCATCGGCGTTCTCGGAGAACCCGTAGATCGGGGTGTCGATGATGCCCGGGCAGATCGTGTTTACCCGCACCCCGATGACGGACAGGTCGCGGGCGGCGGGCACGGTCATGCCGATGATGCCGCCCTTGGAGGCGGAGTACGCGATCTGGCCGGTCTGGCCCTCGATGCCCGCCACTGAGGAGGTGTTGATGATGACGCCGCGCTGCCCGTCGGCGTCGGCGGGCTCGGTCTTGGCCATGGCCGACGCGGCGATCCGCATCACGTTGAACGTCCCGATCAGGTTGACCGCGATGACCCTCTGGTAGGCGCCGAGGTCGTGCGGGGTGCCGTCGCGCCCGACGGTCCGCGACGCCCAGCCGATGCCCGCGCAGCTGACCCCGGTCCGCAGCGGCTCCCCGGTGGCCACCGCGAGGTCCACCGCGGCCTGCACCGACGCCTCGTCGGTCACGTCGGTGCGGGCGAACTGCCCGCCGATCTCGTCCGCGATCTGCTTGCCGCGGTTCTCGTTCAGGTCGGCGATGACGACCGTGGCGCCCGCCGCGGCGAGCACCCGCGCGGTCGCCTCGCCGAGGCCGCTCGCGCCGCCGGAAACGACCGCCGAAGTACCGTTGAGCTCCATGCGGGGAGCATACCCGCCGCGGTTTCCGGCCCACCGGGGCCCCGCTGTCTACGCGGGAACGGATGACCCCGGCCCATTGAGATATATCTTGATGCTTCTGCGCTGGTGAGCTATGGTCGGATGTATGGCCAAGCTACGCGGGAACCCGTGGGCGGTCCTGGTCGTGGTGTCACTCGGCTTCTTCATGACGCTGCTCGACCTGACGATCGTCAACATCGCCATCCCCGACATGATCAACAGGCTGCACGCCTCCCTGGACGGCGTGCTGTGGGTGCTCAACTCCTACGCGCTGGTGCTCGCCGTCCTGGTGATCACGGCGGGGCGGCTGGGCGACCTGATCGGGCCGCGCACCATGTTCGTGGCCGGGATCGCGGTGTTCACGGTCGCCTCGGCGGCCTGCGGGCTCGCGCCCGGGGCCGGCTGGCTGATCGGCTTCCGCGCGGTCCAGGGGCTCGGCGCGGCCATGCTGATGCCGCAGACGCTGGCCATCGTCACGATGACGTTCCCGCCGGAACGGCGCGGGGCCGCGTTCGGCATCTGGGGCGCGGTGGCCGGCCTGGCCACGATCGCCGGGCCCACCCTGGGCGGCCTGCTCGTGACCGCGTTCGACTGGCGCTGGATCTTCTTCGTCAACCTGCCGATCGGGATCGCGGTCCTCTCGGTGACGTTCTTCATCATCCCGGGCTTCCAGCCCGGGCGGCGGCACCGGTTCGACATCCTGGGCGTGACGCTGGCCAGCCTGGCCCTGCTCGCCATCTGCTACGGGCTGGTGGAAGGACAGCGCTACGACTGGGGCACGGTCTACTCGTTCATCTCCATCCCGCTGATCATCGCCGCCGGGGTGGTGCTGCTCGCCGTGTTCCTCCTGGTGCAGAAGCTGCGCCAGGAACGTGAGCCGCTGATCCCGTTCGCGTTGTTCCGCAACCGGAACTTCACGCTGATGAACTGGGTGTCCTGCACGCTGTCCATCGGGATGCTGGGCATCTTCCTGCCGTTGACCATCTACCTGCAGTCCGCTCTCGGCTTCTCCGCGCTCAAGGCGGGGCTGACCCTGGCGCCCTCCTCGCTGGTGATGATCTTCGCCGCGCCGTTCCTCGGCAAGCTCACCGACAAGACCGGCGGCAAGTACATCCTGATCTGCGGTCTCACCCTGTTCGCCGTGGGCATGGGCTGGGTCGTGCTGATCGCGACGCCGCATTCCGCCTGGTATGACTTCCTGCCCGCGCTGATCGTGGCGGGCCTGGGCATGGGCGGCACGTTCGCGCCGCTGACCACGGTGGCGATGCGCGAGGTCGACCCGCGGATGGCCGGCGCCGCCTCCGGCGTGCTCAACACCACCCGCCAGGTCGGTTCGGTGATCGGCACCGCGGCGGTGGGGGCGCTGCTGCAGAACCGCCTGGTGGCCTCGCTGACCAGCCAGGCCACCGACGCCTCGGCCAGCCTGCCGCCACAGGCCCGCGCGCCGTTCGTGAACGGCTTCCGGCAGGCCGCGTCCAGCGGCCTGATCGGCGGCGGCCCGGCAGGTTCCGCCGCCCCGGCGGGGACCCCGCCGGGGCTCGCGGCCCAGCTGCACCGGCTCGGCGCCGAGGTCTTCAGCACCGGTTACGTGCTCGCCATGCGCTGGACCATGGTCATGCCGATCGCCGTGGTGCTGATCGCCGCGGCCAGCTGCTTTGCCATCAAGAACAAGCCAGCCGGCCAGGGTCGCGTCGCGGCGGCGCAGGACGGTCAGATGGCCGGGACCATCAGCTCGCCCGGCTCGTCCGGCTCGCTGGGCCAGAGCCCGGGCAGCTCGTCCGGGACGGTCTCGTAGCGGCCGGGCTCGAATGGGAACCGGTCCGCGAACACCGGCTCCAGATCGGTCAGCCAGCAGGCGTCCGGGTCGAACCTGGCGAAGAACGGCGAGCCGACCAGGCTGGGGTCGCGCGCCTGGATCATGTGCAGGACGAAGACCTTGATGCCCGCCACCTCGGTCACCCCGTCGACGCACACCTTGCCCGGCGTGGCCGACATCGACGGGCCGCGGACGGTCCGGGCCAGGCCGGAAACGCCCTGGTAGGCCTGGCGGAAGATGTCGTACCCGCGGGCCAGCGGCACCGCGAAGTAGTCCTGCGGTCCGGTGTCGCGCTCGACGAACATGTAGTAGGGGATCATGCCCATCCGGACCTGCGTCCGCCACATCTCGCGCCAGGCCGCCGGGGCGTCGTTGATCGACCTGATCAGCGGGGCCTGGGTGCGGATCACCGCGCCGGTGTCCCTGATCCGGCGCACCGCCTCGGCCAGCACCGGCGGCTCGAGCTCGCGCGGATGGGAGAAGTGCGCCATTACCGCGAGATTCCGGCCCGACGCGATGACCTCGCCGAACAGCCGGAGGGTGTCATCGGCGTCCGGGTCGGTGACGAACCGCTGCGGCCAGTAGGCCAGCGACTTGGTGCCGATCCTGATCGACTCGATGTGGTCCAGGCCGTTCCGCGGGTCGATGAGCGGCTCGACGTACCTGCGCAGCACCGCATCGCCCATGATCATGGGATCGCCCCCGGTGATCAGGATGCTGGTCACCTCGGGGTGCTCGCGTAGATAGGCCACGAGCGTGCCGACGTCGTCCGTGGCCATCTTCAGGTCGGGCTCGTCCACGAACTGCGCCCAGCGGAAGCAGTAGCTGCAGTACGCGTGGCAGGTCTGGCCCTGCCGGGGGAAGAACAGCACGGTTTCCGGGTACTTGTGCTGCAGGCCCGGCAGCGGCCTGCCCTGCAGGCTGGGCGGGTTCAGCAGCAGCTGGCCCGCCGGATGCGGGTTGAGCCGCATCCTGATCTCGTGCGCGGCGGCGCGCAGCCCGGCCGCCGGCTCGCCGCCGTCGATCATGTCCGCGAGCCGTCGCACGTCCGCCTCGGGCAGCATGTCCGGCTGCGGGAAGACGAGCCGGTAGATCGGGTCGTCGGGGGCCGCGTCCCAGTCGATCAGGTGCTCCACCACGTACGAGTTCGTCCGGAACGGAAGCACGGTCGCCACCGCCCGAACCGCCAGTCGCTCCTCCGGCCGCAGCCCGGCCCGCTGCACCAGCGTGTCCAGATGCTTGGCCGAGTAGGCACGGAACCCGCGGCCTGCTGACCGCGCCGACGGTACTCCTGGCTGGATGTCAGTCACGCCTTCTCCCTCGTTCGGCGCGCCGCGCGGCCGATACGCCCGCGAACACGCAAAAAGTAGCCCCTTAGACATCCGCTCCCCAGCGGTTCCCCCGCCTGCCCGCGTTCCCGCTATACGCCGGGCAAAACTACTCCCATGCTTAATACGCACTGGCAGCCTTGATGGTTCCGATTCTGCTTCTGTCATTGGTCCGTTGAGTCAATTACCATGATTCGCAGGAAGTATTCGGGCAGATCACAGCAACTTCCAAGACCCTGGTTTTGACAAATGGGCTTATTCTTCGTGTCTTTAGTCGTACAATGTCGCGGCCCGATGCAAGCGGAGAACCGGCCCGCCCGCCGGCGGGGCAGGGGCCAGGATCGGCCGGGCTGGCGGCCGGGGGCCATAATGGGCCCACCAGGCCGGCACTGAAGGTTGAGGGGCACAGCAGGGATGAGGCACCATCCGCGGCCGCGCACCCCGGTGATCCGCTGAATACCGTGCCGGACGGCCCGGACCGGCGGCTCGCGGCGCGGGACGGCGAGACCCAGCCGGGACGCGCCGCAGATCCCGGCCGCGCGCGAGGGCCCGCAGACGGCGCGGCGCGCGAGGGGCACGCACTGCGCCCGGTGATCGCGGTCGACGCCATGGGCGGGGACCACGCCCCCGACGCGATCGTGGCCGGGGCGCTCGCGGCCCAGCGCGAGCACAGCATCCGGGTCGTGCTGACCGGCCCCGCCGCCCGGCTGCGCCAGCTGCTCGGGGGGCTGGGCGCCATCGACGAGGTCCAGGTCGTGCCGGCCGAGGACAACCTGGCGATGGACGAGGGCGCGCTGGCGAGCCTGCGCCGCCCCCGGTCGAGCGTGGCGGTGGCGTGCCAGCTGGTCCGGCGCGGCGACGCGGCCGCGGTGGTGTCGGCCGGATCCACCGGTGGCATCGTGGCCATCGCGCGGCTGCGGCTGCGGTCACTGCCCGGGGTGGAAAGGCCAGGGCTCGCCGTCGTGCTGCCGACCCGCCCCGGCCGCACGGTGCTCATCGACGCGGGCGCGACCGCCGATCCCAAGCCGGAGATGCTCGTCCAGTTCGGCCAGCTCGGCGTCGCTTACGCGCAGACCGCGCTGGGCGTGTCCGCCCCCCGGGTAGGGCTGCTGACGATCGGCGCCGAGCCGGGCAAGGGGAACAAGTTCACCCGGCGCGCGCACGAACTGCTGGCCAGCGACCCGCCGCACGGCGCGCTCCCGCTGAGCTTCGCGGGCAACGTCGAGGGCGGCGACCTGCTGGCGGGCGAGGTCGACGTGATCGTGACCGACGGCTTCACCGGGAACGTGGCGCTGAAGACGCTGGAGGGCTCGATCCGGTTCGCCGCCACCGAGCTGCGCGCCGCGGTGACCGCCACCCGGACCGCCCGTGTCGGTGCGTTCCTGCAGCGCCGCGGGCTGCGGGAACTGGCCGCGCGGCTCGATTCGGACAGCTACGGCGGGGCCGTCCTGCTCGGCCTGGGCGGCACCGTGGTGATCGCGCACGGCGCCAGCACCGCTCGCGCCGTCACCTCCGCCTGCCTGCTCGCGGCCGACCTGGCCCGCGGCGAGATCACCGAGAAGATCACCCAGCGGTTCGGCACGGGCCGGTCGGCGGGCCGCGGCGGCCACTTCCTCCGCCGCCAGTTACTGTGCTGGCCCCCTTGTAGGCTTGAGGTATGGCTGATCCACAGCAGGTTCTCGCGCAGCGGGTGCACGACGCCATCGTCGCGTCGTTCGGCCCTGACTTTGGCGACGCGGACCCGCTGATCCGGCCGTCCTCGTTTGCGGACTTCCAGGCCAACGTGGCGCTGCCGCTCGGCAAGCGGCTGGGCCGCCCGCCCCGGGAGGTGGCCGCCGAGCTCGCCGCCCGGCTGGACGTGGCGGACATATGCGCCGAGCCCGAGGTCAGCGGGCCCGGCTTCATCAACTTCTCGCTGCGCGACGACTGGATCGCCGCGCAGGCCACGCAGATGCTCGGCGACCCCAGGCTCGGGCTGGCGCCGACCGCCACCCCGCAGACGGTGGTGGTGGAGTACTCCTCGCCGAACGTGGCCAAGGAGATGCACGTCGGGCACTTGCGCACCACCATCGTCGGCGACGCCATCGCGCGCGTCCTGGAGTTCGCCGGGCACCGGGTGATCAGGGACAACCACGTCGGCGACTGGGGCACCCAGTTCGGCATGCTCATCGAGTACCTGCTCGACGTCGGCGAGGACTCCGCCGAAGCCGGGCTGCTGCGCACCGACCCGAACGCCTTCTACCAGGCGGCCCGGCGCATTTTCGACAGTGACCCCGGATTCGCCGAGCGCGCGCGCAAGCGGGTCGTGGACTTGCAGGGCGGCGACCCCGGCACGCTGCAGCTGTGGCAGGAGATTGTCGACCTCTCCCTGGATTACCTGCATCGCATCTACGGCCGTCTCGGCGTGACGCTCACCGACGGCGACATCAAGGGCGAGAGCTTCTACAACAACCTGCTCGCCGATACGGCGGCTCAGCTGGAAGAAAAAGGCATCGCGGTCTACAGCGACGGCGCGCTGTGCGCGTTCCCGCCGGGCTTCACCGGCCGCGAGGGCAGGCCATTGCCTGTCATCATCCGCAAGAGCGACGGCGGCTACAACTACTCCACCACCGATCTGGCCACCATCCGGTACCGCGTCGACGTACTCCACATCGACCGGGCGATCTACGTGGTCGGGTCGGATCAGACGCTGCACTTCCAGATGGTGTTCGCGGTCGCCATCCAGGCCGGCTGGATACCCGCCGGCACCCGCTTCGAGCATGCCCAGATAGGTCTGGTCCTCGGCCCGGACGGCAACCGGCTCCGGACTAGGTCCGGAGACAACGTCCAGCTCAGCGACCTGCTGCAGGAGGCCGTCGACCGCGCGCGCGGCATCCTGGTCGAGCTCGACGCCGCGGCACGTTTCGATCCCGCCGAACTTGACACGATTGCCGAGGCCGTCGGCATCGGCGCGGTCAAGTACGCCGACCTGTCGACCGCGCGGGAAAGCGCGTACGTCTTCGACTGGGACCGGATGATTTCGTTCCGCGGCAACACCGGCCCCTACCTGCAGTACGCGACCGCGCGGATCCGGTCGATCTTCCGCCGCGCCGACGGAGAGGCGTCCGCGAGCCCAGGGACCGGGGCGGCCGGGATAGCGATCACCGCGGGTCCCGAGCGCGCGCTCGCGCTGAAGCTGCTCGGCCTCGGCGCGGTCCTCACCAGCGTCGGCGAGACCGCCGAACCGCACCGGCTCTGCGCCTACCTGTTCGACGTGGCCAGCTTGTTCACCACGTTCTACGAGGAGTGCCCGGTGCTCAAGGCGGAGCCCGCATCGCTGCGGGCCAGCCGGCTCGCTCTCTGCGCGCTCACCCTCGACGCGCTGACCCTGGGCCTGACCCTGCTCGGGGTGCCGATCCCGGACCGGATGTAACCAGGAGCTGAACTCAGCCAGCGCCCGCCGGGTCATCCCGGCGGGCGCTGGCGTGAGCATGTGAACTCACGAACGTACTGCTTACGTGGCGCATGGATTCCGCGTCGGGCCCCGGTCGTTCGGGCAATGTCGGACGCATGGACACGAACGGGCCGTCCATCGGCTACCTAGGACCCCCTAGGCCCGGACAGTCTTACCCGGACACGCGAAGCGGGCGCGGCGTCCACCAAAGACACAGCCACGGAAAAAGGAGATATCCATGAGGGCCCGCGATCGGCGTTACGGGAAGAACTCCAATAAGACCCGGGTCGGCATCGCCGCCGCCGCACTGGCCGGAGGGGCCGTGGCCATTGCCGCGGTGCTGACCGGAAGCCACGGGGCCGGCACGGTGGCCACCTCGGCCGCTTACTCCTCTCGCACTGGCAACGAGGGAGCCATCCTCAGCTCGGCCATGAACAGCTGGAACGGGGCCCGTCAGAGCTCCTTCGCGCAGCTCTCCCGGCTCACCCAGGCGCGCCAGTTCAGCCAGGTCAGGCACAACGGCAAGACGCTCGCCATCCAGCGCGGCATCGTCGTCCTGGCGACGAAGAAGTTCCTGATCCTGCGGTCGTCCAACGGCTCGCTGCACCTGTGGCTGCTGTCCGGCAAGACGAAGTTCCAGAACGTCTCGAACTCGATGGCGGGCCTGCGGGCGCTGACCGCGAGCGCGGGGGCGGCGCGGCAGGCGATGGGGTCGGGCAACATGACGCCCGCGACGTCGCTGCTGGCCGGCAACCCGTCCACGGCCGCGGCCATGCTGACGCCGACCCCGGCGGCGCAGACCGTGACCGTCCAGGTGGCCAACACCAACCTCACCGTGACGATCACCGTGACCAGGAGCATGGCGACCGTCAACCAGACCGCCACCATGCCGCAGGCGGCCACGCCGGCCTGGCATCCGGTCACGTTCACCCAGAACGCCTGGCACGCCACGCACGCGCTCGCCCGCGGTGACCTGGTGCTGGTG
>Ga0307305_10001144_pt1 | contig 10389 bp, 11 predicted proteins | sample ER_DNA_186_FD_194512 | JGI IMG/M metagenome (GOLD analysis project Ga0307305, IMG submission 194512) | Bulk soil microbial communities from the East River watershed near Crested Butte, Colorado, United States - ER_DNA_186 | ecosystem: Environmental > Terrestrial > Soil > Floodplain | place... | reverse complement strand
CCACAACGTGCGTCAGCGCCGCCTCGCGGAATGGCATCGCCTCGAGCGCCTCGCCGATCCAACGGATCGGATCACCCTGGACGTCGATTCGACCCTTCTCGATGAGGATCAGCGCCTCCCAGGTAGCGATCGGGGAGAGCCACAACTCGCTGTCCCGGGACTCCAGGTGGGCCGCGACGACCTGAGTGAGCTTGCTCGGCGCGACCAGGCTCCACAGCCAGATGTGGGTGTCGAGCAGCAGCTTCACGAGCGCAACACGTTCCAGTCCTGATCATCAGTCGCGGGGCTGACGATGTCACCCACGATACGGGCGGAGTGTTGCAGGGAGCCCAGCCACCGGGCGGGTGGCACAGGGGGGGGAGGCGGCACCACCTCGGCGATCGGCTTGCCGAAGCGGGTGACGAGAACTGGGCGTCCGGTACGGCGTACCCGCTCCAGGACAGCGAGGCAGGTGGCCTTGAACTTGGAGATTGCGATGGTTTCGGGACTGTCAGGCATGGGAGAAGTTTACCATGGTCCAAGACTATGGTCAATTGCCGCGGGGCTGGCGTGGGACTCTCCTCGCCGCTGGCCTTCGTTGAGCGCACCCGCCGTTGCCCATTCTCGATGCGCTGCGACGAGCACGGCGCTGCCTCATTCACGCCACCAACATCGGCAGGATCGAGCGGGGCGAGGCCGAAGCGACCCTGGAGACACTCGTAGCTCTGGCCGTCGCACTCCAACTGGAGCCTGACTATCTGGTGGGGCACACCGTCTGGGCAAGCTCAACGTCCGTCTGGATACGCTGGTGCAGATCGCCAACGACCTCGACATGCCTGCGTGGGAACTGTTGAGAATCGCGGAGGTCGGAGCGGGATCCGGTGAGCCGCCCCGTGCGGGAGGCGGTGGCTCGCGCGAACCGCCGTACGGTCGGGAGGCAACCAAGTCGCCAAGTGACGCCGCCGGCCGCCGCAAGGTAGCCGAAGAGAAACGTCGCTAACGGCAGCGGGTCTGGCACGATCAGGCTGTCGTTACCCCCGCCTCTTCCCGCGGCTGCCGATAGACGTACCGCTCTCCCCGGAAGTTCCGCAGGACCACCTCCTCATCGCTCATGCTGATGACGTATTCCGGGAGCAGCGGGATCTTCCCGCCGCCGCCCGGCGCGTCGATGACGAAGTGCGGGTTGGCCAGGCCGCTCGTCCAGCCGCGGAGCGCCTCCATGACCTTGATCCCCGCCTGCACCGTGGTCCGGAAGTGCTCCGCGCCGGCCACCTGGTCGGCCATATAGATGTAGTAGGGCCGCACCCGGGCCTTGAGCAGCCGCTGCATCAGCTCCTTCATGACCGCCGGGTCGTCGTTCACACCCTTGAGCAGCACCGTCTGGCAGCCGAGCGGGATGCCGGCATCGGCCAGCATGCCGAGCCCATGAACGGCGGCGGGGGTGAGCTCATCGGGATGGTTGAAGTGGGTATTGATGAAGAGCGGATGGAAGCGCTTGAGCATGGCGCAGAGCTCAGGAGTGATCCGCTCGGGCAGATGGCAGGGGATGCGGCTTCCGATCCGGATGATCTCGAGGTGCGGGATGGCTCGGAGCCGGGTCAGGATGGCCTCGAGCCGCCGGTCGTTCAACAGCAGCGGGTCGCCCCCGGACATGATGACGTCGCGGATCTCGCTGTGCTGCTCGAGGTACTGGAACGCCGACTCGAACTGGGACATCGGGATCTTCTCGGGATCGCCCACCTTCCGGCGCCGAGTGCAGAAGCGGCAGTAGCTGGCGCAGACCGGCGAGACCAGGAAGAGCGCCCGGTCGGGGTAGCGGTGAGTAATGTTGGGCACCGGACTGTCCGCGTCCTCGTTGAGCGAGTCCACGATGCCGTCGACCACGTCCAGCTCTTCCACCGTGGGGACGTATTGGCGCCAGATCGGGTCGTTCGGCGACTTGATCAGGTCGACCATGGCGGGCGAGATCCGGAACTCGAAGTTCTCCGCGGCCTGGCGCAGGCGCTCGAGCTCGGGGAACTGCTCCGGCCCGAACTTGGCCGCGAGCGCCTCCAGCGACATGATCGAGTTCTTCTTGAGGACTTCCTGCCAGTTTTCCATGACCCTGCCCGTCCTCCCTGCCTATCGACCGCGAGGGGAGAGAGACTTCACGTAGACGACCTGATCGTCGCCCGGCGCGTAGAAGTCCGCAATGGTGGCCGCAACGGAATAGCCGCGGGCCTGGTAGAACGAGCGGGTATCCCGGTAATCGGGGCGGCCGGCGGTCTCGACTACGATGAGCCGGGCGACGCCGGCCAGGCGCCGCTCCATGGCCGCGACCAGGGCGGTGCCGATCCCGATTCGCTGCAGCGCCGGATCGACCGCCATCCAATAGAGATCGTAGGTGCCGAGCGTGCAGGGGGTGGGACCCCAGCAGATCCAGCCGGCCAGGCGGCCATCGTGCTCGGCGCCAAGGGCGATGTAATCGGGAGAGCCGGCCGCCGCGCCGTCGAAGACCTCGAGGGCGACCGGGATCTCCTCCTCGCGGAAGAGGCCGGCCGCACGGGTGATCTCCTCGATGCGGCCGCGGTCGGCGGCGTTGAGGGTGCGGAGTACCGGGGTGGTCAGGGTGCCGCTCACGCGGCGGACACCCCGCTGACCAGGGCGGCGGCGGCGCTGTGGCTCTGGGACCGCATGAGTGCCTCGTCCACCACCTGCATGACCAGGTCGTCGTAACTCCAGCCGAAGGCGCGCCCCATTCGGGCCAGGCCGGCGTTGCTGGAGAGGTCGGGGCCCGGGTTCACCTCGAGCACGTAGGGCTGCCCATCGTCGGTGACCCGGATGTCGACTCGGCCATACCCTTCGCCCCCCGACATGTGAAGCCACGCGTCTCGGGCCACGGAAGCGATCCGGGTGGCAAGGTCGTCGGGGATGTCGGCCGGACAGACCGGCACGGTGCCCTCGTCCTCCGGGCTGCCGGGGAGCCACTTGGCCGCATAGCTCACGATCGGCCAGGTGCCGTCGGGCATTCCCTCGAAGCGGATCTCGGCGATGGGCAGCATTCGCCGTCCGACGAAGCCGACGTTGAACTCCCGGCCGGCCACGTACTCCTGGACCAGGACCTCCTCGAACTGCTCCAGCATCTGCGCCACCCGCTTCTTGAGCGCCCGCTTGGAGGTGCAGACCGCGCCGTTGTCGATGCCGACGCTCGCGTCTTCGGCCGAGGGCTTCACGATGGCGGGGAGGGGAAACTCCGCCGGGGTCTTGTTGGCCTGCGCGAGGGCGAAGGCCGGCACCGGCAGTCCCGCCGCGGCCAGCAGGGTGTTGGCCACGTGCTTCCGGTGACAGACGGTGGTGGGCCAGGTACGGCACCCGGTGAAGGGCACGCCGGTCAGCTCCAGGGTCCCGACGACGAGGTCCTCGTACTTGGCGTGGCCGTTGATGCCCTCGCACAGATTGAAGACGAGGTCGGCACGGCGGGCGCGTGAGAGCCAGCGGAAGTCGCCGAGGCGAACCGGAAGGAGGTCCACCTCGTGCCCCCGGCCCCGGAGGACGTCGCGGATCTCGTGGACGTTGCCGACCACGGCGGCCACGTCCTGGGGACTCCACTCACTGCTGCCCGCATCGTACAGGATCGCAACTCGCATCAGGCTACCTCCGCCAGGAGTGAACGGCCGCTGATCCGGCGCCAGGCGATGTCGGCGACGGTGCGGATGAGATCGTCATAGCTGATCCCGGCGGCGCGCGCGGCCTTCGGGAAACAGGAATTGTCCCGCGGATCGGGCAAAATGCCCGGCAGCGGATTCAGCTCGACGACCATGGGGCGGTTGGCGGCATCGCATCGGATATCGACGCGGCACCAGTCGCGGCATTCCAAGGCGTGGTAGGCGCCCAAGGCGGCGGCGCGGATGTCCTCGGCCAGTGATTCAGGAATCGGGGCCGGGCAATCGAAGATCTCCAGTGGATGGCTCGGCGAGTCCCACAGCCACTTGGCCTCGTAGCCGTAGATCGGCGGCGCACCCGGCGGCAGCGTATCAAAGTCCATGCCGACGACAGGCAAGCAGCGTGCTTCGTCGCCGTTGCCGAGCACCGCGACGGTGAACTCGGGACCGGGGAGATAGGTCTCGATGAGCACCGGCTCCGCGTAGGTGGCGAGCAGATTGGCGACCTGGCGGACCAGCTGCGTGCGGTTCTTACAGACGCTCCGGATGCTGACGCCCTTGCCGGATCCCTCGAACGCCGGCTTGACGAAGAGGGGAAACGGGAGCTGGACGTTGCGCGCGTCGTCCGGGCTCTTGGCCAGGACGAAGGGCGCCGTGGGCACGCCGTGATACGTCAGCACCTCCTTGGCGCGCCGCTTGTCGAGCGCGAGGCCAAGGGTGAGCGGATCGGAGGCGTGGCAGGGGACGCCGAGAAACTCGCAGATGGCCGGAACGTGGCCCTCGCGGTTGGGGCCGTACAACCCTTCGGCGATGTTGAACACGAAGTCGGGACGGATGAGCGCGAGGCGCGCCGGGAAGCTGGCGTTGGCTTCGAGGCGATAGACCTGGCCGACGGAGCTGAGCGCCTGTTCCACCGCATCGATGGTGGCAGGCTCGTCCCACTCGGCGTAGAGATCAGACTGGGAAAGATCGGCGCGCAGGGCCCGACTGGGAGGCTCGTCGGGAGAGGGAGAATCGGGAGTCGCCCCGGCTGGACTAGCCGGCGCCTCGGGTTTGAGATTGAAGGCGAGTCCGATCCGAACTGCCAAAGGTGTCCCTCTACAAAAAAGGCCGTCCACGAGAGACGAGCCGCGACGAGTTGAGTTCTTCGACCAACGTAAGTTAAGAAATAGACTTCGGACGCACAATAGGTTTTTCCAAAGTCGCGACGCGAATCTTGGTCGACGCGGCTCACGCTGAGCCCGCTACACCTTGTGATACCCGACTCGTCCGGCCTCGCCGCCCTCGGCGAAGGCGTAGATCTCGAAGTCGTCGAACAGCGCCGGCGCTTCCGCCTGCAGGCGGCGGAGACAGGCGAGCGCCATCCGCCGGATCTCCAGCTCGGCCCCCTCGCCCAGTCGCAGCTCGAGCATGGTGCGCCACGCGCGGACGTTGGCGCTGGCGACGATCTTCACCTCCGTGGCGTTGGGCAGCACGCTCCGCGCCGCCTCCCGCGCCAGCTTCCTCCGATGCACCTTGTCGGTCACCCAGGCGTAGCGCGCCATCAGATGCTCCACCGCGGTGACGTAGGCGACCTGCGCCGCCTGCACCTGTGCCGTCCACTCCGCCTCCAGCGCGGGATCGCCCAGGATCGCCGGCGGCATCACGAAGGCGGCATGCGACTCGTCCACGTAGCGCTGGGAGAGCTGGGAGTAGCCCCACCCGGCCCGGTGCCGCACCAGCTCGTGGCTGCAGGAGCGGGAGATCCCTTCGATCAGCATCACATAGGTCGAATGCTCGAAGACCGACCCGTGCCCCTGCTGGAGGATGTTGCGGAGGTACTCCGCCGTCGTGCGCCCCGCCGGATTGTGCTGGCTCATGTAGCACAGACGCCCGGCGAACTCCGCGATCCGCTCACCGTCGCTGGAGTCGCCCTTCCATTGGACCGCCAGATGGCTCGGCTCGAGGAACTGGGGGCGGGCGATGAGGGTGACGCGGGGCTCGCGAATGATGTCCATGGGCGCGTGGGGTAGGTGGATGATGAAAGAAGCCGCTCGGGGTCGCGCGCCGGGGCCTCACGCCAGCTCCAGCCGGCTCCGCGCGTATCCGCCGGTCTGCTCGATCTGCCGCAGCCCGCGGGCGATGTCCCCGGGAAGGGCAATCGCTTGCGCGCCGACCTTGAGATGGCGCACCGGCGGCTCGCCGGAGGGAAGGATAACGCCGGGGTTGAGAATTCCGAGAGGATCGAAGGCGCGCTTCACCTGGTGGAAGAGCGCGAGCACCTCGTCCCCGTACACCCGCGGCAGCAGGCTGGCGCGGAGCCGGCCGTCGCCGTGTTCACCCGAGGGCGTGCCGCCCAGCCGGATGAGCGCGTCGGTGACCTCCTGGAGCAGGGACGCGACGGCCTCCTCCCATCCCGCTCGGGCGACTTCGGGCAGCAGGTTCACATGGACGTGGCCATCCCCGGCGTGGCCGAAGATCACGACCTGAAGACCACGCGCGGCCGCCGCGGCGCGGACGGCACGCACGTACTCCGCCATCTTCTCCACCGGCACGCAGCCGTCCTCGATCACCTGCAGCGAGCGACGATCTTCGGGCAACCCCGCGAGGATCGGGCTCGCCGCGTGCCGCAGGGCCCAGAGCCGCTCGGTCGCGGCCTGAGTGAGACCGGTATCGACGCTGGCCGCCATGGGGCGAATGCTCGCGGCGGCGCGCTGGACCGTCCGCCGCACGTCCTCGGCCGTATTTCCCTCGAACTCGACCAGCAGCACCGCGTCGCTCCCGGACTCGCCCACCAACTCGAGGAAGCTTCGGTCGAGCAGCTCCAGCGCCGAGGGCTCGTGCATCAGGAGTGCGGCGACCGCGTCGCTCAGCACGTCGAGCGAAGCCAGCGCTACTCGGAGGCCGGCGCGATGGAGCGGAAGCAGGTCCAGCCGCCATTCGACGGCGGTCACGAAACCGAACGTCCCTTCGGCCCCGATGACCAGGTCGAGCAGGTCGCCGGATGCGAGATACGCATCCAGAGCATAGCCCGAAGAGTTCTTCCGGGTCCGGGGGAAGCGCGAGGCGACCAGCTCCTTGGCTGCGCGAATGGACGGAGCGGCATCACGCTCGAATCGCTCGAGGGCGCGGGCGCTCGGGCCGGTGTTCGCCGATGCCGAGGCGCGCCGGAGGTTGGCCACCTCGCCGTCCGCCGTCACCAGCTCCAGCGACTCCACCCAGCGGCGCACGCTCCCGTAGCGCACCGACCGCGCTCCCGCCGCGTTGGTGGAGACCAGGCCGCCCAGCGTCGCCCAACGGCCACTCGAGGGATCGGGAGGGAGTCTGAGCCCGTGCGGATCCGCGGCCGCGTTGAGCTCGGTCAGGGTGAGGTTCGCGCTGGTGCGGGCTCGGCGAGCGGCCGGATCGATCTCCCGCCGGCGCGGGAGCGAGGTGAGGTCCACCACGACGCCTTCACCCACGTTGCCGCCACCCATTCCGCTGCCGGCGCCCCGCGGAATGAGGCTGGCGTGATGCCCCGACGCCCAATGCGCCAGTGAAGCGAGGTCGTCCCGGTCGGCGGGAACGCAGACGGCTGCGGGCAGGATCCGATAGATCCCAGCGCCTTCGGCGTAGGCGGCACGCGCGCGGTGGTCGGTGCGAAAGAGACCTCGAATGGCCGGGGGAGGCAGCATCGCCCAAAGCTAACTATCTTGTTCCCGTATGCCGGAGACTCCCCGCGCCCAGCTGATTCACATCGACGTCGATCGCCGCCTGGGACACGAGTGGGACGAATGGGACGGGCGGCCGCTGCCCAATCGGGGCGACTACGACTCGACGCCGGCACTCTTCTTCGGATGGTCGGCCGCGGCACTCCTGGTCGGGCTCGGTGCGGTAGCGGTCGTCCTCTTTCTCCTTGGTCCTCGTCTCTCGACCATACATCCCGCACTACCGGGCATCATCTGGACGGCGCTGGCCCTCGCCGCCGCCGTGCTCTGGCTCTGGTGGACCGTCCTTCTCCTCTCCTACGCCACCGGCCGGACGCTCCTGCCGGAACGGCTCGCCGAACGAGGTCCGTTCCTCCGTCTCATGCGCTTGACCTCCAGAGTGGCGGACCGCTTTGGCCGGCGGGACTGGGTCGAGAACGCCGCGGTGAAGGTCTATAACGCGCTGGCGCTGCTACGCGGGCGAAAGGTCGGCAAGGGGGAGCTGCTGCTGCTGATCCCTCGGTGTCTCTCGAAGGAGACCCTCGACGGGGTGCTCGGCATCGCCGGGAAGTACGGCGTCCCCGTCTTCGTGGCGACGCGGGGTCAATTGGCGCGACGGGTGATCCGGGAGCGTCGGCCCCGCGCCGTGGTCGCCGTCGCGTGCGAGCGCGACATGGTGAGCGGCCTGCACGACGTGGCCGGCAAGATCCCGGTGCTCGGGCTCACCATGACCCTGCCGGCGGGGCCCTGCAAGGACGCGAGGCTGAATCTGGGGCAGCTGGAGGAGTGGGTTCGGGCGTACGTGGTCTGAGCCGTTCCCAGCTCAGAGCTTCGGCTAGGTGGCGGCTCGCTCTGCAGTTCCGTGCGGTCTCCGTGTCTTCCGTGTTTCCGTGGTGAACCAACCGAAGCTTAAGGCTGCGTAGAATCGCCGGGCTCCGCGCCGGTGTCGTCGGGCGCCGGTTCCTCGTTCCCCTCGGTCGGGCCCAGGTTCGAAGCGGCGGGCTGCTGCGCCTCAGGGGGCGGCGGCCCGCCGTAGCGTTTGACCAGGTTCTGCAACAGCGCCCGCACCTTCACCGCCACCGGGTGATCCTTCGGCACCTCGCGCTCGAGCTCCCGGGCCGGGAGCGAAGGGTCGAGGAACGGCTGGTACAGCGTCTCGACCGTGAGCAGAGTGTTGCCCGGACGGGCCGGGTCGGCCCAGGCCCGGACCCGGACAACGCCGGTTCCCATCGGGCGTCGGGAGCTGCGTCGTCCCGTGGCGGAATCGAACCAGGTGCTCTCGATGTACCCGTCGCGCAGCTCCACCCGGGTCGCCGGGATCGATTCCGCCTTGAGCCCCTCGGCGAGCTGGCGGGTGGCCTCCAGCTGGGAGAGCCGGATCTCGGTGACTGCCGCCTCCGGCAACGCGGTGAACGTCGGCCGGGTGGTTGAAGGCTGGCAGGCCAGTAGACCGACGATGACCGCGGGCAGTACGCGGGCGAGGCCCATCGCTCAGTCCTTGTGCGGCGGTGTGCCGGGGGGATGAGTGTGTCCGGCGGGCGCCGCGGAGTCCGCGGAGTCGGTGTGCTCGTGCTCCTCTCCTGTCGACTCGTGCTCCTCCCCCGTCGGCTCGTCCTCCGCCTCGCCACCATGATGATGGTGCCCTTCCGCCCGCTCGTGCAGCTCCTGCTCCAGGGCTTTGCTGGGGATTCCCGCGGCATGCTCGAAGACCATCTTGCCGCCGTATGCTCCGGTGGCGACGAGCACCCCGGTCCCGGCCAGCGAGACGACCAGCGAGAGCGTGCGCTCCCCCGGGTTCATCCGGCGCTCGCGCAGGATCCGCCACACGACCAGCACCGCGAAGATGCCCAGGGTGATGAGGGCGAGCTTTTCATGGGTTTCCATGATCTCATGGACCGCCTCGCCATGAGCGATGTGCTCCTCCGCCTGCAGCCCGGAGAGCACCGCCACGCCGGCGCCGATGGTTCCCGCGATCATGGTTGCGAAGCCGGCCTGCCGGAGCGGCGCCCGCCGAGTGAGCGCGGCGAGCAGATCGAACAACACCGCCGTGGCCAACAAGGCCGCCGGGAGATCGTTCAGGGCGGCGTGCAGCCGGGGCCAGTCGTAGCCGAACATCAGGTCTCCTTAGATGGCGAGATCGACGGGGAGCGGCGGATCGGAGGCATAATCATAAAACCCCCGGCCGCTTTTCCGGCCGTACAGGCCGGCACCGACCATCCTGCGGAGCAGCGGCGGCGGGGCGTAGCGGGGGTCACGGTACTCCTCGAACATGATCTCGGCGATCCTGGTCGCGGTGTCCAGACCGATGAAATCCAGCAGCGCGAGGGGTCCCATCGGATGCCCGCAGCCAAGCTGCATGCCCCGATCGATGTCGGATGTGGAGGCCACGCCGTGCTCCAGCGCCCGCACCGCGTCGATCAGGAACGGCACCAACAACAGGTTCACGATGAACCCCGAGCGGTCGCGGGCGGCCAGCGGCTCCTTGCCCAGTCGCCGGGCGAACGTCATGGTCCGATCGAAGGTCTCCCGCGAGGTGCCGACGGCTCGGACGACTTCCACCAGGGGCATGAGCGGCACCGGGTTGAAGAAGTGGAGTCCGACGAAGCGATCGGGCCGGGAGGTGACGGCTGCCATCGCCCCGATCGGCAGGCTGGAGGTGTTCGATGCGAAGATCGTGCTGGGCGGGCAGCGGGCGTCGAGCGCCCGCCAGAGCTCGTTCTTGAGCGCCAGGTCCTCCGTCACCGCCTCGATCACGATGTCGGAGTCCCGGAGCTCATCCAGCTCGGTGGTGAAGCGGAGGCGTTCGAGCGCCCCGTCCCGGGCCGCCGGGTCGAGCCTGGCCTTCTCCACCAGCTTGGCCAGCGACCGGGCGATGGTGTTCCGGCCCTGCTGGAGCAGCGCCTCGCTCACGTCCCGCACGGTGGTGCTGAAGCCGGCGGCGGCGGCAGTCTGAGCGATGCCGCTGCCCATGAGGCCGCAGCCGAGCACGCCGACGCTGGTGATCTCGGGCATCGAACTCCTCCGGCCGACAGCGGCCGCGGGCTACCGCAGCGTCTTGCGGACCTCGTCCGCCAGTATGCCGAGCAGTCCGGCGGGGCGGGTGG
>Ga0307305_10001142_pt1 | contig 10399 bp, 9 predicted proteins | sample ER_DNA_186_FD_194512 | JGI IMG/M metagenome (GOLD analysis project Ga0307305, IMG submission 194512) | Bulk soil microbial communities from the East River watershed near Crested Butte, Colorado, United States - ER_DNA_186 | ecosystem: Environmental > Terrestrial > Soil > Floodplain | place: USA... | reverse complement strand
GGGCTTTTCCGGCATGGGTTTCGGCGCCGCAGGCGCGCTCGGCGCCAAGCTCGCCGCGCCCGACCGTCCGGTTGTGTCGGTCACGGGCGATGGATGCTTCGCGATGGTGCCGCACGTGCTTTGCACCGCGGTCGAATACAACATCCCCGTTGTATGGGTGATCTGGAATAATTTCGGCTGGGTCTCGATCCGCGACATCCAGCTCGGCATGTTCGGTGGCCGCGAACACGGGACAATGTTCCATGAAGGCGCGAACAAGACGCCCTACAATCCGGATTTCGCGGCCTGGGCACGTGGCGCCGGGGTCGAGGCGATCACCGTGACGAAGTCGCAGGATCTCAAGGGCGCGCTCGAACATGCGGTCAAAACCAACAAACCGTTCGTGCTTGACGTGCACGTGGACGCAGACGTGCGTCCGCCATCGACCGGCGCATGGCAGTTGCCGCCAACTCCCTACAAAGAACCGGTGTTCGGCAAACGCTATTTGCCGGACACCGCGCCCGCGAAATGAGGAGCGACATGGCCGGTGACCGCCGCAAGCCCTTCGTCACGCCGCCGGTTAGCGACGACGCCAAGCCTGTCTAGGGGGTGTATGTGAGTGTTCGGGCCAAGCAAAGAGAAGCTGACGCGCGGTCGGCGCGCGTCGATCGCGCGCGCGTTCGCGCGATCAAGCAGGATTCACGCCCGCGCGGCGGTGTGCAGTCGCTTGCGCGCGCTTTTTCGATCATGGAAGAAATCGCGCGGAACAGGGACGGCATCGGGCTGGCCGAACTGAGCAAGCGGGTCGGACTGCACAATTCGACGACGTTCCATCTCGTGAAGACCATGGTGTCGCTCGGTTACGTTCGGCAGATGAAGGATTCCAAGCGCTATCGGATCGGCCGGCCGCTGTTCGCGCTGGCGGCCAGCGCCCTCGACGAAGTTGAAATGGTCAGCCTCGCAACGCCGATCCTCGAGGAGCTCTCGCGCGAGACGGGTGAAAGCGCGCATTTTTCCGTGCGTCTGGGAGATGCCGTGGTTGTACTGGCGCGCACGGGTGGAAAGGGCGCCTTCCAGCTGACCGACCGCGCCGGCGCCATACGTCCGGCACATTGCACCGCGCTCGGCAAGGTCATGCTCGCTGCGCTGGCGTCCGATCAGCTCGAGCAATTTCTCGCTCGCGCCGACCTCAGGGCCTATACGCCGAAGTCGATCACATCGGCGGAGGTGCTCCGCCGCGAGATTGCCGGGGTGCGACGCTCGGGCGTTGCTGTCGATGACGGTGAGTTTGACCCGGAGGTGCGATGTGCGGCGCTGCCGGTGCGCGATTTCAGCGGGCAGGTCGTCGGCGCTATCGGCATTTCTGGGCCGGTCTGGCGATTGTCGATAGAAGCCTTGCAAAAATGCGCGCGAAGAATACGGACGGCGGCCGATCGTCTTTCCGTGGAATTCGGCTATGCTCGCGAGCCTGAAGCACGCATGAAAGCAGCGATCTGAAGAGGAGGGCGGCGAATGCCTCGTCACGCGTCTTATGTTCCTCACGGCGTGATCCCGGCGGCTCTGCTGCCTTTCGATAGCGATTTTGCAATCGATGAGGCGGGCTTCCGCAAGCATCTGCGCGACCTGGCAGCGGTGGAAGGGCTATCCGCCATTGCAATCAATGCACATTCGACGGAGGTCGCTTCCTGCACCTTCGACGAGCAGAGGCGCGTCCTCGAAATCGCACAGGATGAGGTCGGCGGAAGGCTTCCGCTGATCAACGGCATCTGGGCGGACGGAAGCATCGAGGCTGCGCGTCTTGCCCGCATGGCGGCGCAGGGCGGTGCGTCGGCGCTACTGGTATTTCCACCGGCTCCGTTCACCCTCGGTCAGTCGCCGGCCATGGCGCTCGCGCATTTCAGACGCATCGCTGATGCAACCGACCTCCCGCTGATCGTGTTCCAGTATCCGCTATCAACCGGTCAGGGTTATCCGAAGGAAACGCTGTTAAGATTGTGCGAGGAGATACCCTCGATCCGCGCGATCAAGGACTGGATCGGCAACGCGCCACACCACGAATGGCATATTCGCACGCTGCAGAATCTGCCGCGGCCGGTGAACGTGCTCACAACGCACAGTTCATGGCTGTTCTCCTCGCTGGTGCTTGGTTGCAACGGATTACTGTCGGGATCCGGCAGCGTCATCGCAGACTTGCAGGCGAGATTGTTTCGCGCCGTACAGAAAAATGACGTGGCGGAAGCCAAGCGCATCAACGACCGCATCGAACCGACCGCGAGGGTCTTCTATGCCGATCCGTTCGTCGACATGCACAACCGCATGAAAGAGGCGCTGGTGTTGCTCGGCAAGTTGCCGCGCGCGGTCGTACGGCCGCCGTTGGTCAAGATCGAAGGCGCCGAGATTGTGCGTATCCGTCAGGCGTTGATCGATGCCGGGTTGCTAGACAAGAACGCGCGGGATGCGGCCTAAGTCCTCATTCCGGGGCGCGCCGAAGGCGCGAACCCGGAATCCAGAAACTGGCGCCGTACGTGTCTCTGGAGTCCGGGTGCGGCGCTGCGCGCCGTCCCGCAATGACCAAGCCTTTGCATAGCCCCACTCACAAAATTGCAAACTCGGTGTTCTTCCGGTCCGTCACAAGCATGCTGCCCGGATAGTGGGTGATGCAGAATTCCGGTTTCACCGTCGTGATGACCGATTGCGGCGTAACCCCACAGGCCCAGAAGACCGGTAACTCATCGTCGCGCACAGGCACCACGTCGCCGTAGTCCGGCTTATTGACGTCTGCGATACCGATCAACTCCGGCTTGCCGATATGCACTGGCGCGCCGTGCACCGACGGAAAACGAGTTGTTATCTGAATCGCGCGAATTGCATCGCGCGGCGTCATCGGCCGCATCGATACGACCATCGGACCATGGAATGGACCTGCCTGATGTGTTGCGATCGAGGTGCGATACATCGGAACGTTGCAGCCGCGCGAGATGTGCCGCAATTCGATGCCCTCAGCCGTCAAAGCTTCCTCGAACGAGAACGAGCAGCCGATCACGAAGCTGACGAGGTCATGGCGCCAGAATTCTCGAACATCTTCCGGTTCGGCGACGAGCTCGCCGTGTTTCCAGACGCGGTAGCGCGGCAAATCGGTGCGGATGTCGAGATCCTCCCCGAGCTCCGGCACGCGCGGGTCGCCCGGCGCGGAGGTCCCGATCAAAGGGCAGGGCTTGGGGTTGAGCTGGCAGAAGCGCAGAAAATCGGCTGCGAGGGCTTGCGGCAAAATGGCGAGATTGCCTTGCACATTGCCGGGGGCCAGGCCGGCCGTCGGTCCGCGGTGCGCGCCGGCTCTGATCGCAAGGCGTGCCGAATGCCCGCTGCCGGGATCCGTTTGGTCTTTTCGCCGGGGGATTGCGGTGGCCATCGGCTATCTCGTGTCTGCCGCAGCGAGCCTAACACCTGTCGTCGCTTCCTTCGAGCGTGGCTGCTCAATTCGCGGGCAGCTTCATACGACCATGTGAGTGGCGTTGCATCAATATGAATATAGCGGTTGAAAGTTGCTGCAGGATCGCGTTTGCTAAAGGGCAGAAAGAGCCCGTGAAGGGCCGGCAGGGGAGGACTGGCAATGCCGCGTCATGCCATAGGGCATAGGCGTGCGGTGACTGCTCTCACGGCTGCGCCCGTCGCGTGCCGTGCTGCCGGCATTCGGGCAAATTTAGCTATCTTCAAATCAACGCTTGCGGGTTTTGTCTCGGCGTCCGCGCATGTGCACGCGCGCTGATCGGCTTGCATGCGATCCAGAGGGAGGATTACGAGATGAGTGAAAAATGGAAAGAGGAGGAGTGGGCACAGGCCTTCTGGTACAGCGGCAAGGTGACCCGCCGCAGTGTCGTCGGTTGGGGCGGCGGTGCGATCGGCGCGCTGATGCTGGTGCCGGCGCCATGGCGCGAAGCGTTTGCGCAGGCAAAGCCCTACAAGATCGGCGCGATCAATCCGCTTTCTGGCGCGGGCGCTGCAGGCGGCAAGACCGCATTGGTCGGCGTGCAGATGGCCGTGAACCGTATCAACGGCGCCGGCGGCGTGAATGGCCGTCCGATCGAATTGATCGTTGCCGACGATGAATCCAAGCCCGATGTCGGACGCCGCAAGACCAGCAAGCTGGTGGACGAAGACCAGATCGACGCCCATTGCGGTGGCTTTCTCTCCAACATCTGCCTTGCATGCATGCCGGTCTGGGAAGAGGCCAAGATTGTCAACATGATCAGCGTGTGCCTCGACACCACGCTGACCACGACAAAGTGCAACCGCTACAGCTTCCGGGTTCACGACTACGCGCCGGCGCAAGCGGTCGCGTTCGCGCCCTATCTGATCAAGAACATGGGCAAGAAATGGCACCTCGCTTACGCCGACTATTCCTGGGGCCAGTCAACACGCGACGCCTATGCGCAGGAGATCAAGAAAGCGGGCGGCGAGGTCGTGGAGACGACCGGCATTCCACTTGGTACCGCTGACATGACGCCGTTCCTGTCAAAGGTCACTGGTCAATTCGACGGGCTGTTCGGCATCTTCTTCGGCAAGGACGGCGTGACCATCGGCAACCAGGCCTACGATCTCGGCCTGACCAAGAAGTACAAATGGGCCGGCGACGGCGCGATTGCAGAGTCAACCAATCTTCCCGCACTGGGCAACAAGATCGAAGGCTTCGTCGGTATCAACCGATATATCCCGGTTCAAGCGGGTCCGTTCGATACGCCGCATCACAAGAAATTCTTCGACGAGGCGAAGGCGCGCCTGGCGAAGATCGACCCATCGGGTCCGTTGCCCGATCGTTATGTGCAGTCGAACTACGAGGCGATGAACGCGCTCAAGGTCGGCATGGAGAAGTCGAAATTCCGCGGCCGTGAAGACACGATGAAGCTCATCGAGGCGCTCGAGGGCCTGGAGATGAAGTTGAGCGACGACTTCCCGACCGGAGACAAGCTACTCCGCAAGGAAGATCACCAGGCATTTCCTCTGCAAGTGATCTTCGACATAAAGGATGGAAAGCATCGCATCGTCGAGACGATACCCGGCGACAAGACTTTCTTCCCGCCGGCTTGCAAATTCGCATCGACGTAAGTGTCCACGCAGTCTGTTATCGACGCAGCCCCGGCCAAGAAAGCCGGGGCTGGCACAGAAACCCCCGTGCTGCGTACGGAAGGGCTGACGCGCCGATTCGGCGGTCTCACTGCGGTCAATAACATCGATTTCCAGGTTAACCGCGAAGAAATTCGCGCGATCATCGGGCCGAACGGCGCCGGCAAAAGCACTTTCTTCAATTGCCTGACCGGAGTACTGCCGCCGACCTCCGGTCGCATCCTGTTCAATGGCGAGGACATCACCGGCCTTCCGCCTGACCGGATATCGATGAAGGGGATTGCACGCTCTTACCAGATCACCAACATCTTGCCGAATGCGACGACGCTCGAAAATGTGCGTATTGCCGCCCAGTCGCGCCGGCACGGCTGGAGCATGTTGAAGCACTACACCGCGTTTCACGACATCATCGAGAAAGCCGAAGCTGTGCTCAAATCGGTCGGTCTTTATGCCAAGGCCGATGAGCTTGCGGCGAATCTGTCGCACGGCGAACAGCGCAATCTCGAGATCGGCATCGCGCTCGCAACCGAACCGCAATTGCTCTGCCTCGACGAGCCGACCGCCGGCATGAGTTCCGCGGAAACGCGCGACACCGTGCAGCTGGTGCGCAGCATCGCCAAAAATCTGACGATCCTGATCGTCGAGCATGACATGGAAGTCGTCATGGGTCTCGCCCACCGGATCACAGTACTCAACTACGGCCAGGTGCTTGCCGAGGGCACGCCGACGGAAATCCAGAACAATCCGAAGGTACTGGAGGTCTATCTCAAGACATGAGCGCCGCCGCTAAAGATGCGCCGCTGATCGCGGTCGAGGATCTGCACACGTACTATGGCAAGAGCCACATCTTGCACGGCGTAACGCTCCACGTCGGGCCGGGCGAAGTCGTCGGGCTGCTCGGGCGCAACGGCGTCGGCAAGAGCACGACGTTAAAAACAATCATGGGTCTGGTGCGCCCCACCGGGGGCAGCATCCAGCTTGACGGCGCGCCGATCACGGGATTGCCGCCGCACAAGCTCGCACGGCTTGGCATTGGCTACGTCCCGGAAGATCGCCGCATTTTTCGTCTGTTGACGGTGATGGAAAACCTGCGCACCGGTCTCGACCGCCAGGGCGTGTCCGAGGAGAAGAAGCAGGCGCTGCTCGACAAGGTGTTCAATTACTTTCCGGTGTTGGCCGAGCGGCGCAATCAGGCCGGCGGCACGCTGTCGGGTGGCGAACAGCAAATGCTCGCGATCGCTCGTGCCATGATGTTGGAGCCAAAGATCATCCTGCTCGATGAGCCCACCGAAGGCCTGATGCCGCGCATGGTCTCGCAGATCAGCAATATCATCGATGTGCTGCATCGGGAAAACGTTGCGATCCTCCTCGTCGAACAGAACGTGCCGCTGACTCTCGAGGCGAGCGAACGCGTCTACATCATGGAAAAAGGCGCGGTGCGCCATCATGCAGCCGCTCGCGATCTCAAGGTGAATGATGCGGTCATTCACCAATATCTAGGAGTGTGAGATGGAGCTCACGGCGATCCTCTACTCCATTCCCTGGGATCAGATTCTGATTCAAACGATCAACGGCATCGTCACCGGCATGATACTGGCGCTGATCGCGTCGGGTCTGACCTTGATTTTCGGGATCATGGACGTCGTCAATTTCGCGCATGGCGAATTGTTCATGCTTGGCGCCTATATCGGCGTCGTCGTGCTGGCGACGACCGGCAATTTCTGGTTGGCGCTGCTGATTGCGACGCTGGTCGTGGCGTTGCTCGGGGCCGCGATCCAGATTGCGACGCTGCGGCCGCTCCTCGGCCGCGACCCGCTCACGACGATTCTGGCAACCTTCGGCGTGTCGCTGATCCTGCAGAACTACGCGCTGTGGCAGTTTGGCCCGGTGGCGCGCAAGATCCAGGAGCCGTTCACCGGCCACTTCACGTTGTTCTATCTCGAGTATCCCTGGTATCGCCTCGTGATCGCCGGGCTTTCCGCAGCGATCATCGGTGGTTTCTGGCTGTTCCTCAAACACGGGAAATACGGAATCTGGATCCGTGCCACGACGCAGGACCGCGTGATGGCGCAGGCCATGGGCATTCCCGTGCCATTGGTGCATACCGCGGCTTTCGCGATCGGCGCGGGTATGGCGGCGGCGAGTGGGGTGCTGTTCGGTCCTCTCGTCGGCGTGAATCACACAATGGGCGTCGACTGGGTGCTGAAGGCCTTCATCGTCGTCGTTGTCGGCGGCATGGGCAACCTGGGCGGATCGATCGCGGCCGCCATCTTCATCAGCCTGCTGGAAGCCTACGCCGCGATCTGGGTCAGCCCGGCGCAGGCCGTGATTGTCTCCTTTATCGTTCTGATCCTCACGCTGCTCTTCCGTCCCACAGGCCTCTTCGTTCAGACGCCCAAATGACGAAACGCACCAACAAATCCTATTGGATTGCGTTCGGCATCGTGCTGGCGCTTCTGATCATCGCGCCGCTGGTGTTGCCGGAATTCTGGCGCCGCTTCCTGACCGAAATCCTGATCTGGGGCCTGCTGGCGATGTCGTCCGACATCCTCATCGGCTACACGGGTATGGTGTCGTTCGGTCACTCGGCTTTTTTTGGCCTCGGCATGTATGGCGCGGCAGCCGCCTTGCTGATGTTTTCTCCACCCAATCTCTGGCTTGCACTTGCGTTCGGCCTTGTCGGTTCGGCTCTTGTCGCGCTCTTTGTCGCTTATTTTTCGACGCGCCTGCGCGATATCTATTTCGCCATCACCACGCTGATCTTCAGCCAGATCTTCTATGTGATCGTGTTTACCTGGACCGAAGTGACGGGCGGCGAGAACGGCCTCAATTTTCCGCGCCCGCGTCTGGCAATCCCTGGCCTGTTTTCAGTGCCGTTCACCTCGGAAACCATGCACTGGTTCGTATTGGCGGTGGTGACGGCGTCCTATCTGATCCTGCGCCGCATTACCCGCTCGCCATTCGGCATGGTCCTGCAATCGATCCGCGAGAACGAGCCGCGCACGCGGGCCATCGGTTACCCGGTCGAACGCTACAAGATCGTGGCGGTGATGCTGTCGGGACTTTTCGCGGGGCTAGCCGGCGTTCTCTACGCAGTCCAAAACCGCTTTGCCGCGCCGGATTTTATTTTCTTCCTTGTGTCGGGCGAAACCGTAATCTTCAATGTCATGGGTGGCATCGGCACGCTTGTCGGACCGATCGTCGGTGCGGGATTTTTCCAGCTGATGCGGGAATTTTTGTCGCGCCTTTTCGGCGACCAGTTTCCATACCTCATCCCGCTCGGTGTCGTTTTCATCGTGATGATCATTTTCCTGCCGCAAGGTCTGCTAGGCTTCGCGCGGCGATGGCTTAATCGCTAGCGGAGGCAATCGTGGCAGTTCGCAGGCTCGGCATCATCATGTATGGCGTTACGGGGCGCATGGGGCTCAACCAGCACCTCGAGCGTTCGATCGTTGCGATTCGCGGGCAGGGCGGGGTGGTGCTGCCGAATGGCGACCGCGTGATGCCCGACCCCATTCTGGTCGGCCGCAATGCAGAGAAAGTTGCGGAACTGGCGCGCCGTTACGGGATCGAGCGCTCGACAACGGATCTCGATGCCGCGCTGAAAAACCCGGATGACAAGGTGTTCTTTGACGCCGCGACAACGCAGATGCGCGCCGATCTTCTGACGCGCGCGATCGAAGCCGGCAAAGACGTGTATTGCGAAAAGCCTGTGGCCGACACGCTCGACAAGGCCATTACCGTCGCGAAGCTTGCGAAGACAAAGAAAGTCAAGAACGGCGTCGTGCAGGACAAGCTGTTTCTTCCCGGATTGCGCAAGATCAGGATGCTGCGCGATGCAGGTTTCTTCGGTCGCATGTTCGCGGTTCGGGGCGAATTCGGCTACTGGGTGTTCGAAGGCGATTGGGGGCAGCCGGCGCAACGTCCAAGCTGGAACTACAAGAAGGCCGAAGGCGGCGGCATCATCCTCGATATGCTGTGTCACTGGCGCTACGTGTTCGACAACCTCTTCGGCAAGGTGAAGGCCGTAAGCTGCCTTGGCGCGACGCATATCCCGAAGCGGGTGGACGAGAGAGGCAAAACATACGAGGCGGATACCGACGACGCCGCCTATGCCACTTTCAAGCTGGAGAATAACGTCGTCGCGCACATGAATTCATCCTGGTGCGTGCGGGTTCGCCGGGACGACTTGGTGACCTTTCAGGTCGACGGCACGCACGGCTCGGCCGTGGCCGGTTTGACCAAATGCTGGACCCAACATCGCGTGAACACGCCGAGGCCGGTATGGAATCCCGACGTTCCTCAGACCATGAATTTCCAGTCGCAATGGGAGGAAGTGCCGGAGAACATCGTCTATGAGAATGGCTTCAAGCTGCAGTGGGAAGATTTCATCCGTCACGTCGTCGCCGACACGCCATGGCATCATGGCTTGATCGAGGGCGTCAAAGGCGTTCAGCTAGCCGAGCTCGGCATGCAAAGTTGCAAAGAGCGGCGCTGGCTCGACGTGCCGGATATCAAACTATAGGGGGCAAGTTGTGGCCACGCTCGTTCTGCCAACCGCCGATCGCAGTCTCGAGTCGTATACGACAGGCGAGCCGATTGTGTTTCCCTCCAAAGAAACCGCCAAGGATTTCAACCGCATTGCGTTTGCGGCTGCGCATATTGTGGCAGACCCCTTGGCCGACAACGATCCCTGGCTGGACACGGCGATCGATTGGGAAAAGACGGTCCATTTCCGGCACTATCTTTGGGATCTCGGGCTTGGCGTCGCGGAAGCCATGGACACCGCGCAGCGTGGAGGCGGGCTCGATTGGCCGGCGGCGCGTGAATTGATCCGCCAAACGCTGGAGGCTGCAAAGAGTCGCCCCGGCGTCAAAGTCTGCTGTGGGGTGGGTACCGATCATCTCGAACCGGCAGCGGGAATTCGCATCGACGACATTATTCGGGCCTACGAAGAGCAGATCGAGGCGATCGAAGCGATGGGCGGCCAGCTTGTGGTGATGGCGAGCCGCGCCCTCGCTGCGATTGCCAAAAGCCCTGACGATTATGCGAAAGTCTACGGACGCATTCTGGGTCAGGTGCGCGAGCCGGTCATCATCCATTGGCTTGGCGAAATGTTCGATCCTGCGCTCGCCGGGTATTGGGGTTCGGCCGATCACGCTGCGGCGATGGAAAACTGCCTCGGCATCCTTCGCGACAACGCGGCAAAGATCGACGGCGTGAAAATCTCGCTGCTCTCGAAGGACAAGGAAATCGAGATGCGGCGTAAGCTGCCGCCGAACGTACGGATGTACACCGG
>Ga0307305_10001141_pt1 | contig 10405 bp, 7 predicted proteins | sample ER_DNA_186_FD_194512 | JGI IMG/M metagenome (GOLD analysis project Ga0307305, IMG submission 194512) | Bulk soil microbial communities from the East River watershed near Crested Butte, Colorado, United States - ER_DNA_186 | ecosystem: Environmental > Terrestrial > Soil > Floodplain | place: USA... | reverse complement strand
CTCGCCCTTGGCAGACCAAGTTGTACCTGGCGGCGTATCGCCATTGAGCGACTTGAGGCGATCGGCCGCCCCTTCCGCGTGCTCTACTCGAGTTCGAACGCCGGCGCGGTTGCGGCCGCTGTCCTTGCCGGCCTTGCTGTCTCTGTGCTGCCGGAATCCGGACTCCGCCGAGGTATGCGCGTGCTGTCTGCGTCCGACGGCTTTCCGGATCTGCCGAGTTGCCGCATCGGCCTGGTTCGCAACGCCCACGAAAGCTCCGCGTTGGCCGGTGCGCTTGCCGAGCACATCATCTCATCGCTCGACAACCTGTCGGAGGCCGCGCAGGCAGCTGAGTAATTACGGCCTGGCATGCAAGGGCGAGAGATCAATAGGCATATTCGTCGAAGAGCGGTTCGACCGAATCGTTCCATTCCCCGTGGAATTTCTCCAGCAGCTCTTCAGCCGGTGTAATGCCGCGGGCGATCGATTCCTCCAGCGGCCGTAGATAGCGCGTCTCGTCTCGGCCATTCCGGTCGAGCCGCTTGCGTCGCGCCAGCCCGCGCGAACAAAACCTCAAGGTCTCCTGGGCCAAAGTAAATACGTTGCTGTTGCGGATTTCCGCCTTGAAGCCGAGCCTCGGCACGTCGTCCCGCAGCTTTTGTCGCTCCTCCGCGGTCCACGACTTGATCATGTCCCAGCAGGAGCCGAGTGCGTCATCATCATAGAGCAACCCAACCCAATAGGCCGTCAGCGAAGGCAATCGCCGCCACGGGCCGCCATCTGCGCCACGCATTTCGAGGTAACGCTTAAGCCTCACTTCGGGGAAGATGGTGCTCAGATGGTTTGCCCAATCTGAAATTGTCGGGCGCTCGCCAGGCAGTTCAGGAAGCTTGCCAGCAAAAAAATCGCGGAAAGATTTCCCTGAGACGTCGATATACTTGTCGCCCCGCTTGACGAAGTACATGGGCACATCGAGCGCATAATCGGTCCAGCGTTCGAAACCCATGCCATCTTCGAACGCCCACGGCAGCATTCCTGAACGTTGATTGTCCGTATCGCGCCAGATTTCAGAGCGAAACGAAAGAAATCCGTTCGGCTTGCCCTCGGTGAACGGCGAATTGGCGAACAGCGCTGTTGCCACCGGTTGCAGTGCGAGCGAGACGCGCAGCTTTTTGACCATGTCGGCTTCGTTGGCGAAGTCGAGGTTCGCCTGTACGGTGCAGGTGCGATACATCATATCGAGGCCGAGCTTGCCGACCTTCGGCATGTACGCCGTCATGATTTTGTATCGGCCTTTCGGCATTTTCGGCATATCGGCACGCGTCCAGTTCGGCGTCATCCCGATGCCAAGAAAACCGATGCCGAGAGGCTTTGCCACCTCCCTCACTTGGGCGAGATGCGCCATGAGTTCGGCCGCGGTCTGGTGCACATTGTCGAGGGGGGCGCCGGAAAGCTCGAACTGCCCCCCCGGTTCGAGCGAGATCGCGCCGCCGCCGGTGACATCGAACATGCCGATGATGCTGTCGCCCTCCATGATCGGCTCCCAACCGAGCAGACCGTGCATTCCTTCAAGCAAAGCGCGGATGCTGCGCTTGCCGGAATAAGGGACCGGGCGGTGATCCGCGACGGTGAAAGCGAATTTCTCGTGCTCAGTGCCGACGCGGAACTGCGTCTTCGGCTTGCAGCCCGCTTCAAGCCACGCGACAAGTTCGTCGCGAGTCTCGATCGGGGTCATGTCGATCTGATCACGGGCCATGCAGATTTCCGTCGCCGCAAAGGGCCGCGACGTTAAACATGCTGCACCGCAAAGGGCAATGTGTCGGTTTCCACTTGGCAGGAAAATAATCCAACGCCCCCTCGCTATTTCGTTCTATTTTTGTTCTTTCATCAACACCCTCAATGCGCTAGTGATTTCGCCTATGGCGCAATTCACCCCCCACCAGAATAAAGCCCTCAAATCCGTCGCCGATTGGCTCAAGTCCGCAACCGGGACGAACGGTGCACCGCAGGTCTTCCGGCTGTTCGGTTATGCCGGCACGGGCAAGACCACTCTGGCAAGACACATCGCCGAGGAGGCTGATGGAGACGTGAAGTTCGCGGCTTTCACCGGCAAAGCTGCCTCGGTGATGCGCGGCAAAGGCTGCCGCGGCGCCTCTACGATCCACAGCTTGATCTACCGAGCGCGCGAGAGCGGCGAGGAAGTGCCCAGTTTTGATTTGTGGGACGAGGCACCGGCCTCAAAGGCCAAACTGATCGTCATCGACGAATGTTCGATGGTCGATGCAGAGCTCGGACGCGACCTGCTCTCCTTCGGTGTGCCCGTGCTGGTGCTCGGGGATCCGGCGCAACTGCCGCCTATCCAGGGCGGTGGGTTTTTCACTGAAAGCGAGCCTGACGCGATGCTCACCGAGGTTCATCGACAGGCTCAGGACGACCCGATCGTGCGCCTATCGATGGACATTCGCGCGGGCGAATGCATTGTGCCTGGACGTTACGGCGAGACCGAGGTCTTGCGTAAAGGCGAACTCGATCCGGATCGCATGCTCGAAGCCGACCAGGTACTGGTGGGACGCAACGCAACGCGGCGTGCCTACAACGCCCGCATGCGCGAACGACGCGGCTTTGAGGGTGAAATGCCTTTGGCCGGCGACAAACTGGTTTGTCTGCGCAACAACCGCAAAAAAGGTCTCTTCAACGGCGGACTGTGGACCGTGAAAGAACGCGGCGGGCCCAAGGGCCACACTAAAGCCGAGATAATGACGATGCGGCTTCTGCCCGACGACGAAACAGGCACGCGCGGGGTCAAGGTGTCAGTACGTCCGGAGTGTTTTGCCGGCGGAATCGAGAAAGTCGATTGGGAGCGGCGCAAACGCTACGACGAGTTCGACTACGGCTACGTGCTGACCGTGCACAAGGCACAAGGCTCGCAATGGGACGACGTCGTGCTTTTCGACGAGTCGTTTGCATTTCCCGACAGCCGCGAACGTTGGCTCTACACCGGCGTGACCCGGGCTGCGAAGCGGCTGACGGTGGTGGTGTAGTCGTCGAGCGACTCGACAAGCACCTACGCCGCTTCCTTCTTTTTGCCAGGCGCGAAACGCTGATAGAACCCCTCGCCTTTCGCCGCGAGATCGACAAGGAGCTTATTAGGCGCAAATCGCGCGCCGTACTTCTTGTCCAGCTTGCGGCACAATTCGACAAAACGCTTGGTACCCATCATGTCGACCCATGAAAGTGTGCCGCCGGAGAATGGCGCAAAGCCGAAACCGAGAATCGAACCGACGTCGGCCTCCCGCACATCGGTCAGTACTTTTTCGTCGAAGCAGCGCGACGTCTCCAGGGCCTGAATGCCGAGCAGCCGCAACTTCAATTCCTCGATGTCGATCTTGTCGGGGTCGAGTTGCTTCAGCTGAAAATCGACCAGGCCAGGCCACAGTTTCTTCGGACCGTTTGCGGGATAGTCGTAAAAGCCTTTCCCGTTCTTTCGTCCGAAACGCCCGCGTTTTTCAACCATCTCACGCAGCAAAGTTTTTTGTCGTGCGTCGATTGCCTTGGCCCCCAGATCGGCCTCTGTCGCCTTGAGAATCTTCCACGCAAGGTCCACCGCCACCTCATCGTTCAGCGCGAGCGGTCCGACCGGCATGCCTGACATGCGGCCCACGTTCTCGATCATCGCCGCGGGCACGCCCTCGGTGAGCATCAAATGGCCCTCGCGGATATATGTGCCCACGACGCGTGAGGTGTAGAAGCCGCGCGAATCGTTCACAACGATCGGCGTCTTTCGAATGGCGCGCACGTAGTCGAGCGCCGCGGCTAAAGCCTTGCTGCCGGTTTGTTTGCCGAGAATGATTTCGACCAGCATCATCCGGTCGACGGGCGAGAAAAAATGGATTCCGATGAAGCGGGCGGGATCCTTGAATTCGGAAGCAAGCGAAGAAATCGGCAAGGTCGATGTGTTGGAAGCGAAAATCGCCTTGTCACCGATGACCGCCTGGATTTTTGCGATGACCTCGGATTTGACTTTGCGGTCTTCAAACACGGCTTCGATGACGAGATCGCAGTCCTTCAACGCCGCGTAATCGGCGGTGGGTGAGATGCGCGCCAGCCACTCGTCCCGCTCGGCCCCCTTCATGCGACCTTTCATGACACGGTCGCTGAGCGCCTTGTGCAGGCCCGCCTTGCCCTTGTCGGCAGTTTCCTGATCGCGATCGATCAACACCACCTGCAAGCCGGCAGCGGCACTGACCTGGGCGATGCCTGCTCCCATGAACCCCGCACCGACCACGCCGATTTTTTTCAGGCTCGTCGGCGGTTCGTTTGCCGGACGGCGCGCGCCTTTGTTGAGCTCCTGCATCGACACGAAAAGTGAACGGATCATCGCAGCCGCTTCCGGCGAACGCAGAATTTTCGCGAACCACCGCGATTCGATGCGCAGCGCCGTATCAAACGGGACCTGCAAGCCTTCGTATACGACCTGGAGGATGGCGCGTGCCGCGGGATAGTTGTCGTAGGTCTCGCGCCGATAGATCGCGTTGGCCGCTGGAAATGTCATCATTCCGGCCTTGGAATAGATCGGTCCGCCCGGCAGGCGGAATCCTTCGGTATCCCACGGCGCTTTGGCCTTGCCGCCGGCCGTGATCCAGTCCTTTGCTGCCTTGATCAGATCGGTTTGCGGGACCACGGCATCGATCAGCTTCATCGCTTTTGCACGATCGACTTTGAGCTGCTCGCCCTTGAGAAGAAATTGAAGCGCGTCGGCAGGCGCGAACATACGCGCGACCCGCTGTGTCCCGCCCGCGCCGGGAAACAAACCGACCTTTATTTCAGGAAGACCAAGCCGCGTTTTCGGATTGTCGGCAGCGACCCGGTAGTGGCAAGCGAGCGCGAATTCGAATCCGCCGCCCATCGCCGTCCCGTTGAGCGCGCACACCCATGGTTTGCCGGACGTTTCGAGCCGCCGGTAAACCTGCGACAACTTTCGGCTTTCCTCGAATACGAAAGCTGCGGCTGCCTCCTCGCTCTTTGTGCGCACCAGATTCGCGAACACGGCACCCATACCCTCGAGCATGGTAAGATCGGCGCCGCCACAGAAAGCGTCCTTGCCTGACGTAACGACCGCTCCCTTTATGGTGGGGTCAGCCGCAACCTTATCGACGAACGCACCCAACTCCTCGATCACGGCGGTGTTGATCACGTTCATCGAGCGATCGGCCATGTCCCATGTAATGAGCGCGACCCCATCACCGTCGACGTCGAGCTTGAAATTCGCCATCGCTGGCTCCCTCAGTATGGTTCGCCGTTTTTCCTGGTATAGCGCGCCCCCTTTTCGTTGCGCACCACCATCATGTCGATATCGGAGTAGTACGCGCGATCGGCGGCAGCGCGCGTACCGACTTCAATAAATACGGCGTCGCGATCGGACCGGTTGATGAGGCAGTGTCCGTCCGGGACGCCGGCTTTCCAGGCAACAGCGTCGCCAGGCTTGAGCACGGTCTCGCCATTGTCTTCGCGCAACACAACTTCGCCTTGGAGAACGTAGACAAGTTCGTCCTCCTCCTCGTGCCAATGACGCTGCGAGGACGCCGCGCCAGGTTTGAGCGTGCAAATGTTGACGCCAAATTGGGTGAGGCCAGCGGCGCGCCCAAGTCGCTTGCGCGAGCGGCCATCGACCGCCTTGTTAAAAGGCGCCGGATAGCCGGTCGCAGTATCGATTGGAATCTTACCGATATCGATCTTGGGCATTCGCAACTCCGCTCAAACGCGCTCAATGATTGTTGCCGTTCCCATTCCGACACCAATGCACAGCGTTACAAGCGCAGTCTCCTTGTCGCGCCGCTCGAGCTCATCCAGTACCGTGCCGAGGATCATCGCGCCGGTTGCGCCCAGAGGATGGCCCATCGCTATCGCGCCACCATTCACGTTTATTTTGTCGTGTGGGATGTTGAGCGCCTGCATGTAGCGCAGCACCACCGAAGCAAATGCCTCGTTTAGCTCCCACAGGTCGATGTCTTTCTTGGTCATGCCGGCTTTTTTCAGGACTTTTTCGGTCACCGGAATTGGACCGGTCAGCATGATCGACGGCTCAGAACCGACATTGGCGAACTGGCGAATACGCGCGCGCGGCTTCAGCCCGGCAGCCTTGCCTGCGGCCTTGCTGCCGATGAGCACCGCCGCTGCCCCATCAACGATGCCCGAAGAATTGCCCGGCGTGTGGACGTGGTTGACCGCTTCGACTTCCGGATAGCGCTGCACAGCGACCGCATCGAACCCCGCCATCTCGCCCATCTGTACGAAAGAGGGCTGCAAGGCAGCGAGCGTCTGCATGGTCGTGCCGGGCCGCATGTGTTCGTCTTTTGCGAGAATGGTCAGGCCGTTGACATCCTTCACAGGCACAACCGAATTCTTGAAACGCCCTTCCTCCCAAGCCTTGGCGGCGCGCTTCTGGCTTTCAACGGCGTAAGCGTCGACGTCGTCGCGCGAAAACCCATATTTCGTCGCGATAAGGTCAGCGGAAATGCCTTGCGGCAGAAAATAGGTCGTGACTGCGATCGAGGGGTCCACCGGCCAGGCGCCGCCAGATGCACCAATGCCGACTCGGCTCATCGATTCAGCGCCGCCGCCGATCGTCATTTCGTGCTGCCCGGACATGATCTCGGCCGCAGCGAAGTTGACCGCGTCGAGGCCGGAGGCGCAAAACCGGTTGATCTGCACGCCTGGCACTCCGTCGCCAAAACCGGCGACCAAAGCCGCCGCACGCGCGATGTCCCCGCCCGCTTCGCCGACCGGGTCGACACAACCCAGCACCACATCATCGACAAGCGCGGGATCGAGCTTGTTGCGCTCCTTGACGGCCGACAGCGTCTGCGCGGCGAGATTGAGCGCGGTCACCTCGTGCAGCGATCCGTCGGCCTTGCCGCGACCACGGGGGCTGCGAACGGCGTCGTATATGAATGCCTCAGGCATCGTGGGCCTCCAGTTTGTGTCCGCGTTCAGAGACTGCGCGCAATCAGCAACTTCATGATCTCGTTGGTACCGGCATAGATGCGCAACACACGGGCATCCCGGTACATACGCGAAATCGGATATTCGTCCATATAGCCATAGCCACCGAACAATTGCAGGCATCGATCGATCACTTTGCCTTGCGTATCGGTGAGCCGATATTTGGCCATCGAAGCGGTGACCGTATCCAATTCACCCCTGACGTGTCGTTCAATGCAGTGATCGAGGAAGACCTTGGCGATAGTGGCCTCGGTCTTGCACTCGGCAAGCTCGAATTGGGTATTCTGAAACTCGATAATTGCCTGACCAAAGGCTTTGCGTTGCTTGACGTAGTCGATTGTCAGAGCAAGAGCGCGCTCCATCATCGCAACTGCGTGCACGGCGACTATCAGCCGTTCCTGCGGCAGCTCCTTCATCAACTGATAGAAACCTTGTCCCTCTTCCGTGCCAAGCAGGCTCCATGCCGGGAGCTGCGCATCCTCAAAAAACAGCTCGGACGTATCGGCGGAATCCATGCCGAGCTTCTTCAGCTTTCGTCCCCGGCGAAACCCTTGCGCATCATCCGTTTCGACCACGAACAAGGACGTCCCCTTCGCACCTGCTTTCGGGTCGGTCTTGGCAACAACGACAATCAGATTGGCATGTTGACCGTTTGTGATGAATGTCTTCGAGCCATTGAGGACATAGCCGTTGCCGGACTTCTTCGCCGTAGCTCGCACCCCCTGCAAATCCGATCCGGTCCCGGGCTCGGTCATGGCGATCGCGCCAACGAGCTCGCCTGTAGCGAGCTTTGGCAGCCAACGTTTCTTCTGGTCCTCCGTGCCGTAGTGGAGGATGTACGGAGCGACAATTCCCGAATGCAACGGCGCACCGAAAGTATCGAATCCGGCGAGGGCAAACTCGCGGTTGATCACCGCTTCGTGGGCAAAGCTTCCACCGGCGCCGCCGTATTCCTCCGGCATTGTAGCGCAGAGCAACCCGGCCTCGCCGGCCTTGGTCCACACATCGCGATCGTAGATTCCGGCCTCATGCCAGCGATCAAGATGAGGAACAAACGCGTCGGCGATGAAGCGCCGCGCCTGCTCTTCGAGCAGGACAAGGTCTTCGCTCATCCACGCTGGTCGCGGAAGATTGAGTGCGTCCATTGCCGGGTCATTCCCTACTTAGGGCGCTGCGAATGCTTTCGCTACTTTTTGGCAGGATCCTTCACATTCTCGATCTTGTCGATCTCGACGTTCTGGCCCTTGCCATCCACTTTCTCGACCCTGCGGATATAGACGGTCTGCACGATGTCGCGGGTTTCGGGATCGATCGATATCTCACCGCGGGGACTTTCCCATTTCATGCGCTTTGCGGCGGCGATCAGGGAATCGCCGTCGGCCTTGCCACCGGTTTTCTTCAGAGCCTCGTAGATCAGATGCATGCCATCCCAACCGCCGATTGAGAATACATCGGGGCTGCGGTTGAACTCAGCGCGGTATGCCTTCACGAACGCCTCGTTCATCGCCGATTTGTGCTCCCAGCCATAGTGAAACACGGTTCGGATACCGATAGCACTGTCACCCATGTTCCTCAGTGCGTTGTCGTCCATCGTGATTTCACCTTGGCCGAGGATCTTGCTCGCGGGAATGCCACGTTCCTGCATGGCCTTGGTCATCGCCGCGGGCTGCGTCCCTCCGGGGATGAAAATGAAGATGGCCTCAGGATCGAGATCCTTCGCGCGCTGCACGAAAGCTGAGAAGTCTGGGCTGGCGACCGGCATGCGCACCGCGCCGACGATCTCGCCGCCGGCATCCTTGAATCCTTTGGTGAACCAGGTCTCGGCGTCGATTCCGGGGCCATAGTCCGAAACCATGGTGTAGATCTTGCGCAAGCCGGTTTTGAAGGCCCACTGACCGAAAGTGTTTTCGAGCTGCGGAATGGTCAAAGAGGTGCGCGCGATGTACGGCGACTTCGTCGTGATAACAGAAGTGGCAGCATTCATCACCACCATGAGTTTTTTCGCTTCGGCCGATACGTCGCCTGCGCCCAGCGCTTCGGGCGTCAGTGTAAACCCGGCAAGAATATCGACCTGATCGCGGACCACCAGTTCCTGGGCAAGGCGCTTGGCAACGTCCGGATTCGGACCGCCCGTGTCCTTGCGGATGATCTCGATCTTTTTGCCCGCAACAGTATCGCCGTGCTGTTTGATGTATAGCTTGATGGAATTGTCCATCTGCGCCGCGGTGTCCGCGAACTGGCCTGAATAGGCCATGATCAGCCCGATCTTGACGGTCTGTTGCGCGTTCGCAGAGGATGCCGCAAACAGCATCGCTGCAATGAAAAATAAAGTCTTTTGCATGAAGGCCTTCCTACCCGTTTCGATTGACCGTTTGCGTGTCAGGTTAGCGACATTTGATGACGCCGTCACGGAGGTGACGGCGTGCTGAATTTCGCGATCTTCGATCACCTCGACAGCGACGGCGGCCCTTTGGGCCGCTTCTTCGAGGAACGCTTGCGCCTCCTCGAATTGATCGAACAGTCAGGCTTTGGCGCCTATCATCTTGCAGAGCATCACTCGACCCCACTCGGCATGGCGTCGAGCCCGAGCGTATTCCTGGCCTCCGCGATCCAGCGGACACGAAGGATTCGGTTGGGCCCGCTGGTCTACGTACTGCCGCTTTATCACCCGCTGCGGCTCTACCAGGAAATATGCATGCTCGACCATCTCAGCGGCGGACGCCTGACAGTGGGCGTAGGCCGCGGCGGGGCGCTCATCGAACATCAGCGTTTTGGAGTCGATCCCGCTCTGGCGCCGGCGATGTACCAGGAAGCTTTCGCCGTGATGATGCGCGCTTTCGAGGTTGCCGTTCTCGATTTCGAGGGTCGTTTCTACAACTACAAGGATTACGTCGTTCAGACCAAACCGGTACAGCGGCCGCATCCGCCGATCTGGTACGGCGCACCCAACGCCGATGCGATCGCATGGGCTGCGCCGCGAGGCATCAACGTCGTGTCGCTTGGACCTGGAGCACGAGCGCGCGCGATCAGCGACCGTTATCGTGAAGACTGGCACAAGCTTGGACGCGACAGCGTTACTCTGCCCGGCATTGGCATTACCCGGCACATTGTTGTGGCTGAGACAGATGACGCGGCGCGAGCGATCGCCAACGCGGCCTATCCGCGTTGGCGCGACGCCATTGATTTTCTCTGGCGCAGGACAAAAACGGAATTCGTCTTGAAGGATATTTATCCGCGCGATTTCGCAACGCTGGAACGTATAGGCCATGGCGTTGCTGGCTCGCCTGCGACGGTACGAGACTATCTGATCCGCTTGCATGCAGAGACCTGCGTGAACACCGTGCTTTGCCAAATGGTGTTCGGCGACATGCGCTTTGGGGACGCGGCCCGCTCCATCGGCATGTTTGGCCGAGAAATCATCCCG
>Ga0307305_10001140_pt1 | contig 10406 bp, 11 predicted proteins | sample ER_DNA_186_FD_194512 | JGI IMG/M metagenome (GOLD analysis project Ga0307305, IMG submission 194512) | Bulk soil microbial communities from the East River watershed near Crested Butte, Colorado, United States - ER_DNA_186 | ecosystem: Environmental > Terrestrial > Soil > Floodplain | place... | reverse complement strand
ATCAGGCCTGAGCCTAGATCGGGCCCGAGAACGTGTCGCACGCGTTCGGGTCACCGCTCTGGTAGCCGGTGAGGAACCACTTGTGGCGCTGGGCCGAGGAGCCATGCGTCCAGGTCTCCCGATTGACCTGCCCCTGGATCTCCTTCTGGATGCGGTCGTCGCCGACGGACTCGGCCGCGTCCAGCGCTTGCGCGATCTGGTCCTCACTAACCGAAGCGACGACGGTCGTCGGCGCGTTCGCTGCCCAGACCCCCGCGTAGCAGTCGGCCTGGAGCTCCGATCGCACCGCCGCGCTCTGGGGGCCCTCCCGGTCGCCACCGATCTTGTCGAGGATGCCGAGCAGATCCTGGGCGTGGTGGCCGTATTCGTGCGCGAGCACATACGCCTCGGCGAACGGTCCTCCCTCGGCGCCGAACCGAGCTTGCAGTTCCTGGAAGAAGCCGAGGTCCACGTAGACCTTCTCGTCGGCGGGGCAGTAGAACGGACCGACGTCGGCGGTCGCGAGACCGCAGCCGGTGTCCGTGGATCCGGAGAAGAACACGGTGTTCGCCGGGCGATAGCCGTCGATCACGCGGCTCCAGTACGTCTGGATGCTGTTCACGGTGCCGATCAAGCGGCAGATCTTGCTCTGCTCCGCATCCTGCCCGCTCTTGCACTCCTTGTGCACCTCGCCCTGTTGCTGCTGACCGCCGGCGGTGACCCCGTCGAGCGAGTCGAGGGCGTTCAGGTCGATGTTGCCGCCGCCCAGCAGGTTGATCAGCAGGACGATGATGATCCCGACCACTCCGGCGCCGCCGCCAACGGCAACGCCCCGACCACCTCGCCCCCCGCCCAGCCCGCGGCGGTCCTCGACCTGCGAGGGGTCGAGCTTCGCTCCTTTCTTGAAGTCCACGGAAGCGACGATACCCAGACGCCTTGCGCGGGAAACCAAGTTCTACCGGCCTCGCCGACCTTCCAGCCAAAGCACGACGTACACGGCGAAGCCACCGAGGGTCAACGGCTGTGCGGTGGAGTTGGCGATCTGACCCCATTTGAAGAGTTCCTGGAAAAGACCCCGCTGGTTGATCGAGGAGATCTGGAAGTACAGGACCCCCGACAACACGCCTGAGAGCGCCCACACGACGGCCGAGACCAGTACGACCCACTTGATCCATGAGAGCCACCGATCGCGATCGGGACGGTCCGCCTTCGTGAGCGCTTTCCATCGCTCCGCTGCTCGCTCATATCCCTCGTCGTCGTCCGGGAAGCGCTCGATCGGCTCGCCCTCTTCTAGGTCGTCCAGCCGCCAGACCGCGTAGCCCTCTTCGTCGCGGATCACGACGAAGCGATCGTTCGCGTCGAACGCCTCGAAGCGCCCGCCGGAGGAACCGGCGTCGGTGGGATCCACAGGCGGAGCTTAGACCAGGGGCGTACGCTCTCCGACGTGCTGATCGAAGACAGCTTCACCGTGCACACGCCCGTCGATCGCCTGTGGGCGTTCATCCAGGACGTCGAACGGATCGCCCCGTGCATGCCCGGCGCGGAGCTGACGGAGGTCGTCGACGACCGGACCTGGAAGGGCAAGGTGCACGTGAAGTTTGGCCCTGTGCAGATGGCGTTCAGCGGCACCGTCGTGATGGAGGAGAAGGACGACGCGGCACATCGCGCGAAGCTCTCGGCGAAGGGCACCGAAGCGCGCGGCAAGGGAGTGGCGAACGCGAAGGTCGAGTCATGGCTCGAGCCCGCCGGCGACGAGGGCACGACCGTGCACATCCGCTCCGACATCACGATCACAGGCGCCGCCGCACAGATGTCGCGCGGACTGCTGCCAGAAGTCTCGAAACTGCTCACCAAGCAGTTCGCCGACTGCCTGGAATCGAAGCTGAACGAGGAGACCGCAGCCGCCGTTCCGCCTGAGGCTGGGACTCCCGCGGGCGAGACGAACCCAGGAGAGACGGCGGCGGCCTCGGCCGAGCCGGCGCCGAAGTCTGCTCCGAAGGCGGTCGGCGGGTTCGGCCTCGGCCTCCGGGCGCTCTGGGCCACCGTCGTTCGGTTCTTCTCCAGGCTGTTCGGGCGGCGCACGGGAACGTGATCTCCGGCATCGTCTTGGCCGCCGGCTCGGGCACCCGGTTCGGCGGCACGAAGCAGCTCGCGCCGTATCAAGGCAAGCCGCTCGCGCAGCATGCCGTCGACGCGATGGCGTCCGCCGGCGTCGAGGAGCTCGTCGTAGTCACGGGACACGACGCCGAGGCGGTGGAACGAGCGCTCAGGCTGCCTCCACAGGGCCGCTTCGTCCGCAATCCGGATCACGCGTCCGGTCAGTCCTCGTCGTTGGCAGCGGGGCTCCACGCCTTGGCCGACGAGACCGAGGGCGCGGTCGTCCTGCTCGCCGACCAGCCCGGCGTCACCGATGCGGAGGTGCGGGCGCTCGTCGACGCGTTCGAGCGTTCCCGGAGCCGGATCGTGCGGATCGCCTACGCGGACGGCCCGGGTCCGGCGCTGCTGTCGCGCGAGGTCCACGCGGAGGCGGGGCACCTGCACGGCGACATCGGGGCGAGAGCGCTCATCGCCTCTCACCCCGATTGGGTCGAGGAGGTCGCGATCCCTTTCCGTGCGCCGACAGACGTCGATCGACCTGAGGACCTCCCCGCGGGGTGATCAGCGGCGCGGCGGGCGGACCATCGTCCGGTCGCTGGGTGCCTCGAACCCGAACTTCGCGTAGAGGGCATGCGCGTCGCGCGTGTTCAGGTACCACTGCACGTCGCGGTGCTCGGGGAACTCCACGGACTCCCGCACGAGCTCCTCGCCGAGACCCCGACCCCGGTGCTCCGCGAGGACGAACACGTCGCCGAGCCACGCCACGCTCGTGCCGTCCGATATCACGCGCGCGAATCCGACCTGCTGGTCACCGACGTAGACGCCGATCACCCTCGTCGACTCGCGCACGAGACGCTCGATCGTCGTTCGATCGCGGCCGAGGACCCAGTAGGCCTCCTCGGACAAGTACCGGTAGACCATGTCGACGTCCACGCGGCCGCGATCGTCGTCGATCTCGTAGCCGCCGGCGACCTCCCGACGCATCAGCAGATCAGGCCGAGTCGCCGATGCTCGAGCACGGGGAGTACCTTCCGGACCCGGCGGAGCTCCGCCATATCCAGGTCGGCGAACCACACCCCGGACCCCTCTTCCGGCGCGGCGACCAGGACGTCGCCCCACGGCCCCACGACCATCGAGTGACCGTAGGAGCGCCTGGGCTCCTCGGGAGAGCCGAACTCGCCCCATTGCGCTGCCGCGGCCACGAAGCATTGATCCTCGATCGCGCGCGCGCGGAGCAGCACCTCCCAATGCGCGACGCCGGTCTGATGCTGGAACTGCGCGGGAACCGCGAGCAACTCCGAGCCCAGCGCCATCAGTCCACGGTAGAGCTCTGGGAATCGGAGGTCGTAGCAGATGGACAGACCGATCCGCACGCCCTCGACCGGGTGGGTGACGAGCTCTGTGCCCGGGGTGAACGTCGCGGACTCGCGGAAGGGAGGCTGGCCATCGAGGTCGACATCGAAGAGATGGATCTTCCGATACGCCGCGACCAGCTCCCCCGTCCGATCGTAGAGCGGGGCGGTGTTGTGCAGCCGGCCCCCGTCTCGCTCATGGATGCTGCCGCCGAGGATCCACATCTGGCGTTCCCGGGCCACCGTGGAGAGCATCGTCGATGCCGGCCCTCCGGGCAGCGTCTCCGCCACCTCGGGGATGCCCGAGTCGGGGCCGAGGTAGGCGAAGAACTCCGGAAGCATCGCGATGTCCGCCCCCGCGTCGGCGGCTTCTACCAGGAGCGCCTGCGCCGCAGTCAGGTTCGCTGGAACATCATCACCGGACCTCATCTGGCAGACGGCTGCGCGCATCCCCGAAGTGTAGGTGTCGCTCCGCTTCGCGGGCCAAGATCGGGCTGAGAACGGGCTATGAACAGGAAAGGCATCGGCTACGACCGGACCGGCGGGGCCGCCTAGGGCGCGCCCCGCCGGTCGTCGCCGCCGAGGAACCCCTCCAGCTGATCCATGAAGGTCTCCGGCGTGATCGGCTTCGAGAAGAACCCGTCGAACCCGGCTGCGTGCGCCTTCTCACGCTCGCCCACCTCGCCGAACGCGGTGAGCGCGAGGATGGGGCAGGCTCCGGCTCGATCAGATCCACGGATCGCCGCGAGCGCCTCGTAGCCGTCCATCAGCGGCATGTGCAGGTCCATGAGGATGAGGTCGGGCCTCAACTTCAAGGCAGCGGTCACGGCCTCCTCACCGTTGCGAGCGAACAGGGCCACGTGACCACGATCGCGCAAAAGATATCCGAGGAGATCGAGGGCGTGATCCGTATCGTCGACGACGAGAACCTGCGCCACGTTCAGTCTCTCCTCGAGATCAGGCTGAAGATGCTTCCCCGTCCCGGCGTGCTCTCGACAGCGATGTCCGCACCGACGAGATCCGCCAGCCGCCGACTGACATGGAGTCCGAGACCGGTGCCCCCACGACCGTCCCTTCGAGCTGAGCCGCGTTCGAACGGTTCGAACAGCAACTCCCGCTCCGCCTCGGGCAGACCGATACCCGTGTCCACGATGTCCACCCGGGCGGAGCTCACACCGTCGCCCAGGACGCCGCGGACCTGCACTCCACCTGCATCGGTGAACGAAAGCGCGTTGCCCGCGAGGTTCACGAGGATCCGGCTGAACGCGCGCCGGTTGGTGCACCAGGTCATGCCCGCCGGGATCTCCACCTCGAGGCTCAGCCCCTTCTCCTTCGCGATCGGCTGGATGTTCGAGCAGACCTCGTTCACGACGGACCCGACGTCGACCAACTCGAGCCGCACATTCAGCGTGCCCGATTCGATCCGCACGAGATCCAACACGTTGTCGATCGTCGTCTCCAGCAGACGCGCGCCCGACCGAACGTTGTGCAGCTGCCGACGTTGCTCCTCGTTCAGCGGTCCCGGGAGACCCATGAGGAGGATCTCGGTGAACCCGAGCACCGAGTTCAGCGGCGTTCGGAGCTGATGGCCCGCCCCGGCCAAGAGCCGGTCGAGCCGCTCGTTCCGAAGATCGTCTGCGATCACGGCCTTCATCTCGAAGGCCTCCCTCCGTCCGATCGAGCGGTCTTCGCAGCCGGCCCTCCGCGGCCCAACGCGAACCGCACCAGGTCGGCCCGGCTCTTCACGCCGAGCTTGCGCTGGATGCTGGCCCGATGGGTCTCGACGGTCCTTGGCGAAAGGAACAGCAGCGAGGCGATCTCGACGTTCGTGTGACCGAGCACCAGGAGGTCGAGCACCTCCCGTTCGCGTTCGGTGAGGGCGGCGACCGGGTCGGCATGGGTCGACGAGGGGCTCGCCTTGCCCGCGAGCATCGCGCCGAGGGCCGGCTGCACGTAGCGCTCGCCGTTCATGATCCGGGCGATGGCGTCGGGCAGCTCGGCGGCGGCCGCGCCCTTCAGCATGTAGCCCCTCGCTCCCGCGTCGATCGCTCGACGTACGTCCGAGGGACTGTCCACCATCGACAGGACGAGGATCCGGGCGTTGGGGAAGCGTTCCGCGAAGGCCTCGATCACAGCCGCGCCACGCAGGCCGTCCATAGACAGGTCGGTGACGATCAGGTCCGGATCGCGATCGAGCGATACCTGGAGGGCCTCCTCGGCCGATGAGGCCTCGGCCACGACGGAGATGCTCGTCTGCGAATCGAGCAGCAGACGGATGCCGGCGCGGACGACCGCATGGTCGTCGACGAGCATCGCGGTCGTGGCCTCTGCCGTCACGCGCTCTGTCGCTCCTCGGCCTCAGCCGCGATCGGGACCCTGAGCCTCACGGTCGTGCCCCTGCCCGGCACGGAGTCCAGCTCGAGACCGGCGCCGATCAGAGTGGCGCGTTCGTGCATCCCCAGGATCCCCACGTGCTCCCCCCCGGCGGACGCGATCTCGTCCACCTCGAAGCCGGGTCCCTCGTCACGGATCTCGATCTCGACGAACCTCGAATGGAATCGGAGGGCGACCGCGGCCCGCGCCAGCGCGGCGTGCTTGCCGATGTTGTTGAGCCCCTCCTGCACGATCCGGTAGACGGCGACCTCGACCTCGTCGGGCAGGCGCTGAGGTGCCCCCTCGAACTGAACCTGGATCGGGATCCCGCGCCGGGAGCCGGCGATGTCGGCGAGTCGCTCCGTCGCGTGCGCCAACCCGTCCTCCAGCTCGAGCGGACGGAGATCGCCGATCAAGCGGCGGACGGCGTCCGCGGCGTCCTGCGCCATCTCGCCTATCCGTTCCAACGTCTCCTTCTCTTTCCCCGCCGTCGAGGTTGCGAGCGACGCGGCGAACAAGGTGATCCCCGCGAGCGTCTGGGCGAGATCGTCGTGAAGCTCGCGCGAGACGTGCGCGCGCTCCTCCTCCTGGCTCGTGAGGACCCGCCCGAGCAGTCGCGAGCGATCGGTGTCGAGGGTCTTCAACAGCTCCTCCGCTCGGGTCCGTTCGAGGAACGAGCCGACGACGTTGGTGATCTCCTGGAGGAAGTAGATCTCGCTGTCTTGGAAGGGGATCGGGCGGGGAGACGCTGCGAGGAGGACCCCGATCGGTCGCGCTCCGACTCGAAGCGCGAGGGCGGCGCAGGCGACAACCCCATGATCCGTCAGCAGCGGAGGGAGCGACCGACGGACCTGCGCCGCGGCCTCCGCCACGACGACCGGGCTGCCGTCCACCAGGGAGTACCACAGCAGACTCCCGGGGTCGGGAGGGATCTCGAGCGAGCCGACGAGGCCGGAGGCCCATCCCGTGCCGTAGGCGAGTCGTAACGACGCCGATTCCAGTGGCGCGCTCTCGTCGGTGACGAGGAACAACGCGGACAATGGGAGATCCAGGGTCCTGGCCACGATGTGCGTCGCCTCGTCCATCAGCGGCTCGGCCCCGGCATGCGCCAGGGCCCGCATCCCGAGCTCCGCGACGGCCGCCTGTTGCCGGGCACGCTGGGTGATCATCCTGCCGGACTCGCGACGCTCCGTGAGATCCCTCGTCACCCGCGCGAGCCCCACGAGTTGTCCCTGCTCGTCGCGGACCGGCGTCGTCACGAAGTGGGCCCAGAAGCGACTTCCGTCCTTGCGTAGACGCCAGCCTTCACCCTCTGCCGGGCCGTGCTCGATCGCGAACGCGAGGTCGGCGGTCTCGTCTTCGCGCCAACGACGTCCTTCGGGAGCGAAGATCGAGATGTTCTGACCGACGGCCTCGGCCTCGGTGTAGCCGAAGAGCCGTTCGGCGCCGGGATTCCACGACACGATCGTCCCGTCGGGCCCGAGCATCACCATGGCGTGATCCGTGACGCTTTCGATCATCAGGCGGCTGCGGTGCTCGCTCTGCTTGAAGGCCTCCTCGGTCGCCTTGCGGTCGGTGATATCCGAGAGCGCCCCCTGCCAGTAGACGACCCGTCCGTCGTCGTCGCGGACCGGGGTCGCCTCGTCGCGAACCCACACGACGTGGTCCTCCTGCGTCCGGTAGCGGTACTCGCCGGTGAACCGGCGCTCTTCGAGGCACGCTTCGTCGATCTGTGCGAGCACGTCTTCTCGGTCGTCGGGATGGATCCTCGTGACCCACAGGAACGGCTGCTCGAGCCAGCGAGCGGCCTCGATGCCGAGCATCTGCTCCACCTGCGGGCTGACGTAGGTCATCGCGGGGGGGCGGCTCCCGTCGTGGGTGTAGACCACGAGGGGGCTCTGCTCCACGAGCAGGCGGAAACGTGTTTCCGATGCCGCCGCCTCCGTCGCGCCGAGCTCGGGGATGACGACGTCCGGCGCCACTCGCTCATCCACCCCCGGACTCCTCTCGAGATGCGACGGTCAGCACGTACCGGACCAGCACCTACAGTGTTTCCCGTATGAGCACTACGGTGTTTCCCCTAGGAGCATATTCCTCGGACGCGGGAGTGGGAACCATCGAACATGAGATAGCTTGAGCAGGAGCGCTTCTTAAACAAGCACCCTGAGAGGGCTTCAGGGTGGGGCTGCATCGAAAAGGAACCTTGCTATCGTCCCAGAGCACGACGGATGCTCTGTAGCGCATCGGGATTCTCTACGCTCGAGAGGTCACCCGGATCCTCTCCCAACGCGGCCGCGCGGATCGCCCGCCGGACGATCTTCGCGCTTCGAGTCTTGGGGCGCTCGGGGACGAACACCACCTTGGATGGCAAGAACGAACGCCCGAGGTGATCCGCGACCACGTTCCGAAGTGTCGTGGCGAGACCCCCCTCCGCGTTCACGCCCGGTTTCAGGACCACGAAGCACCAGATCGTTTCTCCCTTGAGGGAGTGCGGCACGCCGACCGCGGCCGACTCCGCCACCGCCGGATGAGACGCGAGCGCACTCTCCACCTCGGCCGGACCGAGACGCTTCCCCGCCACGGACAGCGTGTCATCCGACCGCCCGTGGAGGAACCAGAAACCGTCCTCGTCTCTCATCGCCCAGTCGCCGTGCACCCATACGCCGGGGAAGCGACGCCAGTACGTGTCGAGGTAGCGATCGGGGTCGCCCCAGATGCCGCGCGTCATCGAAGGCCACGGCTGGCGGCAGACGAGCTCGCCGACCTCACCGGCCGCGACCGGAGCGCCGCCCGCATCCACGATGTCCACGTCCATCCCGAGAGAAGGACCCCAGAGCGTGCACGGCTTCAGCTCGCTGATCGGAAGCGGTGAGAGGAAGCAGGCACCCACCTCGGTCCCTCCGCTCAGGTTGATGATCGGGAGCCGTGATCCGCCGACCTCTCGGTGCAGCCACAGGTATGCATCCGGGTTCCACGGCTCGCCGGTCGACGCGAGGATCCGGAGCGAAGACAGATCGTGCCGGCGGACGTGGTCGGTCCCGGAAGGGATCAACGCCCGGATCAGCGTCGGCGAGACGCCGAGGGTCGTGATGCCGTGTCGCTCGACGAGCGACCAGAGTCGGTCGGGGCCGGGATGCGTGGGGGCCCCGTCGGTGAGGAACACCGTCGATCCCAGAGCGAGGGCCCCCACGATCTCCCATGGGCCCATGATCCAGCCGAGATCGGTGACCCAATGGAGCACCTCTCCCGGACGCACGTCCGCCTGGTAGGCGACCTCAGAGGCGATCTTCACGAGGAACCCGCCGTGGACGTGGAGGACGCCCTTCGGACGGCCGGTCGTGCCGCTCGTGTAGCCGATGAACAGCGGGTGCTCGCTGACGAGCGACTCGGACGGCAGCGGATCGTCCGAGCCGCCGGCAACGAGCTCGGCCCAATCGTGCTCGTCGGTAGCGGCGCCCTCGCCCGCGTGGCGGAGGACGACCGTGTCCCGAACCGAATCCACGCGGGCGAGGGCGCCGCGCGCCGTTTCCGCCATCGAGACGTCCCTCCCCTTTCGGAGGAACGCATCGGCGGTCAAGAGGACCTTCACGCCCGCATCCGCCAGCCGAACGGCGATCGCGTCCGGGCCGAAGCCGCTGAAGATCGGGACCCAGACCGCCCCGATCTTCGAGCACGCCATCACGGATGCCACGGTCTCGGGAAGCATCGGCAGGAAGATCCCGACTGCCTCGCCCGCCTCGACGCCCAGCCCACGGAGCGCCCTGGCCAGCCGGTCGGTCTCACGACGGAGATCCGCGTAGCTCCACGTCCGCACCTCGCCGTCCTCGCCCTCCCACACGACCGCCGGAGCTTCCGGCGTCGACATCGCCCAGCGGTCGACGCATTGGTGAGCCAGGTTCACCCTCCCGCCACCGAACCAGGTGGCCCATTCCACGCCTCGGGAGACGTCGAGAACCTGCTCGTAGGGCTCCAGGAACTCGATGTCGAGGTCGCGGACCACCGCGTCCCAGAACCAAGCGATATCGGCGACGGACCGCGCCACGAGCTCCTGGGGTGTCTCGATCCCGTGGGCGCGCATGAAGCGCGTGACGTTGGCACGCTCGATGTACTCGGCGCTGGGCGACCAGATGATGTCGGTCACGCCGACCACGATACGCGCGCCTGGTTGGCGGCTCCGCCTGTCACGGCCGGATGCGAGAGCCGGTCACCTCGCTATGGCTTCGTGATATATGGGGAGCCATGGTGAAACGAGTGGGTGTCGTCGGGGTCGGTTGGTCCGGGTTCGCCCCGACGACGCTGGGGACCTCCTACAAGGAACTGATGTTCGAGGCGGCGCGGCTCGCCTACGACGACGCCGCCCTTGACCCGCGGAGCGAGATCGACTCCTTCGTCTGTTGCTCCGAGGATCTCGAGGAGGGCACGAGCATCTTCGACGAGTACGTGCCCGACCAGCTCGGCGCGGTGCAGCGTCCGGTGCAGACCGTGGCCTCGGATGGACTGTTCGGCGTGGCGACCGCGATCATGCTGATCCGCAGCGGCGTCGCGTCCATCGTGGCCGTCGAGTCTCACTCCAAGGCGAGCGACATCGTCTCGACGGGCCGGATC
>Ga0307305_10001139_pt1 | contig 10409 bp, 8 predicted proteins | sample ER_DNA_186_FD_194512 | JGI IMG/M metagenome (GOLD analysis project Ga0307305, IMG submission 194512) | Bulk soil microbial communities from the East River watershed near Crested Butte, Colorado, United States - ER_DNA_186 | ecosystem: Environmental > Terrestrial > Soil > Floodplain | place: USA... | reverse complement strand
CCCACTCCTTGGAGTGGGGTACAACACCTTCGGCATAGTGCGAGCCACCTACGGCGCGGCTGCCTCCGGCAATAGGGCGTTCGGCTCCGACGGCGGCATCCTGTACATGGCTGCCGTCAGCGGAATCGTAGGGGTCGCCCTCCTTGGCGCCGTTCTGTGGCGCCTCACGACCATCGGCTGGCGTACTTATCAAATCAAAACATTGCCGCGGACGGTGAGGGTGCTCGGACTCACCCTGCATGCATGGATACCGAGTCTGGTCGTTCACAGCGCCGCCTCGAACAGCATTTTCTATCCATTCATCATCGGTGTGCTCTTCCTCCTAGGCGGACTCTGTGCGCGTCAGTACTATGAAGCGGCGGCGCTATGAAAATGGAGTTCAGACCCAACTCTGATGCCCCGGACATGAGGGGAAGCCACAGTGGAGGACGACTTAAAGGATCGCCGCAGCCAGTCTCTTCAGTTCGCTTCCCCTGACTATGACTCACGACGCTGGCACCGATTTCGATGCTGTAGTCCGACACCTGCGAAACAAGAACCTCGCGGTGCTCCCGTCGTCTCACGGCCTCCGTATGCGCTTGGCCGAGCGCCTCCACGCCGGCGCGGTCGAGATTTACTGGCATGCCATCCGCGCGTCCGGCTGGCATGCGGTCGTGTCGGAACAGGTCGTAGAGGGTCCGCTCGTGCTGCAGCATCTACGCCCGGCGGACGTGCGGGTGCTGGACTTCGGCGGCTACGAAAGTCTGCTTCCGCTCCAGCTCGCATCGTTGGGCCATGAGGTCACCGTACTGGATCAGCGACGATACCCGCTCACCCACCCCAACCTCGCGGTCCGCACCGCGGATCTTTACGATCCACAGCTGCGCTTCGACAAGCCTTTCGACACGATCATCTCGGTCTCGACCATCGAGCACCTGGGATTGGGACGATACGGCGATGTCACCTGGGAGGACGGCGACCGCGCGGGTGTGGAGCGCCTCTGGTCCTTCCTGCGGCCGGGTGGGCGGCTCCTGGCGAGTGTCCCAGTAGGAATACCGACGGTGCAGCGCGGATACCGAGTGTACGACGAGGCCCGGCTGTACAACGTCTTTCCGCGGATCGCCGAGATACGCTGGTTCAAGAAGGAGCACCGCTTCGGGGCCTGGTTGCCCTCGAACGCCGGCGCCGTCGCCGACCTGGTGTACGGGGAGCCGCACGGGCAGCTGCCGGTAGAAGCTGTCGCGTTCGTCGTTTGCGAGAAGTCATGACCTTCAAGGACCGATTCTATCAGATCTACGTCTCCACCCACCTCACCCACCGCAAGGGTGAGGCGACGCTCAATCGATTGCGGGGGGACTTCCCGGTCTGGGACAACCACTTTGGCCGCCTGCTCCCCGCGAATCGGGACGCGCGGATTCTGGACGTGGGCTGCGGGCACGGAGCCCTGGTGTATTGGCTGAGCCAGCGCGGCTACCGGAACGCCGAAGGGATTGACCTCAGCGCCGAGCAAGTGGCGACCGCCGAGCGGCTGGGCGTCGGCAACGTTCGGCAGGGCGACGTCACCGGTTACCTCGGGTGGCAGAACGGCTACTACGATGCACTGATTCTCCGCGATGTGATCGAGCACTTCAGCCGGGACGAGATCCTCGAGATCCTGAGGCTTGCCCGAGGCGCGCTTCGGCCCGGAGGAACCATCATCGTTCAGGTGCCGAACGCCGAGTCGCCCTTCTTCGGCCGGATCCGGTACGGCGATTTCACCCATGAGATCGCCTTTTCGGCGTCGAGCCTGGTCCAGGTTCTGCAAGTAACTGGATATCACCGGATCCGGTTGCGTTCGACCAGTCCGGTAGTCCGGAGCCTTCCGTCGCTGGCGCGTGTGGCGCTGTGGAAGGGCGTCGAGGCACTGTACCGCCTGCTGCTCTTCGCCGAACTGGGTGGGGGCAAGCGGATTGTGACTCAAGGAATTATCGCGGCAGCCGACCGCCCGCCCGAGACCGTCTGAGCGCCATGCGGCGCTCGGTGTTGCTGCTGGGAAATCATCCGCCCCCATTCGGGGGCGTTCCGAGTCACATCGAATACCTGGCGACTCACCTGGCCTCAAAGGGCTGGGAAGTTCATGTGGTGTCCATGACCGGGCCGCGAGGCACCGCCGTCGTGCAAAACGGATACATGGTTCATCGTCCGACCCGGGCCGAGCGGCAGGCGCTCCTGGCGCGGGCGCCGTTGCGAGCCCCTGGTCGGCTGCTCCGGCGAACGACCCAGGCCCGCCGTCTCGCCGTTGAGGCTCCCCGGCTGTATCTCGGATCGCTGGCGCTGACCGAATGGACTCGAGCACTGGTGCAACGCCATGACCTGAGGCTCATCAGCGCCTACCATCTTTTCTCAGCCGGCCTCGTCGGTAGCTGGCTCTCACAGGACCTGGGGCTGCCCCTGGTTACCACGATCTTCGGCGAGATCTACGAGAACCCCGAGCTGCACCGCCGCCGGCTGCAAGAGGTACGCCGGATCGTCAATCAGAGCCGGGTCTTGCTGTCCTGCAGCCGCCACTGCGCGGCGAGCCTTCGGCTTCTCGATTTGGATGCCCCGGTGGAAACCGTGTATTACGGCGTCGACACAGCGCGCTTCTCTCCCGAGCGGGACGGCACTCCGGTTCGCCGCAGACTGGAGATCCCGGCCGGCCGGCCGATCGTGCTCTATCTAGCCCGGATGAACCGGCTCATGGGCCTCGACATCCTCCTAGAAGCGATTCCCCTGGTGTTGGCGCGCCATCCCGAGGCGGTATTCCTCTTGGCTGGGGGCCGGGGCGAGCTCACCGAGCGGGCGTTGGAGGCCCAGCGCCGGTGGCCGGACAACGTGCGAGTGGCACCCGATGTGTCCGGCGAAGAGCTGCCGTTGTGCTACGCTGCGGCAAGCGTAGTAGCAGTGCCAAGCATCAACACCCGGGCGTGCCTGGGACTCTCTATCGAGGAAGCGCTCTCCAGCGGCAAGCCGGTCGTCGTCAGCAACATCGGCGGCGGCCCTGAGATTGTCACCGATCAGAACGCCGGCGTGTTGGTTCCGCCGGCCGATCCGGTCGCGTTGGCCGCGGGCGTGAGCAAGTACCTGGGTGACGGGCCGCAGCGCGAACGGGTGGCGGCCAGTGGCCGCGCGCTGGTGCTGGAGCGGTTCAATAAAGATGCGACCAACCGTGCGATCGAGGCGTGCTTTCGGGACCTGCTCCGGTGAATGAAAAGCCATGGGCATGGTCGGTGGCGCAGCAGCTCGGGCGGCAGGTCGCTTCGTATGCCGTGTTCATTGTGCTGGCGCGCCTGCTGAACCCCAAGGACTTCGGCCTGCTGGCACTGGCCACCGCATGGATCGGCATCCTGGGAGTCTTTTCCGATGTCGGGTTTGGATCGGCCCTGATCCAACGACGCAAAGTGACCCCTGCGCACCTGAGTTCGACCTTCTTTCTCAACGTCGGCCTCGGGCTCATCGCGTCGCTGGCCGGCATGGCCGCTTCGTGGCCGCTGGCGCGGGCGCTGGGGACACCGGCCGTCCAGCCGGTGGTGTTGGCGCTCTCCCCCGGCTTCTTCGTCAACTCACTGGGTCTTACCCACCTTGCCTTGGCCTACCGAGACCTCCGCTTCAAGGAGCTCGCCATCCGCGATCTGTCCGCCACCCTGCTCGGCGGCGCCGTGGGGATCACGGCAGCGCTGCGGGGATATGGAGTGTGGAGTCTCGTCGCCCAGACATTGGTCACGTCGGCTGGGGGGGCCGCACTGCTCTGGGGGATGCTGCGCTGGCGGCCGGCGATATCCGACGTGTCTCGCGGCGCCTTAGGGGAGCTCTGGGGCTATAGCTCCAAACTTTTCTCGTTCAATCTGTTCAAGTATCTGGCCCAGAATCTGGATAAGCTGCTGGTGGGAGTGCTAGCCGGGCCACTCATCATGGGGCTGTACAACTTCGCCCAGAAGCTCGTCGTGTTCCCAGTCCAGAATCTTGCCGGCGCGGTAGGCAACTGGCTTTTCCCTCGACTGGCCCGGGTTCAGGATACGGCTGGGGCTCAGGCCACCTACTTCCAGACCAGCAAGATGACCGCGATGGCGATCTTTCCCCCTCTCGCGTTGATGGCAGTGGTTGCCCCACCAGCCATTCCGTTACTTTTTGGGGCTAAGTGGGAACCAGCAGCCCCGATCGTCCCACTGTTCGCGCTGGTTGGTGCAGCCATGAGCCTCATGGCGCTGGCCGGATCGCTGCTGAAGGCGTTGGACCGGCCGGGCTGGCTCTTCAATTGGTCGGTTTTCTTCTCGGTGCTGATCGCAGCCGCCCTGGCGGTAGGAAACCGCTGGGGACTCATGGGGCTGGCGGCGGGGATGGCAGTTGCACATCTGGTGGGGCTGGTCGTGCTGGACGGTGCAACCCAGCGCCTGTTGCGGGTGGCGCCCGGTGCCTGGCTGCTGACCGCCGCGCCTGCCGTTGGCGTGGCGATCCTGGGAGCCGCCTCGGCGGCGTTGATTCTGCGCCTGCCCGGCGGAGTGACTATCGTGCGCGTGGTGTTGGCCTGCAGCGTCGGTGCGGTCTGGTATGCGTGGGGGCTACGGCGGGCGGTTCGGGCGGCTCGCGCCCTCGGACCCCCCATCGACGTCGACGTGGCCCAGGGTGTCGTGCCGGAGTCCGACTTTCTTTCTTCCTCGACGGAACGCTGATGCGCGAGCTTGTCATCGACGGTGTGGCGATCAACGACGATTCGTACTGCTACGTCATCGCCGAGATCGGGCACAATCACCAGGGAAGCCTCGAGCGGTGCAAGGAGCTGTTTCGACTCGCCCGCGAATGCGGCGCGCAAGCCGTGAAGCTCCAAAAGCGGGACAACCGGTCGCTGTACACCCGCGAGATGTACGACAGGCCCTACGACAACGAGAACAGCTTCGGCGCCACCTACGGCAAGCACCGCGAAGCACTGGAGTTCGGACGCGCCGAGTATCAGGAGCTGCAGCGCTACGCTCGTGAGCTTGGTCTCACCTTCTTCGCGACCGCGTTCGACATCGCCAGCGCGGACTTTCTGGCCCAGCTCGACCTGGGGGCGTACAAGGTCGCCTCCGGCGACATCCGCAACATCCCTCTCCTCCGACATGTGGCGCGTCTGGGCAAGCCGGTAATCCTGAGCACCGGCGGCGCCACCTTTGACGACGTGGAACGGGCGTACGAAACGATCATGCCGATCAACGATCAGCTCGCGATCCTTCAATGCACCGCGGGGTACCCTGCGGCATTCGAGGAGCTCGATCTTCGCGTCATCACGACCTATCGTGAGCACTTTGACGTCGTGATCGGCCTGTCGAGCCACGACAACGGCATTGCCATGGCGCCGGTGGCCTACGTGCTCGGGGCCCGGATAGTGGAAAAGCACTTCACCTTCAACCGGGCCGCCAAGGGCACCGACCATCCGTTCTCGCTCGAGCCGGTGGGGCTTCGCAAGATGGTGCGCGATCTTCGGCGAGTGCGTTCAGCCCTGGGCGATGGAGTGAAGAAGGTCTACCCCAGCGAGCAGGGGCCCATCCTCAAGATGAGCAAGAAGCTCGTTGCCGCTCGTGACCTGCCCACCGGCCACGTTCTGACCGCAGAGGATGTCGCTCTCAAATCCCCGGGGGATGGCCTACCACCACACATGCTGGACGTGGTCGTCGGCCGCACCCTGCTGCGTCCGCTCAAGGCCGACGACACGATTCAGCTCGCCGCTCTGGGGCAGGGCGAGGCGGCGTGATCGCTGGTCCGCTCGCCGAGCGCGTCGCGGTTGTCACCGGCGCACTCGGCCGACTCGGGCCGATCTGGTGTGAGGCGCTGCTGAATGCCGGTGCCTCGGTCGCGGGGATCGACCTCGAGGGCTCTCCGATGGCTCCGGCGTTTCGCGCCTTGCAGGATCGGAACCCAGCTCGCCTCCGGCTCTACCGGGCAGATGTCCGGGACCGGAAGTCGCTCGAGGCAGCCCGCGGTCAGTGCGAGGCCGATCTGGGCGTCCCCACGGTGCTCGTCAACAATGCCGGCATCGATCAGCCGCCGAGTCCTGCCAAGACCTACCGGATTCAGGACATTCCCGCCGAGGTCTTCCGCGGTGTGTTGGACGTCAATCTGGTAGGCGCGTTTCACGCCGCGCAGACATTCGGTCCCGCCATGGTGGGGCTCGGCCGGGGCTCGATCATCAATATTGGTTCACTCTACGCCAGCGTCTCTCCGGATGCGCGGGCCTACGATCACCTCCCCTGCGATCCTCCGTTTCTCAAACCGCCCGCCTATGGAGCATCCAAGGCAGCACTAGTCAATCTCACCCGCTATCTCTCCACTCATTGGGGGCCGTCGGGAGTGCGAGTGAACGCCCTTTCACCCGGTGGGGTCGAAGGCGGACAGGACGAAGCATTCAAGCGAAAGTTTATTGGCCGCGTTCCGCTGGGCCGCATGGCGGTGGCCCGGGACCTCGGCGGCCCGCTTATCTTCCTTGCATCCGACGCCTCGTCCTATGTCACCGGCGTTGAGCTTCTGGTCGACGGTGGCTACACGGCCTGGTAAGGAGATTCGAAGCGCGCATGGGCAAAATCGATCTCGCCCCTCCCCCACTCATCCTCAACTATGTGGATGGCGCCGAGCGCCCTGCTGCCGGCGGTGAATGCTTTGCCAAGCTGGCGCCGGCAACGGGTCGTGCCCTGTGCTCGGTGGCACGCTCGCGGGCCGCAGACGTGGAGGCCGCTGTCGATGCCGCCCGCAGGGCGTGGCCCGCCTGGGCCGACGCGACGCCAGTCTATCGCGGCGACCTGCTTCGCGAGCTCGCGCTGTCCCTGCGCGAACATCAGGACGAGCTCGCCCGCCTGGTCCATATCGAGACCGGCAAGTCGCTCAAGGACGCCCGCGGCGAGACTGCCGGCGCGGTCGAGATGGGGTTCTTCGTTGCCGGTGAGGGGCGCCGATTCTATGGGCGCACCACCACGAGCGCGGTGCCCAACAAAGTGGCCATGACCGTCCGCCAGCCCCTTGGCGTGGCAGGGTTGATCATCGCGGCGAACACCCCGATCGCGAACGTAGCCTGGAAGGTCTTCCCTGCTCTCCTCTGCGGTAACACGGTGGTCTTGAAGCCATCGGAAGACGCACCCGCTGCCGCCTGGGCCTTCGCCCGGCTTGCCGCCGGGATAGGACTCCCGGCCGGGGTGCTCAATCTGATCCATGGGATGGGCGAAGAGGCGGGCGCGCCGCTGGTCGAGTCCTCCGGCGTGGACGTGGTCAGCTTCACCGGGTCTACCAGCGTGGGCCGCTGGATTCAGCAGACCGCCGGCGCCCGCCTGGCCAAGATCTGCCTCGAGCTGGGCGGCAAGAATCCGCTGATCGTGTGCGACGATGCGGACCTCGAGCTCGCGGCCAACTGGGCGGTGCTGTCGGCCTTCAGCAACGCCGGGCAGCGCTGCGCGTCCGGCAGCCGTATCATCGTGTTCGATAAGGTCTATGAGAAGTTCCGCGATCTCCTGGTCGAGCGGACCAGGCGTCTCCGGGTGGGATGTGGGGACGACGACGACTTCGGGCCGGTCATCAACCAGCAACAGCTCGAGAGCATGCTCCAGGCGGTCGCCACTGCACGCCACAACGGCACCAAGGTGCTGATCGGCGGCCAGCGGCTCACCGGCCCCGGCTACGACGGCGGCTTCTTCATGGCACCTACATTACTCGAGGGAGCACCCACCGACCCCCTCTCGCAAACCGAGCTGTTTGGCCCGATCTCCTCGCTTTACCGGGTGACCGATTTCGAGAGCGCCATCGCCTTGGCAAACGACTCGCCCTATGGGCTCACCGCGGCCATTCACACGGCGGACGTCCATCGGGCCATGGCCTTCACCAGCCGGATCCGTGCCGGGGTGGCCGTGGTGAACGGGGGCACGTTCGGCAGCGAGCCACACATGCCGTTCGGCGGGCTTAGAGCGTCCGGCAACGGCTGGCGCGAGGCTGGGACCGAGGCGCTGGACGTGTACTCGGACTGGAAGACGGTATACATCAACTACACGCCTTGAACCCCACCGTCTCCATCGTCGCCCTGATCCCCGCCCGCGCCGGATCGAAGCGGCTGCACGGAAAGAACGTGCGCCCGCTCGCCGGCCATCCGCTCATTGCGTACACCATTGCGGCCGCGCGTGAAAGCCGCGTGTTCGCCGCCGTGATCGTCTCTACTGATTCCCCAGTCACGGCAGATATCGCTCGACACTACGGGGCCGAGATCCCGTTCCTGCGCCCGGCCGATCTGGCGGCGGATCTGTCGCCGGACATCGATTGGGTGCGGCATGCGTTGGAGCAGCTGCGTCAAGAGGGCCGCGTCTATTCCTGCTTCAGCATTCTCCGCCCAACCAGCCCGTTCCGCAGCGGCGCAACTATCCGCCGGGCCTGGGAAGGCTTCGGTGGCCGGCACGACGTCGACTCGCTGCGAGCGGTGGAGCTGTGCCGCCAGCATCCCGGCAAAATGTGGCGCCTCCATGGCGATCGGATCGTACCGCTGCTCGACGGTGGCCCGGTGAATCCTCCGTGGCACAGCATGGCGTACCAGGCCCTCCCCGAAGTGTTCATTCAGAATGCCAGCCTCGAGATCGCGTGGACCCGGGTGCCAATGGAGGAGGGAACCATCGCCGGTACCCGGATCCTGCCGTTCTTTACTCAGGGCTACGAGGGGCTGGACCTCAACGACACCAGGGACTGGATGTACGCCGAACATCTGGTCTCGAGCGGAGCGGCCGAGCTGCCCGCGCCGGCGGGCCCTCCATACGTTCCGACAGCGGACGCCCTCACGGGCTCGTCCTGAGCGCATGCCAGACCTGCACTACGTTCCCCCGAAGGAGTTCGAGCGCCTGCGGCGGCTGCCCCTGAAGCCGATGGACCGGGCCGCGCTATTCGCGACCTGCTGCCGCATCAACGCGCTCTATATGATCGCCCAGGCAGGATCCGGGCACATCGGAAGCAGCTTCTCCAGTCTGGACATCATCTCCTGGCTGTACCTCAATGAGCTGCAACCGGACGACCTTTACTTTTCCTCCAAGGGACACGATGCCCCCGGCCTGTACGCGGTCCTCGTCGGCCTCGGCCTCATCCCCTTCGAGCAGATCCATCGGCTGAGGCGCCTCCCCGGTTTGCCGGGTCACCCCGACGTAGCCACTCCGGGAATCGTCACCAACACCGGCCCGTTGGGCATGGGGATCTCCAAGGCAAAGGGGATGGCGTTTGCCCATCGAGCGCAGGGCAAGACCAATCGGCTGTTCGTCCTCACGGGAGACGGCGAGCTGCAAGAAGGACAGATTTGGGAATCGCTGGCGGGCGCGGTCCGCAGTGGCCTGGGGGAGCTCACGGTGATCGTGGATCACAACAAGATCCAGTCGGATACCTGGGTCCGCGATGTCGCCGATTTGGGGGATCTCGAGGCAAAGTTCCGGGTCTTTGGCTGGAAAGTGGCGCGCTGTGACGGACACGATTTCTCAACCCTTGCCACCACGCTGCGCCGTCTGCGTCGTACGAGCGATCGGCCCAAGGTGCTGATCGCCGACACAGTGAAAGGGAAAGGCGTCTCGTTCATGGAAAGCGCTGCCATGAAACCCGGCGAGCGCTTCTACCGATTTCACAGCGGGGCGCCCGACGACGACAGTTACGCCCGGGCACTTCAGGAGCTCGCGGAGCATGCAGCCGGCCAGCTGGCCGTGCTAGGCGAGCCCCCTTTGCAGCTCGAGATGCGGCCGCGCTTCGATCGCCCCAGCGCACAGGGCGCGCAACGGCTGATACCGGCTTACTCCCGAGCCCTCCTGGCGGAGGCGGAGCGAAACCCCAGGCTGGTGGCCCTCGACGCGGACCTCGAGCTGGACTGCGGGCTCATCGCCTTCCGGGAGCGGTTCCCGGACCGATACGTGGAGTGCGGGATTGCCGAGCAGGACATGGTCTCGCAGGCCGGTGGTATGGCACTCCGGGGCCTGCTTCCGGTGGTCCACTCCTTTGCCTGCTTTCTTTCCACCCGGGCCAACGAGCAGATCTACAACAACGCTACCGAGCGCACCAAGATCATCTATGTCGGCTCCCTGGCCGGGCTGCTGCCCAGCGGCCCCGGCCACTCGCACCAGTCGGTGCGGGACATCTCGGTGCTGGCGAGCATTCCCGGGCTGGTTCTCCTGGAGCCATCGTGCGAGGACGAAGTGGCGGCTGCCGTCGAGTACTGCGTGCGTGGCACAGCGGAGAGCTGCTACCTGCGGCTAGTATCGATTCCCTGTCAGGTTCCCTACCAGCTGCCGGCCGACTACCGTCTCGCGGAGGGCCGCGGAGTAGCGCTCACCGAGGGCGAGGACGCGATTCTGTTTGCCTACGGCCCCGTGCTGCTGGCACAAGCCTATGAGGCGGCGGTACGGTTGCGGAAGGAGCAGGGGGTTGGGCTGACCGTGATCAAT
>Ga0307305_10001138_pt1 | contig 10417 bp, 11 predicted proteins | sample ER_DNA_186_FD_194512 | JGI IMG/M metagenome (GOLD analysis project Ga0307305, IMG submission 194512) | Bulk soil microbial communities from the East River watershed near Crested Butte, Colorado, United States - ER_DNA_186 | ecosystem: Environmental > Terrestrial > Soil > Floodplain | place... | reverse complement strand
CGGGCCCCCGGCCTCGACTCCGGGCCTGATCGCGCGGGATGCCCGATCAGGCGCCCGGACCGCCACCGGGGGGGCCCCGCCTGCCAGGCGGGGCACCCCCGGAAATCCGGTGCGAGTGAGGTAAGAGCCGGAGCGGGCGGGGCGCCGGGGCGGGGCAAGCGATAGAGTCCACGGGTGACACGTGACGAATTGGAAGCCCTTTCCTCGCACGAACTGCACCACCTCGCCGTGCGCCGGGCGCTGCACCACGTTGACGTGGAGTTCTTCTGGGAGCTGCTGCGCACCATCCCGGCGGCCGAAGCCTCCGAGGGGCACCTGAACGAGACCGGGCGGGACGTCACCCATCTCTCCGTGCTGCTCGACGACGCGATCGACTCCGGCGAGGGCGACGTGGCCGAGGCGCTGCGCCCGCTCTACCTCGACTACCTGGAAAAGCACGGCGTCGGCAGCTGAACGGCGGATGGCCCGGACCGTTCGGTCCCTGGAAAGCGAACGCGGACCGGGGGCCGGCCTGCGGTCCCCGGCCCGCGCGGGCCTGGTCTCTTACTCGCTCTTGTCGAGGACGCCCTCGATCTCGATGGTGATCGCGACCTTCTCGCTGACGATGACGCCACCGCCGGCGCCGGGGATCGGGCCGTTGTAGCTGATGCCGAAGTCGTTCCGGTTGATCTCGCCGCTGGCCGAGAAGCCCGCCCGGGTGCCGCCGAAGGGGTCCGGGCCGAAGCCGTTCACCTCGAGCTTCAGCGTGACGGGCCGGGTGGTGCCGCGGATGGTGAGATCGCCGTCGAGGAGGAAATCGTCACCGTCCGGGCGGACGCCGGTGGAGCGGAACGTCAGATGGGGGTGCGACTCGACCTCGAAGAAGTCGGCGCTGCGGATGTGGTTGTCCCGGTTGGGCTCACCGGTGTTCACCGAGCTCAGCTCGACGGTGGCGGTGACGCTGGACTGCAGCGGGTCCGGCGCGGTGACGATGGTCCCTTCGAACTTGTCGAAACGGCCGCGGACCTTACTCACCATCATGTGCCTGACGACGAAGGACACCTCGGAGTGCACGGGGTCAATCGTCCACGTCCCGGCGACGTAGCCGGGAATCTCCACGGCGGTCTCGCTCATATTTCCTCCAGGTAGAAGGTTCTTAGTCGTACGCGACTTTACTCGCGTGTGTTACTTCCTTATAGTAAGTATAGATTGGTTGAAGCGTCAAGCACTAGGACATCCCAGCTCAGGCAAGTAGCCTGGTGTGATACCAGGGAGGGAATGTCGTGGAAGCCGGGCCAGCCGACCCGGAGCGCGAGCCGCCGGAGGCGGCGTGCGATCCGGCGGGGAACGGCGAACCGGGGCCGGCCGGCGAGCCTGCGAGCTGCCGCGCGCGGGCGGTACTCCAGCGCGTCGGCGACAAGTGGTCGATGTACGTCATCGACCTGCTAGGACAGGGCACGATGCGGTTCACCGAACTGCACCGCGGCGTCGACGGGATCACCGCCAGGATGCTCACCGTCACGCTGCGGGGGCTGGAGCGGGACGGCATCGTGACCAGGACCATCCACCCGGTCATCCCGCCGCGGGTCGAATACGCGCTCACCCCCATGGGCCGCACCCTGCTCGACACCATCGGCCAGCTGGTCGCCTGGGCGGACAGCCATCTGGATGAGATCGACGCCGCCCGGGCCGCCTACGACGCCCGGCACCCGGCCGAATAAGCTCGCCGGGGTGAGCGAGCAGACGGCCCCGGATAGCCCGAACCGTGCGGAGAACGAGGCCGAGGCGGCGGACAGGCTGCTGCACGGCTCGTCGTTCGGCGCCGCCGCGGCCGCCTACGCCGAGCACCGCCCCGGCTATGCCGAGGCCGCGGTGCGGTGGGTGCTGGAGCCGGTGCGGGACCGCCAGCCGGTCCGGGTGGCCGACATCGGGGCTGGTACCGGCAAGCTGACCGCGACGCTGGCCGGCCTGGGCGCCGAGGTCACCGCGGTGGAGCCCGACCCGCAGATGCTGGGCGAGCTGCGGCGGGCGATGCCCGCGGTGCGTTCGGTGCCGGGGAGCGCGGAAGAGATCCCGCTGCCCGATGCCAGCCTGGACGCCGTCCTGGCCGGCCAGGCCATGCACTGGTTCGACATGGACCGCGCGCTGCCTGAGATCGCCCGGGTGCTCCGGCCGGGCGGCGTGCTCGCCGGGCTGTGGAACGTGGACGACGACCGGGTCGGCTGGGTCGCCAGGCTGGCCGAGATCAGCAAGCGCAAGTCCAGCATCACGCTGACGAGGTGGCGCGACGGCGAGGCTCAGTCCCGGCAGGAGCGGCTGCTCGGAGCGGGCTCGGACCGGTTCGCCGCGGCCGAGGTGGGCGAGTTCGGGCACGGGCAGCCCCGCACCGCCGATTCGCTGCTCGCCACCATCGGCACGCACTCTCACGTGCTGGTCATGGAGGAGGCCGAACGGGCCCGGCTGCTCGCCCGGACCGGCGAGTTCCTGCGCAGTCAGCCGGAGACCGCGCACGGCGAGTTCACGCTGCCGATGGTCACCGTGGTGCTGCGAACGCAGCGCCGCTAGCCTCCGGGCTGCCGGCTGCGCCGCTGCTGACTCGCGCGACTAGTTCGGGCTTGAACACGATGCGGCGGTGCTCGTGCTGGCCGGGCCGGTCGGCCTCGTCGAGCAGGAGCTCGGCGGCGGCCCGGCCGAGCTGGTACTTGGGCTGGCGCACCGAGGTCAGCGGGACCGCGGCGTCGGCGGCGAATTCGATGTCGTCATAGCCGACTACGGCGAGGTCCCCGGGCACGGCCACGCCGGCCTGGCCCAGCCGCCGCAGCAGCCCCAGGGCGAGCATGTCGTTGGTGCAGAACACCGCGGTCGGTCCCGGCCCGCGGCCGAGCAGTTCGTCGGCCGCGGCCGCGCCGGCCCGCGCGTTCATGGCGGGCACGGTGACCTCGGAGAGAACGGCGGCGGGATCGAGCCCGGCCCGCTCTACCGCCCGGAGGGCGCCGCGGCGCCGGTCGGCGCACTGACGGATCGCGACCGGCCCGTTGACCAGGGCGATGCGGCGGTGCCCGAGTCCGAGCAGGTGGCTGACCGCGATCTCCCCTCCGCGGCGGTCGTCGACGGCGACCGAGCACTGGCCCGCCGAACCCGGCCGGTCGAGCAGCACCACGGGAGTGCCCCGCTCACGGATCCGGCGCAGTTCGGGCGCCCGGCCGTGGACCGGGGTGATGAGGATGCCGCGCACCCGCTGCTCCTCGAGCACGCGCAGGTACCTGCGCTCCTTGTCGTCCGCCTCGTCGGAGTTGCACAAGATCACGGCGTAGCCTGCGGCCTGGGCGTAGTCCTCGACGCCGCGCGCGACCTCGGTGAAGAACGGGTTGGTCACGTCGAGCACGACCAGCCCGAGACAGCGGCTGCGGCCGGCCCGGAGCTGGCGGGCGGATCCGTTCGGGATGAAGCCAAGCTGCTCCATCGCGGCCTCGACGCGGGCCCGGGTGAGCGGCCGGACCAGGTCGGGATGGTTCAGCACGTTCGAGACGGTGCCGACGGCTACCCCGGCCAGGCTCGCCACGTCCTTCATGCCCGCAGCCATCAGCCCCTCCGGACCCTAACCGTTCACAGGCTGGCTCAATCCGCCCTCGGCGTTCCATCGTAGACGCCGCGGCCGGATAACGATTCGGCGGCGAGCGGCAGCCGGGTCATTGACACCCGTGCCGGGCGCGTTCAGACTACGAACCTAATTGAAACGTTCCATTCCCGGAAGACGCGGACTAGATGAGCGATTCGGCGAAGACGCGGACCAGATGAGCGATTCCCCGGAGGGCCCGGTCCTGGTGCTGCGGCACGCGGCCAAGTCGTTCGGGGCCGTACAGGCCCTGGTCGACGGGTCGATCGAGCTGTATCCCGGGGAGGTGCACGCCCTGGTCGGCGAGAACGGCGCGGGCAAGTCCACGCTGGTGAAGATTCTCGCGGGGGTGTATCAGCCGGACGCCGGCACGCTGCTGGCGGATGGCCTTCAGATCACGCTGCACGGCCCGGCGGCGGCGCTCGCGGCCGGGATCGCGGTCATCTACCAGGAGCCGGCCCTGTTCCCCGATCTGTCCGTGGCGGAGAACATGTTCATCGGCCGCCAGCCCCTGGCGTCCGCCCGGCGCATCGACCGGCGGGCCATGCGGGCGGAGGCGGCGGCGATATTCGCCCGGCTCGGGGTCCAGCTCGACCCGGCGCGGATCGCCCGCGGCCTGTCCATCGCGGATCAGCAGGTCGTCGAGATCGGCAAGGCCATCTCGCTGGATGCGCGGGTCATCGTGATGGACGAGCCGACCGCCGCGCTCTCGGCCGCCGAAGTGGACCGGCTCTTCGACGTGGTGCGGACGCTGCGCGCCGCGGGCACCGCCGTCCTGTTCATCTCGCACCGGCTGGAGGAGGTCTTCGCGCTGTGCCAGCAGGTCACCGTGATGCGCGACGGCAGGCAGGTGCTCAGCCGGGAGCTCGCGGGCCTGGTCCCGGGCGACCTGGTCCGGGCCATGGTCGGCCGGGAGCTGGCCGAACGGCCGCCGGGCGAGCAGGTCGCACCGGGCGAGCCGCTGCTTACCGTGGACCGGCTCACCCGCGAGGGCGTGTTCACCGACATCTCCTTCACCGTCCGGGCCGGCGAGATCGTCGCCCTGGCCGGGCTGGTCGGGTCCGGGCGCAGCGAGGTGGCGCGGGCGATCTTCGGCATTGACCGGTACGACGCGGGCGCGGTCACGCTGCGCGGGCAGCGCCTCCGGCGCGGCTCGCCCACCGGCGCGATGGCCGCCGGGGTGGGGTTCGTACCCGAGGACCGGCGCCAGCAGGGGCTGGTCATGGACATGTCGGTACAGCAGAACGTGGCGCTGGCCTCGCTGGGGAGGCTGCGGCACGGAGGCCTCATCCGGGCCTCGGCCGAGCGCGCGATGGCCGCCGACTGGGCATCCCGGCTCACGATCAAGTACGGCAGGCTCAAGGACCCGGTGTCCATGCTCTCCGGCGGCAACCAGCAGAAGGTCGTGCTGGCCAAGTGGCTGGGCCGCAAGCCCGCGGTGCTGATCGTGGACGAGCCCACCCGGGGCATCGACGTCGCCACCAAGGCCGAGGTGCATCACCTCCTCGTCCAGCTCGCGCGCGACGGCGTGGGCGTGCTGATGATCTCCTCGGAGCTGCCTGAGGTGCTGCGGATCAGCGACCGGATCCTGGTCATGCGGGAGGGGCGGCTGATGACCGAGCTTGCGCACGCGGACGCCTCCGAAGAGGAGATCCTCTCCGCCGCCACCGGCCAGGCTCCCCCTCCCGCTCCGCCGTCTGGCGCGCCTCCGTGCGTCCTGCCGGAGGCAGGCCAGAAGGCAGCGCCGAGCGAAGCGCCCGCGAGGGAGGCCAGAGATTGAGCGCGCTGGTCTCGCAGAGCGAGCGGCCGCCGCCACCGGCGCCCGCCGGTACCGGCGCGCGCAAGCTCACCGAGCGCGCCTTCCGGATCAGGGAATCGGGCATCATCGTCGTCCTGGTCGTGTTCGTCGCCGTGACCGCGTCGGTCCAGCCCCGGTTCCTCAACATCACGAACATCCAGTTCATCCTGGTCAACACCACGGTGTTCGCGCTGCTCGCGCTGGGCGAGACGATGGTCGTCATCAGCCGGAACTACGACCTGTCCGTCGGTTCGGTGCTGGGCTTGTCCGCCTACCTGTCCGCAAGCCTGTTCGGCGGCCACCCCGGCTTCCCCATCCCGCTGGCCTTCCTGGCCGGGCTGGGCATCGGGCTGGGGTGCGGGATGCTGAACGGCATCATGGTGGCGGCCGGCCGGGTGCCGAGCCTGGTCGTGACGCTGGCCACCCTGTACATCTTCCGCGGCACCGACATCCTGATCGTGGGGGGCAAGGAGGTGGTGGCCAACTCGCTGCCGTCCGCCTTCCTCGAGATCCCCAAGGCCACTGTGCTCGGCATCCCTGTCCTCGCCATCGCCATCGCGGTGGTGATCGGAATCGGCGCGTACTACCTGCGTTCCTTCCGCTCCGGCCGGGAGCTGTACGCGATGGGGTCGAACCCGGACGCCGCGCGGCTGGCCGGGATCCCGGTCGGCAGGCGCGTCTTCGTGGCCTTCACCGTGAGCGGCGCCATCGCCGGGGTGGCCGGCGTGCTGTGGGCGGCCCAATACGGAACGATCGACTCGACCGCGGGCACTGGCTACGAGCTCCAGGTGATCTCCGCGGTTGTGGTCGGTGGGGTCGCGATCTTCGGCGGGAGCGGCAGCGCGGTGGGAGCGGCTCTGGGCGCGCTGCTGCTCAACACGATCAGCTCCGCGCTCTACGTGCTCGGCATCTCGCCGTTCTGGAACCAGGCGATCTTTGGTTTCCTGCTGCTGCTGGCCATCACCCTGGACCGGTTCATCTCAGTCAGGCTCACCGCCGCGCTGCGGGTGAGAGGAGCGCGCCATGAGTGACCGGATCCGCGCGTGGATGGGCCCGCTGCTGCGCTGGGAAACCGGCCTCGCGCTGGTAGTCGTGATCATCGGCATCGTCGGCGCGTCGGTGTCCTCGCAGTTCTTCACCAGCAACAACATCTTCAACCTGGGGTTGTCCTACGGCGAGATCGCGATCATGACGCTGCCGATGACGCTGATCGTCATCAGCGGCGAGATCGACCTGTCCGTCGCCTCCATCCTGGGCATGTCCAGCGCCCTGCTCGGCTACCTGTGGGCTCGGCACTGGCCGATGCTCGGCATCTTCCTGCTGGTCGCCGTGGTGGGGCTGGCGGCGGGCGCCATCAACGGCCTGCTCGTCACCCGGCTCGGGCTGCCCTCGCTCGCGGTGACCATCGGCACGCTCGCGGTGTACCGGGGCATCGCGACGATCCTGCTCGGCCCCAACACGGTCGCCAACTTCCCGGTCACGTACACCAACCTCGGGGTCAACGCCTTCCCGTTCACCGGCAACGACCTCACCTACTCCGCCGCGATCTTCATCGTGCTCGCGATCGTCTTCGGGATCGTCCTGCACGCGACCCCGTTCGGCCGGTCGGTCTACGCCATGGGCGCCAGCGTGGAAGCGGCCCAGTTCGCCGGCATCAGGGTGAAGCGGAACAAGACCATCCTGTTCATGACCTCCGGGCTGGTGTGCGCGCTGGCGGGTGTGCTGCTGACCTTCCGCCTCAACACCGCCGTGCAGAACAACGGGCTCGGCCTGGAACTCGCCGTGGTCGCGATCGTCCTGCTCGGCGGGGTGTCCATCTTCGGCGGCAAGGGCACCGTGATCGGCGTGGTGCTTGGCGTGCTCGCGTTCGCCGGCATCCAGAACGCGCTGTTCCTGACCGACTTCAACCAGGAAGCCGCCGGGATCGTCACCGGCGCGCTGCTGCTCCTGTCCGTCTTCGGCCGCAACGCGGCCTCCTTCTCGAGCCGGCTGCGCCAGTGGCGGCCGGCCCGCCCTGGGCGGGGTGGTGGGCTCCGGGCCAGCACTGGCCAGGAGCCCGGGAACCCGGCCGGGATCACACCCCCCTGACCGCGGGGCCACGGCAGCGGCCCCGCCCCGGTGAATCCGCCAGCTTTTCAGAGCCGAAAATTGAAAGGATTCAGCACATGCAACTGAGACAGACGGCAGGCCTGGCCGTACCCCTCGTCGTGGCGTCGGTCCTGCTCGCCGCGTGCAGTTCCTCGGGATCGAGCTCGACGTCGACCTCGGGTGGCACGTCCTCCTCGTCGGCGTCTTCGTCGGGCGCGGGCGGGCTGAAGACGGGCCTCAAGGTGTTCGTCATCCCGAAGAACCTCGGGAACAACTACTTCACCACGGCCGACAGCTCGAAGTCGGGCGGCGCGATCGCCGCGCTCGAGGCGCTCGGCGAGACCGGCACCGAGACCAGCGGGACCGCGGCCACCCCGGCCTCGCAGATCCCGGCCATCCAGGGCGCGATCAGCAAGGGCGCGAACGCGCTCATCGTGTCGGCTACCGACCCGACGGCGCTGTGCCCTACCCTGAACGCCGCGATGAAGCGCGGGATCACGGTCGTCACCTACGACTCGGACGCGCCCACCTGCCGTGACCTGTTCATCAACCAGGCGTCGACCGCGCAGATCGGCACCAGCGAGGTCGATGTGCTGGCCAAGCAGCTGAACCAGACCGGGGACATCGCGATCGTGTCGGCCACCGCCTCGGCCACGAACCAGAACGCGTGGATCGGGTACATGAAGCAGGAGCTGAAGAAGTACCCGAAGATGAAGCTGGTCTCGACCGTCTACGGCAACGACGACCCGACCACGGCGACCCAGGTGACCCAGGGGCTGCTGCAGCAGTTCCCGAACCTGAAGGGCATCATCTCGCCGACCACCGTCGGGATCGCGGCCGCGGCGGCCGTGCTCGACACGCCCAAATACCGCGGCAAGATCGCGCTGACCGGGCTCGGCACCCCTGACTCGCTCAAGAAGTACGTCTCCGACGGCACCATCAAGGAGTTCGTGCTGTGGAAGCCGAACGACCTCGGCTTCCTGGCCGGCTACGCGGCGGTGCAGGTCGCGTCGGGCAAGCTCAACGGCTCGCAGGGCCAGAAGTTCACCGCGGGCAAGCTGGGCTCGTTCACGGTCGGCGCGGACAAGACCGTCCTGCTCGGCCCGCCGTTCGTTTTCACCTCCGACAACATCAACCAGTTCGACTTCTGACCCGTAACCCGGATGATCGTGGACATTTACCAGCGGATTATGGGGGGTAAATGTCCACGATCCCGGGGCATGGCGCCCTACTTCACCGAACTCGACGGCCTGCCGCCCGACCAGGGGTTCAAGCGGGTCGGCGAGATATTTCACGTGGACTGAAAGTGGAGATGAACACCAAATGCGTGACCTGACCGCAGTCAAGGCAGCGCTGAAGGGGCACGAGATCGAGCTGCCCTCCTGGGCCTTCGGGAATTCGGGGACGCGGTTCAAGGTATTCGGCCAGCCGGGAGTGCCCCGCACGCCGTGGGAAAAGGCCGAGGACGCGGCGCAGGTGCACCGCTTCACCGCGGTGGCGCCCCGCATGGCCGTGCACATCCCGTGGGACAAGGTGGACGACTACGCGGCGCTGGCCCGGCACGCCGGCGACCTCGGCATCCGGATCGGCGCCGTCAACGCCAACGTGTTCCAGGACGAGGACTACAAGCTGGGCAGCGTCTGCAACCCGGACCCGAGGGTGCGCAAGAAGGCAGTCGGCCACCTGCTCGAGTGCGTCGACGTGATGGACGCCACCGGGTCACGCGACCTGAAGCTGTGGTTCGCCGACGGCACCAACTACCCCGGCCAGGACGACATCAGGGCCCGGCAGGACCGGCTGGCCGAGGCCCTGGCCACCGTCTACGCCCGGCTCGGCGGCGACCAGCGGATGCTGCTGGAGTACAAGCTGTTCGAGCCGTCGTTCTACACCACCGACGTCCCCGACTGGGGCACCAGCCTGCTGCACTGCCAGGCCCTCGGCCCGAAGGCGCAGGTGGTGGTGGACACCGGCCACCACGCCCCCGGCACCAACATCGAGTTCATCGTGGCCATGCTGCTACGAGCCGGGCGATTGGGCGGCTTCGACTTCAACAGCCGCTTCTACGCCGACGACGACCTCATGGTGGGCGCGGCCGACCCGTTCCAGCTGTTCCGGATCATGCACGAGGTGGCCGGCGCGGACGCGCTCAAGCCCGCCGCGGGGGTCGCCTTCATGCTCGACCAGTGCCACAACATCGAGCCCAAGATCCCGGCCCAGATCCGCTCGGTCATGAACGTCCAGGAGGCCACGGCCAAGGCGCTGCTCATCGACACCGACGCATTGGCAGCGGCCCAGCAGGCCGGGGATGTCCTCGGGGCCAACGCCGCCATGATGGACGCGTTCAGCACCGACGTCCGCCCGCTGCTCGGCGAGCTGCGCGAGGAGTCCGGCCTGGACCCGGACCCGCTCGCGGCCTACGCTCGGTCGGGCTACGGGGAGAAGATAGTGGCCGAACGGGTGGGCGGGACGCCGGCCGGCTGGGGATCCTGAAATCGTGAGCGAGACGCAGATCACCGAGCTGATCGCGCGGTCCAACCGGCTGGGCGCGGATCCGCGGAACACCAACTTCGCCGGCGGCAACACCTCGGCCAAGGGCACCGCCACCGACCCGGTCACCGGCCAGGACGTCGAGCTGATGTGGGTGAAGGGCTCCGGCGGTGACCTGGGCACGCTGAGGGCAGCCGGGCTGGCCGTGCTCCGCCTTGACCGGCTCCGCGCGCTCGTGGACGTGTATCCGGGGGTGGAACGCGAGGACGAGATGGCGGCCGCGTTCGACTACTGCCTCTGGGGTAAAGGCGGTGCGGCCCCGTCCATCGACACCGCCATGCACGGCCTGGTCGAGGTGACGCACGTCGACCACCTGCACCCGGACGCGGGCATCACGCTGGCCGCGGCCCGGGACGGCGAGGCGCTGACCAGGGCTTGCTTCGGCGACC
>Ga0307305_10001136_pt1 | contig 10427 bp, 12 predicted proteins | sample ER_DNA_186_FD_194512 | JGI IMG/M metagenome (GOLD analysis project Ga0307305, IMG submission 194512) | Bulk soil microbial communities from the East River watershed near Crested Butte, Colorado, United States - ER_DNA_186 | ecosystem: Environmental > Terrestrial > Soil > Floodplain | place... | reverse complement strand
TATTTTAACGGCGAAATTCGGCCTTCGATCGGGTGGAGATTTGCCCCGTAAGCGCCAAGTGTGTCTAAAACTTCGATGAAGAGGATTTCCTATGAGCGACGAGGAATCTAATGAACACGCAGCTGAAGACTCGGAACAATCTGACGAGCAGTTGCTGGCTAACGAACAGTCTCAGGAATCAGAAGCTAGTGAAAAATCTGCAGAACAATCACAAGAGCAACCCGCTGAGAGCGATCAATGGACAAGTTCCCTGCGTGATCCCCAGAACCTATCTCAAGCGAGCGGATCATTTCTTTGGGCTGGATTAGATCATAAAGACTAGATAATCTCAAAGGGACATAACCCATGCCAAACGACGAGGACGACCAACAGACAGCTGACGATCAATCCACGACTGAGTCGGCCGAATCCGACCAGCTAACTTCGCAAGACGAGACTACGGACGAGAGCGCCGGACAAACAACTGGCGATCAGAGTCAGAACGACCAAATGACTGATACGCAGGCGGCTGGTGACGCCGGCGTTGCAACGGCGGACGATAACTGCTCCGGCTGGTTCGCCGATGCCGAAAGCACGAGCAAGCGGGCTGCTGAGTTCTATGTTCGAAACGAGCTGACAGGTGATCGAGGTGTTGTCGAGAAGATCGACGTTTTCGACCGCGACGATCCTGAGAGCTATTCCTGCAACGTACATTTTTCAGACAAGACAACGAACATTGAGGTCGTCGTATTTCGGAACGAGATCATAGTCAGGGAGATCCTGCCCGGTATTTCCAAGCGTCTGACGTGCTGGTACGACTACAGATGTCCTCCCCCCGATCGGGATTTGGTTTTAACCAAACGTAGGTGTACGATGATGGCTCCTATCATCCTGAGACTGCCGTCAAAATAATCGACCCAAAAAAGAAACTAACATATGGCTAATCTAAAATTCTTGAAGCGAATCGGCTACTCGAATATAAATACACTTGCGGACGACGACTCCGCCTTTTTTTATGAGTCGGGACTGATGATAGATGCTGACGGCGCCTATCATGCGTATCACCCGGATAGGAAATCCGGGCTCGATTACCTCGGCAATGCCGGCCAGCCCGGTAATTGGTGGGCGCTGGTCACTAACAACGGTCAGCCTAACGGCAGACCGCTGGTTCAAACGGATGCTGACCCGGCTCCCGGATTCTATATTTCAACAACATCATTGGAGGATTCCAATTGTGACCGAAAGGATCCGCGCCGGTATGTGAACTCAGAGGCCGTGAACTTTATCGTGCTACCTGGCAGGATAGGTTTGGGCGCCAAGCTCGGTGATTTTGCAGTAGTGCTTCGCCCGGCTACGGGTGCTTATGATTATGCAGTTTATGCAGACGTCGGGCCTGGGAACAAAATTGGGGAAGGATCAATCTCGCTTGCGGCAGCTTTGGGAGTTCCTTCGAATCCAAAGAGTGGCGGGATTGGCCATGGGATAGTCTACATCGTTTTCCCAGGTAGCGCTCAGAACTGGCCGCTCTCGCAGCCGGAGATCGACCAATATGGAGCGCAGTTTTTCTCAAAATGGGGAGGACTCGATAAGGCAAAAGAATGCTTTCCAGACTTGCAATGGAGTTAATGGAAATTGCATTAACGAGTCGCATTAGAAGCTGGTTCGAGAGAGCGCTCGGCAGAGACCCTCAGTCCTGATAGCAAAGAAATAAGATGTTTGGCTCGGCGATTCTCGATACAGCGATCGGATTGATTTTCGTTTTTCTCGTCGTAAGCCTGGTCGTTAGTGCCGCCAATGAATTGCTGGCTGGATTGTTCAAATGGCGCGCTAACAACCTCTTCCTCGGCATTCGGCAACTGTTGCAGGACCCATCCGTGACAGGACTAGTCACTCGTTTCTATGAACATCCCTTGATTGACAGCTTATCGGCCAAGGGCAAGAAACCGTCGTATATCCCATCCCGAACATTTGCCTTGGCATTGCTCGATATAGTTTCACCGACAACGTCAGGGAGTAACAGAACTCTGGAGGATTTGAAGGCAGGGATCGAGAAACTTCCCGGTTCTCTTCAGGTCACGTTCCGCGTGCTTCTCGATGAAGCTGGACACGACACTGAACAGTTTAAGGCTCAACTGGAAGTTTGGTTTAATAGTACCATGGAGCGCGTCTCTGGCTGGTACAAGCGAAAAACACAGGCTCTCCAGTTAGTGTTAGCTCTCCTTATCGTTGTGCTAGCCAATATAGACAGCGTTCGAATTGCCAGAAGCCTTTCCGGGGTTAATTCTCCCCTTCGCGATTCTATTAAAGATGCAGCGCATTCCTTTGTTGAAAAAAACCTGCGGCAGGAGAATGCGCAAACGCAACTAAGTGCGGCGACGGAAGCAATCGGACATCTCGCACTGCCCATTGGGTGGGTTAACGGCGGCTTCGGACCAACTACTGTTCTTGGTTGGCTTGTCACTGCGCTAGCCGCCACACTTGGCGCGCCGTTTTGGTTTGATCTACTGAATAGATTCGTGAATGTTCGTGCGTCGGGAAAAGCACCAGAGGAAGAACAGAAGTCACCTAAAGAAGTTCCCACCCCTAAGCAACCAGGGGGCTGAGCTGATGCTGAGGTAGATGAAGGCAGTTATTACCTCCGTTGAACCAACAACGACAACCGTGACGTAACCACATAACTAATTAACCTTCCTGAATCAGCGGCGTTCTCACTTTGGTTCTTCGGAAAATCAACCACACCCCAACAAGGACGAACGCTGCACCAAATAGCGACCAGACCGGAAAGATTTCGTCGCCCATTAGCCACCCTAGCATTACTGCTCCGGGTGGCGTGATAAGGGAGATGCTTTGCAATTGTGCGACGGTCAGTCGCGGCAGGAGCCAGTAAAGAAGCAGAAACGTTAGCGCCGAGCCAATGATCGCCAGATAAAGCAGACAGAAGATTGCCGTCGCGGTCCAGTGAAAGCGTGCTGGGTTTCCGTCGACAGCGAACCCAAGAGCCAACAACGGGGCAGTTCCGAAAATCATCTGCCACGCGGCCAGCATGGCTGGTGCAAGCTGAATCGAGCGGGCCTTCACCAGCACATTAGCATAAGCGGCGCTCCCAGCTCCAAACACAACTGCCACGCCGCCCCAGAAAGCAAGCGGACCGTTGAAACCGAGCAGCCGCCCACAGATCAGCGCGACGCCACCCAGCGCGATGATTGCGCCGGCAAGCTTTTGGAAACGCAGCGGTTCATCTGGCAGCATCCAGTGCGCAAAGAGGATTCCGAAAATCGGAATAGTTGCCTGCAGAACAGCGGCCAGACCGGATGAGACATGGAGCTCCGCCCAGAACAATAACGTGTAGTTAACAGCGAACATGAGAACCCCGGTGATCGCCAGGAGGGCATAATCGTTGCGTCGCAGCGGTAGCAAGCGCGTACGGCCAATCGAAACGGTTATCAGCACAATGATCGCGATCAGAAAACGAATCGCGACGAAGGAGATCGGCGGCAGATCGCGGAGGCCGATCTTGATGGCGAGCCAGGTCGAGCTCCAAACCACGCAAAGCGTCAACCACGCGAGTGGTACACCCCACCCTGCTTTGGGCTCCCAATTGCGTTTCGGCCATGCGCTTTTCGCTTTCATCTGCGCGCGACCATCGCGTGTCGGCTGCGATCCGTAAAGCGAGCTCGCACGTTGTGCTTCTTGCATGTATTGATACCCAGTCTGTCGCCTTACACGCTGCGCGATACGATGAAAAACTTCGTCAGTCTCTTCCTCTGCAGTTCGCTCAGCCTTTTACTGTGGCGCGCGCGATGAAGCCGGGCCCATACGCTTGCCGCGGTCGCGAAAACCGCTCAGAAAAAGCCAACGGGGCAAAAAGAGACGTCAAAACCCTATTGGATGACCCGTGACGGTGGCGGGGACGAAGGCGAGTGACCGTGTTCGTTAGCCCCAAATGCCGTCGAGATTGCTGCGCGGAAGGCTGATAGACATAGGGTCGATGGATTTTCCTTGCCTTTGAACCTGCAATCCATTAAACGCGGACATTCAACGCCTTAACTTATATGACATCACTAATCCAACTCCCGCAAAATCTCTTCTTCCATAGCGCCTCTTTGCTCGCCCAAGTCGATTACAGCTACAGCAGTGAGGGCAAGGCTCCAAGCCCGGTTTCGACCATCGTCGGACTGCTCATCGCACTGCTGGTGATCGTCGCAATGTGGAAGGTGTTCACAAAAGCCGGCCAGCCTGGCTGGGCCAGCATCATCCCTATCTATAACCTTTACGTCTGGTGCAAGATCGTCGGAAGGCCGTGGTGGTGGATTCTCCTGATGCTGATTCCCTTCGTTAACTTCATCATTCTGATAATTCTGTGCATCGATATGGCGAAGAGCTTCGGTAAAGGTGCGGGCTTTGGAATTGGCCTCGCTCTGTTGGGAATCATTTTCTGGCCGATCCTTGGTTTCGGTAGCGCGCAGTATCAAGGGCCAGCCGCTGCTTAAGGAGCGGCGGTTTTTCGACTGGTGCAGGGGCGCTCACACATTGCGCTGAGCGTACCGTCGCCTCAATCAATGCCCGTGGAATGATAGCCTGCCAGGCTGTCTCGGCAGGCTCGTAGCCTGCCAGCCGAGTCAGGCAAGCTGCCTGACTTCCGTTATGTTCCGGTCACCCATTTTGGCTTGCGCTTTTCGTTAAAGGCAGCGATACCCTCGCCCGCTTCAGCGGCTTCTCGGGCTTGCATGTGATAATTGAGCGCAAGATCGACGTCTTCTTTCACTGAATGCCACCAAAGCTCGTCAATCAATCGCTTGGTTTGCGCCAGCGCACCAGGTGCTCCTTGCAAAACTGACTCGGCGAATCCTTGCGCTTCACTCATCAGACTGTCTGGCGCGACAACCCGATTTATCAGGCCGATCTCTTTGGCGCGTGCGGCGTCAATTAGCTCCGAACCTAACAACAGCTCGCGCATGTTTCGTTCTCCTACCTGCCGGCGCAGGAAAGTCATAACCAATCCGGCCACCAGCCCGCGGCGCACCTCAGGATATCCAATTTTCGCTCCCTGTGCTGCGACAACAAAGTCGCACGCCGACATGATACCTGCTCCGCCTGCAACAGCCGCGCCATGCACTGCCGCGATGGTGATAAGACGTGTTTGGCTAATGGCGATCAAAGTTTTCGCCACCATTTCCGCGGTCGCGTGCGCTTTCGTTTGGTCGGCTGCTTCCTTCAAATCGAGGCCGGTGCAAAAAGCGACGCCCGCTCCGCGCAAAATAAGTACGCGCTCTTGCGCTTCATCCGAAGCCACTTTGATCGCCGCGCACAGTTGCGTGAGTAACTCGAGGGTAAGGGCGTTACGGCGTTCAGGGCGATTAAGAGTCACCACACTCATTTGCGGTGTTGGTTTCTCGATAAGAACGACAGGCATGAGATGAATGACAAAATCCAAATGACGAATTTAAACTTGGATGACTCCGGTGTGGAAATGCGCTTTCGGCATCGGGCGCGAGACGTATTCCAACAAACGAATCAGGACTTCCCGCGTTTCGTGCGGCTGAATAATGGCATCCACCCAGCCGCGAGCAGCGGCGTAGCGAATGTCAGTTTGTTCTTCATAGCTTTGCTTCACTTTTGCGCGAAGTTCCTCGAGCTCCTCGTGTGTCGCTTTTTTGTCACCTCGTTCGCGAGCGCGGGCGAGAATTGTAAACACAGTGTCCGATGCTTGAGCGGCGCCCATCACCGCGTAACGGGCAGTTGGCCATGCGACGATGAATCGCGGATCGTATGCCTTGCCGCACATCGCGTAATTCCCGGCGCCGAATGATCCACCGACAACGACGGTGATCTTCGGCACGATCGAATTACTGACGGCGTTCACGAGCTTTGCGCCACTTCGTATGATCCCGCTTTCTTCCGCGTCGCGCCCAACCATGAAACCAGTGACGTCCTGGAAAAAAATGAGCGGCAAGCTCGTCTGATTACAATCCATAATAAATCGCGCGGCTTTGTCGGCGCTATCGGCATAGATAACGCCGCCCATCTGGATTCCTTCCTTCTTGGTCCTCACCTGTAGGCGTTGGTTGGCAACAATTCCCACGGGCTGCCCATTGATGCGCGCATACGCAGTCACGATTGTTTTGCCGTAGTCGGCCTTATATTCATCCAGTGAATCTGCATCAATGATCGTGGCGAGCAGATCGCGCGCATCGTAATTTTTCTGGCCGTCGAAACTGATCAGGCTATAGATCGTATCCGGGACCTTGGCTGGCTTTGATGTTTCCTTCGGCGTGTTCGATGTGGATTCCCTCGCTTCGGGCAAAAGCGCCACCAGCGAACGAAGTCGCTTCAGACAGGACGGATCATCCTTTTCAAAAAAATCGACTGTCCCGCTTATCTCCGCATGCATTTGCGCGCCACCTAGCTCTTCCGCGTCGACAATCTGACCAATGGCTGCTTTTACCAGAGAAGGGCCTGCCAGATAGAGCCCGCTGCCTTTCGTCATCAAGATTTTGTCGCATAACACAGGCAAGTAAGCACCGCCGGCGACGCAATTGCCCATGATCGCAGCAAACTGCGGAATCCCAGCCGCGGAAATCACGGAGTTATTGCGAAAGATGCGACCAAAGTCATCTTCATCGGGAAAAATTTCATCCTGCATCGGCAGGAACACGCCCGCGGAATCGACCAGGTAAATTATTGGGAGAGAGCACTCGAACGCGATTCGCTGAGCGCGAATGACTTTCTTCGTTGTCTGTGGAAAGAATGCGCCGGCCTTCACGGTCGCGTCGTTCGCAATGATCATGCACGGAACACCAGCCACGTTACCGATACCCGCGACGACTCCGGCCGCCGGAATCTTTCCCCATTGCTCGTACATTTTGTAAGCAGCCCAGACGCCGATCTCTAAAAATTGCGCATCTTTGTCCAGCAGATGACTGAGACGCTCGCGCACCGGTAACCTGCCCATTTTGCGCTGGCGTTCATGCCCCGGATTGCCTCCGCCTTCACGAAGGAGTGCTTCCTCTTTGGCAATCGCCGCGCAATGCGCGCGCAACACTTCACTAGTGCCGGATACCGATGAACGAGACATAACGCGAAGCACGCTTAATCCGCGAAAGTGATTGAATCAAGCCGCAGAGTCTGTAGCCGGTCATTGACCGCGGGCCCTAAGATCGGCGATCTCAGCTACAATAATAAAGAATCATCACGCTTTATCAGCGTGGCGGCTTCTTGTTTTTGGTTCGAGCGCTTCGTCCTGTTGAAGCAGATCTTCGAACGGTCGGTAAAAGTTTGCGTAGAAAGGATAAGGCCGGTCGGGTTTAGCGGGAAGGTAGCGCCAGTGTTTGTACATCCAGAGCCAGGGCGCCGGGTTCTTTTGGACATAAGGTTCAAACGAGTTCCAGCATGCTTGGGCGATTTGCTGGTGAGTCATCTCAGCGGTGCGTTCGATCTTTGGATGAAAGATGAGTCGATAACGTCCATCCGATAGCGGTTCGCAGTGCGCGGGAATGATCGGGATGCCCGTTTGCTCATGGAGCCAGGCGTGAGCGGAAGTCACGCTTGTTTTTAACCCAAAACAATTAATCGCGACTGCGCCTTGGCTGGGTGGCACGGTCAAATCGACCAGCAACGCGGTGCGCCCCTTTCTTCGAAGTACTTTGTAAAGCCGCATGATGCCGCGCTCGCGCGGAACGAGCTCGTGGCCGGATTGCTCCCGGAAGGTTTTAAAAATCGGATCGAGCAACGAATTCTTGAAATCCTGCGAGATAATTGTGCCTTTCAGATCCAGGAAGCCACATGCCAGACTGAGCCATTCAAAGTTGCTATAGTGATAGCAGGCGATAATCATACTGCGCTCCGGTCCGGTGCCTTGCGCTGGTTCTTCAAAATTTTGCCACTCGATATAGCGAGAGAAATTTTCTCTTGTTAGACGCGGGCTCCATAGCAGATCGACCATGGTTCTCGCGAAATATTGAAATGATTCCCGCGCAATCTTGCGTCGCTTATGGACGGAAAACTGGTCGCCAAACGCTACCTCCAGATTACTGAGCGCGACCCGATACCGATCCTGATCAAGGAAGCTCAGCAGCGTGCCGGCTGTCCGGGCGACATGATAGCAGACCCTCCGCGAACACAATGGGATCAGCTTTGTGGCAAGGAGAAGCCCTACCCACTCCAAACGATACCGGATTCGCTTCCAGCGTAAGCGCATTGCACACTGTAAACACGGCCATCAACGGGACGCGAATGACGAATGACGAATATCTAATGACGAAGTAATGACGCAACCCGAAGGATAAAGGAGAACACTTGGCGCTTTGTCATTGGAACATTCGAGCTTCTTTCGTCATTCGTCGTTAGTGCTTCGTCATTCTGGTCACCAGCCCTGCCCGGGATTGCTTACCGGAGGCAGTCCCTTGCGAAACTCCGCCTGCTGACGCTCAGAGTCTCGTTGCTGCTCCGCCTCACGTGTCTGTTGCTCGGGGCTCGGCGCCGGGGAGGCACAACCGGAGATTACGACAATAAGCGCTGGGATGAGAAGGACAGTGGTTGCCAGCTTTTTCATAGGAGAACAAGGATAATCAAGCTGGTGAGTGCGGCAACCTTCTGGAATGTAAGAGCTCTAAGTCCTAAGCGTTTGCCAGGAATCCTGTCGTTTCATGTTTCCGACCCTTTGTTCGATGCCAACCGAAGATAATCGCGCTCAAGTGCTTTTAAGCGCTCGATAATTTCATTTAATGCGAGTTCGTTCTTTAAATTTATTTGGTAATCGATTTCGGCCCGAAGCCGGTCTTTGTGAGACTGCCGGTTCTGCGACATTAGAATGATCGGCGCTTGCAGCACGGCAAGCATGTTAATCGCAGTACTCAGCAACAAGAAGGGATACGGATCAAATCCGCTTTCACCGGCCCATCGCAACCAGATGTTTATCAGTACCCACACGTTGAAAAAGAGCACTGCTGCAATTATGAATTTCCAACTACCGCCAAACTCGGCGATAACATCCGCCGCGCGATCGGCAAGGGTCAATTGCGCCGCTTCCTCCACATTGACGTTGCGTGTGGCGCTGTGGCGCAACAGTTCATCCGTATGCCGCAACCGATTGGCCACTGCAGTGAGCATTTCCAAGGCGACATTCGGAGTGCTTCGCAGAAACGAAAGAAAATGCTCGCGTGAGAGCACAGCTAGCCTTGCGTCTTCAGCCACAATGGCATCCGCAGAGCGGCGCTGACCGTTGAGCAATGCCATTTCGCCAAAGAAATCGCCGCGGCCCAATTCGGTCAACGTCACTTCGTGTCCATCCGTGGCGCGTACGCAAATCCGGACCTTCCCACGCTCAATCAAATACATAGCATTCCCTTGCTCACCGGCGCGGAACAGAAAGGCTCCAGCTCTACAGTCGATGCTCTCCAGTAGGTGACACAATTCCTCAGCCGCCTCGTCGTCGAGGGATTCAAACAACGGCACCTGGCGCAGTGTGTCGATGGTCATTTGCGAGAAACCGACTGAACATCTGACAGAATAGCGGCAATCCGCGTTGCGGAGAAGCTCCAATTATGTGCGCACCGGCGTGCCCGCTGTTTCAGAAGAGCGTGTGTCTGCGCCTTCGAAATGCGAACAGTTTTGCGTGGCTTTCAACTGGCCAGTCTGATATTGCTGCGGGTTTGATTTCCAAATTTGCACGATTCAAAGGAGAAAATCATGCTTCATCTTATCTGGTATATCATTGTCGGTTTCCTCGCCGGTTGTGTCGCGAAAGCGTTGATGCATACGCATCTGTCGATCACATGGACAGTGGTGCTTGGGATTGTCGGCGCGATTATCGGCGGGGCTGTAACACATCTGTTTTATCCGCCAAGCGCTGGAGGCCGATTTCATCTGGGCGGCATAATCGTTTCCATTCTCGGAGCGCTTTTAGTCCTTTACCTTTGGCATAAGTTCAGACTGCAAATACCGCGCGGCTAGGTAACCAAAGAACGACGGCTGAGAAGCCGTCATTCCTTTGCTCTGAATTGACTTGGGCCGGTTCGCTTCTAGGTTGAACTGGCACTCGCTCGCGCCATCGCGAACCGTGAAAAGCGTCCTCTTTGTCTGCACAGGTAATATTTGTCGCAGCCCGATCGCGGAAGGGCTTTTTCGTCGTCTGATTGGCAATCGTAAGGACATCGACGTTCTCTCGGCCGGTGTACACGCGGTGCGCGGCCAGCCGCCAAGTCTCTACGCGGTGCAAGTTTGCGCGGAAGAAGGCGTAGACATCGGCGAGCTGCGCAGTCAGCCGCTCACGGCGGCGCTCGTCGACCGCGCCACGCACATTTTTGCAATGACTGGCGCGCACCTCGAGACCATCCAAACATTGTTCCCTCAAGGCGCTGAAAAATCATTTTTGCTTCGGGAGTTTGAAGAGCCGGGCACAACCGTGTGGCGCGACGTGCCCGACCCGATCGGGCTCGGCCGCGAAGTGT
>Ga0307305_10001132_pt1 | contig 10442 bp, 9 predicted proteins | sample ER_DNA_186_FD_194512 | JGI IMG/M metagenome (GOLD analysis project Ga0307305, IMG submission 194512) | Bulk soil microbial communities from the East River watershed near Crested Butte, Colorado, United States - ER_DNA_186 | ecosystem: Environmental > Terrestrial > Soil > Floodplain | place: USA... | reverse complement strand
GATCGCGGTCCCGGCCGCCACGGACGTGACCGCCGTCGCGACGTTGGACACGATCGCCTTGACGTGGACCGATGTCGCCGACGAGACCGGCTACCGGGTCGAACGCTCGCTCGACGGGGCCACCGATTGGGTCGAGCTCGCGACCACCGGTCAGGATGTGACCATCTACATGAACGCGACGCTGTCTCCGGGGACCACGTACTACTACCGGATCATCGCGACGAACGCGGGCGGAGACTCGGCTCCCTCCAACATCGCCTCGGCGACGACGGAATCGCCGACGCCGGTCATCGAAGGCGCGGCGCCTGCGCCCGACCTGGCGGCCGCAGGTGGAGCCCAGGCGGAGGGCGATCCGGCCCCGGGTGGACTGTTGGCGACCGACTCAGCGGCCGCGGGCGGCGCGCTGGCTGCGCCCGATCCTGCTGCCACGGAAGTGATCGAGATCGCCGCCGTTCCGGCACCGTAACGTCTCCCATACTGGCAGCATGGTCGGTCCGCTCCGCGTCTCGCGTTCCGTCGTGGTGCCCGAGAAGGAACTCCGCTGGCGCTTCAGCCGCTCCTCCGGACCCGGCGGTCAGTCCGTCAACACCGCGGACTCGAGGGTGCAGCTCGGCCTCGACCTCACGACGACCACCGCCCTCGGTCCGACGCAGAGGGCACGGGCGCTCCAACGCCTCGCCGATCGGCTCGTCGACGGCGTGCTGACCATCACCGCGCAAGAGGAACGGTCGCAGCTCCGGAACCGCGAGATCGCCCTCGAACGACTCTCGGAGATCCTCGCCGACGCGATCGCGCCGCCGCCGCGCACGCGCCGTCCCACCAAGCCGAGCAAGAGAGCCGTGGAGAGAAGGATCGCTGCGAAGAAGCGACGTTCCAAGACGAAGAAGCTCCGCCGCGTCGACGAGGAGTGATCCCGTCTATCCCGTGTGATCCAGCCCGCGCTTGATCGCGTACCGCATCAACTCGTATCGGCTCCGGAGATGCAGCTTCGTGAGGATGTTCCGAACGTGATTCTGGACGGTCTTGGTGCTGATGAAGAGCTCCTGCGCGATCTCGCCGTACGCATAGCCCTTCGCGACGAGCCGCAGGATCTCGTTCTCGCGTTGTGTGAGGCCCGGCTCGCCGGGCTCCACGTCCGCGGTCCGGCGGAACTCCGAGAGTAGGAGCCCGGCGAGCGACGGCGTGAACACCGCATCGCCCGCGTACACGCGCGTGACGCCGTCCGCGAGCTCCGACGCCGTCGACGTCTTCAACAGGTAGCCGGCGGCGCCGAGCTTGATCGCTTCCAAGACGTTGGATTCCGCCTCCGATGCCGACAGCACGAGGATCTTCACGTGCGGCAGCTCCTCGACGATCGCCTTGATCGCATCCACGCCCTGGACGGTGGGCATCGACAGGTCCATCAACACGACGTCGGGCATCGACTGGCGGACGACCTCGATCGCCTCCCCGCCGTCCGAGGCCTCGCCGACGACCGTGGCGACGCCGGAACCCTCGAGGTCCGCCTTCACGCCGGCGCGGAGCGAGGGATGGTCGTCGACGATCACGACCCGGATCGGTTCGGACTCGCTCTCGCTCACGGCTTCGTCACCTCGTCCGGAGCCGCCGGCAGGCGGAACTCGACCTCCGTGCCCCGTCCCGGCTCGCTCTCGATCCGCATCGTCCCACCGACCTGCTCGATCCGCCCGCGCATGCTGCGCGTGATCCCGAGCTTGCCGTCCGCCGCCATCGACGCCTCGTCGACGTCGAAGCCGACTCCGTCGTCGCGGACCGAGATCGAGATATCGGCGCCGTCGCGCTCGCCGAAGATCGTGACCCCGGTCGCCTGCGCGTGCCGGACGACGTTGTCGAGGGCCTGTCGGACTGCCGCGGAGACCTCCTCGGCGCCGCCCGCTCGGATCCAGACCGGATCCACGGTGGACACGGTCACGGTGAGGCCCGAGATGCCGAACGCGGCCGCCTGCAACACCGTCCGCAGGGGGAGCGCGCCCTCCGGCGCATCCTCGGGTTGTCGTTGGAGGAGTGCCCGGAGGGCGCGCTCCTCCTCCTCGACCACCTGCACGAGCTCTGCCACCTCGGAGCCCGCGACCTGCGGCTGCGTCGAGAGCTGGCGGCCTCGACGATGCACGAGCGCGAGCGACTGCAGGACGGAGTCGTGCAGCGTTCGGGCCATCGTCTCCCGCTCCCGCGCGCGGGCGGCGCGCTCCCGTTCCCCGATCGCGGCCTCGTTGGCCAGGCGGAGGTCGCGCGCCGCCCGCTCGAGCGTGGCGGAGAACAGGCCGATCGTGACGGCGCCGAACGCGTAGTAGACGCCCATCGTGATCACGCCGGCGATCTCGCCGGCCGAGAGCTCTCCGTACGGGAGGTCGTTGAGCGGCCGCGACAGCGCGAGCGGGACGAAGAGCACACCGGCCACCGCCAAGCCCGGCACGAGGCCGGCGCCGGCGGCCCAGGTGAGGACGGTCGACAGGGGATACGCGGCGGCGAGGAACGGCTGTTCGCTGAGCGAACCCGGCTCGGCGAGCAGGGGCGCGACGAGGAGGAACCCGGCCGAGATGAAGAGGTCGATCCACCGGACCACCGGCCGATCCCATGCCCGGAACCAGCTGATGACTCCGATCCAGATGCCCACGGCGCCGAGCGCCAACCACGTGAGCCCCGGCTCGGCCAGGGGGACGATCGCCGCGAGCACGACCGTCAGCACGAACGACGCGCATCGGTACACGAGGATCCCGAGCCAGAGCCCTCGCCGCCCGGGCTCCGCCTCGGGGAGGAGGTCGTGCTCCACCACTGGCTCCTTCGCGGGTCGCGGGGCGAGTGTACGCCCGGTCGTCGCGGGGAGCGCTCACGGGGAATCGCCACCGGGGCGAAGCCCGGTGGCGGTTCCCCCGACCCGGGAGGTGCTAGGCGTTGACCCGGCTTCGCACGAGCACGGACGGAACACGGCGGCGGCCGTGTGCGATCGCTCGACCGGCGACCCAGGCAAGGGCGCTTCCCACGATGCTGGCCGCGAGCACGACGAACGCGAACGTGTAGCTGGAGCCGATCCCATCGGGTCCGTATCGGCCGGACAGCATCGTCGACATCAACAGCGTGCCACCGACGATCGCGGCCGCGATGCCCGCGATCCCGACGATCCCGGCGACGATCATCCGGACCGTGCTCGGCTGCGATTCCCGTTCCACCGAGACGACCTCCGGCGGCCGCATCGCTGCCCCGATGGCCCCCACCGCCAGAGCGACCGCGATGAATCCCCCGGCGTAGACGGGAACGATGAGCCAGGCGTACTCGGGCAGCGTCTCGATGCCGAGCACGGTCCCGGGGATCATCGACGTCGCGACGCCCGCGATCACCCAGCCGACCCATCGTGGGACGCGCTCGACGCCGGCCCACGCGGCCGCCACCAGGAGCATGAGCGCGCCCGCGAACCCGATCCGGGGCCATGCGGCTCCCAGCGACCGGTAGAACGCGTACACGAACAGACCGTGGAGGGCGATCACGCCGACGGCCGCCGCCCACACCCCGGTCCGGCGTGAGCGCGCCAGCCCGAACGACGCCGCGACGCCCACGACCGCGGCGACGAGCGCGACGAAGGCGAACCCGTTCGGGGGCTCCTCGCGGACCAGCTCCTTCTCGCCCGCCCCGCCGTTCGGAGACAGGTCGATCTTCGTGGCGGCCTGCACCCCGCTCACCGTCGTGTCGCCGTAACACGTCACTGTCAGGAACGGCAGCGCGAAGCAGATGAGGGCTGCGGTCGCCAGGATGCGGGGAAGACGGTGCTTCCTGTTCCTCGTGCCCTGCGTGTCCATCGGATCCTCCTCTCGAAGCGGTCGAGGGCATCGTCGAACGGAGCCGCACGCGTGGGTAGACGAGGAACCGCCCATCTTCTGGGGCGGATCGCTCATCTCGGCCTGGGTGCTTCCGGAAGGGGTCGAAGGCGTAGGCTGCCCCGAACGAGCCGTCGGGAGTGAGGAGGAACGTGGCCGACCAACAGCGCGATGACGTATCGGTCGTGGGGCAGGGCGCACGCATCGAGGGCACGCTGCACTCGACCGGTTCGCTCCGGATCTACGGTCATCTCACGGGTGAGATCAAGGTCGAGGGCGACGTGGGGGTCGCCGCGGGCAGCGACGTGCAGGCGGACATCAACGCCCGCAGCATCAGCCTGGCGGGACGGGTCAAGGGGAACCTCACCGCGCCCGGCGAGGTTGTCCTCCCCTCGCAGAGCCGGGTCGAAGGCGACGTTCGCGCGCAGAGCGTGACCGTTCACGGCACCGTTCGCGGTGATGTGGTCGCCGAGAAGGGCGTCAAGCTCGGGTCGGAGGCTCGCGTCGAAGGAGACCTGACCTGCCGGACGCTCGCGATCGAAGAGGGCGCGTTCTTCGTCGGTCGTTCGATCATGTCCGCCAACACGTAAAGGAACACGGAGCCGAGCGCAGAAGTGGACCGCCTAGCGGTCGACGGCGATGCGCACGGTCGTGCCCTCGTCGTCCGCGCCGATCGCGAACGAGTCCGAGAGCTGCCGGGCGATCCACAAGCCCATGCCGGCCGACGCGCCCGGCTTCGGCGGCACGAGTCCCGCGAGCGGATCCTGCACCCCACCGCCCTTGTCAGTCACCTCGCACACGACCCCTTCAGGGGTGATCCAGAGCGACAGCCGTCCCCCACCGCCGGCGTGCCGGACGGTGTTCCCGGCGAGCTCGGTCACCGCCAAGACGAGCTCTTCCACCCGCGCCTTGGGAAGGGCGGCTTCGGTCGCAAGGGCAGGGACGGACTCGCGCAGGTCGCTCAGCTGGTCGTCGATGAAGAGCTCTAGGGAGGGCGGTCCCGTCACCGTGCGTCCCCGGTTCCGTAGATCAGCGCGTCGTGCTCGAAGGTCAGATTCATGACGGACCTCTTCGAGTTTAGGAGCGGCCGGCGAAGGACAGCAACCATGCGAGTGGACCGGTCGACAGCACGAGGTCTACCGTTGCACCGAAAGCCGATGCCGCCATCAGACAACTCGCTGCAGGTTGAGGACATCGCTCGGTTCCTGGTCCAGTACCCGCCCTTCCAAGACCTGGATGCCGACCGGCTGCGGGATCTCGCCGAACACATCGAGGTCCGATCCTTTCCGGCCGGAGCTGAGATCCTTCGCCAAGCCGCCGATCCCGCCTTGCATCTTTTCGTCATCCACAGAGGTGCGGTCCAGCTTCTCGACGATGGCCACGTCATCGACCAGCTCGGCGAGGGGGAGCTCTTCGGGGTGTCGGTGTTCTCCCACCTCGGGCCGACTCTGTCGGCTCGGACGCCGGGCCCGGCCGAGTGCTACCTGATCGATCCCGACCGCGCGCGCGCCGTGATGGGAACACCGGCGGGACTCGCGTTGCTGACCTCGACCCTGATCCGTTGGAGGGAACGCGACATGGTGGAGCAGCACGTGCGCCACGCGGGGGTGGACGATCGCTTGGTCTCCGACATCGCGAAGGCTCAGGACCTGCCCTCGCTGGTCGCCGCGTCCGAGCGGCTTCCCTCGATGATCCAGCCCCTCCTGAACGACGGCGTGGATCCGGTCGACATCGGCCACGTGATCGGGATGACGATCGACCATCTCACCGTCCGGCTGATCGATCTCTTCATCGATGCGCAGGGAGAACCGCCGGCGGCGTTCGCCTGGATAGCGCTCGGGAGCGCCGCGCGTCACGAGCAGGCTCTCACGACCGACCAGGACCATGCGATCGCCTACGGCGATCGGTCCGATCTCGAGGCGATCGATCCGTATTTCGAAGCGCTCGCGAAGGCCGTGACGGATGGGCTCGAGGCCTGCGGGATCGCTCGCTGCGAGGGGAACGTGATGTCGGTCAACCCCGCCTGGCGAAGGACCCGAGAGGGTTGGAAGCAGCGCTTCGGCGAATACGTCGCCGACCCAGATCTGATGGGCGCCCTCGTCGCGGGCATCGCGTTCGACTACCGGCGGGTCACCGGCGCGGTGGACATCGAGGCTGCGCTCGACGAGGTGATCCGAGCGGCGAGCGGCGATCCGGACTTCATCCGTCGGCTCGCTACGACGGCGATCAAGCTGACGCCACCGGTCGGGCGATCCCGAGACGTCGTCGTGAAACGTCGAGGTGAGCATCCGGGCAGGATCGACATCAAGCGCGGAGCCATCACGATCGTGACGAACCTCGCCCGCACCCACGCGATCCGCGCCGGCGTTACGGTGAACCGCACGATCGAACGGCTGCGAAGCGCCGCGTCCGCCGGGGTGATATCGGAGCGGACACGAGACGACCTCTTGGAAGCCTTCCGGCTGCTCTGGAGGATCCGGCTGGAGCATCACGCGGAGCAGATCGAACGGGGCGAGGTCCCGGACGACTACGTCGACCCCGCGTCGCTTCCGTCCATCACCGGGGGGGCGTTGGGCGGGTCACTCCAGGCGATCGCCGCCGCCCAGAAGCAGCTGGCGGAGGAGCTGGGTCTCGCGCGCGCTCGATGATGGAGAGCTGCGTCAGAGGCGGTAGCGGAGGGGAGCCGGCAGGTCCGCGATCTCGAAGATCGCGACGGGACGATGGAAACCGTCCAGGGAGATCTCGTCGAGCGCGGTCGCGTGGACGCGCTCCCTGACCGCCGGGACCGCCAGGGTTCGCTCCGACACCAGGATCTGATCCGGCCCTGCGACCTGTGCCAGGTGCGACGCGAGATTGACGTGATTGCCGATGACCGTGTACTCGGTCCGGGTGGCGGACCCGATGTTGCCCACCGTGACATATCCGGTGCTGATCCCGATCCCGACGTTCAGCTCCTCGTCCCGAGGAAGCGCCCATCTCGTGCGGAGATCGCGAAGTCCCTGGCGCATCTCGAGTGCGGTCGCGACGGCTCGCTCCGCATGGTCCTCGAATGGGATCGGATCCCCGAAGAAGGACAGGATGCCGTCGCCGACGTACTTGTCGATCGTTCCGCCGTGGCGGAAGACGACGTCGGTCATGAGGGTGAAGTGCTGATTGAGCCCGTCGATCAGCTCCTCGGGCTCCATGCGCTCGGACATCGACGTGAACCCTCGGATGTTCGCGAAGAGGATGGTCAGATTGCGCCGGGTCGAGGTGAGCGCGACCGTCGCGTTGCCGCTGAGCACCGCGTCGGCGATCTGGGGCGCGAGGTACCTTCGGAGCTGCTCTGCCTGTCGAAGCTGTCCGAGTTGCTCTTCCACCGTCTTCTCGAGGTTCTCGTTCAGGCCTGAGAGCTCCCCGTACATCTTCGCGAGTTGATGGCGGGTCCGGTTGAGGTTGACGGCGAGGCGACCGAACTCGTCCCGATTCGGAACGTCGATCTGCTCCTCGAAATCGCCGTCCGCGATCCTGGCCAGTGCGTGGTCGACCTTGCGGACCGGACGGATCAATGACCAGGACAGGATCGCGCCGAGCGCGAGCGCGATGAGCAGGCTGATCCCGGAGAAGACCCCGACCGCGACCATCAGGAATCGATGCAGGGATCCGAGCGCTGCCGACGCGTCATCGATCCTCTTCTCCGAGGAGGCGATGAGGGCGTTGAGCTGGTCCTCGAGCTCGTGGGAGATCGTGTGCTCGGCGGAGATATGGAGGTCCTCGGCACGCTTGAGCTCGCCCGCGTCGTAGAGGGCCAGCACTTCGGCTCCTGCCTCCGCGTAGCGCTTATCGATCGCCCGCATGCGCTCGACCCTCGCCGCAACCCCCGGTCCGCCGATCGCCGCGATGTCAGCCAGGCGCTGCGTGAAGTCGGCCTTCGCGACCTGGATCTTGTCGTTGTACGAGGGGTCCTCGGTGAGGAACGCCATCGCGCGGAAGTGACTCTGCGCGGTCACGCTGTAGATCCCCTGCCGAGCCTGGTCGTTCAACTCCTGGAGCTCGATCAGGTCGTTGGCGCGCTGATTCGTTTGCCTGATGACGACGATGCTCAAGATCCCCATGCTGACCAGGAGCACGGCGATGACCAGGAACGCAGCGAGCATCTTGGCGTGGACGGTCGCTCGGATCCGGGCGGTGAAGTCAACCGCGGGGCGGATGAACGGTGGGAGCCGGTCTGGGTCTCGTTCGGGGAGATCCAAACCGTCGGACCGATCCGTCTCCAGGTCGCCGCTTGTTCCCTCGCCGTTCACGCAAGGATTCTCGGCCCGGTGTCAGAAGACGTCAACGACGGCCGATACGCCAGTCGATCGCGACCACGTCGACGGGATCGGCGATGCCTTTCAACTGCACGGTCCTCGGGTCCGTCGTCGCCACGCCGGTCACCTCGCCTACCGTCTCGGCGCTCGTGAGGATCTCCCCGGGCCCGGCCAGCGCCGCGATCCTCGCGGCCGCGTGCACGCCGAGACCCGAGTAGTCATCGCGACTTCGCGTCGCCGCCGTCGCGTGGAGCCCGATCCGCACGTGGGGCGCGAACCCGTGCTCCCGCCGGTGCTCCATGAGTCGGCGCTGGATCTCGATCGCGCATCCGATCGCCGACGCCGCGTCGTGGAACGCGATGAAGAAGCCATCGCCCGCGTGGTCGATCTCCTCACCTCCGTTCTCCGCGAAGCTCGACCGGAGCGTCAGGTCGTGCCACCGACGAAGGTCGCCCCACGCCTCGTCACCGATCACGTCGATCAGCGAGGTCGAGCCGACGATATCGGTGACGAGGAACGTTCGAACGGCTCGTCCGGATGTGGCCCGGGTATGCGCCTCGTGTTCGGCTGTTCGTCGCGCTTCGAGTTCCGCCCCGATGCGTTCGAAGGTGGCCCGTGCTGACTCCAGCTCCGCCGTCGCCGCGTCCCGGTCCCCTTCGGCGAGATGCGCCTCGGCGAGTGCAACGGCGGTCTTCGCCGATTCGAAGGGGGCATCGAGGTCGTTCCAGCCGGCTCGAGCCCGACGCAGATGACCTGCGGCACGTCCGTGGTCTCCTTCGAGGAGCGCGAGCAGCCCTCGGGCCCAATCGCTCGCCGCGCGGATCGCGGGCGACGCGACCTTGCCCGCGATCTGCGCGAGCTCTTCGCTGGCGGCGCCCGCGATCCTCGCGTCGCCCGCGGCGAAGGCGATCTCTGCCTGCGCCGACAGCATCCGGGCGCGCACGAAATGGTCGAAGGCCGTTTCGTCGAGGCTCTGGCGGATCGAGACCGCGGCGGCCTCCACATCGCCTTGGGTGAGGCGGAGCAGTGCGTGCCCCGGTTGCGGGTCCTCACCGAGCCCGTGCGCCTGCCGGAACGCATCCTCGGCGGCGTCGAGATCACCTCGTCGCAGCCGAACCTCCCCGAGCTCGTGTTGCGCCGCCGCGGCGTGCACCGGGCTGAAGGTCGCCAGCTCCGCCGACGCGCGGCTCGTCTCGCTCTCGGCCTCAGACAGCTTCCCGAGCACGCGGAGGATCTCGCCTCGTTGGAGCCGGAAGATCCCCACGAATCCCCTGTTCCCTTGCTTCTCGCACCAACGCATCGCCGCATCCGCCCACTCGCCGGCCCGGCGGTAGTCCCCGAGGTCGCGGCACATGGCTGTCACGTTGCTGAAGACGGCTCCGGTTGTGAACATGCCGAGCTCGCCTCCGGCCGCGGCGGTCGCGACTTCCTCCATCGACGGCCACCCCGCGTCGACGCGGCCTTCGTCGATCAGGAACATGCCTCGCCGCAGCGTGCCCCACGCATGCAGATCGCGGTCGCTCGCTCCGGCGGCGATCTCCAGCGCGCGGTCGACGAGCGCGAGCGCCTGGCCGAAGTCGCCGCGGGCCCGGGCCGCGTCGGCATGGGCGATCGCGAGGTATCCGTGAGCGAGAGATCCGGGATAGCTATCGAGGAGGCGTTCGGCTCGCGTGAGCCAGCCCGCCGCGACCGAGTGCTGCAGCTTCGAGCTGCACTCCCGCCGCAGGGTGAGCGCGCAGACCGCTGCCCGTTGCTCGTCCCCCCGTGCGATATAGGCGGCGTACGCCTTCTCTCGCGTCGCGATCGACCGATCGGAATCCCCGGTCCAGTACGCGGCTTTCGCGAGAGCCTCGAGGTCCTCGGGTTCCAGCCCCGACTCGGAATCGAGCGCCGAAAGGAGTTCGAACGCTCGTTCCCACGCTCGGTGGGCGACGGCGATCCTCGCCTCGCCGACCCTCGCGTCCGCCCCCTCGGTGCCACCCATGCCACGATGCTCCCACGGCGCTACACACCCCGCAGAAGTTCACTTGATAACCGGCCGCGCTCGTTCGCCAGCTTTCTCCATCGTTTCGGCCCCGGCCGGGCGAGAAGTTTCGGCACCGTCTGGATCGTGAACTCACCAGGAGACACCGACCCGAGCTCCTCGGCGGCGATCGGGAACGACACCGTGGCATCGGGCCGGGCTCGAGGTGAGTACAGCGCCACGATCGTCGCGCCCGTCCCGTTCCGCGAGGGATCCAGCATCACTCGACCTTCACGGCGAACTTTCCGGAACGCGTCGGTCACCAGGTCGGGCCGGCGTTCGACGACGATCGCGGTGAGCCTC
>Ga0307305_10001128_pt1 | contig 10454 bp, 9 predicted proteins | sample ER_DNA_186_FD_194512 | JGI IMG/M metagenome (GOLD analysis project Ga0307305, IMG submission 194512) | Bulk soil microbial communities from the East River watershed near Crested Butte, Colorado, United States - ER_DNA_186 | ecosystem: Environmental > Terrestrial > Soil > Floodplain | place: USA... | reverse complement strand
TGAGTCCGTTTCTGAGTAGCTATTCAGCAAGCGTCAGGGGTTTGCGGGTGCTTATCCGGCTGGTTCGGGGCCGGGTGGTATCCAGGGATGGCCGTGGAACAGGGCGCGGAGGGCGTCGAGTTTGCTGATGCCCCATTTGGCGGCGGTGGACAGGTAGGACTGGACGACGGCGAAGTCGGCGAGCCCGTCGATGGTGCGCCAGCATCCTCCGGAGCTGCGCTGCTGGACCTTGACCGGGCGGATGGTGCGCCCGGCTTCGTTGTTGGTGAAGATGTCCAGGTCAGGGCGGGTGGCAAAGCGCAGGATCATGTCCTCGTAGCGCAGGAGCCGGCGGGCCAGGCGGCCGGCGTCCCGGGCGGTGGCGCCGTGCCGGAACCTGCTGCCCCTGAGCCCTTCGGCGGCGGCCTGCCGGTAGCGGGTTACCAGCTGGTCCAGGACGGCGGGGCCCAGCGCGGCCTGGCCGGCGGCGCGGGCGGCGGCCGCGGCGTCACGGGCCCATAGCAGCAGGCAGGCTATCTTGGCGGCCCATTGCCCGGTGTCCGGCCCGGCGTCGTGCAGGCCCTTGAGGTCGCGCAGCAGGTGCGCGGCGCACCAGGCGTGCGCCGCGTCCGTGAGGTGAGCGTAGCCGTGGTAGCCGTCCCGGACCAAGATCCCGGCGTAGCCGGGCAGCACGCCGCCGGCGTCGATGGCCTCGCCGGACCGGTCCCCGGTATGCATCAAGGTCAGGTAGGCGGTGCAGGCCAGGTGCACGTACCGCAGCCCGCCCGCGGCGCGGGCCGGGGTCTCGTCCGCGAACAGCGCCGGCGCGTCCCGCAGCAGGTCCCGGACCCGGCCGGGGGATCCGCTGGCCCCGATCAGCGCGGCGGCCTTGCCGCGGACCCCGGCCATCCACCCGGCGGACACCGCCACCCCGCCCAGCTGGCCCGGCAGCACCGCCGCCCGCGCGACGGGAACGTGATGCCCGCAGGCCAGGTTCGCCGCCTGCGCGTGCACCTCCGGGCCGTAGCTGGCCCGCGCCCGCACATGCGGCGGCAGCACCCCCGCGCTGACCGTCCCGCAGCACGGGCACGCCCTGGCCTGCGCCACGTACTCCGTCACCACCGGCGGCGGCGCCGGGACGATATCGGTGACCTGATGGCGGCGCTCCAGCACGACCGGCGCCCCGGCCAGGGCCGCCCCGCAGCCCCGGCAGCAGGCCGGGGGGAACTCCAGCCGCTCATCGGGATCATCCGCCAGCATCAGCGTCGTCCCCGGCCCGCCGGGCTGCCTGCCCGGCCGCCGCTTCCCCCGCTCCCGCAGCGACCGGTCCCGCGGCTTCTTCTTATACGGGCTGTCCGACGACGGCGGCCGCGACGACACCGACGAATCCCGCCCCGCCCGCCGCTCCAGCTCCTCCACCCGCTCCTGCAGCCGCCCGATCAGCAGGTACGCCTCAGCCAGCCGCACCGCCAGCTCCGCACGCGGCAGCGCGGACAGCTCCTCCGCAGAAGGCGACCCGGGCACATCAGGCACAGCACGCCAACCTGCCCCATCGCCGTCCTCCGGTCAACGACCGCAACCGTGTCCCGGCAGCATCAACAGCACACCAGCCCGCCAGGCGAAACACCTGACGCTTGCTGAATAGCTACGGTTCCGTTACCCGCAGCGGTGATGGCCCGCGGCATAGGGACGCTCATCGGGGTCTACGCACTCATCGATCTACCGGTCGGCATCGCAATTATGCTCCTCGCCTGGTGGGGCCGGGCGTTGCTGGTCTGGGCCGTCGCTGCCGCGCTGCTCTTCATCATCAACATCGCGGCCTGCGGGTGGATCCAGCGGGAGTGGGACCGCTGGATGTCCGGCAGCCGGGCAGCACGGTTCGAGGCCCGGCTGCAAAAGTGGCGCGAGGGCAGACTCCGGCGGGTGGTCAACGGGGTGACCGGGGGTTCGGTCGGCTGGTTCATCCTCTCCTCGATTATCACCAATGCGATCATCACTGTCTCGCTGGCCCGCCTGGTCAGTGGCAAGCCGGTGCCCGGGCGGAAGGTTCTCGTCACTGTGGTGGCATTCGCGATCTTGTTCTCGGGGCTGTGGGCTTTCGTTGGCTGGGTGCTGAACGACGCCACATAGCGTGGCAGACAGATAGGGCCATGCATCCGCGGAGGTTCCTGGGTGGTCACGAGCACTAGGGCGCCGAGGTGCCAGCCGTCGTGCACGACCGCAGACGACGCGCCCGCAGTAGGGGGTCCCGCTGGCACGTGCACGCTCATAATGCGTAGGTCGGAACGCAGCCCGGGCTGTAGCCAGCACTGCTGCCAAGCCGCCAGCCAACGACTGGCACGCGGCGACAGATCTGGAATATCGGCCCACCGCGCAGGCAGCGATGGACGATACGCCCACTTCTGCGGATCTGAAGGTCCCGTGCCCGCTGCGTGCCCGAGCTGAGGAGCCTGAGCAGACACCCACGGTCTCTCACGGGCAACGTGTCAGCAGACCCACAGGTCAGCCAATCAGGTGGCGGGTGTCCAGCGACACAGACTTCCCGAGCTGATAGTGCGGGTTCGATTCCCGTCACCCGCTCCAAGGCAAAGACGCAGGTCAGGGAAGTCGTTCTCCATCTTTGCCTAGCCGCTGGAGAGCCGTAGCCGATCTTCTGTGCCATTGACCGTGAACGGGCCGAGCGGCAGCATGTCGGAGGGTTCTCCGTCTCGCCCGCCCGACTCTCTCACACCTGCCGTCCACGACGACTCGGGTGACCTCGATCGCAAGCGCTCCGGCGTCCAGGTCGAGCCGGTCCCGGCGAGCCCCCAGCCAGCTCGCAGCGCAGGCGGCGGGTAGCGTAGCGGCCTCGGAAGGATACAGCTGATGCAGGTCTTCCTCGAAACGCCACGTTTGGTGCTGCGCCGGTTCACACTCGCCGATGTGGACAACCTGGTCAGCCTCAACGCCGACCCCGACGTCATGCGCTTCATCACCGGCGGGATACCAATAGGCCGCGTCGAGATCGAGGACGAGCTGCTGCCCGCGTTCCTTGGCTATTACGAGCGTTTCGACGGGTACGGCTTCTGGGCAGCGATTGAGAAGCGGACCGGGGAATTCCTGGGGTGTTGCTACCTCGCGCCGCAAGAGGGCGGCGCACCCGCTGAGGCCGAACTCGGCTTCCGGCTACGCAAGTCAGCCTGGGGCAAGGGGTATGCGACCGAGGGGGCGCGCGCGCTGATTCGCAGGGGCTTCACCGAGTTCGGGATGCAGCGCGTGGTCGCGGATACGGTGGCGGGGAACATCGCCTCCCGGCGGGTGCTGGAAAAGGCAGGCCTGAGGCTGGTCCGAACCTCCCAGCAGTCCGGCCCGTACCCGGTCGAGGGGGGCGAATCCGGCGACGTCGAGTATGCGCTGTGCAAAGCCGACTGGGAGCAGCAGGACCAGGCCGTCGGCTGACCACCGGGCCATTAGCGGGCCATTTACCCCGGTGACGGGCGGTCTTTCATGGTCATTGGCGGACACCCCGCCCTGCAGGTCAGGCGGCATAGCAGCCCGGATGGTGCAGATTTCCCAAGCTGACAGTGCCGATCCTGTTAACTCGGCGTCCACCGCGGCGCGATCAGCTGTGGTTAGCTTCCAGCCTCGGGTTCGATGTCGTGCGAACGTCAGGTACCGGCCGCGGGGCCGACCCAGTTTGGTCCCGGTGCGCGGGTCGGTCTGCCGGTAGGCCGCGTCGTAAGTTTTGCGGTCGACGGTCTGGCCCAGGGTGAGGCCGAGGGCCTGGGCGCCGGGTCCCCACCAGCGGCCGGGTGGTTCTCCGGCCTGGGCGGCGCTGAGGTAGTACCCGCCGGTGGTGCATCCGGCGGCGTGGTCTTGGGTTTTCCAGATGTAGCCGAGGTCGTAGCCCTTGGCGATGGTGACCACTACGGCCAATACGGCGGCCTGCTTTCCCGCGGGGGCGATGCGGCCACGGGGTTGCCCATGATCATTACGGTGAATGCAATGGTCTGCGTCATAGGAACCAGGGTGAGCGATCAGCGGTTCATGATCATTTGAAGTGACCAGGCAGACGCAACACGAGTCAGCCATAGAAGGGGCTTTGAACAGCGGATATAAGAAGTTCAAAGATTGAGCACGAAACGTCGGTTCGTCGATCGCGGGAGCCGCTTTGTGGGAGCCGCTTTGTGGGTTCGGGCCGAGGTCGCGCTTTGCCGCCGTTCTTACCGGCGGCGGCCGCGGTCCTCTCGCTGTGCGCCGGCGGTTGGCAGGTTGCGGGCGATGGCGGGATTCCCGGAGCGAGGGTCGGCTGGCGGTGCACAATAACGGGTGTGCGGGCGTATGTGGGGGTGACCGACAACAGCTGGTACCGGTTCCTGGCGGACCGGCCGGGGGTGACGGAGGTCAATTTCTGGCAGCCCAGCGGCGCCCGCGAGTTCCATGTCCTGGACCCGGGCGAGCCGTTCTTCTTCAAGACCCACTACCCGCACAACAGACTGGTCGGCGGTGGCTTCTTCAGCGACTCGGCGCGGCTGCGGGTCTCCGAGGCCTGGGAGTTCTTCGGCGAGGCCAACGGGGTCGCCAGCATCGAGGAGATGCGGGCGCGGATCGGCGGGTACCGGCGGACCCCGATCGGGCCCGGCGAGGATCCGGTGATCGGCTGCCTGTTCGTCCGCGACGTCCGCTTCTTCCCCGACGATGCCGTCGCGGACCCGCCGCCGCAGTTCGCCCGCAACATCGTGCAGGGCAAGAGCTACGACCTGGCCGACCCGGCAGTGGCCGGGTATTTCGCGGACGTCCTGCAGCTGACTCTCGGCGCCGCGGTGGAACTGGACTTCAGCCGACCCTGGCACCGGTCCGGGCCGGTGTTCGGCGACCCGCGGCTGGCTCCGTACCGGCTCGGCCAGCAGTCCTTCAAGGCGGTCGTCCTGGACTCCTACCACCGGCGCTGCGCCATCAGCGGCACGCACATCCCGCCAGTGCTGCAGGCGGCCCACATCCGCCCGGTCGCCAAGGGCGGGGAGCACCGGCTCGACAACGGGCTGCTGCTCAGGTCAGATGTCCACACCTTGTTCGACCGCGGGTACCTTGGCGTGGACCCGCGGCACCGCCTGCTGGTCAGCCCGCGGCTGCGGGCGGACTTCAGCAACGGCGACCAGTTCTACGCCAAAGCCGGGCAGGTCATCGACCTGCCGGCACGCCGGACCGACCGGCCCGGCCGGGAGTTCCTGGAGTGGCACCTCGACGAGGTCTTCCTCCAGGCAGCCGCAACCTGATCAAGCGCTGACTCGCAGCAGGGTCCTACTCGTGACCTGGGTTCGCGTTGATCAGTTCATCGAGCTTGTCGAGCAGGGCGCGGAGCGTGTACCGGGTAGTGACGATCTCGCCGTCCGGTGCCGGGATCACCGCCTGCCACCAGCCGTTTCCAGCCCCGACGACGACCGCCGGATAGTCCTGGCGGAACCGGTCCAGGCGAAGTACCTGGTCATACTCGTCCGGTACCAGCCGCAGCCTGCGCGCTCGTTCCTCCACTTCGCGCCTCCCGGCGTTCGCCGCATTTGCCCAGCGATGAGGCTAGGGAGCAGAGGCTGCAATGGCCCGCAGCGCTGTGAAGGTGAAGAACCGGGATCTCGTTGCGGGCGCGGAACCCGCACAAAAGTGCGGGTCAGATCACGCCCGCGCGACGCGCGAGGGGCCGCAACTCCGGCGTCGACGGGCGGTGCTCGCGGCGCAGCAGCTCGGTGAGGACGTCGCGGGTCGCCGGGTCGTAACGGACCAGCTGCGGGCTGAGCCGTTCGGCGGCCAGCAGGAGGTTGACCGCGGCCGCGTCCTTCCGGGTCATGGCGTACGCGCGGGCCAGGTCGAGGTTCACCTGGGTTCGCCTGCCCACCAGGCCGACAGGCATGGCGGCGAGGTCGACCGCCTCACCGGTCTCGGCCGCTGTCCGGGGGTCGCCGAGCCTGAGCGACGCCGAGATGGCGTGGATCGCCACGTTGACTGGGCCGAACGCGGTGCCCATGTGGTTCGCCTCGCCGGTGCGAACAGCAATGCCGCGCGCCGTGGCCAGCAGCGATTCTGTCGTCATCCGGTCAAGCCTGGCCGCTGCCGCCGTGGCGGCGGCCAGGTGCAGGGCACCGTAGACACTGAGCCGTTCGAGCGAGAGTGTCCGTGTCGCGCCCACGAGGGCAGCGGCCGCGGCCATGGCCAGATCGAGTGCCTCCTGCGGGTGCTTGCGCCCGGTGATCATGTAGGACATGCGCCAGGCGCTGGCCGCGGCGAGTAGCGGGTCGCCAGTCTGTTCGGCGGCGAACATAGCGCGATCGGCGGCTGCCCAGGCCAGGAACGGCTCGCCCACGCGGCTCAGCAGCGCGGCCGTGATGTCGTAGGCGCGAGCGCGGACCGCGCAAGCGGCCGGGCTGGCCGCGCCGCTGGTTCGGGCCGCGGTTTCCACACCGCGAATCAGTCCGGGCAGGATATGGCCCGCCGCGTCGTAGCGGGTGGCCTGATAAGCCTGATAGGCAGAGCTCGCCTGCGCGTGCAGGAAGTCCAGGCTGGCCTCCCGTCCCGGCTCGTCGCCATCGTCCACCGGGCCTGAAGTGCCGTAGGCCATCATGGCCTGCTCGATCAGCGACGCGGCTGTGTAGGCACGCCGGCCGGTCTCATCCCGGTCCGCGGAGCCGCTGAGCTCCTCGATGTCCACCCGCAGGGCCTCGGCCAGGCGCATGAGGACGCTGTGACTGTCGACGCCCCGCTTGCCCCGCTCAACCTGGGACAGCCAGGATTCGGACCGGCCGACCAACCCGGCGAGTACGGCTTGCGACAGGCCGCGCCGCCGCCTAGCCTTCGCGATCCGCTGCCCGGCGGCCTCGCGCTCGTACGGCGTCATCCGGTACCAGCCCGGACCGGGAGCGCGTCTACGACCTCGCGCCACGGCGGCAGCCTGCGCTCGTACGGCGCGTCCGGGTCGAACAGCACCCGCACGCTCATGCCGCGCAGCGTCTTCAGGCTCGCGGCGAACGCCGGATGGCTGGCGAGCTGGGGCTTGCAGTGCGGCACCACCACGACCGGGACGCCGTAGCCGGCCATCTCGCACAGCAGGCCCACGGCGAAGTTGTCCGCGTGGCCGTGGGCGAACTTGTTGACGCTGTTGAACGTCAGCGGGCACGCCAGCACGACGTCCGCGGCAGGGACCGGACTGCCGGTTCCCGGCATCCGGTACTCCGACCGCACCGGCTCGCCGGTCAGGCGCTCCAGCTCGGCAGGATCGATGAACCGGATGCCGGTCGGCGTGGAGAAGACCACGACCTGCCACCCCGCGGTCTGGCACGCAGCGACCAGCGCGGCTATGCCCTCGGGCGCCGGGGCACCGCTGACCACGAGGTACAACACGCCGCCATCGTCATCCACGGGATCGGACCTTCCTGGATGTCTCGGAAGTTCCAGGATAGGCAGGAGATCACGCTCCCGGTCCGGCCATCACCCCAACGTCACCGGGTTGTGGCTGGCTATCCCTCGCGCTCCGCCGCGGTGAAGATCTTGTCCATGACGTCGGCACCGGTGGTGATGAAAGGGCGGAGTTCGTGCCGGTAGATGGTCTCGGTGGTCCGGGAGCTGGCGTGCCCGGCCATGCGGGCGATCTCCTCCACGGCCACGCCGGACACGGACATGACCGAGACGAACGTATGCCGGAGCTCCCGCGGCGCCCAGACACCCTCAATGCCAGCCTTCTTGCACAGGGCGCGGAAGTCACGCCGGACATGCGAGGCGTCCAGCGGCGTTCCCACACTCGTGGTGAACACCAAGCCGGTGTCCTGCCAGAGCGGCCCCGCGGCCAGGCGGGATGACGCCTGCCACGTGCGGTGCTCGCGCAGCGCCGTCACGGCGTTCTGCGGCAAGGCCAGCGTCCGCCGGGATTTCTCGGTCTTGGTGTCGCTGTGCAACCGGACCGACCGCCACACCGCGATGCTCGGCGGCACCGGCGACCTCGCCTCTGGGTCGCCGTCCAGGTCGACGTGATCCCACCGCAGCGCCCGGGCCTCCTCGGTCCGGATACCGGTGGTCAGGGAGAGGATCACGTGGGCGCCGAGACTAGGGTGATCCTTGGCCGCGGCGAGCAGAGCAGCCGCCTCCGCCGCGGTCATCGCCCGGGATGGGCGCCCGGTCTTGCCCTGCGGCGGCTTCACGAGCGACGCGACGTTCCGGCCCACGCGATCGTTGGCCTCTGCGTGCCGGATAGCCCGTACCAGCACGTTGTGCGTGCTGGCCATGGTCCTGGTCGACCGCGTCTGGGCCAGCTTGCTCAGCGTGCGCCTGACGTCCTGCGCGGTCAGGTCCCGCAGCGGGACGTTCCCGATCAGCATCGTCACCGGCCGGAGCAGGTCCACATGTGACCGGACAGTTTTGTCCGCCAGCCCGTCCAGCGCCTCAGCGGCCCAGTCAGCCACCGCCTTGGCCAGCGTGTAGGAAGCCGACGTCTTCAGGCCAGCATCCGCCTCGGCCTGGAGCTTCTTCAGCTTCTCACGGACCTCGGTCTTGGTCCGGCCGGTGACCTTGCGCCGGATTCGCGAACCGTCCGGACGCCAGCCGAGCGAGATCGCACCGACCCAGGTGCCGTTCGCCGCATCTCGGTCGACCGAACCTTCGCCGTGCCCACGGCGCGTAGTAGCCGTCATATGCCGGGTAGTACGGCGGCTTTGGCTCTTGGTTTGGCTCTGCTCGGAGGGCACCAAGATCGCGATGTGCCTCTGACCTGTGGAGCTAAGGGGACTCGAACCCCTGGCCTTCTGGATGCAAACCAGACGCTCTTCCAGCTGAGCTATAGCCCCGGATGCCTTCCGACCAGGGTACCCGGTGCGTACTGGTTAGAGCGCATCCCTGGTCAGGACGAGCCCGCAGGCTCAGAGCCACTGGCTACTTGAGCAGGCGGGACAGGCGGCGGTCGGCCAGTGGCTTGCCGCCCGTCTGGCAGGTCGGGCAGTACTGCAGCGCGGAGTCGGCGAACGAGACCTCCTTGATCGTGTCGCCGCACACCGGGCAATCCTGGCCGGCCCGCCCGTGCACCCGCAGGCCGCTCTTCTTCTCGCCCTTCAGGTCCGCCGCCGCCAGGCCCGCCGAACGCTCCACGGCCTCAGTCAGCGTGGTCTCGATCGCGTCGTACAGGGTGGCCACGTCGTCCGGGGTCATGCTGGCCGCGATCTTGAAGGGCGACATCTTGGCCGCGTGCAGCACCTCGTCGGAGTAGGCGTTGCCGATGCCGGCGATGATCCGCTGGTCGCGCAGCACGCCCTTGACCTGCATCCGCCGCCCGGCCAGCAGGCCGGCCAGGGTGTCCCGGGTGAAATCGGCGGCCAGCGGGTCCGGCCCGAGGGTGGCGACCCCGGGCACCTCGGCCGGATCGCGGACGAGGTACACGGCGAGACGCTTGTGCGAGCCCTGCTCGGTCAGGTCGAAACCGGAGCCGCCGTCCAGCCTGAGCCGGAAGGCCAGCGGGCTCTTACCCGGCTTCGGCGGCGCCGTGGGCAGGTCGTCGCGCCAGCGCAGCCAGCCGGCCCGGGCCAGGTGCATGATCAGGTGCAACCCCTGGTCGGTGGCGAGGTCCAGGAACTTGCCGTGCCGGCCCACCTCGGTGATCACCTGGCCGCTGAGGTCGGTGAGGGGCGGGTCGAACGTCTTGAGTACCGAGAACGAAGCCGCGTCGGCCCGCGCCACGGTGTGACCCGTGGCGTGGCCGCGCAGGAAGGCGGCCAGCGACTCTACTTCGGGCAGTTCCGGCATGCTTCACAGTTTGCCACGTGACCAGCGCAGTTAATCACTCGTCGTGACGCCGCCCTGCGAGGCCACCAGGTCGGGAAGCTCACCAATGTCGGATAGCAGGTGAGTGGCTCCGGCCCGGCGGAGCCTGCTCGCGTCGTCCATGTCGCTGAGTACGCCGACGATCAGCCGGGCCCCGGCCCGCTGGCCGGCCAGCGCTCCGCCCTCAGTGGCCGTGACCGCGACCACGTCGCGTACGCCGCCGATCCCCAGCCGCAGGACCGCGGAGAGGATGAGGTCGGGCCAGGGGAAACCCCGGGCCACATCGTCCGCGCACAGCACCAGGTCGGCGCGCTGGCCCCAGTCCAGCCGCTCCACGATCAGGCTCATCGCGGGCCTGGACAGGGAGGACATCAGGCAGATCTTGATGCCGGCCGCGGAGAGCTTGGCCAGCGCCTCGTTGAGGCCGGGCAGCGGCAGTACGCCGAACCGGTCCGCCGCCGCCCGGAACGATCGCTCGAAGGCGTGGTTGGCGGCCTGGGCCCGGATCTCGTCCTCGGGGAAGAGTCTCCGCATGACGTCGGCGGGCGGCCAGCCGCGGGTCCGGTCGAACTGCACCATCGACCTGACGTAAGCCGCGGTGCCGACGACAACCCCCTGGGTGGCGATCGCCTCGGCGAACGCCCGCTCCATGATGCTGCCATCGGCGGCGGCCGCCCCGACCACCTCACAGCAAATGAGCGACA
>Ga0307305_10001122_pt1 | contig 10471 bp, 9 predicted proteins | sample ER_DNA_186_FD_194512 | JGI IMG/M metagenome (GOLD analysis project Ga0307305, IMG submission 194512) | Bulk soil microbial communities from the East River watershed near Crested Butte, Colorado, United States - ER_DNA_186 | ecosystem: Environmental > Terrestrial > Soil > Floodplain | place: USA... | reverse complement strand
CAGCGACAGGTAATCCTCCGCCGCCTGGAAGTCGTGCTTCTGCGGCCTCGGCAGCCACTTCACCGTCTGCGCCATGTCACGCTCCCGCCACGGCCTCCCGGACGTGCTTGGCCACGTCGTCCAGCGGGATCGCGACGGTGGAGCCCGCGGCGCGGTCGGTGAGCTCGGCGGTCCCGGCGGCCAGGCCGCGCTTGCCCACCGTGACCCGGAACGGGATGCCGGTTAGTTCGGCGTCGCTGAACTTGACGCCCGCCCGGACCTGCCGGTCGTCCACGATGACCTCGGCACCGGAATCGAGCAGCGCCTGGTAGACCTGCTCTCCCGCGGCGGCCACGGCGGCGTCCTCCTGCTGGGCGATCACCACCACGACCTGGAACGGGGCGATCGCGACCGGCCAGATGATGCCCTTGTCGTCGTGGTGGACCTCGACGGCCGTGGCCATGGCGCGCTCGACGCCGATGCCGTAGCAGCCCATGATCGGCTTGACCGGCTTGCCGTCCGGGCCGGACACCCGGATATCCATGGCGTCGGAGTACTTGTAACCAAGCTTGAAGATGTGCCCGACCTCGATGCCGCGCTCTACCTCCAGGCCGTGCCCGCAGTTGACGCAGGCGTCGCCGGCTGCCACCTCGCGCAGGCTGGCCCACCGGCCCACGGCGATGTCGCGCTCGACGTCCACGCCGCGCAGGTGGGTGTCGTCGGTGTTGGCGCCGGTGAACATGCCGCGCCGGCCGCGCAGCGCCTCGTCGGCGATGATCGGGTGACCCTCCGACGCTGAGCCGACCGCGCCCAGGCTGCCGGGCAGTGCGCCAAGGGCGTCGCGGATTTCCTCCGGCTGGGCCGGGCGGATGGCGACCGCGCCGGTGGCGTCGGCGAGTTTCTGCTCGTTCAGCGCGTGGTCGCCGCGCAGCAGCACCAGGGTGAGCACGCCGTCAAGGAAGTAGACCAGGGTCTTGATCTGCCGGTCGGCCGGGGCCTGGTACTGGACCGCGAGATCCTCGATCGTGCGTACGCCCGGGGTGGCGAAGGGCTCCGGGGTGGCGAGCAGCCCGGCCCGTTCGGAATCATCGACGGCGGCCAGCCGGGACGCGGCCTTCTCGATGTTCGCGGCGTAACCGCACTCCGGGCACAAGACGATGAGGTCCTCGCCGGAGGGGGACGGGCAGATGAACTCGGTGGAGTCCGAGCCGCCCATCGCGCCGCTGGACGCGTCGGCCGGGATGGCCGGGATGGACAGCCGCTCGAAGATCCGCACGTACGCGTCGCGGTGCGCGGTGAAGGACCGGTCCAGCCCGGCCCGGTCCAGGTCGAAGCTGTAGGAGTCCTTCATGGTGAACTCGCGGGTGCGCATCAGGCCGGCCTTGGGCCGCGGTTCGTCGCGCAGCTTGGTCTGGAACTGGTACCACAGCTGCGGCAGCTCGCGGTAGGACTCCATCTCGGTGGCCAGGGTGGAGATGATCTCCTCGTGGGTCATGCCGAGGACGAAGTCCGCGCCCTTGCGGTCCTTGAGCCGGAACAGCTCGTCGCCCATCAGCTCCCAGCGGCCGCTCTTGACCCACAGCTCGGCCGGGTGCATGACCGGCATCAGGAATTCCTGCGCGCCGATCCGGTCCATCTCCTCGCGGATGATCCCGATCACCTTGAGCCGGACCCGCTGGCCGAGCGGCAGCAGCGAGTAGTGCCCGGCCATCAGCTGGCGGATATAGCCCGCGCGGAGCAGCAGGCGGTGGCTGGGCGCGCCGGCGTCGGCCGGATCGTCGCGCAGCGTGGGGATGTGCATCGTGGACCAGCGCATGAGCCCGTAGTTTAGCGCCGGCTTAGGGTAAACGCTGCGTCGATATCACGGCCTGGGCGAGCTCGGTCAGGCTGCCGATGTGCCGGTGGCCGTCGGGCGCCGGGCAGAGCCCGTACGGGTCCATGTGCACCGGCTGCAGGCCCGCGGCGTGCGCCCCGGCCACGTCGTAGCGCAGGCTGTCCCCCACGTGCAGGACGCTGCCGTCCGCGGGCACGTTCAGGGCGTCCAGCGCGATGCGGAAGATCCCCGGGTCCGGTTTGGCCACGCCGACCACCGCGGAGTCCAGGATGACGCCCATCGGAATCCCTTCCGGCAGGGGTCCCGCGCCGTCCGGTGCGTAGCAGAGGCCGACGCTGCGCAGGTCGCCCTCCACGGTGCCGTTGGAGTTGGAGACCACGCCCATCGGCAACCCGAGCCCGGCCAGGGCGCGCAGGCCGTCCTTGACCCCGTGTCCGGCGTGCGCCCAGCCGTACCGCCTGGGATGCTCGGCGATCTCGACGGCGAGCTGCTCGCACCTGCTCTCGGCCACGCCGCAGGCGGCGACGTAGGTCGTCAGGTAGTCGCGCCACCAGGTGGCTGGCGCTGGCGGCGTGGCCTGCCGGTCCTGGGCGGCCATCGCGTGATAGTGGGCCCGTTCCAGGGCGGCCAGGTCGGGATCGGCACCCGCCTGGCGGAGCGGCGGGAGGAGGTTGGCGGGTTCGGGGAAGACCAGCACCCCGCCGGCGTCGAACAGGATCGCGCTGACTTCTGAAGCCACACCCGCACTATATGCAGCCGCGGCGGGTGCGCTACCAGATGGCGGGATGGCGGTCCTTCCACGGGCGGGCCTGCTCCAGCTGCGCGGACAGGGAGATCAGGGTGGCCTCGTCCCCCATCCGGCCGGCCAGCATCACGCCGATCGGCAGGCCGTCGTCGTTCCAGTGCAACGGCACGTTGACGGCGGGCTGGCCGGACACGTTGTAGAGCGCGGTAAACGGGGTGAACAGCTTCTGGCGCTCGAAGTTCTGCGCTGGCGCCACCTCGTCGAACCAGCCGACGGGCCGTGGGGGCATGGCCAGGGTGGGGGTGAGGACAGCGTCGTAGGCGTTCAGGGTGACGAGCGCGGCCCTGGTCACCACCTGCAGGTAGCCCTGGGCGAAGAAGAGCTCCGGGGCGCGGACGTCCTGGCCGCGGCCGCGCAGGTAGCGGGTCAGCGGGAGGAGCATCTCCTCCTGCTCCGGGGCGAGCGGGGCCAGCGTGGCGTAGGCGTACCAGAGGGTCTCGAAGAACGGCACCACATCCGGGCCGAGCGGCATGCCGATGTCCTCGACCTCGTGTCCCAGGCTGGCCAGCAGAGCGCTGGCCTCCTCGTAGGCCGCCACGCAGTCCGGGTGGACCTCGGCGCCGTCGACCGGGTTCTGCAGCGTCCGGCCGATCCGCAGCCGACCCGGCTCACGGCTGGCGTAGCCGAGGAAGGTCTCGCCCGCCGGGAGCGGCGGCTGGGTGTACATGTCGCCGGGGAAGTTGCCTGCCATCACGTCGAGCAGCAGCGCCGCGTCCGCGACCGTGCGCGCGAGCGGGCCGTTGACACCCAGACCGTACAGGTCGGGCACGAGCGGGCCCTCGGAGACGCGGCCGCGGGTCGGCTTGATCCCGAACAGGCCGCACACGCTGGACGGGATGCGGATGGAGCCGCCGCCGTCGCTGCCCTGGGCGGCCGGGGCCAGGCCCGCCGCCACCGCGGCGGCCGCGCCGCCGCTCGACCCGCCCGCCGACCTGGACAGATCCCACGGCGTACGGGCCGGCGGCCCCACCGCGGTCTCGGTGTAGCAGGGCAGCCCGAACTCGGGAGTGGCGGTCTTGCCGGTGATGACCGCGCCGGCCTGCTTGATGTTGACCACCACGTTGTCGTCGGTGTCGGGCACGTTGGCCTCGAATGCCTTCGAGCCCAGCGTCTGCCGTACCCCCGCCACCATGTTCAGGTCCTTGATCGGGATGGGCACGCCGGTCAGCGGCGGCAGCTCCGCCACATCGTCCGCCGCGGCGACCGCCTTCTCCGCCTCCCGGGCCTGGTCGGCGGCGAATTCGGGGGTGATCGTGTAGAACGCGCCGACCTGGTCGTTGAGTTCGGTCGTGCGGCGCAGATAATGATCGGTAACGGCGACCGGCGAGAGCTCGCCCGCGCGGATCGCCGCAGCCAGCTCGATCATGGTTAGCTCGTGAATCTGGGCCATGGTAGGGATCGTAGACCACATAAAGCCCAGGCGTTTGGCGTGTTATCAGGCTGAATGTCCAGCTATAAAAACAGTCGGGGCAGGGCACAATCGTCTTGGTGACGGTGCTATGCGCTGAGTCCTATGGCAGTTACGCTGAGGTGGTGGGTGATACCGGATGGCGTGGCCGAAGCTGAGAAATAAGTCATCAGGACCGCTGATGATGGAAGGCAATCGCAGCGGGGCAGCACACGACGGGGCACGGTCGCAGGGAAAGGAAGCCGAGGGCGCGCCGGAGGGTCCGGCCCGGTTGCCGTTCCTCCGGGCTCAAGGGGCCAGGAGGCCCGAGGCGGCCGCCGGGGCCGGAGGCTCCGGGCCGGTCCGGGACGCGCCGGTGCGGGACACGCCCGTGAGCTGGCCGGGGCAAGCCGTGGACGAGGCAGCGACCGCCGAGGGCACGGCAGCCACGGTGGCCGGGGCGGAGGCGACGGGCCCGGAGCCCGCGGCGGCCGAACCCGAATCGGCCGACCTGCCGTTGTGGGACTGGTCCCCGCCCGCCGAGAGTTCGGCGCAGGAGCCTTCCGCCGGAGAACCCTCCGGTGAAGAGCCGCCCGCCCGCGAGCCTTCCGCCGGGCGCGCGGAACCGCCCAAGCCCGAGTGGAGGCCGGTAGTCAGGCCGGCCGGGGAGGCCGCGGGCGATTCGCCGCCCGGCATCGGCCAGCCCCGGGGCAGCCTGGCCCAACTGGCCGCCAACCCGAGGATGCGCATCTGGCAGCTGCGGCTCGTCGTCGCGGTCGTCATCCTGGGCGTGTTCTGGTACCTCGTGTCCTGGAAGCTGGGGCTGACGCTCGCCGTCGTGGCGATCATCGCCGACACGATCTACCGGGCCCGCAAGAGCTCCGCCGGCAAGATCCGGCTGACCGCCGCGCAGCGGCGGACCCGCAGGCAGCTGACCAAGCTCGGCCGTGCGGGCTACCTCGCCATGCACGCCAGGCCCATCCCGGAGAGCCAGGACCAGATCGACCACCTGGTGGTCGGGCCGGCCGGCGTCTTCGCCATCGACTCGGAGGACTGGGACAAACGGCTGGTCGTGCGGACGAAGAGCGGCAAGCAGCTGTGGCACGGGCCGTTCAGCATGAAGGACCGGCTCCAGCACGCCCAGTGGGAGGCCCAGCGAGCCGCCGACCTGCTCTCCGACGCGACCGGCAAGCCGGTCATCGTCCGCCCGGCGATGGCGGTGTACGGGCCGCGGATCCCATGGGACGTGGCCACCATCCGGGAGGTCGACGTCTTCAGCGGCCCTCGGCTGCGTAAGTACCTGCGCCGGCGGGCCAGGCAGGGCGAGGTCCGGCCGCTGACCGACGAGGAGATCGAGCGCATCTTCAAGGCCGCCAACGAGGCGTTCCCGCATCATCTCAGCGCGGGTTCCCCGGCGCGCTGACGGACGTGGAGGCCCGTTCGGCCCCGGTAGGCTGAGAACATGACGCTCACCGCCCACCCGGACACGTGAGCCAGGCTCCGGACTCTGCCCCTGGCTTCGTGCGGCCCGCCCGCGCGGGTGACGCCGTCGGCCTGGCCCGCGTGCAAGTCGCGTCCTGGCGGTGCGGGTTCGCCGGGATCGTGCCGCCGGACCTGCTGGCCGAGCTGACCAGCGAGGAGGCCGAGCAGGTCTGGCGGGACCGCTGGCGGGATGCCATCACCAACCCGCCGACGAGCAGGCACCGCGTGCTGGCGGCGGTGGACGGGGGTCCCTCCCGCGAGCTGGCCGGGTTCGCCTCGGCCGGGCCCGCGACCGACTCCGACCGGTGGGCGGGCACCGATGGTGAGGTTTACGAGCTGAGAATTTCACCCGAACGGACTGGGCAGGGGCACGGCGGCCGGCTGCTTCATGCCGTGGCGGACACGCTCATCGAAGACGGCTTCCACACCATGTCCATCTGGACGCTCGAGGCGGACACGGCGCTGCGCCGCTTCCTCGAGTCCTCCGGCTGGGCCGCCGACGGCGCCCGGGCCGAACTCGACGTGGGCGCGAGCGTGCCGGTCGTCCGGCTGCACACCGCGATCAGCGATTGACCCGGCTTCCCCTAGGATCTGTGCGTGGCTGACCCTCGGAAATGGCTGGCCGGAACGCGGCCAAGGACGCTGCCCGCCGCGGTGGTGCCGGTGCTGATCGGCTCGGGCGTGGCCCTTGGCTACGCCAGGTTCTCCTGGTGGCGCGCCGGGCTCGCGCTCGTGGTGGCGCTGGCCCTGCAGGTGGGCGTCAACTTCGCCAACGACTACAGCGACGGGATACGCGGCTCGGACGAGCAGCGGGTCGGGCCGGTCCGGCTGGTCGCCGCCGGGCTGGCGCCGCCGCGGCAGGTGCTTGCCGCTGCCTTCGGGTGCTTCTTCCTGGCCGGGGTTGCGGGCCTGGCGCTGGCCGCCGTGACGTCCTGGTGGCTGTTGGCCGTGGGCGCGGCCTGCATCGCCGCCGCCTGGTTCTACACCGGCGGGCCGAAACCCTACGGGTACAGCGGGCTCGGCGAGGTGTTCGTGTTCCTGTGCTTCGGCGTGGTGGCCGTAGCCGGGACCGCGTACGTGCAGATGGAGGCGCTCAGCTGGCTCGGCCTGGCCGCCTCGGTGCCCGCCGGGCTGCTGGCCTGCGCCCTGCTGATGGTCAACAACCTGCGCGACATCGGCACTGACACGGTGGCGGGCAAGCGCACGCTCGCGGTCATGCTCGGCGACGCGCGCAGCCGGCAGGGGTACGTGCTGACGCTGCTGGTTCCGTTCGGCATCGCGGCGCTGCTCGCCTTCTTCCGCCCGTTCACGCTGCTGACCGCGCTGGCGCTGCCGCTGGCGCGGCTGCCGATCCGGTCGGTCCGGGCCGGCGCCTCGGGTCCGGCGCTAATCAGGGCGCTCGGCCAGACGGGGCGGCTGCAACTGGCGTTCGGCATCGCGTTCACGATCGGCCTGGCCATCCGGCCGTAGGCCCGCCCGCGACAGGTTCGGAAGGACCCGAATGCGTGATTCTGGCACGCTTGCGGGCCTGGTGAGAGACACTTAATAGGAAATGCGTGGTATCAGCGACATAGCGGCGGCTGGCGCGGTACCCTGCCCGATAATCCCAGGTGATGTGGTGCGGGCGCGGGGTGGTGCCTAAGCCCATGCGTATCCAGCGGGAAGGTGCCCAGTTGCAAATGCGGGGAACGTGGTCGGCCGGACCTGGCGACGATCAGGCACGGTTTCTAGCTGACCTGCGCGCTCTGCGCGACTCCGCCGCGATCGGGCACGACGAGCTGGCGGCGCGGGCGCACTACCCGAGTGACGTCCTGAAGGAAGCCGAGAACGGCCCCTCCCTTCCTGGCCTGCCCATTCTCTCGGCTTATGTTCGCGCCTGCGACGGTGACGTGCTGGACTGGGAAGAACGGTGGCGGCGGCTCAACCCAGAGGTGCCGGACGACCCGGATCTCCCGGTCAGGCCTGCCGGGGCGAGCCCGGCCGCCCAGGCCGGCGCCCGCGCAGGTGTCGGCGTCGCGCCGCCCGACGTCTACGACCCGGAGCGGATCAAGGCCGCGCTCCGGGGTGGCCGCGCGCGTACGGAGCACGGCGACCGAAGAGCCAGCGATCCCGGTGTCCTGGCCCCGGCGCCGGAGTCGAGCGGCATCGGCCTGGGCAGCCCGGATCCGGGATTGTCCGTCGAGCCGGGCACGGGCGGGGACGGCTGGGGAGCCGCGGCTACCAGCGCGGGCTGGGATCCGGAGCCCGACCCCGGCGTCACGGCGGCCAACGGCAACCATTCGGCCACTGTTGGCAACCGCGGGCCGTTCGACGCGGCGTTCACCAGCCTTCCCGCTGCCGCCGACCCCGCTGCCGCCGACCCCGCTGCCGCCGAGCCCGCTCCGGCCGAGGAGTTCTCCTGGCTGCAGAGGAACGAGCCCGAGTCCCGGCCCGCGGGCAGCGACGGTGACCTCGGGTGGCCGGGACAGACCGCCAACGGCGGGTCCGCGGAGCCGGCTGACCACAGCTACGGATGGTCAGGCCACACCGAGACCGCCCGGCCCGGACACGAGGACCCCGACGTCACCGAACGGTTCCTGCGGCATCAGGCCGAAGGGCTGGCGACCAGGGAACAGACGGACTTCTGGGGCCAGCCGCTCCCGCAGGCTCCGGCCGATCTGCGCATACCGGCCGCGACGCCGCGAGCCGAGGAGCCCACGGTCACGCGGACCTCGTGGACGGCCGCCGCCGACACCGCTCGCCCGGTCGCGGAACCCGCGCACCGGACGGCCACCGTCCCGGCCCGGCCGGCGAGCGCCCAGCAGGTAAGCACGGGACCGGTAAGCACGGGACCGTCGAGCACGGGGCCGTTGAGCACAGGCGTGCCCCAAAGGCAGGCGGCCGCCCGCGAGCGGGACCACCGCCAGGACCGCTACTTCCCGGCGAGGCTGCTCGCGGTCATCGTCATCGCCGCGCTGATCGGCAGCGCGCTCGTCCTGCTGCTGAAGTAGTCCCTCAGCCCGCTTCGCTGCCGTTGGCCGAGGACGGATCGCCGTCCTGAGGAGCCGCGGCGGTTTCGGCCTCGGTGGCGGGAGGCTCGATCCCGCCCAGCGGATCGACGAAATTCGTTCCGGGGATGGCGGCCGCCAGCATGGCGCTCAGGGCATCGGCCGACGCACCGCTGGTGGTCGCGGCGGCAACGTGAGCCGGGGCGGGATCCAGGGCGGGCGTATCGTCGGCGGCGGCTCGGCCCGCGGGGACGGCGGGCGGCTCGCGCCGGGCCGCGGTCTTCGGCTCTGTCGTCGTTGTCCCCGGCTGGGCCGGGGCGGCGCTCGCGGCCGGTGCCGCGTCCCCGCCGCCGAAAGCGCTCGCCACCGACCGCAGCGCCGACGTGACCTCGCTCGGGATAACCCAGAACGTGTTGCCCGCACCCTGCGCGAGCTGCGGCAGCGTCTGCAGGTACTGGTAGGCGAGCAGCTTGGGGTCGGGGTCGTTGTCGTGCACGGCCTGGAAGACCGCGCCGATGGCCTGCGCCTGGCCTTCGGCGCGCAGGATCGCGCTCTGCTTGGCGCCTTCGGCGGTCAGGATGGCGCTCTGCTTCTCGCCTTCCGCGGTGAGGATCTTGGACGCCTTGACGCCCTCGGCGGTCAAGATGGCGGCGCGCTTCTCTCGTTCGGCGCGCATCTGCTTTTCCATCGCGTCCTTGACCGACTTCGGCGGGTCGATGGCCTTGATCTCCACCCGGGTGACCCGGATGCCCCACTTGCCCGAGGCATCGTCGAGCACACCGCGCAGCATGTTGTTGATGTGATCGCGTGAGGTCAGCGTCTTCTCCAGGTCCATCGACCCGATCACGCTGCGCAGCATGGTCGCGGTGATCTGCTCGATCGCCTGGATGTAGTTGACGATCTCGTAATCGGCGGCCCGCGGGTCGGTCACCTGGAAGAACAGTACGGTGTCGATGAGCACGCTCAGGTTGTCCTCGGTGATCACCGGGGCGCCGGTGAACGAGACCACCTGCTCGCGCAGATCGATCTCCTTCTTGACCCGGTCGATGCCAGGGATGATGAAGTTCATCCCTGGCTCCAGCGTCTTGCGGTAACGGCCGAACCGCTCCACGTTGCGGGCGCGCGCCTGCGGGATGATCCGCACCGAACGCAGCACGATGATGACGACCAGCAGCGCGACGACTGCCGCGATAATGCCTTCAGCCAGGTACATGGCTACTCCCTGGGATAAACGAGGGCGGTGGCGCCATCGATCTGCATGACGTCCACCTTGGTGCCGACTGGGATCACCAGCGACTCGTCGTAGGCGCGTGAGGACCACTCCTCGCCGCCGATGCGAATCCGCCCGCGGTGCTCGGTGACCTCCTCCAGGACGATCGCCGAGCGGCCGACGAGCGCCGCGGTTCCCGTACGCAGCGCCGGCGGCTGCTTGAGGTGCCGCATGGCGATCGGCCGGACGAAGGCGAGCCCGGCGGCGGACGCGACGACGAACGCGGCGAGCTGGAAAGCCAGACCGAGATGAAACGTCCCGATTACGGCCGCCACCACCGCCGCGACTGCGATGAGACCGAAAGCCAGCGTCGTGGTAAGCAGTTCGGCAACGCCGAGTACCGCTGCCACGATCAGCCACACGATCCAGGACAACATGGCGGCTCCGCGAGGTGCTCTTGGTCCGACTGTAACCCCGCCAGGCACCGTTCGCAGCACGCGCCCTGCGTAGCCCGCCGTCTCATTTGATACACGTCGTTATCAGGCGAACACCACCTAGAAGCGTCTCATTGTGTGCAATTGGTGACAATTAGCCGTCTAGGTCATACAGGGGATTTCTGTCGACCTACACTCTTCAGGAGAGGGCAAGTGTCCTGCCGCGCCGGCTGGACACAAAGGTCCAGGAGGTATGGGGTGGAACGTGGCGACACCGGCCTCGGCCGTGACGCGTACGGTCCGCCCAGGCACGAGCGGGACCGCCGCGGCTACGGCCCCGGGCCTTATCCCTC
>Ga0307305_10001118_pt1 | contig 10481 bp, 9 predicted proteins | sample ER_DNA_186_FD_194512 | JGI IMG/M metagenome (GOLD analysis project Ga0307305, IMG submission 194512) | Bulk soil microbial communities from the East River watershed near Crested Butte, Colorado, United States - ER_DNA_186 | ecosystem: Environmental > Terrestrial > Soil > Floodplain | place: USA... | reverse complement strand
CAGGTGCGCGCGCGCGCGCGAGGCCTGGAACGCCATCAGCGCCTGCCAGTGCGCGGTGACGTCGCCGGCGCCGATCTCGGCCTCGGAGACGCCGTAGCCGGAGAGCTCGTCCTGCGGCAGGTACACGCGGCCGAGCTCCCAGTCCTCACGCACGTCGCGCATGATGTTGATCAGCTGCAGCGCGATCCCCAGCGTCTCTGCACGGACGGTGTCGTCGGATCCGTAGACGGCGATGCAGGAGACGCCGACCGCGCCGGCGACGCGCTTGCAATAGCCGAGCAGCTCCTCGAAGTCCGCATAGCGCCGCTGCTCGGTGTCCTGCAGGCCGCCGTCGACGAGGTCGTGCAGCGCGGCGCTCGGGATCGGGTAGCGCGAGCACGCGTCCGCGAGGGCGACCATGACGGCGTCGTCTCCCGGCACGGCGTCGAGCGCCCCATGCAGCTCCTCGAGCCGGGCACGCTTGTCCGGATCGGGCAGCGCTCCGTCGGCGATGTCGTCGACTCTCCGAGCGAAGGCGTAGATCGCCGCGATCGCGCGTCGCTTCGGCCGCGGCAGGACCATGATCCCGTACGCGAAGTTGCGCGCTTCCCGCCGCGTTATGCGCTCGACTTCGGCGTAGGCGGACTCGACGGTCATCGGATCGCCGCCAGCGCCAGGCGGGCCCGTGACGGACGCGGGCGGCCGTTGAAGATGTCCCAGTCGGCCCGCTCGAGCGCCTCGAGCGCCGCGAGACCGCCCCGGGCGAAGATCGCGACTCCACGTCCGGTCCGCCTGCCCAGCCTCCGCCCGAGCTCCTCGCCGGAGCCGAGCAGGCCCCGCGCGCGCGCTGCCTCGAAGTCGAGCAGCCGCCGCAACGGCTCGTTCGGCGCCGCGAGCTCCGTGACGCCGAACCGCCGCAGATCATCGGCAGGCATGTAGACGCGCCCGAGCGCGAGGTCGCGAGGAACGTCCTGAAGGAAGTTGACGAGCTGGAGGCCGGTGCAGACGTCGTCCGAGAGCGCGACCAGCTCCGGCTCGGTCCGCCCGAGCACGCCCAGCACGAGGCGTCCGACCGGGTCCGCCGAGTGCACGCAGTAGTGCTTCACGTCAGCCCACGTCTCGTAGGCCGAGATCTGCTGGTCCATCCGGTTCGCCTCGATCAGGCGCAGGAAGGGCTCGCGCGGCAGTGCGCAGGCGCGGATGGTCGGCTGCAGAACGCGCATGACCTTCCAGGCAGGCTCCCCTTCGTAGCAGGCCTCGACCTCCCGCTCGAGCTCGTCCAGCGCGGCCGGCCGGTCGCCGTCGTATTCGTCGCCGAGGATGTCGACGAGGCGCGCGAAGCCGTAGATCGCCCGCAGGTGCGGGCGCACCGCGCGCGGGAAGAGCAGCGACGCGACCGGGAAGTTCTCCGTGCGCGCCCGCTCGGCGACTGCGCTGACCGTGGCCGGATCCACGCCGCAAACCATGGCGGGCAGCAGCCCCCGTAGTCAAACGGCGTCGGTGAAAGGGAGGTCTAGGGCCGTGCGGTCTGCGGACGGGGCCGTGGAGCGGGAGCGCTCCGCCAGACCTGCGTCAGGCAGACACCCGCCCGCAGGCCGCGGTGGGCCGCTTCGCCTGCCTGCAGCTCGAGCACTGCCCGTGCCCCACGACAGGCGGCCGTGCGCCACGGAGCGAGGCGGGACACGACCTTGAGCACGTGGCTGTCACGATCGAGGAAGACGGCGTCGATCGGGAAGCGCATGAAGGCCGTGTGGATCGAGCCCGCCGGCCGGAGCAGGATCCCCTCGCCGGAGGGGAGGTCGTCGCGCCCGAGCAGGCCGCGCAAGCGCGCGAGCGGCGTCTCCGCGAGGAGACACCGCTCGCAGACGACGGTTCCGTCGTCGTTCGCCAGCGCGATCTCTGACATCCGCGCCATCAGTGCCCCTTCGGTGATGTGGCTATTGCCGGGAGGGGCACTAGTAGCCGATGTGGATGTGGTCGTAGTGGTTCGCGAGCGGGAAGGAGGGCCCGCCCAGGCCGATCAGCGAGATCACCTGGGCCGGCAGCATCCCGGCCGGGAGCATCAGCAGGGACCGCACGGCCTGCTCGGTCAGCCCGCCCGGCTGCTGGTGCCCGTAGATGGACACTCCGCCGAGGGCGGCGATGTCGACCGCGCGGCCGTAGATGTGCGCCGAGATCACGCCGGGCCGGGCATAGAGCTTGTGCCCGCTGATCAGGCACGAGACCGTCACCTGGTGGAACGTCTCGGCGAGGTAGAGCATCGTCGCCAGGACGCGGACGTCGACCTTGTGGGAAGCGACGTCCATGCGCCCGCCCGGATAGATCAGGAGGCGCGAATCGTGCAGGACGCGATCTTCGAGATCGTGCTTCTGCGAGACCAGGCCGTAGACGAGGCTCGCCATGCCGACGGCGCGGTAGTAGTGGCGCAGCGCCACAACGCGGTCGGCGAAGCCGGTATTGCTCGAGTACGAGAGCGCTGCGGCCCAGCCGTTTGCGCGGCCGCCGACCCTCGACAGCCGGAGCGAGAGCGAGCGCAGGCCGGCACTCGTGGCCGGCGCGCGGCCGTTCCGGCCGTCTGCGCGAAGCACGGCGAGAACGAGCGCCCAGTCGACGCCGGCCTGGCGCGAGTAGGCGACCAGTTCCCGTGCGAAGCGCACGCGCAGGCGCGCCGCGGGAGGAGTCGGGTCGGGCGCGGCCTGGTAGAGCCAGACGGTCGCCCCGGGGAGGTGAGCCTCCGAGTCGAGCGGCTGCTTCGGCGCCTTCGGCTGCACGACGCGGCTCTTGCGCTTGTGCGGCGCGCGCACCGTCGTGCGCTTCAAGGTCCGGCTGGCCGAGGATGCAGCGGGCCGCGCGGCCCGTGCGGTCGGAGCGGCCGAGACGGAGACGTGGGTCGCCGCCGGCCTGGCCGTCAGCTCGGGGGTCTGCGCCCGCGCTCGGCTGACGTGGCTCTGGAGGGCCGCCGAGGCGTGAGCGGCCGGTTGAGCCGTGGCCTCCGCAGCCAATTTCGTGGTCGCGGTGGTCGTGGTGTCGGTCGTCGCCGTGGCCGTTGCATCGGTCGACCCGTCCTCCAGGAGCGCCCGCACGCCGTTGCCGGCGCCTGCCGAGAGAGCTAGGCCGGCGAAGAAGAGCACGCAGAAGGAGAGCGTGGTCGCGACGCGCCGGGTCGAGCCGCGCTTGCGCGTCGGCTCGGCGCTCGGGGCCGGCTTGGGCTGTGCTTCGAGCTCCGGCTCCGGCCTGGCCTTCTCGTCCCACTCGTCCCAGCCACGGCTGAAGACGGCCAGGAGGCAGCTCGCCAGCGAGACGAGGAACAGATGGCGGATGAGTCGCCTGGTCAGTGATCGTGGCATTGCCTTGCGCTCCAGTTCGGTCGGGCGCCGAGGCCGCCACTTCGGCGCGGATCTCAGGTTCGAGGTCCGCGGGCCGTACGGACTGAGAGAACTATCGACCGCCGGACCGGGCCGCCGTCCCTCGATCCAGGGAAGCCACGCTCAAATCCCCAGGACGGGGGATCGGCACCGCGGCCTCAGCGAACGATGATCGCCGCATCTGAGCCAAGCAGGCGGCGCGGCCACGCCAAGAACGTTTCGGAGGTTTCGGGCGTGACCAGACGTACCGCTCGCAAGATCAATTCAGGCCTCGGCAACTCCTTCCGCCCGACCTTTCCCGTGGGTAGGTCGCACGCGCTGGCGTGCGCTTCGAGATGAGAAGGGAGGTGAACCACATGCTGAAGCTCTTCACCTTCATTCAGGCAAGCGCGGATTCTCTGCGCCGGCGCGAGGAGGGGCAGACGATGGCCGAGTACGGAGTCGTGCTCGCCGTGATCACGCTGGCCGTGATCGGCGCCATCACGCTCCTTTCGGACAACGTCCGGAGCGCCATCGAGAGCGTCGCCAACATCCTGCCGTAACCGGCAGACCAGTTTCTCCGGTAGGGGCCCCTTCTCCGGAAGGGGCCCACTCCCTCGAAACAGAAAGACTCCCGTGAAGCTTAGAAATCGCCGCACAATCGAGATTGGATCCGAGCGAGGTCAGTCGCTGACGGAATTCGCGCTGGCATTGCCGATCCTCGCGTTGTTGCTCTTTGCGGTGATCCAGTTCGGAATCGTCTTCAACAACTACGTCACGCTCGTGGACGCAACCCGCGCAGGCGCTCGGAAGGGAGCCGTCGGCCGGGAGCAGCAGAACCCCGTGGGCGCCACCACCGCGGAGGTCCGGGCCTCGGCCAGGGACCTCAAGCAGAGCGACCTCAACGTGACCGTGACCTCGACCTGGCAGCCCTCCTCGGATGTGACCGTTACCGCCACCTACCCGTACAGCATCAGCCTGCTCGGCATGGTCGTGAAGCAGGGCCGCATCTCGAGCTCAACGACGGAGCGTGTGGAATGAGAACTCGAAACGACAACGGCCAGGCGACGGTCGTGACCGTGGTTTTCCTGGTGGTGCTGCTCGGCATGGCAGCGCTCGTACTCGACATCGGCTCGTGGTACCGCGCCGACCGGTCAACCCAGTCCACCGCCGACGCCGCGGCCCTCGCCGGCGCGCAGGCCCTTCCCTATGACACCGCGAGCGCGAGCTCGCTCGCCCTTCAGTACGCGAACAAGAACGGCGGCGGAGTCTCCGCGGGGGACATCACGATCACGAGCGGCACAGGGCCGAACGACACGATCAAGGTGACCGTTCACCGCGGCGCGACGGGCGTCTTCACCAAGCTCTTCGGGGTCAACTCGGTCTCGGTCGGCTCGAAGGCCACCGCCCGGGCAAGCCTCATGCGAAGCGCGCAGTACGTCGCGCCGATCGGGGTCAACGTCAAGCACCCCAAGCTCAAGGGCAACCCATCCTGCCCCTGCTTCGGCGCGGGCAACGCGACGACGCTGCCGCTCGGCAAGACCGGCGCGCCGGGCTCGTTCGACCTGCTCAACATCGACGGCAGCAAGGGCGGAACGGGCGGCCAGACGCTCGCCGACTGGATCCTCCACGGCTACTCGGGGTACCTGCCGATCGGCGCGTACCTCTCGGACACGGGCGCGAAGTGGAATGACAATCCCGTCAAGGACGCGATCCAGCAGCGCCTGAACGGGCCACCGCTGCTCTTCCCCGTCTACGACACCCTCTCCGGCTCGGGAGCGAACGCCGTCTACCACGTCGTCGGCTGGGTCGGCTTCCACATCACCGGCTTCACCGCCAGCGGCAGCAGCGGCTCGATCACGGGCTGGTTCACGCAGGTCACGTGGGACGGGATCGAGAGCACCGCAGGCGGGAGCGACCCCGACCTCGGGGCGCGGGTCGTCAAGTTGATCGACTGAGCAAGCCAACCAACGACAAACCACACCGAGAAAGAACGGAGCCATGGCATATCGAGCAAGGAACATCCTGATCGCGGTCGCCCTCGCGGCCGTGGCCGCGCTCCTCACGAGCTTCTACGTGACGAGCTACAAGCGGCACGTCCAGCGCGGCGAGGACCACGTGACGGTGCTCGTTGCCAAGTCGGACATCCCGGAGGGCACGACCGGAGAGGACGCGGCAGGCATGCTGTCTTCCCAGGACGTGCCGAGAAAGGCTCGCATCCCGGGCGCGATCACCAAGCCCGAGCAGCTTGCCAGCCTGGTCGCGACGCAGAAGACGCTCCAGGGCGAGCAGGTGACTACGCGCCGCTTTGGCACGCAGACAGAGCTTGGAGTCCGCGCGCAGCTGAAGGGCACGCTGCGCGCATACGAGATGTGGGGCGACGAGACGCAGCTGCTGGCCGGCACCCTCAAGGCCGGCGACCATGTCGACTTCGTCGCGTCGGACGGCGTCAGCCGCGTCTTCGTCCGCAACATCAAGGTCCTGCAGGCGCCGGCTGCGCCGGCGGCCGGGAGCAAGCTGACGAGCAGCATCGGCAGCAAGTCCTGGGCGATGCTCGCGCTCACCGACAACCAGACGCAGAAGATCCAGTGGCTGCTCGACGACACCGAGAGCAGCTCGAACGACCCGAAGCCGGAGCGCTGGCACCTCGCCCTCCGCCCGGTCGCCCATGACGCCGACAGCGGAGACCACGTCGACACCTGGTACAGCGTCCTCACCGACGGGCTGACCGCGCGCGAGAAGCAGGCGTTCTCCTTCGGGCGACGCAAGAGCCCCAGCGACAACAACGGCGGGTGATCGAGATGAACAACGGAATAACAGACACCGCAATCAGGACCAAAGAGCGCGCCCGCATCTACGTCACGGGCGACTGCGACGGGTTGCCGGATCTCCGGGAGACGCTCGCCAACCATCCGGAGGTCGAGCTGATCGGCTCGGCGCCGCAGGTGGTCGAGGCGGCCCCGGCCCTGGCCGGCGGGCACCTCCAGGTCGTGCTGCACGCGACCCGCTCGTCGACCTTGCCCGTCAACGAGATCGCGGCCCTGCGCGAGCACACCCGGGCCCCGATCGTCCTGCTCGCCTCGAACGGCTCGCCCGAGCTGCTCGAGGACGCGCTCGAGCACGACGTCGCCGACGTCCTGCTGCTGCCGCAGCTGACCGACAACGTCGTCTTCGCGGTCCGCAAGGCCGGCCATGTCGGCAAGCGGCTCACGGGCTCGCAGCGGCGGCACGGACGCCTCGTGACCGTGTTCTCGCCCAAGGGCGGGACCGGCAAGACGGTGACTGCCACCAACCTGGGCGTCTCGCTCGCCAAGCACTGGGGCAAGCGGACGCTGCTGCTCGACCTCGATCTCCAGTTCGGCGACGCCGCGATCATGCTCGGGATCGAGCCGGAGAAGACGATCTACGACCTCGTCACCGCTCCAGGCGAGCTCGATTCGGAGAAGCTCGCCGGCTACACGACTCGCCATTCGTCCGGCCTCGACGTGCTCCCGGCGCCGCTGCGCCCCGAGGACGCCGAGCTCGTGACGGAGGCCAAGCTGGCCCGGCTGCTGGAGGTGGCGCGTGAGTCGTACGACGTGATCGTCGTCGACACGTCGCCCTTCTTCCACGGGCCGATGCTGGCGACGCTCGACCGAACCGACGAGCTGCTCCTGCTCTGCGGGCTGGACGTGCCGACGCTGAAGAACGTCCGGCTCAGCCTGCAGACCCTGGAGTTGCTCTCCTTCCCGCCCGACCGCATCAAGCTCGTGCTCAACCGCGCCAACTCGAAGGTCGGGATGAAGCCGAAGGAGGTCGAGGCCGCGCTCGAGCGCGAGATCGCGTTCGAGGTGCCGAGCGACCGCGCCGTCCCGCTCGCGGTCAACCGCGGCACCCCGGCGGTGATCTCGGACGCGAAGGCCGACTTCTCCAGGGCTCTCCGCAGCATGGCGAAGGGTCTCGTGGCCGCGCAGGCCGCAGCGAAGCAGAAGAAGAGCTTCCTGGCGACCCTCTCGAGGTCGTAGTCGTGGGACTCCACGACCGCCTCCACCGCCAGAACGGCTCGGCCCCCGGCCAGGTCGGGGACGCGCTTGGCGCGCACGGGGTCCAGCACGCGGAGCCGACCGAGCGCAGGCCCGATCCCTACGCGGAGCTGAAGACGAAGATCCATCACGCGTGCATCGCGAAGCTCGGCCCGCAGCTCTTCTCGGCCGGCAAGTCGCAGGACGGGCCCCCCGAGGACCTCGCGGAGAAGGTGCTCCGCGTCGTCACCGAGCAGCTCGCGCTCGATCGCACGCCGCTCACACGTGAGGAGCGGCGCCAGGTCACGCGCGAGATCACCGACGACATCCTCGGCTACGGGCCGCTCGAGCCGCTGCTCCGCGACGACTCGATCACCGAGGTCATGGTCAACGCCCACGACCGGGTTTACATCGAGCGCCACGGCAAGATCGAGGCGGCGGACGCGACCTTCGTCGACAACGCCCACCTGCTCCGGATCATCGACAAGATCGTCTCGCAGGTCGGGCGCCGGGTCGACGAGGCCTCGCCGATGGTCGACGCGCGCCTCCCCGACGGGAGCCGCGTAAACGCGATCATCCCGCCGCTCTCGCTGCGCGGGCCGACGCTCACGATCCGGAAGTTCTCGCGCGACCCGTACACGATGGACGACCTGATCGACTTCGGAACGGTCTCGCCGGAGGCCGCCCAGTTCCTCTCCGCGTGCGTGCACGGGAAGCTGAACATGCTGATCTCGGGCGGAACCGGCACCGGTAAGACGACGACCCTGAACGCGCTCTCGGCGTTCGTGCCGAACGACGAGCGGATCGTGACGATCGAGGACGCTGCCGAGCTCCAGCTCCAGCAGCAGCATGTGATCACGCTCGAGTCTCGTCCGCCGAACATCGAAGGCCAGGGCGAGATCCGCATACGCGAGCTCGTCCGGAACGCACTGCGCATGCGTCCCGACCGGATCATCGTCGGCGAGGTCCGGGGCCCAGAGACCCTGGACATGCTCCAGGCCATGAACACTGGCCACGAGGGCTCGCTGACGACCATCCACGCAAACTCGCCTCGCGACGCGCTCGCCCGGCTCGAGACGCTCGTCCTCACGGCCGGCGTCGAGCTGCCGCACCGCGCGATCCGCGAGCAGATCGCGAGCGCCTTCGACGTGCTCGTTCAGATCGCCAGGCTCGTCGACGGCTCCCGCCGCCTCACCCACATCACCGAGGTGCTGCGGATGGAGTCCGACGTGATCACCCTCCAGGACATCTACGTCGCGCGTCCGCCCGAGGAGGACGCCGCCGAGGCCGGCAAGCCGGTTCGCCTGCTCACCGAGCTCGAGGGGACGGGCCTGAAGCCGCACTTCCTGGAGAAGATGGCCGCCAACGGCGTCATTCTCCCGCCGTCCTTCTTCGGCGAGACCACGCGGCACCGCCCGAGCTTCGCGACGGTGAGCTACGGCGGTTTCGAGTGACGCGAACGACGCTTCTCCGAATCGTCCTCGTCGTCGCGGTAACGGCCTTGCTGGCACCGGTGGCGGCGAGCGCAAGCGTGACCCTGCGGGGTGTGGATGCGACGGGCTACCCGACCATGCGCGCGACGCTGGTCGCGCCCGTCGCATCGCGTAACCCCCCGACGGTCACCGAGAACGGTCGCCCGGTGGTCGACCTGACCGCGCAGAACCTGGCCTCGACGAAGAGCGTGGTCGTGGCCATCGACCGCTCGCGCTCGATGGCCGGCAAGCCCCTCGAGGACGCGGTCGCCGCGGCTCGGAAGTTCGTCGCCACGAAGGCGGCCTCGGATCGCATCGCGGTCGTGGTCTTCGGCTCGACGGCCGTGCCGCTGACCGCGTTCTCGTCCTCCACGATCGACGCCGACGACGCGCTCCGAACGATGGCGGTCGACTCGAAGCCGGGGACAGCCCTCTACGACGGCCTCGCGCTCTCTGCGCGGCTGCTCTCCAAGGAGGAGGGACGCGCGCGTCTGGTCGTGCTCCTGACCGACGGGCAGGACGTCTCCAGCGAGACCTCGCTCCCCGGCGCGATTGCGGTGGCGAAGAAGGCAGGGACGCTCGTCTACCCGATCGGCGTTGGCGACTCGCCGGCGACGCAGAAGCCGCTCGAGCAGATGGCGCGGCAGACCGGCGGCGCGTTCCACGGAGCCGCCACGACCTCGGCGCTCACGGGCATCTACTCTTCGCTCTCCGCGGAGCTGCGCCGGACGTGGCGGATCGAGTACTTCACTGCCGCAGCGCCCGGCGAGAAGATTCACCTGCGCGTCTCGCTCGACCCGGAAGGGGCGGCCTCGACCAACGTCACGGTCCCTGGGAGCCTCGCCGCGGCGAGCAAGCACGGCGGCGGCCTGCCGGGCCCGTTCTACACGGCGCTCGGCGGGCTGGTCATGACCCTGATCGTCGCGTTCCTCATCCTCACCGCGGCCGGCCTCGCGCTGGCGGGCGGGAACGGCTCCTGGGTCAAGACCCGGCTCGCCCCGCACGTCGAGGGAGGCCCGCGCCGCGCACGGCGCCGGGAGAAGGGCCAGCGCCTCGCCGCGTTCGCCGGCCTCTTCCGTGTCACCGAGCAGGCCTTCAGTCATCGCCGGCTTTGGAAGAGGGTGCACACCAAGCTCGAGCGTGCCGACGTACCGCTGCGCACCGTCGAGTTCGTCTACCTGATGACCGGCTGCGGCTTCCTGCTCATGCTCTTCGCCGCGCTGACCGGCCGCTCGACGCTCGGGATGCTGATCGCCCTCGGCGTCGGCGCGCTGCTTCCGTACCTCTGGGTCTCGTTCAAGGCGAAGCGGCGAATGCTGGCCTTCGATGACCAGCTTCCGGACCTCCTGGTCACGCTCGCCGCCTCGTTGAAGGCGGGACACAGCTTCAAACAGGGGATCCAGACCCTCGTCGACGAGGGCCAGGAGCCCGCCAGCAAGGAACTCAGCCGCGTCATCACCGACACGCGGCTCGGCCGGCCGATGGACGACGCGCTCGGCGAGACGGCCGAGCGGATCGGTTCCAAGAACTTCTCCTTCGTGATCACAGCGGTCACGATCCAGCGCCAGGTCGGCGGCAGCCTCGCGGGCCTGTTCGACATGGTCGCCGACACCGTCCGCCAGCGACAGCAGTTCGAACGCAAGATCCGCGGGCTGACGGCGATGGGGCGCGCGTCCGCCTACGTG
>Ga0307305_10001117_pt1 | contig 10483 bp, 4 predicted proteins | sample ER_DNA_186_FD_194512 | JGI IMG/M metagenome (GOLD analysis project Ga0307305, IMG submission 194512) | Bulk soil microbial communities from the East River watershed near Crested Butte, Colorado, United States - ER_DNA_186 | ecosystem: Environmental > Terrestrial > Soil > Floodplain | place: USA... | reverse complement strand
GGTCGTCCTGCGCCAGCACAACCCTACGCAGTGACCGGTACGGGACCGTTACGGCCATCATGGTGCATCCCGGCAACCGGCCGACCCGGCCCCCGGACTGGACTAGCCTGTACGGCGAAGCCGACCTCACCTCGGCTGGCCTATCGCAGCGGAGGACGTCATTCACCGGCTGGTTCTGTGGAATATCGACCTGACCCTGGTCGATGTCGCCCGGGTGACGAGAGCGGCGTACGCCGAGGCGTTCCCGGCCGTCACCCGCAGGCCGCTGATCAAGCTGCCGCAGACCGCGGGCCGGTCGGAGTCGGAGATCTTCTTTGACGCGCTCGCCCTGAACGCCGCCGACCTGAACGCCGGCGGCGAAGCCGAGCGCCTGCTCGAGCCGTTCAGCGCCGAACTCGCCGCCGCCCTGTACGCCCGCCGGGATGACCTGGTCCGCGAGGGCCAGGCGCTGCCCGGAGCGGCCGACGCGGTGGCGGCCGTGGCTAAGCTCGAAAGCCCGGGGGAGACGACCGTGCAGACCGTGCTGACCGGTAGCAGCAGGCCGAGCGCGATGCTGAAACTGCGCGCGTTCGGCCTGGACGGCTACGTGGACTTCGACATCGGCGGCTACGGGAACGAGGCCTACCCCAAGGGCACCCTGCTCCGGGTGGCCAGGGAGCGAGCCTCGGACAAGCACAAGCTGACCTTCGGCGAGGACGTGACCGTGTACGTCGCGGACTCGCCCCGGGACGTGGACGCGGCCAGGATCGGCGGTGCCCGGTCGCTCGCCGTGGCCAGCGGCCGGGCCACCGCGGCCGAGTTGCGCGACGCGGGCGCCGACGCGGTGCTGCCCGACCTCACCGACACGGCGGCGGTGGCCGGCCTCGTCGCCCGCTTGACGGATCCGTCCCGTAGACCCTGAAATCGCATGATTTGTGCCACAACCGCACCGCGCGGGCGTTGCCATCCGCGCCGGGATGGCACGATGCTGAGAGCATGGAAGCCATCGTGGGTGACCTGACCAGCCGGGGCTATGGCGCGGTGCTCTGGGAGCCAGACGACAAGACGGTCCGCGACGCCCGGGTAACCCGCTTCATGACCTGGCTGGCCGGCCGCGGAACCCTCAACCCCGGCGGCTACCAGGACCTGTGGCACTGGTCGGTGACGGATCCCGCCGCCTTCTGGTCGGCGGTCTGGGACTACTTCGGCGTGCTCGGCGACCGCGGTGACGGGCCGGTGCTGGATGGCCAGGTCATGCCGGACGTCCAATGGTTCGGCGGTGCCACGCTGAATTACGCCCGTAACGCGCTGAGGACCGCGTGGACCGATCCCGACCGTACGGCCATAATCTTTGATTCCGAACGGGGCCGGGCCGGGAGCCTGTCCTACGGCGATCTCGCTCAGCAGGTGGCGCGCGTCGCGCGCGGCCTGGCCGGGCTTGGCGTCGGCCCCGGCGACCGGGTCGCCGCCCTGCTGCCGAACGTGCCCGAGGCGGTCGTCGGCCTGCTCGCCGCGGCCAGCCTGGGCGCGATCTGGTCGTCCTGCTCGCCGGACTTCGGCGCGCAAAGCGTGATCGACAGGTTCGCGCAGATCGAGCCGACCGTGCTCATCGTCTGCGACGGCTACGCCTACAACGGCAAGGAATACTCCCGGGCCGAGATGGTCGCGGAGGTCACCGCGGCCCTGCCCGGCCTGTCCGCGGTGGTCCAGGTGAACCTGCTGTCCGCCACCGACGGCGAGGACGAGGCCGCCCCGGCGGCCGGCGCGCTGGCCTGGGACGACCTGGGCTCAGACGGCGATCAGCACGAGCCCGAGTTCGAGGAGGTGCCGTTCGCGCACCCGCTCTGGGTGGTCTATTCCTCCGGCACCACCGGCCTGCCCAAGCCGATCATGCACGGTCACGGCGGCGTCGTCCTCGAGCACCTCAAGGCGCTCTCGTTGCACCAGGACCTGCGCCCGGGCGACGTGTTCACCTGGTACACCACGACCGGCTGGATGATGTGGAACTACCTGGCCGGCGGCCTGCTGGCCGGGGTGACGATCGTGCTGTACGACGGCAGCGCCACGTACCCCGAGACGGACCGGCTGTGGCGGCTGGCCGCCGAGCACGGCGTCACGTACCTGGGCGTCGGCGCGCCCTACCTGGTGGCCTGCATGAAGGCGGGGCTGCGCCCGGGCGCCGAGGTCGGCCTGCCCGCGCTGCGCGCCATCGGCTCGACCGGGTCGCCGCTGCCGCCCGAGGCGTTCGGCTGGGTGTACGAGGCGGTCAAGCCCGACCTGCTGCTCGGCTCCTTTTCCGGCGGCACCGACCTGTGCACCGGGTTCGTCGGTCCGTGCCCGCTGCTGCCGGTGCGGGCCGGGGTGATCTCGGGGCGCTGCCTGGCCGCCGCGGTGGAAGCCTACGACGAGGACGGCAAGCCGGTCACCGGCCAGGTCGGCGAGCTGGTGCTCACCCAGCCGATGCCGTCGATGCCGGTCGGCTTCTGGAACGACCCGGACGGAGCCAGGTACCGGGAGAGCTACTTCGACATGTACCCCGGGATCTGGCGGCACGGCGACTGGATCGAGATCCTGCCGGACGGCGGCTGCATCATCTACGGCCGTTCCGACGCCACGCTCAACCGCGGCGGCGTCCGGATGGGCACCAGCGAGTTCTACCGCGCGGTGGAGGCCTTCCCCGAGGTCGGCGACAGCCTGGTCGTGGACACCGGCCGGCTCGGCGCCGACGGACGGCTGATCCTGTTCGTGCTGCCCGCCGAGGGTGCCGAGCTCGACGACGACCTGAGGAACCGGCTCCGCGCGGCGCTCCGGGCGCAGCTGTCGCCGCGGCACGTGCCCGACGAAATCCACCAGGTACCGGGCATACCGCGGACCCTTTCCGGTAAGAAGCTCGAGGTACCGGTGCGTAAGATCCTGCACGGCACCGATCCGGAGCGGGCGGCCGACCCGAACGCGCTGGCCGACCCGGACGTGCTCAGGTACTTCGGCCGCTTTCAGGGAGAAAGCCCCGCAGGCTAACACGGACACAAAGGAGTGGACGCGATGCCGGACGGTTACGACGACGAGGCCAGGGAAGACCTGCTGGCCAAGGCGGCACAGGCCTGGGAGCCCGACCCGGCGCTCGACCCGCGAGCGATAGGCGACGGGAGCGGCGAGGATGGCGTCCTGTGCTACCTGCGCGCCTACTACCAGCGCGTCGCCACCGAGGACCTGGCTCCGCCGTCCCGGCTGGCGGCGGTGGCCCAGGCGCACGCCCGGCTCGGTCTGACGCGGCCGCAGGGGCGGGCTCTGGTCCAGGTCCGCGAGCCCGGGGACGCCCAGCTGCACTCGGTTAGCCGGTCCGGCCTGGTCGTCGACATCGTCATCGACGACATGCCCTACCTGGTCGACTCCGTCACCACCGAGCTGAACCGGCACGAGGCCGAGATCAGGCTGCTGGTGCATCCGCTGCTGCGGGTGCGCCGGGACGTGACCGGCGCCCTGCGCGGGATCCTGGGTGTCTGCGGTGACGTCTCGACCGGCATCCCGGGCGAGCCTGTCGCCGACCAGGTCACCGAATCCTGGATCCACGTCGAGCTCGGCCCGCCCCGGGACAAGGTGACCGCCGACCAGCTCGCGGCCGCGCTCCGCCATGTGCTCGACGACGTACGGGTCGCGGTCGAGGACCAGGCGCGGATGGGCGCGATGGCCCGCAGCCTGGCCGCCGATCTGGGCGGCGAGCCCGGCAGCGACCGAGCCGAGCACGGCGATCTGCTCCGCTGGCTGGCCGACGGCAACTTCTTGTTCCTCGGCTACCGCGAGTACGACATTGTTCAGACCGCCGACAGCGCCGGCCTGCGCGCCGTTCCCGGCTCCGGGCTCGGCATCCTGCGCCACGCCCAGCCGGGTAAGGAGTCGGTGCGCAAGATGTCGTCCCAGGTCGCGCGCCGGGCGCAGGACCCGGCCGAGCGCCTGGTGCTGGCCAAGGCCAACTCCAGGTCCACCGTCTACCGGGCCAGCTACCTGGACTATGTCTCGGTCAAGAAGCTCGGACCCGACGGCCCAGCTGGCCAGCGCGTCATCGGCGAGTACCGGTTCCTCGGGCTGTACACGCACGCGGCGCACACCGCGCCCATCACTGGCGTGCCTGTGCTCCGCCGCAAGCTGGCCCAGGTCCTGGCCGAGGCCGGCGTGTCCAGGGACGGCCACGACGGCAAGGACCTGGTCGAGATCCTGGAGGACTACCCGCGCGAGGAGCTGTTCGAGATCTCGGCCGAGGAGCTCACCCCGATCGCGCTGGGCGTGCTGCGGCTGAGCGAGCGCAAGCAGACCAGGCTGTTCCTGCGCCGGGACCGGTACGGACGGTACATGTCCTGCCTGGTCTACCTGCCCAGGGACCGGTACACCACCAGGGTCAGGCTGCGCGCGCAGGGCATTCTGCGGGAGGCGCTGCACGGGGCCTCGGTGGACTACAGCGCTACCGTGGGCGACTCGGCCCTGGCCCGGCTGTACGTGGTGGTCAGGGCCGAACGGGGCCAGTCCGTGCCGCGGGTGGACGCGGCCGCGCTGGAGCGGAAGCTGGCCGCGGCGGTCAGGTCGTGGGACGAGGATCTCGCCGTCGAGGCGATCCGCGTGCTCGGCGAGGAGCGGGCCAGCGTGCTGGCCGCCCGGCTGGGCGCGAGCATCCCCGAGACGTACAAGGCGGACGTTACCGCCGCGGACGCCGTCGATGACCTTCTCACCATGCTCGAGCTGCGCGAGTCGGGGAGGGAATTCGCGGTGCGGCTGGTCGAGCACCCGGGCCGGTGGACGCTCGTGGTGTACCGGTCCGGCACCCCGATCACGCTGTCCGACGTGCTGCCGCAACTGCAGCACATGGGGGTCGAGGTCGTCGACGAGCACCCGTACACGTTCAAGGGGAACTCCGCGGCCGGCTCGTTCTGGATCTACGAATTCGGCCTGCGGCCCCCGGCGGCGGCCGCGTCCGGCAGCCTCCAGCAGGTCTTCGAGGAGGCGCTGACCGCGCTGTGGCGCGGCGAGGCCGAGGACGACAGCTTCAATGCCCTGGTGCTGATGGCTGGCCTGACCTGGCGCGAGGTGACCGTGCTGCGGGCCGGCGCGAAGTACCTGCGCCAGGCCGGGATGCGCTTCAGCGAGGACTATGTGCAGCGGGTGCTGCGCTCCCACGCGCCCATCACCCGGCTGCTGATCAGGCTGTTCGAGTCCCGGTTCGACCCGGCCAGGCAAAGCGGCGTCGAGGAGCGCAGCGAGGCCATCACCGAGGAGATCCGCGGCCAGCTTGACGAGGTGACCAGCCTGGACGCCGACCGGATCCTGCGGTCCTACCTGGCGCTGATCGACGCCACCCTGCGGACCAACTACTACAAGCAGGACAGTCCCGGTCCCGGCCCAGGCGTCGACGGGCCGCGGCCGCTGGTGCTCAAGTTCGACCCCGGCACGGTCCCGGGGATCGTGGAGCCGCGGCCCAAGTTCGAGATCTTCGTCTTCTCGCCCCGGCTGGAAGCGGTGCACCTGCGCTTCGGCCGGGTCGCGCGCGGCGGGCTGCGCTGGTCGGACCGGCTCGAGGATTTCCGCACCGAGGTGCTCGGCCTGGTCAAGGCGCAGGAGGTCAAGAACGCGGTCATCGTCCCGGCCGGCGCCAAGGGCGGCTTCGTGTGCAAGCGCCTGCCCGACCCGGGCGACCGCGAGGCGTACCAGGCCGAGGTGCTGGCCTGCTACAAGACGTTCATCGCGGGCATGCTCGACATAACCGACAACATCGACGGCGACCGGGTGGTACCGCCGCCCGGCGTGGTCCGCCGGGACGGCGACGACCCGTACCTGGTGGTCGCGGCGGACAAGGGCACCGCGACGTTCTCCGACACGGCCAACGAGATCGCGGGGCGGTTTGGCTTCTGGCTCGGCGATGCCTTCGCCTCCGGCGGCTCCGAGGGCTACGACCACAAGAAGATGGGCATCACCGCGCGCGGTGCCTGGGAGTCGGTGAAGTGGCACTTCGCCGCGCTCGGGCTCAACCCGGACACCGACGACTTCACCGCGGTGGGCGTGGGCGACATGTCCGGCGACGTGTTCGGCAACGGGATGCTGCTGTCGGAGCACATCAGGCTGGTGGCGGCGTTCGATCACCGGCACGTGTTCATCGACCCCTCGCCCGATCCGGAGGCCAGCTTCGCCGAGCGGTCACGGATGTTCGCGCTGCCCAGGTCCTCGTGGGAGGACTACGACCAGGCGCTGATCTCGCCCGGCGGCGGGGTCTGGCCGCGATCGGTGAAGTCGGTGCCGGTATCGCAGCAGGCCCGCACCGCCCTCGGCATCGACGCCACGGTCTCCGCGCTAGCCCCGGACGAGCTGATCTCCGCCATCCTGGCCGCCCCGGTCGACCTGCTCTGGAACGGCGGGATCGGCACCTACGTGAAGGCCGGCTCCGAGTCGAACGCCGACGTGGGGGACCGGTCCAACGACGCGGTCCGGATCGACGCCACCCGGCTGCGCGCCCGGGTCGTCGGCGAGGGCGGCAACCTTGGCTTCACCCAGGCGGCCAGGATCGAGTACTCGCTCGGCGGCGGCCTGATGAACACCGACTTCATCGACAACTCGGCCGGGGTGGACACCTCCGACCACGAGGTCAACATCAAGATCCTGCTAGCCGACGCGATCAGGGACGGGGCCATCCCCGCCTCGGGCCGGCACGAGCTGCTGAACGAGATGACCGACGAGGTGGCCAACCTGGTGCTGCGGCACAACTACGGGCAGAACATGGCGCTGGCCGTGGCCCGGAACCAGGCTCCCTCCCTGCTGCACGTGCACGTGCGGTACCTGCGCAAGCTGATCAGGGACAAGCGGCTCAACGCGGAACAGGACGAGCTGCCCGGCGAGCGGGAGATCGCCGAGCGCCGCGCGGCCGGCGGCGGCCTGACCAGCCCCGAGCTCGCCCTGCTGCTGGCGCACACCAAGATCTCGGCGGCCGAGGACGTGCTCGCGTCCAGCCTTCCCGACGACCCGTATCTGCGCCGGGTGCTCGACGCGTACTTCCCGGCCCCGATGAGGGCCAGGTTCGCGGACCGGATGGACGCCCACCCGCTGCGCCGGGAGATCATCACCACCTCGGCGGTGAACGAGATGATCGACACCTCGGGCACCACGTTCCTGTTCCGGCTGATCGAGGAGACCGGCGCGTCCGTGCCCGACCTGACCCGCGCCTGGCTGGTGGCGCGCGAGGTGTTCGACATGTCGGCCTTCTGGCATCAGGTCGAGGACCTGGCCGGCCAGGTCGGCATCGCGGCCCAGATCACGCTGCTGCTCGAGGGGCGCAAGCTGACCGAGCGCGCGGTCCGGTGGCTGCTGCACAACCGCCGCCCGCCGTTCGACCTCCAGGCCACCGTGGGTTTCTTTGCCGATGGCGTGCGGACCGTCCGTTCGGGTCTGCCCAAACTGCTCACCGGCCGGGACCTGACCGGGTTCGAGGAGCGACGGGACTCCTACCTGGACCTCGGCGTACCGCTCGACCTGGCCGAACGGGTCGCGGCCATGGTGCCGACCTACTCCGCCTTCGACATCGTGCAGGTCGCCGCCTCGGCCGGGCGGCCGATCGAGGAGACCGCCGAGGTCTACTTCGACCTGGCCGACCGGCTGCAGATCACCCGGTTGCGGGACCGTATCACCGCGCTGCCGCGGGAGGACCGCTGGTCCACGATGGCCCGGGCCGCGCTGCGTGACGACCTGTACGCCGCGCATGCCTCGCTCACCGAGGACGTGCTCAGGGCCAGCGGACCGGCGCGGTCGCCGGAGGAACGGCTGGCCGCCTGGGCGTCCCACAACGAGGCGGCGGTGGGAATGGCCGCGCAGACCCTCGGCGAGATCTGGGAGAGCGAGCGCTTCACCTTCACCACCTTGTCGGTGGCGCTGCGGGCCGTCCGTACCCTGGTCGCCTCCAGCTCGCTCCCCGAGGCCGAGTAGGGCCGACGCCGAGTAGGGCCGACGCCCAGTAGGCCCGCGGCCAAGAGCGCTAGTCAAGTAACACCGGCCCCAGCAACTAAAACTGACTTCAGCAACCCCTGGAGCCACATAGTCGGCCGGCCAGCCGGGGCTCGCCGCGATTAGCGTGGTTGATCTGGGCTACGTGGTTGATCCGGTGCACGATAGACCCCCAAATCAACCGCCAAGCCCGAATCAACCACGTAGATTCAGGACGTAAGTCCGGCAAAAAGGACAAACAGTACGCACGGCCGCGTTGCGGAGCTACGAGCGCTCTAGTCCGAAGTTACGGCCAGTTCGGCAGGCGATTCCCGGCCTGACGTGGTGTTTTGCCGGATCGGCCGGGTGGCGTTCTGACCGGAAAATCGTCTAGCGTAAATGGGCGCGCGGCAGCGGACCCGGGCCTGGTGCGGTGATCGGGCCTGGTCAGGGCGGTATGGGGGTTACGCGGCGTTGGTGATGGTGATGGGGTGGCCGAGCAGGGCTTCGATCTGACGGATGTGGTTCTTGATCTTCTTGTCTTTGTCGGTGCGGGCCTGGTAGTAGCCGGGGCCGAGGTCGGTGAACCGGGCGGCCGGGTCGGCGAGCAGGTGCCAGATGATGATCAGGATGGAGCGGGCCACGGCGACCTGGGCTTTGGCTTTGCCGCGGCGGCGGGCGATCCGGTGGTACCGCTCGCTGAGGAAGGTGTCGGTGCGGGCGGCGCCGATGGCGGCCTGGCCGAGGGCGCCGCGCAGGTAGCCGTTGCCCTGGCCCTTCTTCCCGGCCCGGGTCCGGGGCCCGGACTGGCGGGCGGACGGGCACAGCCCGGCCCAGGAGACCAGCCGGGCAGCGGCGGGGAACCTGCTCATATCCAGGCCCGTCTCGGCGATGATGGTCCGGGCCAGGTCCTCGCTGATGCCGGGGATCTCGGCTAGCCGGGCCACGGCGTTCAGCACCGGGGCACCGGGGGTGGTGCCGGCACCGGGCCCGGTGGTCCCGTCGGGGTCTACCCCCCAGGCGGCGGGCATCGCCGCGGTCAGCTCGGCAGCCCGGGCGGTGAGCGCCGCGATCGGCGTGTCGAGGAAGGCGATCTGGTCCAGCAGCAGCCCGGCGAGCTCCCCGTGGTGGTCATCGAACATGCCGTCCAGGGCCTCGACCAGGTCATCGTGCCGGGCCTTCATCCGGCCGCGGGCCAGCCCGGCCAGCACCTTCGGGTCGCGCTGGCCGGCGATCATCGCCTTGATCATGTCCTGCGCCGAGAGGGTGGTCAGCTTGCTGGCCACGGATGAGACCTTCACCAGGGCCGATTCCAGCAGCTTTTCCAGCCGCTGCCAGCACCGGGTCCGCTCGTGGACCAGCCGGGTCCGCGCCCGGGTGTAATCCCGCAGGTCCCGGATCGCCTTCGGCGGCACGAACGAGGCGCGCAGCAGGCCCATCTCGGTCAGCCGGGCCAGCCACTGCGCGTCCAGCTTGTCCGTTTTCGGCCGGCCGGGCAGGTTCCGGGCCTGGGCCGCGTTGACCAGCTGCACCGCCAGCCCGCACGCCTCCAGCACGAAGAACCAGATACGCCAGTAATCCGAGGTACTTTCCAGCGTCACGATCTCGATGCCGTCCTTCTTCAGCTGGCGGCCCAGCCCGCGGATGGCTTTCATCCGCGCCGTGACCGTCCACACCGTGCTGCGCCGGGCACCGGGCCGGGACGGGTGCGGGGTCCGGGTGCACACCATCCCGGAGTCCTTCGCCACGTCGATCGCGGCCACCCGCTCATGCACCCGCTCGTGCTCCTCATCGTCGATCACCTGCGGTCTGCTCACCGCGGCCTCCTATGCTTGACCTGTAGGGATAGCAGCGGGCTGCCCGGGGGTCCGGTCGGCGGGCGCTCAGGCCCGGAATACTGACCGGCGTGCTCAAGGCAACAGTGCGCGACCCTCAGGTCAAGACCCCAGCGCCAGGCTGGCTAACGGGATCGCATCCCAAGAACACCCGGCGTCACGGGCAGCCCGCACCAACCCTCCCACCCGCACGCCCGCCACGCCGCGCAAACCCCGCCGTAACACGGCAGCGGCCCCAGCCCGCCGCGACCCGCACCGGCCCGGATTTTCACGCGTCGCGACCATCCCCGATGAAGAAGGGCTGGCTACTTCAAGGTCAGCGGGATCGGGACGCCGAGAAGGCTGAAGGCCTGGCGCTGGGCGGCGGTGGGCTCAGTGAGCATCGGGATGGTGACCTGGGTTCCGGTGTACCGGACCTGGTTGCGGGTCAAGGTGGCCAGGTGCTCCAGCAGGCCGCGGAAGCCGCGGTAGGGCTGCCCGGCCGGGTCGTGCTGGTATGAGGCCTTGGCCTGGGCGGCCACCGAGCGGCGGGCAGGGGTGACGGGGTTGCCCGGGGCGGGCGGGTCCTGGTCGGTGTAGGTCAGCGGGGCCAGGGCGCGGCGCAGGTGCCAGGTGAGGTAGCAGGCGAGCATGCAGATCAGCACGTGCGTCTTGACGCGTTCTTCGAGCCGGTGGAACACCGGCCGCAGGTCCAGGTCGTCGGATTTGATGTGCCG
>Ga0307305_10001114_pt1 | contig 10491 bp, 11 predicted proteins | sample ER_DNA_186_FD_194512 | JGI IMG/M metagenome (GOLD analysis project Ga0307305, IMG submission 194512) | Bulk soil microbial communities from the East River watershed near Crested Butte, Colorado, United States - ER_DNA_186 | ecosystem: Environmental > Terrestrial > Soil > Floodplain | place... | reverse complement strand
CAGCGGCGGAGGCGGCGGCAGCGTGACGGTCGGCAGCGTTACCGTCGGCAGCGTTACCGTCGGCAGCAGCGAGCCCCATGCGGCTCCTCCGAGCGTGATCGCCGAAGCAAACCCCGCGAGGGCGCAGAGAATCAGCAGTCCGAGTACGCGTGGTCGTCGAAGCAGGCTCCGCACCTCCCGCCTGAATAACGCCGATCGACGCCCGCCGGATACGGCTCAGGCCGAGCGCCAGCCGCGGAAGGCCTCGAGCAGCTCCGCCTCTGCGTTTGGGGAGAGCGCGGCCTCCGGCAGGTGTCCGAGCAGCGAGACCGTCTGGCGCATCTGCTCCAGGTAGACCTTGCAGCCCTGGCAGCGGCCGATGTGGTCCTCGAAGCGCAGCCGCTCCTCCTCCGAGAGCGCGCCCTCGAGGTAATTGGTCACGAGCTCCACGAGCTCCTGACAGCTGAGCTGTTCGACGTGTTCGTTCACGTGCCGGCCTCGTTCAGGTAATCCTCCAGTGCGGCCCGGACCTTCGAGCGTGCGCGGTGCAGGAGCACTCGTTGATTGGTCTCGCTGAGGTCGAGGGCGTTACGGACCTCCTCGCTGCTCCAGCCTTCGATGTCGCGGAGGGAGATCACCGCGCGCTGCGTCGCGGGCAGCGCCTCGATCGCCTCGGCGATCCGCTCGCGCGTCTCCGCCGCGAGCAGCGCGTCCTCGGGCCACGGCCCCGGCTTCACGGCCCAGTGACCGGGCCAGCGCGGGTGCTCGGGGTCGAGGAAGCGGTCCGGAGCGACCGCAGCTTCCGGCACACGGCCGGGATCGAGCGCGGAGAACGGCAGCGTCCGCCCGTCGCGCACCGCCCGCGTCTTCGCGATGTTGGTCAGGATCCGGAAGATCCAGGTGCGCAGCGACGAGCGGCCCTCGAAACGGTCGAGCCCGTTCAGGACCGCGAGCCACGTCTCGGCGGCGACCTCCTCCGCGGCGGCCTGCGTCGAGACGTAGATCCTCGCCACGCGGACGAGCGACGGCTGGTACTCGCGCACCAGCTCCCGAAAGGCGTCCTCGTCACCGGCCCGCAGCGCCGCGAGCAGCTTCTCCTCGGATGCGGCCTGCGCCACCGCTCGACTGTAACGAAGGGCCGAAAGACGAGACAATCGCCGGAGACGTGAGCGAGCAGTTCGATCTGATCGTGCTGGGAGGCGGTTCCGCCGCACGCGACGCGGCGGGCAGGGCCATGCGCGAGCACGGCGCTCGCGTGGCGCTCGTCGAGCGCGAGCGCTGGGGCGGAAGCTGCCCCAACGTCGCCTGCACGCCGACGAAGGCCTACCTCGTCGCCGCCGAGCTCGCGCACGACGTGAACAGCCTCGCGCCGCGGATCGGCATCGACACGGGGCCGGCGAAGGTGGACCTCGCACGCGTCGAAGCCTGGAAGGAGAGCATCAAGAAGCCGCAGGACCAGTGGGTCGAGGAGCTGATGGAGCAGGGCTTCACCACCTACACCGGCGAGGCGTCGTTCCTCGACGCCCACCACGTCCGGGTCGGCGAGCTCGCTCTCGAGGCCGAGCGGATCCTGATCGCGACCGGCTCGCGCACGGCGGTCCCGCCGGTCGAGGGCATCGAGGAGGTTGGCTGGATCGACCACATCTCTGCGCTCGATCTCACCGAGCTGCCGGAGTCGCTGCTCGTCGTCGGCGCGGGGGCGGTTGGGCTCGAGTTCAGCCAGGTCTTGCGGCGCTTCGGGGCGCGGGTGACGGTCGTGGACGCGTTCGAGCGCATCTCGCCGAACTCGGACCTGGAGGCCAGCGCGATGCTCGCTGCAGCGCTTCAGGCGGAGGGCATCGAGATCGCGACCTCGGTGTTCGTGAAGAGCGCGCGCCGCGACGGAGACGAGGTCGTGGCGACGATCGCGCCGCGCGACGGCTCGCCCGAGTACGAGGTGCGCGCCGAGGGGCTCATGCTCGCCTCCGGCCGCGTGCCCAACATCGAGGAGCTACACCTCGAGGCCGCGGGGATCGAGGCGACCCGCGGCGGAATCGAGGTCGACGAGCACATGCGAACGCCGGTGCCGGGGATCTGGGCCGCCGGCGATTGCGTCGCAGGGCCGCAGTTCACTCCGGTTGCGCAGTATCAGGCTCGGATCGCCGTGGCAGACATGTTCACCGACGACGCGCCGACCGCCGACTACTCCTACCTTCCGACCTCCATCTTCACCGACCCGGAGCTGGGCGGCGTCGGCCTGACCGAGGAGCAGGCGCGCGAGCAGGGCCACGATGTCGAGGTCGTTCGGAACGAGTATGTGAAGCGGTTCTCGTACATCGATGCGCGCGCCGGGCTCTTCAAGGTCGTCTTCGACCGCGAGAGCCGCCGCGTGCTCGGCCTCCACGTCGTCTCGCGCAGTGCGGGCGAGATCGTCCAGGGGCTCTCGCTGGGTCTCCGCCTCGGCGCGACGGTCGACGACCTCGCGGCGATGCACCACGTCTTCCCGACCTTCGGCGAAGGCGTCAAGGCTGCAGCAGAGCGCGCCCGGGTACCGACGCACGCGTAATGCGGGTCGCGGTCGTCGGCCACTTGGAGTGGGTCGAGTTCGCCCGCGTGGATCACGTCCCCGTTCCGGGTGAGATCGTGCACGCGCTCGAGACCTGGGAGGAGCCTGCAGGCGGCGGGGCGGTTGCGGCGGTCCAGCTCGCGCGGCTCGCCGGCGAATGCCTTTTCCTGACGGCGCTCGGCGACGACGACCTGGGGCATCGCGCCGCTCGCGAGCTCGGAGAGCTCGGCGTCCGTGTCGAGACCGTCTGGCGGCCGGAGCCACAGCGCCGCGCGTTCGTCCACGTCGATGCCGCGGGCGAACGGACGATTACGGTCATCGGCGAGCGCATGGGCCCGCACGGCGACGACGCGCTGCCCTGGGACGAGCTCACGGAAGCGGACGCCGTCTACTTCACGGCCGGCGACGTCGAGGCTGTCCGCAAGTCGCGAGCCGCGAAGCAGCTCGTGGCGACGACAAGGGCCCTGGAAGCGCTCGCCCCGGCGGGCGTAGAGCTCGACGTCCTGGTCCGCAGCGCGCGGGATCCCGGCGAGCGCTACGAGTCGGGCGAGCTCGACCCGCCGCCCCGCTTCGTGGCGCAAACCGACGGCGCCGCGGGAGGCTCGCTCCACGCAGCAGACGGAACCGAGATGCGCTGGGTGGCGGCACCGCTCCCGGGCCCGCCGGTCAACGCGTACGGCGCGGGTGACTCGTTTGCCGCCGGGCTCACCTATGCACTCGGGAAAGGCCGCTCGCCGGACGAAGCTGTCGAATTCGGCGCCCGCTGCGGCGCGGCAGTAATGACCGGCCGAGGGCCGTACGAATCGGACCTTCCGGAGTTGGTCAAGTAACTCATAAGGCGTCGACTAGGCGACGCCGACCATAGAGGCCGCGGCGGCTTTGCCGACGCGGCCGTCTAACGCACGGTTGCGGGAGCGGAAGAGTCGCCCATCAACAACGAGTAGAGAGGAAGGAGGCCCGGGCAGGCGGCGGGCCTCCTTCCTCTAGTCCCGGCAGGCCGTGCTGGCGAACGGCTGCCGCCGGGAACCGGGCCCCAGGGGGTCGGGGCCGTCTTGGGGACGGGCACGAGGCATCAGCCATGAGGGGATGGCTGCCGTCCAAGCTTGACGTCGAGATTCATCTGCTTGCCCGCGCGCCAGATCTGCAGCGAGACCTTGTCGCCGGGTTGCTTGTTCGCGATCACGTCGCGGAGCTGGTCGAGCGAGGAGAGCTGGACGCCGTCCGCGGCGACGATCAGGTCGCCGCCGAGCTGGTAGGTCTCGCCCGAGACCGTCACCGCCTGCTTCCCCGCGCGCAACCCCGCCTGCGCGGCCGCGCTGCCGGGCTCGACTCCCGCGACGAGAAGCCCGTGCTGGGCGCGCAGGCGGAAGAGCCGCGCGACGCTTGTCGTCACGGCCTGCACCCTGACCCCGAGGAACGCGTGCTCGGCGTGGCCGGTCTTGACGATCTGCGCCTCGACGGTCTTGACGGTGTCGATCGGCACCGCGAAGCCGATGCCGACGTTCCCGCCGCTGCCGCTCTGGATCTGCGAGTTGACGCCGATGACGTGTCCCTCTGCGTCGAGCAGCGGGCCGCCGGAGTTGCCCTTGTTGAGCGCGGCGTCGGTCTGGATGACGTGGTCGATCGAGTACGAGTTCGGCGCCTGGATCACGCGCTGGAGAGCACTCACGATCCCGGTCGTGACCGTGCGCTCGAGGCCGAACGGATTGCCGATCGCGACGACCGAGTCTCCGACGCGCACGGAGTCGGAGTTGCCGAGCATGAGCGGCGTCAGCGCGCGGGAGTGCGCGTCGACCTGCAGCACTGCGATGTCGGTCGACGGGTCGACGCCGACAAGCCGCGCCCGCATGCTCTCGTTGTTCGAGAAGCTGACGTCCACCGAGCGCGCGCCCTCGACCACGTGGTAGTTCGTGATGATGTGGCCGGCCTTGTCGATGACGAAGCCTGAGCCGAGCGCCTCCTGACGCTGGGTCTGCGGCAGCGGGAAGCCGAAGAACGGATCGACCGATTGCGTGTCGACCACCTGCGTGGCCGTGACCTGGACGACCCCGGGCGCCGCCTCACGGTAGATCTCGTTGACGGAGAGCGGCTTGCCGCGCTGGAACGAGGCCGCGCTCGGTGACGCCTCGATCGGCTGCAGCTCGCGGACCGTGGTTGTCGACGCGGAGAAGCCGCCGAGGAGCGCCGCCCCGCCGAGCGCGAGCCCGGCGCCGAGGCCGGCCGCCGCGACGAAGCCAGCTGCGAGGGCAATCCCAAGCCGTCCTGCCATGCCGCATCCGGTTATAGCGGTGGCGTGTTCAGCCCCTGTTGCGGGGCGTTAAGCCTGCGTTAAGCGTGTCGCGCGTAACCGATTCGGCTTGTCGGCCGTTTGATCGGCAAGCGAAAGGGAGGCTCACTTGTCAATCCTCTGGATCATCCTGATCATCGTGCTGGTTCTTCTGCTCCTCGGCTTTTTCAGCCGCGGACGCTGGTAGAGCAAGCGGGTCGACCGGTCATTTCCGACGGATGCACGGGCAAAGCCCGCGCATCCTGAGGTCGGCGTCGCAAGCGACGCCTCAGGCCGCGGACGCTGGTAGAGCAAGCGGGTCGACCGGTCATTTCCGACGGATGCACGGGCAAAGCCCGCGCATCCTGAGGTCGGCGTCGCAAGCGACGCCTCAGGCCGCGGCCGCTGGTAGGCCTCATCTGACACAAACCTAGGCCGCCTGGCACTTGCCGGGCGGCCCCTCGGGCGCGATCCTTGTCGGGATGGATCGCGCCGACGTCCTCGGGCTGCTCCGCCGCGCCGACCGCACTGTCGACCTGCCCCGCCTGGGCGGCATGGCCCGCGCCGACGGCGTGGTCATCGCGAGCGAGCGCTTCTGGGCGTTTGCCCGGAAGGACGGCTCGGTCCAGGAAGGGACGATGCCGTCACCGCCCTCGTTTACCCGGAGAGTGCCGCTCGTCCGCGGGCTTCTCCGACTCGGCCTTGCGATGGCCCCGCTGTTCCGCGGCTCGAAGGTCGCCCGCACGCGCGAGCGCGTCTTCCTCGCGGCCGCGGTGATTGCACCGTTCTCGTTCGTCTTCCTGCCGCATTCCGCGGCGCTGCCCCTGGCGATCGCGCTCGCGGTGATGCTGCTCGCTTGGATGCTGCGCGGGCGGACGCTCTTCCTGCACGGCGCCGAGCACCGGGCGATCGCGGCCGCCGAGTCTGGCTCGCTGGTCGCGGCCTGGGACGGCCTTGCCCGGCCTTCGCGCTTCTCCCCCCGTTGCGGGACGAACTTCGCAGCGCTCGTGCTCCCGGTCTCGGTCGGAGCCGACCACCTGTGGCCGCTCCCGGTCGCGGCGTACACGCCGTTCGTCGTCACGCTCATCTCGCTGGCGCTCACGATGGAGCTCTGGGAGTTCGTGCAGGGCTCGCGCCGCCGGATCGCGCGGCTCTTCCTCCTCCCGGGCCTTGGCCTTCAGCGGCTGACGACGCGCGAGCCGTCGGTCGAGGAGACGCAGGTCGCGCTGAGCGCGGTCGCGTCGGTCCTCACGCGCGAGCTCTCCTAGCCATTTAGGCCATTCGGCCCCCTGCCGATAGTCGGAGGGCATGGCCGTCCCCGTGTACCGAGGCCATTTCGGCAAGCCGCAGGCCGAACGGCTCCTTTGGCGTGCCGGTTTTGGCCCCCGCAAGGGTGAGGCCGAGAAGCTCGCCAAGCTGGGCCTCGAAGGCGCCGTCCACAAGCTGACCAACCCGGGCCGCGAGCGCCTGCGGGGCCCGAAGCCGCACGACGACAACGGCCACCCGCTCGCGCCGAACGACGCCTGGGGCCACGACCAGCTCTGGTGGCTCGACCGGATGGTCCGCACGAGCCGGCCGCTCATGGAGCGGATGACCCTCGTCTGGCACGACTGGTTCGCAACCTCGCGCGACGGGGTCGGGCCGGCGCGGCTGATGCTCCGCCAGAACAACCTCTTCCGCCAGCACGCGCTCGGCTCGTTCTCGACGCTGCTCATGGACGTCACGAAGGACCCCGCGATGCTCCTCTGGCTTTCGGGGACCGACAACACCAAGGACTCGCCGAACGAGAACTACGGGCGGGAGCTGATGGAGCTCTTCACGATCGGGGCCGACCGCGGCGGCTACACGGAGCGTGACGTCCGCGAGCAGGCCCGAGCGCTGACCGGCTGGCGCAACGACTGGGACGACAACCTCGGCCCGGTGCGCTTCCGCTACGACTCGAAGCGCCACGACACCGGCACGAAGAGGATCTTCGGCAAGCGCGGCCACTTCGACTGGAAGGACTCGTGCCGCCTTTGCGTCCACCACCGCCTGCACCCGTCGTTCTTCGTCACGAAGCTCTGGAGCTACTTCATCCCGACCAAGCCGCCGGCCGGGACCAGGCGCGCCCTCGAGCACCTCTACGTCCACAGCGGATACCAGATGAAGCCGGTCGTCGCGGCGATCCTTCGCCACCCAGCGCTTTACACGGGACCGCGCATGGTCAAGTCGCCCGCGGTCTACACGGCCGGCCTGCTCCGGGCTCTGGGCCGCGGGATCGACACCGAGGCGTGGACGTGGCTGATGAGCCTCGCCGGCCAGCAGCTCTTCTATCCGCCGAACGTCGCGGGCTGGGACGACACGCGTTGGCTCGACACCGCCACCTACCGCGCACGTTGGGCGATCGCCTCCTACGCGATCCGGCCAAAGGTGCTCGACAGCGACAAGGCCAAGCTTCCGAACGACGCGGTGAAGCTGATGAACCGCGCCGAGAGCTTCTGGGGCAACCCGTCGCTGACCGGCCACACGCACGCGCAGCTGACGCGCTTTGTCAAGAACGCGCTCCACGACGCCGACGATCACTGGAAGAAGCGCGCCTACCCGGCCCTGATCGAGAACGCCCTCCGACAGCTGCTCGCCTCCTCCCCCGACCTGCAGACCTGCTGATGGCGCGCTCCTGTCACCACTGCGACGAGTTCTCGCGGGCCGCGCTGGTTCGGCGCAGCGCCGCCGAGGCCGGCCGCGGGCTGCCGGCGATCGAGCCGGGGATGCCGCTACCGGCGGGCACAGGGCTCGACCGGCGCACCTTCGTCGCGCGCGGCGTCGGGCTCGCGCTCTCCGTCTACGGGGTCGGGAAGCTCGGGCTGTTCGAGGAAGGCATCGCGCGGGCGGCGTCCGGGCCCGCTCAGCCCGTGCTCGTCTCGGTCTTCTTGCCGGGCGGGACCGACGCGCTCTCCGTGCTCTACCCCGGCCTCGACTCGACCTACCGGCGCCTCAGGCCGCAGCTCAAGCTCGACCCGGCCGCCGGCCAGGCGTTCTCCGAGGACACACGGCTTTTCTGGCACCCGAAGCTGAGCCCGCTCGCGACGCTGCACGGCGAGGGCAAGGTCTCGGTGCTCCCCGCGGTGGGGTACACGCATCCTGACCAATCGCACTTCACCTCGCGCCACTACTGGGAGGTCGGAGCGACCGATGCCGGTCTCGTGACCGGCTGGATGGGCCGCTACCTCGACCGCGCCGGAAACAACGACAACCCGCTGCAGGGGCTCTCGCTCGACTACCAGCTCCAGCCCTCGCTGGCCTCGGCGAAGGTCCCTGTTGCCTCGCTGGCCGCGCCTGACGAGTACACCTTCGACGCGCCCGGTGTCTGGGGCGAAGTCGAGAACCGGATGCTCGAGACGCTGGCGCCGCTCGCCGCGCGCCGCAAGGATCCGTTCCTGAACCAGGCCGCCCATGCGACCGCGGCCTCCGACAAGCTGCGCCGCCAGCTCGCACCGTTCGCCCAGAACAGCGGGAACGGCTACGGCAGCCCCGTGGCTTATCCGGCAGTCGACGACTCCTTCCCGCACCAGCTCGCCGGTCTCGCCGCAATGATCGCCGCGAACCTGCCGCTGCGCTGCGTCGCGATCACGGCTCCCGGCGAGTACGACACGCACGACGACCAGCCCCAGGCGCTCGCCGACGGGCTCGACGTCACCGCCCGCAGCCTCCACTCGTTCCAGCGCGACCTCGAGGCTCGCGGCCTCGCCGACCGCGTCCTCACGTTGGTCTGGTCGGAGTTCGGCCGCCGGGCGGAGGAGAACGGCAGCGCCGGCACCGACCACGGCGCGGCGGGCACGGCCTTCCTGATCGGCACGCGCGCGAAGGGCCGGATGATCGGCGAGTTCCCCGGCGTGGACAACCTCGACGACGACGGCAACCTGAAGGCGACCGCCGACTTCCGCGGCATCTACTGCTCGTTGATCGAGCAGTGGCTGAATGCCGATGCGGGGGCAGTGATCCCGGGCGCTTCGTCGTTCTCGCGCACCCCGCTGCTCAAGTGATCCGGGCTGCCCTTCTCGGCGTCACCGCGTTTGCGGTGTTCACTGCCGCCGCGCAGCCGGCCCCGGCCCGGCTCGGCGTTAGCGCGAGCGAGTTCCATCTCGTCCTCTCGCGCGGCTCGGTCAAGGCCGGCCGCGTCTTGATCCAGCTCCAGAACGACGGCCAGGACGGACACGACCTGCGCCTCCGCCGGATCGGCGGCAAGCGGACCTACTCGTTCCCGGTGACGAGCCCGGGCGGGCGCTCGACGCTGTCGCTTCGGCTGCTGCCCGGCCGCTACCGGCTCTGGTGCTCGGTGGCGAACCACGCACAGCTCGGCATGCGAGCGGTCTTGCGCGTCCGTCGCTGACGTAGCATCGGAGCATGCGCGAGCCCGTCAAGGTCGCCTGCGCCCAGGTCGAGCCGGTGCTCTTCGACCGGGCCGCAACTATCGAGCGCATTGCGGAGGTGGCCGCAGAGGTTGCCGGCAGCGGCGCGCAGCTCGTCTTGTTTCCGGAGACGTTCATCCCGGTCTACCCTTCGAACCGCTGGGTGCGCTTCCTCGCGGGCGGCCAGGACACGAAGTCGGCCTTCGCGAAGCTGGCCCGCGAGTCGCTCGAGGTTCCGAGCGCGGACTCGGACCGGATCGGCGAGATCGCGCGCGAGCACTCGCTGTGGCTCGCGGTGGGCGCGAACGAGCTCGACCGCGGGAACGGAACGATCTACAACGCGCTCCTGCTGTACGGGCCCGACGGCTCACTGGCGCTGCAGCACCGCAAGCTCGTGCCGACGAACCACGAGCGGCTCGTCTGGGGACAGGGCGACGGCGGCGGGCTCGAAGCGGTCGAGACGGACCTGGGCCGCGTCGGCGGGCTGATCTGCTGGGAGAACTTCATGCCGCTCGCGCGGTTCTCGCTCTACGAGAGCGGCGTCGAGATCTACCTCGCCCCGACCGCGGAGGACAGCGAGCAGTGGCACGACTCGATGAAGCACATCGCTCGCGAGTCACGCGCCTTCGTCCTCTCGTGCTGCGTCTACCAGCGCGCGTCGAGCTATCCGGACGATGTACAGCTGGCGGAAGGCGACGAGCTTGTCGGCCGCGGCGGCTCCGCAATTCTCGGCCCCGACGGCGCCTACCTCGCCGGCCCGCTCTGGGACGAGGAGGGCATCCTCTACGCGGAGCTCGACCCGCAGCGGCTCTATGAAGAGCGCCAGCGCTTCGCCCCGGCCGGCCACTACCACCGTCCGGACGTCTTCAAGCTGAAGGTGCGGCGCTAGCAACTCCTGGCGCGCCGATGACTAAGGCCGAACTCGCGCGCGTCCTCTACGAGCTCGATGTACCGCCTGACCTCTACCGACTGGACGGCTCTCACTTCGAACTTGCCAACGTCCTCACGCATGAGCCATCAGGTTGGGTCGTGTTTCTCAGCGAGCGCGGAGAGCAGTCTGACCGGAAAGAGTTCCACAGCGAGCGAGACGCGTGTACATACCTCTTCGGCCGCATTTGCCATGACCTCGTTGAGAGGCGTCAACTGAAAGTCATTCGCAGCACCGAGTAAGCGATGTGCAAAGAAGAGGTGTCCACGAAACGCCGAAAACGGTGTCGGACACCTTTCGGCGTCAAGGGCTAAGTGCGCCGGAGGTGTGACAACCCGTTCCGTGCGGGCCGTCTAGGTCTCGACGGAAACGGCCGCCTCCGGGG
>Ga0307305_10001113_pt1 | contig 10491 bp, 7 predicted proteins | sample ER_DNA_186_FD_194512 | JGI IMG/M metagenome (GOLD analysis project Ga0307305, IMG submission 194512) | Bulk soil microbial communities from the East River watershed near Crested Butte, Colorado, United States - ER_DNA_186 | ecosystem: Environmental > Terrestrial > Soil > Floodplain | place: USA... | reverse complement strand
CCGCAACTTCGCTGGAAGGACCGATCCATAGGCGGCTTCAATCCGCTCCCAATCGTCCTTTGAAATATTAAGTTGAGGTTCCCCACCGCGGATGGTCGCGACGGGTACCCTCGGCGCCACTTTACCCATAGGCCACCGCTTCCCACCGCTGCGCAAAAATCGAGGACGCTCGACCGCGCCGTTTCCCGATGCGGATGTTGTTTCGCATAACGGAGCAAAGGTGACCAGCGATAAACTCGGACGAGCCGCACAAGCCGGAATTGGCAAGTGAGCAGTCGCCAGCCTTCTTCGCTCAGCGATCCTTAACTTCGAATTTTCCATCTCCTCGGCGCAATGCGAACTCGCCGCGGCCCGGCTGTGCATCCGGATTTCCTCCGATGCTTGTTGGAGAAAAGTTGGAGAAATGAGTTCTGGCCGCGCGAACTAATTGCTTAAGCTATTGAAATGGCTGGCGCTCCCTAGGGGACTCGAACCCCTGTTTTCGCCGTGAGAGGGCGACGTCCTGGGCCGCTAGACGAAGGGAGCTAAAGGGCGCAATTATCCGAGATAGCCTTGATCCGACGCTTCCGCAAGTTTGGCGGAATTTCTTTGTGACGGCGACGGCACTATCGCCGGAGAATGCCTCCCAAAGTACCGCGCACAATGGCGCGGCCTATGGTGCCGCCCATCGAACCCCCAATCGATTTCCCCAGGTCAGCGGCAATCTGGCCGGCGACGCGATTGGTGACCGAGCGTGTGACCTCGCGTGACATGCGCTGACCGGTCGACAATCGTGTCCCACGCGGAACATTGGTGCCGAATATGGTGCCGATCACGCCACCTATCTGACCGAACAATCCGCCGTCTCCACCCTGCTCCGGCTGGCCTTGCTGTCCCGGAGCCGGTGTCGCCGCCGTATTCTGCATACGCTTCTGCAGGATCTCGTAGGCGGATTCCGAATCGACCGGCGTGTCGTATTTTCCCTTGATCGGACTCTTGTCGATGACGGCCTTGCGTTCGGCCGGAGTGACCGGGCCGATTCGTGCCGAAGGCGGACGGATCATGGCGCGTTCAACCACAGACGGCACGCCGTTGCCTTCGAGAAATGAAACCAGAGCCTCACCTTTGCCAAGCTCGGTAATTGCCTTGGCCGTGTCGAGATTCTTGTTCGGCCGAAAAGTGTCCGCTGCAGCCCTGACCGATTTCTGATCGCGCGGCGTGAACGCTCGTAATGCATGCTGCACACGATTGCTGAGCTGTGCCAAAACCGTTTCCGGAACGTCGAGCGGATTTTGCGTCACCAGATATACGCCGACGCCTTTGGAGCGGACCAGGCGAACGACCTGCTCGATCTTTTCCAAAAGCGGCTTCGGCGCATCGTTGAATAATAGATGAGCTTCGTCGAAAAAGAACACGAGCTTCGGCTTCTCGGGATCGCCGACCTCGGGAAGTTTCTCGAACAATTCCGACAAAAGCCAAAGCAGGAAGGTCGCATACAATCGTGGATTTTCGATCAGCTTGTCTGCAGCGAGTACATTGACAATGCCCCGGCCGTCGCGGTCGGTGCGCAGGAAGTCCGCAAGATCGAGCGCCGGCTCGCCAAAGAACGACTTGGCGCCCTGGTTTTCGAGCACCAGCAATTGCCGCTGCACGGTACCCACTGTCGCCGATGAGACATTGCCATACTCCTTTTGCAGCTCGGAGGCGTGCTCGGCCACAAAGCCGAGGATGGCGCGCAGATCCTTGAGGTCGAGCAACGCCAGACCTTGCTCGTCGGCCACCCTGAACGCGATATTAAGGACGCCTTCCTGCGTGTCGTTGAGTTGCAGGAGCCGCGCCAGCAACAACGGGCCCATTTCGGAAATCGTGGCGCGGATCGGATGGCCCTGCTCGCCAAAAACGTCCCAGAAAATCACGGGAAACTGGTCCGGCTGATACTCCAGTCCCATGCCCTTGGCGCGCGTTACCAGGGCATCCTTCATTTCGCCAGTTGCGGCGATCCCCGACAGGTCGCCTTTGATGTCGGCGGCAAAAACTGAAACCCCCGCTTCGGACAGCCCCTCCGCCATGACCTGAAGCGTGACCGTCTTGCCGGTGCCGGTGGCACCGGCAACCAGCCCATGCCGGTTCGCAAAATGAAGATCGAGCACTTCGTACTTGGTGCTCTTGCCGACGATAATCGAATTGGTCTTGGCCGGATCGTCGACCATCGCAGGCGCCGGTGCACGACCGGACTTTGCGGATTTTGCCATGACGTCTCCTACGCGAATTTTCCAGATATGACCTAGTCTAACATGGCCAGCCGCAGCCGCCGCAACCGGCCCTAGGGCTTGCCGCCAAGCGGCAGGCGGCCGAGAGGCTTGAATGTCCTGAGATCGAAAAATCGTACTTCAACCCCGGTCGGTGTCTCGATCGTCAGCGCGAGTTGCTCATCGTTCATGGCGCTCGAAATGACGCGTGCGCCGTTTGGCCAGGGCATGCTCGTGTCGAGGCCGGGCGGCTGTGCCCTTCCCTCAATACGGAAAACGCGATAGCCGATGACCCCAAGTACAACTGCAACCGCGACGAAAGTGGTCATGCTCGCGATCATCATGAGTCGACGTACCCTCGCGACCATGCGGGCCGCCTCCGGATCGAGCGGCTTTTCGTTGTCAGACATGTCTTGAGCCATGACAGACAGTGTTACCGAGACAGTCACGATTGCCAACGACGAGGCGGGCGCGCGGCTCGACCGCGTGCTTGCCGCGCACATCGCGACACTTTCGCGTTCGCATCTGAAGACCTTGATCCTTGCTGGCCACGTGAAGATTGCGGGGCGCACGATCCGCGATCCGGCGACGGCCGTCAAACCCGGTGATGTCGTCATGGTAACGCTGCCTCCGCCGGAGCCCGCCTCCCCAAAAGGCGAGACGATCCCGCTCAACATCGTCTACGAGGACGACTCGATCATCGTGATCGACAAACCGAAGGGGCTTGTCGTTCATCCGGCCGTCGGTCATGCCTCCGGCACTCTGGTCAACGCGCTGATCGCGCATTGCGGCGCGAGCCTGTCCGGCATCGGCGGCGTCAAACGGCCAGGTATCGTCCACCGCCTCGACAAAGACACCACGGGCCTGATGGTCGTCGCCAAAACCGATACGGCCCACCGTGCACTTTCCAAGCAATTCGCCGAAAAGGCCGATGGTCCGCTCAAGCGCGGCTATATGGCTTTGGTCTGGGGCGTGCCGGACCGTCCGAGGGGCACAGTCGACGCCCCACTTGGGCGCCACGCCCACGCCCGTGACAAACAAACCGTGCGCAGGGGCGGCCGTCCTGCCGTCACCCATTGGCAGGTCCTGGAGCGCTTTCTCGGACCTGACGGTAAGCCTGTGGCAAGTCTCCTCGCATGCACCCTGGAAACAGGACGCACTCACCAGATCCGGGTCCACCTCGCCCATATAGGGCACCCCATTCTGGGCGACTCGACCTACGGCACCGGGTTCAAGACCAAATCCAGCCGCCTCGGCGCGAGCGCGCGCACCGCCCTGGAGGCCCTTGCCAGACAGGCTTTGCATGCCTATGTACTCGCTATCGAACACCCCGAAACCGGCGATCTCCTGGAGTTCCAATCGGAACTGCCGGGCGATTTGCGTCGTTTATGTGAGGCCTTGCACATGGAGAGCCGTGAAGCCGGGCTTACGACTTGAAAATAGGCAAGCCAAATCAGTGGTTTGGCGAATGCTGTGACGCCAACAGCGTCACGGTGACGTGAGAGCCCGGCCGCTATCTTTTACGCGGCCAAGCCGGTATGCTGCAGTTGCGATCGAGGGATTTCGCGGTCGCAACAGAGATGTGCCGTCGGCTCGGGGAGCGGCGGCAACAACCCGCCTGCCGATCAAACGGGGGCAAGTAAGGAGGGCGCTATCATGGCCCGTACCGCCGCATTGCCGGCACTCAAGGCCGAATCCGGTCTTTCACAATATTTAGACGAGATCCGTCGGTTCCCGATGCTGGAGCCGCAGCAAGAATACATGTTGGCCCGGAGCTGGCGCGAGCACGGTGACCGCGAGGCCGCGCACAAGCTCGTTACCAGCCATCTTCGTCTGGTCGCCAAGATCGCGATGGGCTATCGCGGCTATGGCCTGCCGATTTCCGAAGTCCTGTCGGAAGGCAATGTCGGCTTGATGCAGGCGGTCAAACGCTTCGAACCGGAAAAGGGCTTTCGTCTTGCCACCTACGCAATGTGGTGGATCAAAGCGGCGATACAGGAATACATCCTTCGTTCCTGGTCGCTGGTGAAGATGGGCACCACGGCCAACCAGAAGAAGCTGTTCTTCAATCTGCGAAAGGCAAAAAGCAAGATTTCCGCGCTCGAGGAAGGCGATCTGCGCCCCGATCAGGTGCAGGTGATCGCCAAGCGCCTCGGCGTGACCGAACAGGACGTGGTCGATATGAACCGCCGTCTTGGCGGCGACGCTTCGCTCAACGCTCCGATCCGCGATGATGGCGAGAGCGGCGAGTGGCAGGATTGGCTCGTCGATGACGCACCCAGCCAGGAACGCATTCTCGCCGACAGCGAAGAGAGCGACAATCGGCACAAGGCGCTTATCTCCGCGTTGGACGTTCTCAATGAGCGCGAGCGGCGCATCTTCGAGGCACGACGATTGGCTGATGACCCGATCACGCTCGAGGAGCTTGCGGCCGAGTTCGGTGTTTCACGCGAGCGCGTACGACAAATCGAGGTGCGCGCGTTCGAAAAGGTGCAGAAAGCGGTGAAGAGCCGCATGGCTGCGTTGGAGCAGCCGACGGCCACAGAGGCAATCGCGGCGCATTGATACGCGAAGTATCTTCCGCAAAGTTTATGGCCGGGCTCACGCCCGGCCATTTGTTTTTGGAGCAAGGCGCTGCTTACCGCCGTCCGCTCAAATGCTGGGGCTATTGCCCCCATGCCCGGAAAGCCTCTTCGAAGACGCGGGCACCGGGCGTGCCTTTTTCCATAGCAAGAATGGCGCGCTTGCCGCTTGTGTAGACGACAGGAACGTCAAACCAGTCCCGCTCCTTGAGCAATTGAATATTGCGTTGCTGATCGGCCTCGACTGCAGACAAGCCGATCAAGAAATAGCCGTTGGTGACTTTCACCGCCAAGCCGGCGAGCGGCACGCCGCGGGCTTGTTCGCTCTGTTTCATCAATACGCCGGGCACGTTGCCGATCCCGCCTTCCGGGAAATCCGCCGGCAGCGTGAACATGATCTCGATGGTGTGGCTCGCCGGCAATGCCTTGTCCGAGTTACGCCGTAAGGACAAGGTCATTCGCAACTTGCGTTCCGGTATCTCGATGTCGGCACGCACGGCAAGCTCAGGAGCAAGACCTGGCCCGGGCGACACGGTTTCAGTCCGCCATAAAGCGGAACCGACGTACCGCTTGCCTTGCGGGTCGTTCGGATCCTCATCGTACAAGACAACCTTTTGCGCCACTGCTGCCGCCGGCGCATTGGCTGCATCGGGATTAGTCTGAGACTGTCCGATCCGGTCCGCGATTTTCGGACGGGTCGTGGGCTGCGCCGCATCTTTCGGTTTTGACGCCGGTTGCGAGCGGAAGCTCGCCACCATCGAACCGATCGTGTGGCGCTGCCAGTAGGCAGCACCGACGACGCCTGCCAAAATTGCCAAAACGACAGCCCATTTGATGATGCCGCCGTAAGAGCGCGCCGGCCGCCTGTAGAGGTCTTCGTCGTCATAGGTCGCCAGGCCAGGCGGTGATGGCGCGTAGCTCTCATGAAAAGCGTCTTCGCTGAACCGTGGCTCTGAGACCCGGGGTGCCTCGGCGGCATCGCGATAGTCGAAGTTTCGCGGCGGCGCATCGGGCATTGCATCGTAGGTCGCATGAGCGGCGCGTCTTGCCTCAGCTGCGGCACTACCCAGACCCTCGGCCTCGGCGACAGTTTCCCGGAAGTCTCGCAGGCCACGGTCGCGCAGCGACGCCTCGCCAAAATCGTTGTCCTGATTGTCGCCGCGGGGGCGCTTGGCCGTTTCCGCCTCCACCTTGCGGATTGCTTCCTCAAGCGCCAACCGCTCTCGCGTGATGTCGGTTTCGTCCAGTGCTGGATGGACACCGCGCAATTGAGAAACCAACGCGGCACGCGCACGATCGTATAACGCGCGGCGGTTCTCGCCTGTGTTTTCATCAAGACCGCCAACGGCGCGGTCGATCAGAGCGTAGTAATCAGCCATTGCGCGCTATCGTGCTTGCAAGCATCCGTCCGGAAACCGGCCTCACCCCCGGGCCCTTGCTTGGCCCCGGTTCATGTCTTTTTTCGGCAATCATAGCTCAAACGGATTTTTCATGAGGATAGTGTCTTCGCGTTCCGGGCTGGTCGATAACAGGGCGACCGGACAACCGACGAGCTCCTCGACTCGGCGAACGTATTTTATCGCTTGTGCCGGCAATTGCGCCCAGGAACGCGCTCGTGCTGTGGGCTGTTTCCATCCCTCGATGGTTTCATAGACCGGCTCGGCCCGAGCCTGCGCCTGTTCGCCGGCGGGAAGATAGTCGATCTCGCGGCCGTCAAGTCGATACCCAACGCAAACCTTGACTTCATCGAACCCATCGAGAATGTCGAGTTTCGTCAGCGCCAGGCCGTCGATGCCGCATGTCCGCACGGTTTGCCGAACAAGCACCGCATCGAACCACCCGCAGCGGCGGGCCCGCCCCGTGACCGTTCCGAATTCAAGGCCACGCTCGCCCAACGTTTTCCCGATCACATTGTCCATCTGATCGGTTGGGAATGGCCCCAGGCCAACGCGGGTGGTGTAAGCCTTGCAGATGCCGAGCACATAATCGATGGCATTCGGACCGAGGCCTGAGCCGGTCGCGGCCTGGGCGGCCACCGTATTCGAAGACGTGACATACGGGTACGTGCCGTGATCGATATCGAGCAGCGCGCCCTGCGCGCCCTCGAAAAGAATGCGCTTTCCCTCGCGCCGCTTGGTGTCGAGAAGGGACCAGACCGAATCCATGAAAGGCAGGACCTTCGGTGCGATGGCCGCAAGGTGGTCATAGACCGCCTTCGGCTCGATCTCGGGCAGGTTATGGCCGCGGCGCAACGCATTGTGATGCGCGAGCAACCGATCGATCTTTCCGCGCAACGCCGGCAAGTCTGCGAGGTCCATGAAGCGGATGGCGCGCCGGCCGACCTTGTCTTCATAGGCGGGGCCAATACCGCGCTTGGTCGTGCCGATGCGCGTTGCGGCATCTTCGGCCTCGCGCAAGGCCTCAAGCTCCCGGTGCAGCGGCAGGATCAGGGTCGCGTTCTCGGCAATGCGCAGACTAGCAGGGGTCACGACGATGCGTTGCTTCTTCAGTTGGGCGATTTCGTCGATCAGCGCCTGTGGGTCGATCACCACACCATTGCCGATAACCGAGAGTTTGCCTTCGCGCACGACTCCGGACGGCAGCAACGACAGCTTGTAGGTTGAGCCATCGATGACCAAGGTGTGGCCGGCGTTATGGCCGCCCTGGAAGCGCACGACGATGTCGGCCTGCTCGGATAGCCAGTCGACGATTTTGCCTTTGCCTTCGTCGCCCCACTGAGACCCGACAACTACGACATTCGCCATCAGGATCCCTTCCCTGCGAAAGCCACCGGACACTTGAAACCGGAGCCACCGGCCAGGTCCACCTTCGGATAAAGGATGCTTCCTCTAGAGGCAAGGGCCGGAGGATAAAGGCAATCGCTTGATTTTCCGTGCGATTTTCAGAAGCGCAGCGGCTTGGCTGACTGTACCTGCGGCAACGCGCGCACCTTGGCCAAAACCGACTCAGGCAGTTCGCCGTCAATCTCGATGAGTGCCACAGCGTTGCCCCCGGGCGCGTCGCGTCCGACGTGAAAAGTCGCAATATTGATGCCGGCCTCGCCAAGGGTCGATGAGAATTTGCCGATGAAACCGGGCTTGTCGAGATTAGTAATGTAGATCATCGAGGGACCGAATTCGGCGTCCATTCGAATGCCCTTGATGTTGACGATCCGCGGCCGGCCATCGGCAAAGACGGTTCCCGAGACGTGCCGCGACTGCCGCTCGGTGGTCACAGTGACGGTCATCAGGCTTTCATAGTCCTCGCGCATTTCGCGCGTGACTTCCTCGACCACGATGCCGCGCTCCTTTGCCACGACGGGCGCCGACACGACGTTGACGTCGCCAAGCATTGGACGCAGCAGGCCGGCCAGCGCCGCCGAGGTCAGCGCCTTCGTATTCATCTGCGCGACCGCGCCCTCGTAGGCGAGTTGCACCTTGCTGATACCGGTTTCGGTCAATTGACCGGCGAAGGACCCAAGCCTTTCGGCCAGCGCGATGAATGGCTTGAGCCTGGGCGCCTCTTCGGCGCTGATCGAGGGAAAGTTGATGGCGTTGCTAATCGCTCCCCGCAGAAGGTAGTCCGACATTTGCTCGGCGATCTGGAGCGCAACGTTTTCCTGGGCCTCGGAGGTGGATGCGCCGAGGTGCGGCGTACACACCACGTTCGGCAGGCCGAACAGCGGATTTTCGGTCGCCGGCTCTGTCACAAATACGTCAAACGCGGCGCCGGCAACGTGCCCGTTTTTGAGCGCCTCGTACAACGCGGCCTCGTCGACCAGTCCGCCGCGCGCGCAATTGACGATGCGAACGCCCTTTTTCATGGTCTTGATTGCGGCAGAATTGATGATGTTTCGGGTCTTGTCTGTGAGCGGCGTATGCAGGGTTATGAAATCGGCGCGTTTGAACAGCTCTTCGAGCTCTACCTTCTCGACGCCGAGATCGGTGGCACGTTCGGGAGCCAGGAATGGGTCGTAGGCCAGCACTTTCATCTTCAGCCCGAGCGCGCGGTCCGCAACGATTGAACCGATATTTCCGCATCCGATCACGCCGAGCGTCTTGCTGAACATCTCGACGCCCATGAATTTGTTCTTTTCCCATTTTCCAGCCCGCGTAGAAGCGTCGGCTTCGGGGATTTGCCTGGCCAAAGCCAACATGAGCGAGATTGCATGCTCGGCGGTGGTGATCGAATTGCCGAAAGGCGTGTTCATGACGATGATGCCGCGGGCGGTTGCCGAGGGAATGTCGACGTTGTCGACGCCGATACCCGCGCGACCAATAACTTTCAGGTTTCTGGCCTGTTCAAGAATTTTCCCGGTCACCTTCGTGGCCGAACGGATGGCAAGACCGTCAAAGTTGCCGACAGCGGCCGCAAGTTTTTCCTTGTCCTTGCCTAATGCAGGCTGGAAATCCACGTCGATACCGCGATCCTTGAAAATCTGCACGGCGGCAGACGAGAGCGCGTCCGAAATGAGCACTTTGGGCATGGCCAACCTCACGCCGCTTTGGTCAGCGAGGCTTTGGCCTCGGTAAACGCCCAATCGAGCCAGGGCGTAAGCGCCTCGATATCGATGCGCTCAACAGTCGCACCGCACCAGATGCGCAGGCCAGGTGGTGCATCCCGGTAATAGGCGATGTCGTAGGCGACACCTTCTTTTTCGAGCAGACCGGCCAAGGTCTTGGCAAAGGCCGCCTGGTCGTCGCCCGATAGCCGCACCACAGCCGGGTCGACAACTTTCAGGCACACGGATGTGTTGGAGCGCTCAGTCGGATTTTTCGCGAGGTGGTCGATCCAAGGTGTGACGGCAACCCAATCGGACAGTACCTTCGCGTTCGCATCAGAGCGTGCAATGGTTGCGTTCAGGCCCCCGAGTGACTTTGCCCAGTGCAGAGCGTCGAGATAGTCCTCCACGCAAAGCATCGACGGTGTGTTGATCGTTTCTCCGGCGAAAATACCTTCGTTGAGCTTGCCGCCCTTGGTCAGACGGAAAATTTTTGGCAGTGGCCAGGCGGGTTTGTAGTTTTCGAGCCGCTCCACCGCGCGCGGCGAGAGGATCAACATTCCGTGCGCACCTTCGCCGCCGAGCGCCTTTTGCCAGGAGAACGTGACCACATCGAGCTTCTGCCAATCGAGCTTTTGCGCAAAAGCAGCCGACGTCGCATCGCAGATCGTGAGGCCCTGTCGCGTCGATGCGATCCAATCACCGTTCGGCACGCGCACGCCGGATGTGGTGCCGTTCCAGGTGAACACGACGTCAGTCGAAAAATCGATTATGCTCAGGTCTGGCAGTTCGCCGTATGGGGCCTTGACGACGGTGACATCCTTGAGCTTGAGCTGCTTTTCAACGTTGGTCACCCAGCCTTCGCCGAAGGATTCCCACGCCAGCATGGTCACAGGGCGCGCGCCCAGCAACGACCAGAGCGCCATCTCCACGGCGCCGGTATCGGAGGCGGGCACGATGCCGATGCGGTAGTCCGCCGGCACCTCGAGCACCTCGCGTGTGAGATCGATGGCGCGCTTGAGCTTCGCGCGGCCGGCCTTTGACCGGTGCGAACGTCCCAGAACTGCGTCAGTGAGGATTTGGAGGCTCCAGCCGGGGCGCTTTGCGCACGGGCCGGATGAGAAGTGCGGGGTCACCGGCCGCGCGCCGGGCTTGGTCGCCGTCATTGTCGCGACCACCG
>Ga0307305_10001111_pt1 | contig 10501 bp, 12 predicted proteins | sample ER_DNA_186_FD_194512 | JGI IMG/M metagenome (GOLD analysis project Ga0307305, IMG submission 194512) | Bulk soil microbial communities from the East River watershed near Crested Butte, Colorado, United States - ER_DNA_186 | ecosystem: Environmental > Terrestrial > Soil > Floodplain | place... | reverse complement strand
GGTCCAGAAGCGGATCATCCTGGCCGCTCTCGAGCGCGCACGGCCGGTGATCACGGCGACCCAGATGCTCGAGTCGATGATCCACCACGCGGATCCGACCCGGGCCGAGGCGAGCGACGTCGCGAATGCGATCCTCGACGGAAGCTCGGCACTCATGCTCTCCGGCGAGACTGCGCTCGGCGAGTTTGCGGTCGAGGCGGTCTCGTACATGGACCGCATCGCGCGCGCGGTCGAGCCGAGCCTCGACTACCGGCACGAGCTGCCCCAGGCGAGCGACGAGCCCACCGTCGGCCAGGCGATGTCGAACGCCGCCTGCGACATCGCCGAATCGCTGGGCGCCAAGGCGATCCTCGTCCCGACCTTCACGGGCCGGACTGCCTCGGCGGTTGCGCGACTGCGGCCCCGCAGGCTCGTCCTCGCGCTCTCGCATCACGACTACGCGCTCCGGCAGACGGCGATCGAGTGGGGCGTGACGCCGACGCTCATCGAGGAGGCATCCGACGTCGAGGATCTGTGGGCGAAGTCGCTCGAGGCCGCGCGGGCCGGCGGCTACGTGGCCGAAGGAGACCTCGTCGTGATCACCGCGGGCACGGCCGTGAACCTGCCCGGCACGACCGACGTAATCAAGGTCGAGCAGGCCTAGGAGGACTTGGCGAAATATGGTCTGAGTCGCCGGGCCGCACTGCTCGCCCCGAGGCCGGGTCCTCAGTCGCCCCGGTAATGGTGATTACCGGGGCTCCCTGCGTCCGCGGCCTCAGAACGACCATCGCACCCCGGCAACGAGCAACATTCCGCCAAGTCCTCCCGGCGCAGGACCTCGAGCCGCTCCGGCGAACGAGAGAGGCCGGATGGCCCGCCGCTCGAAGAAACGTGTCCCGCGCAGACGGTTCCTGCTCCGCTGGCTCGGAGTGGGGACGCTCGCGTTCATCGCGTTCCTCTACTGGCAGCCGCTGCGGAGCTACCTGTCGACGCGCGACGCGGTCAAGGAGCAGTCCGCCCAGGTGCGCACGCTGCGCGAGCAGAAGCTGCGGCTCGAACGCCGGCTCGCGGAGTCGGACACGGCTCAGGCGGTGACGCGCGAGGCGCGGCGGCTCGGGTACGTCGAGCCCGGTGAGCGCCTGTACATCGTCAAGGGCATCAGGGCCTGGCGTCACCAGCACGAGCAGAAAGACCACTAACCTCGTTCGGATGGAGCAGGACCGCGAGCTCGTCGCGAAGCAGCTCGGCCGGTCGCCGCGTGCGTTCGCCCGCGTCGTGGTGCGCTGCCCGTTCGGTCGCCCGGCCGTCACGGAGCAGTCGCCGTACGACGACTCCGGCGAGCCGTTTCCGACGACGTACTACGTCACGTGCCGCCACCTGGTCGCGGCGATCTCCAGGCTCGAGGCGGCCGGAGGCGTTGAGCGCTGGTCCGAGCGGGCGCAGCAAGAGCCCGACCTGGCAGCGAGCCTCGTCCGCGCCACGGAGGAGCAGCGCCGCGTTCGCACCGAGCTCGCCGGGGGCCGAACCGGCAGCGACCGCGGAGCATCGCTCGAGCTCGGGATCGGCGGCTCGCGGAATCCCGAGCAGCTCAAGTGCCTGCACGCACACGTCGCCTTCGCGATGGCGCGTCCCGGCTACGAACTCGGCGAGCGGATCGCGGACGAGGTCGTACCGCTCTGGCCTGAGAGATGTTGCATGGAAGGCACAGACGCGTCCCTATGATCGGACCGCCATGAGCGCCGTAGCAGTCGAGAACGCCCGCCTCCAGTGGGAGGACGGTTACCGCCGGCTGAACGAGTACGCGTCGGACCGGCCGACCCACGAGCGTCTCCTCGCCGAGGTGGGCGTGTTGATCGACGAGCTGAACCGCCGGGTCGGGCAGACCTTCACGCTCGCCGAGCTGGCCGCTGCGTATGACGACGCCGACCGGTGGCTGCTCGAAGTGCTCTCACCCGGAGCAGGTGCCGTCCAGCTCGGCCTCGTCGAAGACGCGGCCTTCCATGTGTACGCCCGCGGCGCCGTCGACTACGCGCCATGAGTCGGCATCCGCGGAAGCGTCGCCGGCGCGTCGGCCCCTGGGTGCTGCGCGCCGTGGCGCTCGCGATCGTTCTCGCGATCGGCATCGCGCTCGGTCAGGCGCTCGACGACAGCTCCCCGCCGTCGGGCACGGAGACCTCGGTGCGCACGCTCGAGCCGGGCACCCAGAGCGTCCAGACAGTGACCGTGACGACGGCTCCGTAGTTTGGGAATGGGCTAGAGAGGAAAAGGTAGATTTACTAAGATTCCCCGATATGGCTGAACCCCGCGATACCGCCGCCAGGACGCCCGTTCCCGCCGATGAGCCCGACTGGCTCACGCTTGGCCAAGCCGCGAAGTACCTCGGGATGGCGCAGAGCACGATTCGCAAGTGGTCGGACACCGGCCGGCTGCCCGCCTTCTACACGCCGGGTGGACACCGCCGCTATCGGCGGGCGGACCTCGACCAGTTCCTCGAGCGCGGCGGCTCGACGGCGCCGAGGCGTGGTGAAGGGCGGCGCGTGATCCTGATCGTCGACGACGACGAACGCCTTCGCGAGTTCGTCCGCGTGAACCTCGAGATGGAGGGCTACGCGGTGCGCGAGGCCGCGAGCGCCGAGGAGGGCCTCGCCGCCCTCGAGGCCGAACCGCCCGACCTGATCCTGCTCGACGTGATGATGCCCCAGGTCGACGGCTGGGAGATGCTGCGCCGCGTCCACGAGCGACACGGCGTCGGCTCGATCCCGGTGATCATGTTCAGCGGCAAGGTCGAAGAGGATTCGCTGCGGGCGGCCGCGTCCCGCGGGGCCCAAGGCTTCATCGGCAAGCCGTTCAACCCGCAGCAGCTGATCGAGTCGACGAAGCAGCTCGTCCCGGCCTAGCCTAGAGCCGTGTTGGCGGGATTCGGACGTGTCGACCGGTCAGTTCCGACGGACACCGGGCTAAGCCCGGCGTCCTGAAGCGGCACCGCAAGCGGCGCCTTGCTCGACACACGACTCGAGCGCTGGGTCGTCCACCACCGCGTCGGTGTGCTCGACAACGTGTTCGTGGGGCTCTCGCGGGTCGGGTCACAGGGCGCGATCTGGATCCTGGTCGCTGTGCTCGCGGCGTTCTACTGGAGGCGGCCTGCGATCTTCCTCTACGTCACGCTCGCCGATCTGATCGCCGGCGTGTCGTCGGCCTTGCTGAGACACGCGATCGGCCGCGAGCGCCCGCCGCTTCGCTTCCCCGAGCCGCACCCGCTCGTTCACGTGCCGGGCAACCCGAGCTTCCCGTCCGGCCACGCGGCGACGAGCTTCGCCTGCGCGGCCACGCTCGCCTGGCTGACGCCGCTGTCGCCGGTCGCGCTCTACGCCCTCGCCGCGCTGATCGCGTTCTCTCGCGTCTACGTCGGCGTGCACTACCCGCTGGACGTGATCGGCGGAGCCGCGCTCGGCCTGGGGGTCGCTACAGCTCTTCGCCTGCTCGTAGAAGCCCGCCGACGATCAGCCCCACGGCCGCGATGAGCGCGATCCAGATACCGATCCCGCGCCCGTCGTAGGGGAAGAATGTGTCGGGGACCGAGATCACGCGGATCAGCACCAGGATCGTGGCGAGGGAGCCGAGGACGATGATCACGAGGCTCTCCGGAATCGTCGCCGGCAGCTCGATCCCGAGCTCGCGCAGCACGACGAGCACGACCACCGCGAGGCCGAGCAGGAAGACGAGCTTGCCGATCACGCCCGTGTGCCAGCCGATGACCGCGATCGTCGGCCCCTCGCCGGAGCCCGCGTACCAGCCCATGAACGTCGACAGCATCAGCACGAACCCGGCGAGTGCGGTGACGCGCTCGCCCATCGCCCAGATCCCTCCGGGCAGGAGCAGCAGCGGGTCGCGTCCACGCTCGGTGCGAGCCGGTGGCTCAGGCGGATAGGGCTCGGAAGGCTCCACAGGCGAAGTATCTACAGTCCGAACGTCCGCTGGATCTGGTGCCAGATGACGAGGCTCAGGTAGACGCTCGCTATCACGAGCGCGAGGAGCACGAGCCAGAACCGGAGCTTCGCGCGCTTCGTCTCGCGGCGACGATTGCGATGAACGCGGCGCCGGGCTCGATGTAGCTGATACGCGCGCTGCACAGCAGCCGGATCGAGCTCCAGCGCTTCGTCCACCTGTTCCGGGCGGCGAGCCGGCTGGGCCATGCGGGAGAGCATAAACGCGCGAGCGGGCCGACCGAGGCGATCAGGAATACCTTTCGGGGGCGAATGGACGAGATCTCCGACCACGCCCTCGACACGCTCGCGACGGCGGGCCTGCGCGCTGCGGGCGAGCATGGGCTCGCCGAAGCGCTTCAGGCCGTTGCCGATGCGGTCGTCGAGGTCACGGACGCCGACGCGGCAGCGGTACGCGTTGTCGACGCCTCGGGGCGCCTGCCGGTGCGGACCGTCGCGTCACATTCGCAGGCGCTCGCGGCCGAGCTCGCGGGCTCGACGTTCTCCCTGGAGGACCTCCCCGCACAGGAAGCGTCTTTGGACGAGCTTCCCGAGGCCGTGCAGAGAGTCGCCCGCCGAGCTCGCTCCGCCGACGTGCTCCTGATCCCGATCCGGACCGGCGACGTCCCGCTCGGGAGCCTCGAGCTGCTGCGAGCGGGTCGGGGCTTCGATCCGAGCGAGCGGGGGGCCGCGCGCCTCGCAGCCGCACAGCTCGGCCTCGTCCTGCGAGCGTTCGACGCGGCGAACGGCATGGCGGGCATTGACCCGACCGAGAGGCTGGCGCTCGCCGGAGACGCGCTAGGCGCGGGGCTCGACGAGACACGCGGCCCCGACGAGGTGGTGCGGATCGCCGCGCGAGCGTCCGGCGCGGAGGCGGCGCAGCTCTGGGAGGTCGACGACGAAGGCGGGCTCGAGCGGCTGGCGTCCACGGGCCGGCTCGAGACGCTCGACGCCGCTGTGTCCGCGCTGCCGATCGAGCACGAGCCGGTCCGCCTCGAGGCGGTCAAGGGCCGAACGGTCGCCACGCTCACGTTGGGCCAGCCTCCGCTCGGCATCCTCCAGCTCGCGTTCGGGCCCGGAAGCTCACCCTCGCGGCGCGACATCGACCGGCTGGGCACGTTCGCCGTTCGCGCGGCGCAGGCGCTGCGGGCCGGAGAGCGCGCGCGGGCGACGTCGCTCGAGCTCGAACGATCCGACGCGCTGCTCACGGTTCTCGGTCAGGCGGTCGCCGAGCTCTCCCTGGCCCACACGCTCGAGACCGCCGTCGTGGGCGTCTCCAAGTTGCTGCGAGCGGACCGTGTCGCGATCTACCTCGGCGACGCGAACCGGCTGCGACCGGAGGCCGGCTCCGGTGCCGACGCCGAGCTTGCCGTCGCAGAACGCCTCCTCGAGCTCGCGTTCGGGCCGCTGCGCGCCCAGGGCGTGCTCCACGTTCCGGACGCGCAGGCCGACGACCGGCTCGCTCCCGTTCGTGCGGCCGTGGCCGAAGCGCAGATCGACGCTGCGCTCGCCGTCCCGCTCGTCGCAGGTGAGGAGCTCGTGGGACTGCTCGCTGTCTACCTGCCGCGCGGGCGGGAGGTGGAAGCGAGCGAGGGGACTCTCCTGTCGGCGCTTGCCGCTCAGCTGGCCGTGGCCGCGCAGAACGCCGAGCTCCACGAGCGGACCGAGCGCCAGGCGACCGAGCTCCAGGCGACGATCGCCTCCGAGCGCAAGTCCGGGAAGCGGCTCCGGGCGCTATACGAGATCTCGCGCTCGTTCGCCCAGAGCCTGTCGCTCGACGCGACACTCGACTCGGTGACGACCTCGGCCGTCGAGTTGCTCGACGCCGACGCGGCGGTGATCCGTGTGCTCGACGGGCGCGGCGCCCTCCTCGTCCCTCGCGCGCCGCACGTGGCCGACCCGCGGCTCGAGCCGCTGCGTCCCGTGCTCGAGCGCGAGCAGGCGGTCGACGAGCTCCCGAACGAGCCGCTCATGGTCGACTCGCAGACAGCCCGCCGGCTCGGGGAGCCATACGAGCTCCTCGTCCCGTTCCTCGAGCAGGGCGCGACCGCGCTCGTCGTCCCGATTGCAACCTCGGCGGAGCTGCTGGCCACGCTGACGGTCGTCTCGCTCGATCCGGCTCGACGGCTCGGCGACGAGCAGGTCGAGACCGCCGTGTTCGTCGCCGGGCAGGCCGCCCTCGCGATCGACAACGCGCGCCTGACGCAGGAGCGGAAGGACTTCGCCGACACGATGCAGCGCTCGCTGCTCCCGCGTGGGCTGCCCGAGGTCGAAGGGCTCGAGGTCGGCGCCGTCTACGAGTCGTCGGCCCGGGTCGAGGTCGGAGGCGACGTCTACGACTTCCTGAGGCTGCCCGACGGCGAGCTTGCCGTGGTGCTCGGCGACGCGAGCGGGCACGGCATCGCAGCGACTGCGGACATGGCGCTTGCGAAGTTCGCATTCCGGTCGCTCGTCCGGCTGTATCCCGACCCGGCCGCGCTCCTTGCGCAGGCCAACGAAGTCGCGTTCGGCGAGCTGGCAGGCGGAAACTTCGTGACGATGGCCTGTGTGACCGTCGATCCTGCAACGGGCGCCGTCTTCGCCGCCAGCGCGGGGCATCCGCCGATCCGCGTCCTGGCCGCCGACGGCTCGATCAACCTCCTGGCGCCGCGCGGCCTCGCACTCGGCATCGAGGCGGACCAGACGTACGAGACGGCTCGCGCGACGCTCGAGCCCGGAGCGGCGCTCTGCATCTTCACGGACGGACTCGTCGAGGCGCGCCGCGACGGCGACCAGTACGGCGAGGAGCGGCTCCACCAGGCTCTGGTGGACGGGCGTGAGCTCTCAGCGCAGGCGCTCGCGGAGCATGTGGTGTCGGATGCACGCGCATTCGCAGGCGAGCCCGACGACGATTACGCCTTGGTCGTCATCCGCAGGACGTAATCGTGGCCGAGGCCGTAGGCGCGAAAGAGCACGGGGCGGAGGCCGTCCAGGGGCGGGCGCTCGCCTTCACGCTCTACGCGCTCGTGTTCTGCACAGGGGCCGCGGCGCTCGCGACCGAGATCGGCGCGGCGCGACTTCTCGCCCCGTACTACGGGAGCTCGACGATCGTGTGGGCGAACGTCATCGGCCTCGTGCTCGCGTCGCTCTCGGTCGGATACTGGGTCGGCGGGAAGATCGCGGACCGGAGCCCGAGCCCCCGCGTGCTGGGACGGATCGTCGTGTTTGCGGCGGTACTGATCGCGATCATTCCGTTCGCGGCCGGCCCGTTCCTGGACGTCTCCGTGAGAGGGCTCGACCAGGTCTCCGCCGGTGCGGCGATCGGGTCGTTCTTCGCCGTGCTCGCACTCTTCGCGCCTGCGCTGACACTGCTCGGGATGGTCGCTCCGTTCGCGATCCGGCTCGCGATCGATGACGTGCGCGACGCGGGCTCGGTCGCCGGGCGACTCTACGCACTGTCGACCGTCGGCAGCCTGCTCGGCACCTTCCTGGCCGCGCTCGTCCTCATTCCGACGATCGGGACGAGGAGGACATTGCTCGCGGCTGCGCTGCTCGTCGCTCTCTCCGGCGCGGCGCTGCTCGGCCGGCGGTGGCTCCCGGTCGCTGCGGGAGTCGGCGCGCTGATCGTGATCCCGGCCGGCGCCGTCCGCGCGGAGCCGGGGCTGATCTACGAGCACGAGTCGCGCTACCAGTTCATCCACGTCACCGAGCTGAACGGCGTGCGGCGGCTGTACCTGAACGAGGGCCTCGCAGTGCACTCGCTCTGGCGGCCGAACACCGTTCTCACCGGCGGTGAGTGGGACACGTACCTCGCGGTCCCGCCGCTTCTCGGGCGACCGCTGCGCCGGGTGGCGATCCTCGGCAATGCCGGCGGCACGACCGCTCGTGCGATGGGGGTCTTCTACCCGCAGGCCCGGATCGACGGAGTCGAGCTCGACCCGGACGTGACCGCGGTCGGCCGCCGCTACTTCGGCCTCGACGACAACCCCCGGCTGCATGTGATCACTGCCGACGCGCGCCCGTTCCTGCGCCGGACTCACAACACGTACGACCTGATCATCGTCGACGCCTACCGGCCGCCGTACGTGCCGTTTTACCTCGCGACGCAGGAGTTCTTCCGCCTCACGCGCTCGCGGCTCGCACCCGGCGGCGCGATCGTCCTCAACGTCGGGTCGACGCCCGACGACCACCGCCTCGCCGAGGGCGTCTCCGGAACCCTCGCGACCGAGTTCCCGCTCGTCCTCACCTGGCAGGCGCTGCACTTCAACCAGTTCGTGATCGGGCTCGACCGTCCCGAGCCGCGGGCCGTGCTCGTGCGCCGGCTGAGCCACGGGCCCCGGCGGCTGCGATCGTTGACGAGCCTGCTCGCCGGCCAGATGCGTATCGCGGCTCCGTCATCCGATCCGTGGACGGACGATCGCGCGCCCGTCGAGTGGATCACCGACCGGATGATCCTCGAGTTCGCGGCTCGCGGCGGCCGCTTCGAGGAGTACCCGCTGCCGACCGCTCCGTGAAACTCCTGCGCGGCGACGGGCCGCTCCTCAGGATCGGACACCGTGGAGCGGCGGGCCTCGCCCCCGAGAACACGATCGAGGCCGTCGAGGCAGCACTCGAGCACGGCGTCGACCACGTCGAGCTCGACGTCTTCGCCGGCCGCGACGGGAAGCTCGTCCTCGGCCACTCGCGCCGGGAGCTCGCAGACGAGCCGGTGGCGCTCGACGAGATGCTCGCTTTCCTGGCCGAGCGCGCGCCCGAGACCGGCGTGTTGGCGGACCTGAAGTTCGCAGGCAAGGAGCGGCCGTTTGTCGAGGCGCTCCGAGCCCACGGCTTCGTCGAGCGGGCGCTCGCCTGCACGAGCCAGGTGGGCACGCTCCGGAACCTGAACCGGCTCGAACCGAAGCTCGCCCGCAGCCGGACCTATCCGCGCGGCCGCGTCTATCTCGGGGGACATCGCACCTTCATCCACGTCGCCGGCCCGGTGCACTGGGCGCTGCGTGCTGCGCTCCCGTTTCGCGCGCGCGGCCTCGTCGAGGAGGCCGGAGCCTCGGCCATGACGCTGAACTACCGCGTCCTGACGCGCGCCACTGTCGAGCGCTGCCACGAGCTCGGCGTCGCCGTGTTCGCGTGGACCGTGAACGAGGCGGAGATCGCGCGACGCCTCGACGAGGTCGGGGTCGACGGCGTGATCACCGATGATCCGCGTGTTCTGGCTCGTTAGCGGGCTACACTCCAAGGCGTGAAACGCCTCGGCTACGCCGTTTTGGCGCTTGCCTGCGCTGCGGCGGGTGCGGCCGCCTCGGTCGTCCTCGCAGGCGGCGTGGGCGCCGCCGGCTTCCTGACGACCGGCACGACGACCGGCACGACGTCGACCGGCACGACGACGACGACCCCGCTGCCCACCTTGATCGCGCCCGGCGTCACGATCTCCGGCATCCCCGTCGGCGGCATGACCGTGGACGAGGCCGGTGCGCTCGTCCGCCAGCGCTACGAGCTGCCGATCCCGCTCGTTCTCGACCGCCGCCACCGCCTGGCCCCGCCGCCGGAGGCGCTCGGTGCGACCGCGCACGTCGACGAAGCGCTCGCCCGCGCAAGAACGGCTCCGCCCGGCGCCTCGATCACGCTGCCGGTCCTGATCGACGGCAACGTCGTCCGCGCGTACGTGCTGCAGGTCGCGAAGCGCTTCTACCGCAAGCCGGTGGACGCACAGGTCTTCCTGCGCCGCCTGAAGCCGGTCATCGTCCCGGACCGCCCGGGCCTGGTCGTGAACCGCCTCGCGCTGACGACTGCGATCGTCCAGCGTCTGCGCACCACGAGCCGGGTCCGCGTCAAGATCCGCCACGGCTCACAGCCCGCGGCGACGAAGCGCACCGCGTTTCGTTCCGTGATCGTGATCCGCCGCAGTTCGAACGGGCTCTACCTCTACCGCTACGACCACCTGCGAAGACTGTTCCGCGTCGCGACCGGCCAGTCGATCTACCCGACGCCGCTCGGCCGCTTCGACATCCTCGTCAAGTGGCGGAACCCCTGGTGGTACCCGCCGAACTCCCGCTGGGCTAAAGGCCAGAAGCCGATCCCGCCGGGCCCGAGCAACCCGCTCGGAACGCGCTGGATGGGCCTGTCCTCGCCGGGCGTCGGAATCCACGGGACGCCGAACCCGGCCTCGATCGGCTATTCGGTCTCGCACGGCTGCATCCGGATGTACATCCCGGATGCTGAATGGCTGTTCAACGCCGTCGACATCGGGACGACGGTGTTCATCGTCTCAGCCTGATGAAGAGGCTGAAGCTCGCGGGTCAGATCGGGTCGGTTGGGCTCGTCGGGGCGCTGCTCGTCCTGCTCGTCTGGAAGGTCGTGCAGAACGACCGGACGAACGTCGCCAGCTCGTTCACCAAGGGCCATGTCACGAGACCGGTCGACTTCGACCTCAAGCGCCTGAACGGGAACGGAAAGCTGGAGCTGTCCTCGCTCAAGGGCAAGGTCGTGGTCGTCAACTTCTGGGCCTCCTGGTGTGAGCCGTGCAAGAGCGAGGCGCCGCGGTTCCAGCAGGCGTTCGAGCGCTA
>Ga0307305_10001110_pt1 | contig 10503 bp, 6 predicted proteins | sample ER_DNA_186_FD_194512 | JGI IMG/M metagenome (GOLD analysis project Ga0307305, IMG submission 194512) | Bulk soil microbial communities from the East River watershed near Crested Butte, Colorado, United States - ER_DNA_186 | ecosystem: Environmental > Terrestrial > Soil > Floodplain | place: USA... | reverse complement strand
GGGGACGAGCTCGGCACGATCGAGGCGGTCGCACTCTGCGGTGGCTCGGCCCTCTACCTGTTCGCGTACGTGGCGCTTCGCTTCCGCGTGGCGCGCAGCGTCAGAGGCGGTCGGCTCGTAGCGGCCATTGCCTGTGTGCTGCTGATCCCTGTCGCCACGGAGGTGCCTGCCCTCGTCGCGCTCGCCCTGGTCGCAGGCGTCTGGGTTGCGCTCCACGCATACGAGCTCATCTGGTGGCGAGAGGCACGCGCACAGCTGCGGGCGCAGCGACTCCCTAGCTCGTCCTGAAACGCCCAGTCGAGGTGTCCGCAAAGACCGCTGGCCGGGTATAACGCTTGTCGTGCGTGCGACCGTCATGTACGGAGCAGGCGAGGTCCGGGTCGAGACCGTTCCCGACCCTGGCTTGCTCGAGCCGACCGACGCCCTCGTCCGCGTCACCCGCTCCGCGATCTGCGGGAGCGACCTCTGGCCCTACAACCAGATGGAGCACACCGACGCGGGCCGACGCATGGGCCACGAGTTCGTCGGCCTCGTCGAGGACGTGGGCGCCGAGGTCAGCACGGTGAAGGCCGGCGACCTCGTCGTCACACCGTTCGTTTGGTCCGACGGCACCTGCGTGTTCTGCCGCGAGGGGCTTCACACATCGTGTCTCCACGGCGGCCGGTACGGAATGGACGGCGTCGACGGCGGCCAGGGCGAGGCCGTTCGCGTTCCCCAGGCGGACGGAACGTTGGTCGTGCTGCCGGTGGGTCCGGACGACGAGCTGATGCCGTCGCTGCTCACGCTTTCGGACGTCATGGCGACGGGCCACTACGCCGCTCTCTCTGCCCAGGTCGGCTCCGGGAAGACGGTCGCCGTCGTCGGTGACGGCGCCGTTGGGCTGTGCGGAGTGATTGCCGCACGGCGGCTCGGCGCTGAGCGAATCATCATCCTCGGCCGGCATGCCGGCCGGACCACGCTGGCGGAAGAGTTCGGAGCGACCGACGTCGTGAGCGAGCGAGGCGACGAGGCGGTCGAGCGTGTCCACGAGCTCACCGACGGCCTTGGAGCGCATTCGGTTCTCGAGTGCGTCGGCCTGGAACAGTCGACGATCACCGCTCTCGAGATCGCGCGTCCGGGTGGCGCCGTCGGGCGCGTCGGCGTCCCGCAGGAGGATTCGATTCCGCTGGGCGTCCAGACCTTCTTCAAGAACGTGACCATCGCCGGTGGCCCCTCTCCGGCGCGCGCGTACATCGAGGAGCTCCTGCCCGACGTCCTCGAGGGACGGATCGAGCCCGGCCGCGTCTTCGACCGGGTGGCGAGCCTCGACGAGGTCCCGGATGGCTACCGGGCGATGAACGAACGCGAGGCGCTCAAGGTCATGATCGATCTCTGAGCGCCGCCAGCAAGCTCTCGGTCTCGTACGAGCCGTCGTACCGGCTGCCGTTGAGGTAGAAGGTCGGCGTCCCGTTCACTCCACTGTGGACACCGCTCATGAAGTCCTCGCGGACCCGGGCAGCGTAGGCGTGGCCGGCAAGCTCGCGATCGAAAGTCTCGAGGTCCAGGCCCAGGCGCTCCGCATACGCGTGGAGGTCCTCGCCGCCGAGGCGGTCCTGGTTCTCGTAGAGAAGGTCGTGCATTTCCCAGAACCTGCCCTGAACTGCCGCAGCCTCGGCCGCCTCAGCCGCCAGCTCGGCGTTGGGATGCGATGTCGAGATCGGAAAGTTGCGAAAGACGAAGCGAAGCCCGTCACCCATGCGAGCCTGGACGTCCTTGAGGATCGGGTATGCGGCTCCACAGAACGGACACTGGTAGTCGCCGTACTCGACCAGCGTGACCGGCGCAGAGGCAAGTCCTTGGATGTGATCCCGGTCGTCGGAGACCGGCATGGTGAGGGTCGGTTCCCACTCGGTCCTCGTCACGGGCCGCCTTCCTCGGTCAAGCTCGCGAGAGCCCGAAGGATCCCGTCCGCTCCGGGGTTGATGCCCACCGGGGCCACGTAACTCCATACCACGACGCCGTCGGGGCCGATCACGTAGAGCGCTCGCTCACTGGTGCCGTCCTGCGTCCGGTACACGCCGTACGTCCGAGCGACCTCGCCCTTGGGCTCGAAGTCGGCCAGGAGCGGGAAGTGGAGGTTCCGGTCCTTCGCGAATGCCAGATGGGACCAGATCCCGTCGACCGAGATCCCCAGTAGCTCCGCGTTGTAGCGCTGAAACTCCTGTAACAACTCCTGGTACAGGGCCAGCTGATCTGAGCAGACCGGGCTCCAGTCCTCCGGGTAGAAGGCGAGGATCACGGGTTGGCCGCGGAAGTCCTCGAGCGAGACTTTCTGGTCGGGCGTCGACGGCAGCTCGAAGTTGGGCGCTGCCGACCCAGGAGCGAGGGGTCCGGCGTCAGATGTCATCGTCGGAAGTTCATCACGTTGGGGTACCGCTGCGCCGCCGCTATCGATACGCACGGCTCACGACATGAAGCATGTACTCCTCTCGGTTGAGCGCGTTCACCGTCTTTCGGCGGCGGGTCGGAGGGTCGCTGCTGACCGGCTCGTAGCCGAGGAAGGCCGTTTCGAGCACGCCCTCGCCGCTCGTCAGGCTCGACAGCTGTCGCTGGAGATCCTGCGCGGCGAGGATCGACAGGACCGTGTCGACCGTGGCGAGATCGCCTCGCAGGGACTCCATCTCGGCCGGCGCACCTAGCTGGCCTACGGCCGCGAGGACGGCGCCGACCGACTCCGCGGGAACCTCGAGCCTCACGCGGACGACCGGCTCGCACACGCTCGTCCGCGCATGCTCGAGCGCCTGCATGAGCACGATCGGCGTCAGCTTGCGGTAGTCGCTGCTCGTGCTGAGCGGGCCTCGCTTCGACGGAGGGCCGTCCGGCACGCTGTAGGCGCAGCTGGTCATCGTCACGACGCAGTCCGTGACGTGCCAGCCGTGGAGACCCTCCAGCAGCGTCTCGCGGACGTACCGCGCCATGTGCTCCGAGAAACTGTTGAGCGTCTTGTAGAGGTACAGCGGCGCCGTCAGCGGGTCGATGTCCAGGCGGAACTCGAAGCCCGAGTCGGATGGTGCGGGATCGATTCGGAGACCGACCGTGGCGCGGAACGGGTTCGTCTCCGAGTGCAGCACCTCGATCGACTCGCCGCTTCGCAGCGGCCGCTCGATGTGGATCGGCGTGGGCTCCTGGAAGTCGACCTGCAAGCCGAAGTCGGTCTCGAGCGTCGACTCGATCACCTCTTTCTGGACCTCGCCGTAGAGCGAGACCGAGTCCTCGTTCAGCACCTCGTTCTGCTGGACGTTGATCAGCGGGTCCTGCTCGGCGAGCTGCGTGAGGGCCGAGCGGAGCCGCGCTCGATCGTCCCGGTTGTTCGCGACGACGACCGATTCGAGCGTCGGCGGCGGGAACTGCGGGCGCGCGGCCGTGGCGCCCGATTCGCCGATCCGGTCGCCGATCTGGACGTCGGCGAGGCCCCACAGCTTCGCGACCCCGCCCGCGGCGACCGACTGACGCTGCACGGCGGGCCCTTGCTCGAAGACCGCGATCGCCGTCACCTTGCCCTCGAGTCCCGAGCCGAAGCTCACGCGGTCGCGCGTGCGAATCGTCCCCGAGAACATTCGGACGTACGCGACCTTTTCGCCGTTGGGGGCTCGCTCGATCTTGAACACGGAGGCCGAGGGTGCCGCGTCCGGGTCGCCTGTCGAGGACGGGAGCAGCTTTGCGATTCCAGTCATCACCGCGTCGACGCCGGCGCCCGTCAGCGCCGAGCCGAAGAACACCGGATGCACGAGGACACGCCGTGTCTGGGACGCGAGCTCCAGCAGGAGACGGCGCTGCGAGACGTCCGATTCGTCGTCGACGAACGATTCCAGGAGTGCCTCGTCGTTCTCCGCGAGCAGCTCGTGGAGCGCGGAGTCGTCTACGAGGGGCTTGACGAACGCGTCTCGCGTGCCCAGCCCGTCCGGTGCCGACATCGGGACGACCGCGGCCCCGAGGCGTTCCGCGATGGCCCGGAGCACGCGGTCCTCACCGGCTCCGGCGCGGTCGATCTTGTTGACGAACAGGAGCGTGGGGATGCGAAGCCGCTGGAGCGCGCGCATCAGGATGCGGGTCTGCGGCTGCACGCCCTCGACCGCGGAGATGACGAGCACGGCGCCGTCGAGGACGCTGAGCACGCGCTCGACCTCCGCGATGAAGTCGGGGTGGCCCGGAGTGTCGATCAGGTTGACGTGGACGTCGCCGAGCGCGAACGAGGTGACGGCGGACTTGATCGTGATTCCACGCTGGCGCTCGAGGTCCAGGGTGTCGGTCTGGGTCGTTCCGGCATCGACGCTTCCGATCTCGTCGATGACGCCGGCTTCGTACAGAAGCCGCTCGGTGAGGGTGGTCTTACCGGCGTCTACATGCGCCACGATTCCAAGGTTGAGCTCTCTTTGCGACACGCGTCATTTCCTCCAATTGGATCCCAGGGGACTTATGGATGGATATGAACGCGTTGCGCATCGCCCCTCCTTGGCCGGTGAGCGCTGGACTTACCCCGCCGCGAATCATACGCGGCGAACCCGGCCGCGATCGTCTGGCATTTCCAGATGTCGTAGGCCGTACGCCTGCGGAATATAGGTCCAGAGACCTATTGCCGTGGTTCTGAACCACTGACAGTCTTCCGGGGGAACCAACTGCGGCGGCTTTGGGGAAGAGAGGGTCCTTTTTTTGACTGCGGCACTTGCGCGCATAGCGCACCGATTTGGCGTACGGCGTGTCTTGCTGGTCACCGGCCTCTCGGCGCTCGCCCTCGGGCTCCTCGCGAGCGCGCACGCGAGCACAGGACCACCCAGGGCTCATGTCGACGGCGACGAAAGCCCGCGGATCTCGATCGGAGACGCCAGCGTCCTCGAGGGCAACTCCGGAACGACCGCGATGACCTTCACCGTCTCGCGAAGCGGCGACACCCACGGGACGAGCAGCGTTCACTACGAGACTCAGGGAGTGACGGCGACCTCGGGTGTCGACTTCACGCCTGCGTCGGGGCAGCTGAGCTTCCCGACCGGGGTCACGACCCGGACGATCAACGTCGCCGTCACCGGAGATCTTCTCGACGAGTCCGACGAGGTGCTGGTCGTGAACCTCTCGAATCCGAACGGTGGCCACATCGTCGACGGACAGGGCGTGGGGACGATCATGGACGACGACAGCACGCCCGTCGCTCCCTCGCAGAGCCTGACCACGGACGAGGACAGCGCTCTCCCAGTGACCCTGGTTGCGACCGATCCTGACGGAGATCCGCTCACGTACTCCATCGTCAGCCCGCCCGGGCACGGAACGCTTGCCGGTTCCGGTCCGAGTCAGACCTACAGTCCGGCGCCGAACTACAACGGGCCCGACAACTTCAGCTTCCGTGCGAGCGACGGCGCCAACGAATCGAACGTGGCGACGGTCTCGATCACCGTCAACCCGGTCAACGATCCGCCCGTCGCGAGCCCGAACACAGCCATGCTCGCCGAGGACAGCTTCGCGCTGGTGCCTCTACCGGCGACCGACGTCGACGGCGACTCGCTCACCTATTCGATCGTCGACCAGCCGGCCCACGGCGCGCTCTCGGGGTCCGGCGCGAGCCGAACCTACACGCCGGATCCGAACTTCAACGGCCCGGACTCGTTCACGTTCAAGGCGAACGACGGCAGCGCCGACTCGAACACGGCGACGGTCTCCCTCATTGTCCTGCCGGTGAACGACGCGCCGGTCGCGGTCAACGACGCCGCGACCGTGGACGAGGACGGCGCCGTCTCGGTTGCAGTGCTGGCGAACGACTCGGACGTCGACGGCGATGCTCTCTCCGTGACGTCGGTCGGCGCGCCCGCGCACGGCACCGCGGTGCTCCAGAGCGACGGGACCGTCCTCTACACGCCGGCCGCCAACTACAACGGCGGCGACAGCTTCGTCTACTCGATCTCGGATGGGAACGGCGGGACCGACTCCGCCTCCGTTTCGCTGACGGTCACCCCCGTCAACGACCCGCCGGTGGCGACGGACAGCTCGGCCCTGGTGGCGGAGGACACGCCCGAGGAAATCCGGCTCAACGCGACCGACATCGACGGTGACCCGCTCACGTACGCGATTGTCACGCTGCCTGCGCACGGGACGCTCTCCGGCTCGGGCTCGACGCGCACATACACCCCCGACCGTCACTACTTCGGGCCCGACTCGTTCACCTTCAAGGCGAACGACGGCGCCGCCGATTCGAACGTGGCCACGGTCAGCATCACCGTCACGAGGCGCGACCCCGCGACGGTCAACATCAACGACGTCTCGACGCAGGAGGGCGATGCGGGCGAGACCGACGCCGTCTTCACGGTCTCGATCTCCCAGCCTCCGACCGACGCCGTGGTGATCGACGCGGCCAGCACTGACGGGACGGCGCACGAGCCGGGCGACTACGGCGCGATGAGCACCCGGCTGACGTTCGACCCCGGGCAGAGCAGCAAGACCGTCGTCGTCAAGGTGCACGGCGACACGCTCGACGAGCCGGATGAGAACTACGTCGTCAACCTGACCGTCGTGTCGGGCGACGTCGTCCTCGGCGACGGCCAGGGCGAGGGCACGATCATCGACGACGACCCGCTGGCCGGGCTCGCCGTCGGCGACGCGAGCGTCACCGAGGGCAATTCGGGCACGACGACGGCGACGCTCCCGGTCACACTTTCGACCGTCAGTGGAAAGACGGTCACCGTCGACTGGCACACCGCCGACGGGACCGCGAACGCTCCGGCCGACTACTCGGCCACGGGCGGCACGCTCACATTCGCACCGGGCGAGACGACCAAGAACGTCTCCGTCTCGGTCAATGGGGACGCCCAGATCGAGCCCGATGAGACGTTCCTCGTGCAGTTGACGAACGAGGTGAACGCGACCGTGGAAGACGGCACTGGAGTGGGGCTGATCGTCAACGACGACTCGGCAGGCCCGCCGCCTCCACCACCGCCACCTCCACCGCCTCCGCCTCCTCCTCCGCCGCCTCCGCCACCGCCGCCGCCTCCACCACCGCCGCCCGCTCCGCCGGTGTCACGGGAGCCGCGGACGATCCTCGGCTACCGCTGCACGATCATGGGCACGCCCAGGCGCGACGTCCTCATGGGGACGAAGCACCGCGATGTGATCTGCGGGCTGGGCGGGAACGACACGCTGCGCGGGCTCGGCGGAAACGACGTGCTGATCGGAGGCGCCGGCAGTGACCGGCTCGTGGGCGGCCGCGGCCTGGACGTCCTCATCGGCGAGCGCGGGGCGGACCTGATGCTCGGCCGCAAGGGCGCCGATCGCATGCTCGGTGGCGTGGGCGCAGATCGAATGGACGGCGGCAACGGCCCCGACCGCCTCGCCGGCGGTCCAGGGGACGACTACCTGAACGGCGGGCCCGGGACCGACGTGCTCATGGGCGATCGCGGCAACGACTACATCGTCGGTCTGACCCCGCCGGATCGCCTCCGCGGCGGAGCCGGAACCGATCTCTGCCGCACGAAGGGCGTGGCGATTTGCCCCTAGCCCGCGTCCGTCCGGGCCTGCTCGCAGCGCTCGCGATCGCAGGTGCGCTCGTCGCCGCGTCGACGTCCTTCGGGAGCGCGGCCCCAACCGGTTCGGGCTGCGCGCCGATCGTCCGCACGCTCGAAAACGGCGACCCTGCGATCGCCGATGGCGCAGTCCAGGTTCGGGTCGATGGGCTTGGCGCCTTCGGGCGCGGTTTGGTCGCCGGCGCCGACGCGATCTTCAACCCGCCCGGCGGCTTCGCGCCGCTCGGCACGACGTACACATCGAACCTCTATGCGAGCACCGCGGGGCGGATGCTCACGGATGACTGCGTCGACGGGCAGGTTCAGCTGCTCTCCGAGAACCCGCTCACGACGCGGCTTCAGCTCGGAGCGCTCCAGATCGACGTCCGACAGGAGCTCGGGCCTGTGGCGCTCGGAAGCTCGACGCTCCGGCAGACGTACACGCTCACGAACACGGGCGGCTCTGCCATCTCCACGCATCTCGTCCGCCACCTCGACGGCGATCTGCGCTTCGACGGGAGCACGGACGACGGAGCAGCGGCGAGCGGTCCCGACGGCCAGACGCTGACGGAGTTCGACTCGTCCTCGACCGGCGTCCCGCGTGTTCTGGTTCAGATCACGGGCGCGCTCGGAAGCGACCAGTCGCCCGACGAGTGGACGATCCAGCCCTTCGACTACCGACCGAGGATCCAGGGCGCGAACGGCATCCCGCCCGGTGACAACGGCCATGTCTTCAACGACGCGAACGGCGATCTCACCGCGGACGGGCCGTACGACGTCACGCTCAGCCAGCAGTGGAACGCGACGGTTGCACCTAGCGAGAGCGTCGTGCTCGAGAGCTCGACGCGATTCGACGCGGAGGACCGGAGTCCGACGCCGGTCGACGATTCCGTGCGCACGGGCCGTGACCAGTCTGTCGACATCGACGTTCGCGCCAACGACACCGATCCCGACGGCGACGCGCTCACGGTCGAGAGCGTGACCCAGCCGCCGCACGGCTCCGCGGCGATTCAGGCGGACGGGACGGTCCGTTATACGCCGGCGAGTGGCTTCGAGGGCCGAAACAGCTTCACGTACACGGTCGGCGACGGCCGCGGCGGTACCGCGACCGCTGGGGTCTCGGTCAACGTCGCGACCTACACGTTGAGCGTCACGAAGACCGGCAACGGCAGCGTCACGAGCACGCCGTCCGGAATCGACTGCGGCACGAAGTGCGGCGCAGACTTCGTCAACGGCTCGAGCGTCACGCTCGTCGCGCATCCGGACCCGGGCTGGACGCTCGGCGGCTGGAGCGGGGCGTGCACCGGTACGGGGCCCTGCACGGTGAGCATGGACGCGGCCAAGTCCGTCAACGCCGACTTCCTGCCTCCGCCTCCGACCCCCGGGTCGACGGCCAACCTGTCTCTCGCCAGCGGCACGGTCCTCTTCAAGGAGCCAAGCTCCGAGGACACGGTTCATCTCAAGGGCGCCGCGCAGGTGCCGATCGGAACCGAGGTCGACACGACCGACGGCGTCGCGAAGGTGACGGTCGCGCGCAGCGTCACGCTCGACACGAGCGAGTTCTACGACGGGACGTTCACGGTTCTCCAGCCCAGCCCGAAGGCGCTCGGCGAGCTGCGCCTCAAAGGCGGCAACTTCCTCGACTGCGTGTCGTCGTTCCGCGCTCTGGCGAAGAAGCGCCCGCAGCGCCGCCTCTGGGGAAGCGGCAAGGGCCACTTCAGGACTCGTGGCCGCTACTCGTCGGCGACCGTGCGCGGGACGAAGTGGCTGACCGAGGATCTCTGCGGCGCGACGCGGATCACGGTCGTCCAGGGCACCGTGCTCGTGCACGACTTCGTACGCAACGTCGACGTCAGCGTCCCGGCGGGCCACAGCTACCGCGCCAACGCGCTGCCGCGCAGCGTCCGCAACGCCGGCTGCACGATCGTCGGCACGGAACAGCGCGACTTCTTGCGGGGGACTCCCGGGAAGGACGTGATTTGCGGGCTGGGCGGCGACGACGTCATCTTCGGCATGGGCGGGAACGACCGGCTCATCGGCGGCCCGGGCAACGACCGCATCCTCGCCGGCCCCGGTGACGACGTTCTCATCGGCAACGCGGGCAAGGACTTCCTGAAAGGAGGCCCCGGCCGCGACGTCCTCGAGGGCGGCGACGGGAACGACTTCATGGCCGCCCACGACGGCGGCCGCGGGAACGACCGCCTGACGGGTCAAGGCGGGCGAGACCTCTGCTACACGGACTACGTCCGGGTCTGCCCGTAGGCGCTACAGGCGCCGACCGCGCGCGACGACACAGCCGGTAAACGGCGCAGCGTCCATGCCCCAGCGATGCGCGAGCGTGTCGATCTCGCGTCTCGACCCGTCGAACCTGCGAGTCCGCGTTCGCCAGAGCTCGCCACTCGACAGGCGGTACTCGCTCCGGCGCAGCGACCAGAGCGTCCCGTTCGGGTCCTTCGGCCACGTGGTGATAACAACCATGGGACCGCCGGCGACGCAGCGCGCGTTGGATACGCCCGTGCCTACGGTCCCGAAGAGCGACAGCTGGTCCTGGGTCCTTCGTGGATGGAAGCGGAGCAATGCGAGCTTGCCGTCGGTGACTCCATAGAGGCTGACATCGGCAACCGCCGCTCCGCGCCAGCGTTCAACGACGATCTGAGAACGGTCCGCGTCAAGCCTGACGGCGGCCGCGAGATACGGCTGCGGGAACGGCCAATCGCGGATCTTCATGTTCTGCGACGGCTTGTACGACTCAGGGATGCGGACTGCGAACACTCTCGAGGCCGTCTTGACGACGAGGACGAACCCACAGCTCACTCTGGCGTGCGGCGCGTAGCGAACCGTGACGCTGTCGCGCCCGCCGTCGCCATCCACGTCGGCCTGCAGAGGGCTTCCGCCAGGACGTAGCGGCAAGCGCACGGCTTCTCCGAGGCGGGGACAGGTGGTCGTCGAATGCGACGACTCGAACGCTCCTGCGCCGCCAGCG
>Ga0307305_10001108_pt1 | contig 10508 bp, 10 predicted proteins | sample ER_DNA_186_FD_194512 | JGI IMG/M metagenome (GOLD analysis project Ga0307305, IMG submission 194512) | Bulk soil microbial communities from the East River watershed near Crested Butte, Colorado, United States - ER_DNA_186 | ecosystem: Environmental > Terrestrial > Soil > Floodplain | place... | reverse complement strand
CCAGCCGCCGAACTCCGAAACTCCGCGGTCGTATCGGCTGCCCTACAGCCGGGAGCTCGAGCGAGACGTCGCCCACGCAGCGAGCGCCGCGAAGCACGGTACGCCCGTAGGCGTCCGCGCGCCGAGGAAGGCCAAGGGGTCGAAGCGGAGGAGAGGCGGGGAAGCTACGTCAGCGAGCCTTCAGTTCTACCGGCTACCGCCGCACGAGCTGGAGGCGAAGGATCACTCCGGGTGAAATCTCGAAACAGGATGCGTAATCCTGTTCGGATGGACCCGCCGAAACTGAGGTTGGGCGACGCCGAGTTGCCGCGGGTCGGCCTTGGGACGAATCGACTCACGAACACGAGCGAGCACGTCGCGCTCGTGAAGGACGCGGTCGCAGCCGGACTCGGGCACATCGACACCGCACACACGTACGCGCGTGGCGAGAGCGAAGAGACCATCGGCGCCGCACTGTCGCCGGTCGCCGACGGTGTCGTTGTCGCGACCAAGGGCGGCTGGGGCGCCGGAAACGGCCGGCCCGACGTGCTCCGGGCTCAGATCGAGGAGAGCCTTCGACGGCTGCGGACGGAGACGATCGCGCTCTACTACCTGCACCGGGTCGATCCCGAGACCCGGCTCGAGGACAGCCTCGGTGCGATCAAGGAGTACCGCGACAGCGGCAAGGTCCGGCACGTCGGCCTCTCGGAGGTCGGTATCGACCAGATCGAGCGGGCCCGTGAGGTCGTACCGATCGCCGCGGTTCAGAACAACTACAGCCTCGTGGAGCGCAAGCACGAGGACGTCGTCGACTACTGCGCCGCCGAAGGGATCGTGTTCGTTCCGTTCTTCCCGCTGCGCGGTGTCGGGAGCCGGCAGCTCTCCGAGATCGCCGATCGTCACGGGGCGTCCCCGGCGCAGATCGCGCTCGCGTGGCTCCTGTGGCGCTCGCCGACGACGCTCCCGATCCCCGGCACGCTCTCGCTCGAGCACCTGAAGGAGAACCTGGCGGCGCTGGAGATCGAGCTGAGCGACGCCGAGTTCGAGGCTTTGCGGTAGAGCCCGACGCGGTCAGGCGTAGCGGCTCGTGTACTCGCGTACCGGCCGGTAGGCACGCGGACGGACTTCGGATCCAAGGGGTCCGACTCGGTTCTCCAATCGCATTACCTGCGCGAGAGGACATGGGGCGGCGCCACACCCGTCCTACAATCAAGACATCACCGATTGGCGCGTCTCGAAGGGAGAGGGCCATGAATGATGCCCCGACCCCCATGCCGCCGAACGCCCGCATCCAGCACGACCCACTGACGGCGATCGCCGTTCCGCTAGCGCCGATCGTGCTCGAGGGCAGGTATCGCGTGCTGGTCGGAGCGCTCTGGCGCCTCGGTCGTTCGCGGAAGGGCCAGTGGGTGCTCGCCGCCGGGTCGGGAGCGGTCGTGGTCGCCCTGGGGCTCTTGGCCGCTCGCCATTTCGCGACGACCTCCTGGCCGCTCGCGAGCGGAGACCCCGGTCTTCTGACGGCGGCGGGCCTGCTCCTTCTTCTCGCCCAGGGCCTCAAGGCGTACGGGTGGGGACGGCTGTTCACGCCCGAGGAGCGCCCTAAGGCGCTCGCGCTCGCGGCCGGCAACGGCGGGGCTGCGCTGATGGGAGTCGTCCTTCCGGGCCGCTTCGACGATGCGATGCGGGTCGCCGTCGTCCGCCGCTATCCCGGCTGTCCGGCCGGCCTGCGTGTGCTCTGCCTCTCGCTCGTCATGCTCGGCCTGATCGACAGCGCCGCCCTGGCGCCGCTTGCCTTTGCTGCCGCGCTGTTTCCGGGCGCCGGGACAGCCATGCGCGCCGGACTCGCGGTGGTGGCTGTGGCCGGCGTCGCGGCCGCCGCCGTGATCCTCGGTCTGCCGCGCTTGGCCGCGAGCGGACAGGCCTTGCGCTTCCGGCTCGGTCGCTGGCTGAGCCTACGCACGACCTCGCGGCGGGCGGCAGCGCAAGCGTGGGTGCTCGTGTCCGCCTGCTGGCTGCTCCGGGCAGTCGCGCTCTTCCTCCTCCTGGGCACGCTCGGGGTCGGCTTCTCGTTCCCGCTGGCGCTCCTCTTTCTCTGCGCCGGCGCCGCGGCGGCAGCGCTGCCGATCGGTCCTGCAGGCGCGGCCACGCAGGTCGGCGCCAGCGCCGCGGCCCTTGTCGCTTCGGGCGTCGGAGCCTCGCAGGCACTTGCCGTCGCCGTCTCGGTCGGCGCTCTCGGCGTCTTCTCCGGGGCCGCGATCCTGCTTTTCGCCGTAGCGTGGCGAACCGGACTTTCGCTCATGGCGACGCGAGCTGCCGCGTGATGCTTCTGATCTCGAACGCTTAGCGAGCCGAGTTCCTGCGCCGCGTCCGGAATCGGAAGATCATGCTCGTCACGATTCCCAAGAGCCATCCGAGAATCGCCGTCGCGAGAATGATCCAGACGAGCGACTGGCGCGTCGAGCCAAGGACCCAGCTCACCTTGACCCTGCCTGTGTTGGCGACGATGAGAGCGATCAGGATTGCCAGGAGCGCGACGAGAGCTCCGGCCCAGCTGTAGAGCCAGGCACGCCGCCCATGGCGGCGAAGGCTGTCTCGCCGAGGCTCTCGCGTTGTTTGCTGCTCGGGCCCGCTCTCAGGATCCATTGCCTTCAAGTCCTGGCGACTCGTGACGGAAACGAAACCTTACCTCCGGTAGCGCCGCCGGCCCCCGCGGTCTTGCGGGGCTTCTTCACATCTGGGCTCTAGCGGTTGGCTCCCGAACTCGCGTCGCGGTCCCGTGGAGGGCCGCCGTGCCAATCGAGACACAGCGCCGTGGCATCGTCGCGTAGCCGGCCGCCGCTTGCCTGGAGCACCGCCTGAGTGAGGTCCTGCACGGCCTCGCGGGGATGCATCTCCATGCTGGCGGTCAGGATGGCGCCGATGTTCACGAGAGCAGCGTCGCGCTCGAGCATGCCGTCGGTGACGAACATCAGCCGGTCGCCGACCTCCAGTGGCAGCGACTGCACGCGGTAGCCGCGTCCGGACCGCAGCCCGAACGGAGGGTCAGCCTCCAAACGAAGCTGATCGACCCGCCCGGCCCGAACCCGTAGCGGCGGGGGATGACCGGCGTTGACGATGTCCGCCGTGGCGCTGGCCAGGTCGATCCGGACGAGCAAACCGGTGACGAACTGACTCTCGCCGGCCTGCTCGACCAGCGCATCATTTGCCAGCCGTGCCTGCTCCGCCAGCTCAACCCCCCGCCGGCGGGCGTTGCGTAGACCTCCGACCAGCACGGTGGCCAACAGCGCGGCATCCATCGTGTGGCCCATCGCGTCGGTCATCGATACATGTAGGGCCCCTCGGTCCAGCGAAAAATCGAAGGTGTCACCGCCGATTTCCCCCGCCGGTTGCAACCAGGCGGCGATGGTGAACTGCCCGGCCTCGCACGTAAAGGCTCCGGGCAACAGGCGATGCTGGATCTCGGCCGCCAACGACAGCGGTATCGAGCGCTGTCCCCACTCGAAGAGATCGGTGTACCGGCGGTTCGCAATCACCACGTACGCCAAGAAGTGCGCAGCCAGAGCGACGTCTGCCACAGTCTGCTCATCCGGGAAGGTCTCCAGGCCCAGCTCCAGAACGCCGACCGCCTCACCGCGGCTCGTCACCGGCGCAAACAGCCGAGCGCCGCGATCCTCCGCGATCACCTCGACGGCCTGGGCGGCCAGCGCCCGCCCGTGCGGCGTCCCAACCAGTGGCACGCGCTCCGCAGTCTCCTTCCCCTGCAGCCGTCCCTTCCCACCCGCGTGGCCCAGTCGGATCAGCGAGCGTCCACTGAAGTCGGCGATCAGGAAGCTGACCTCGCGGGCGCCGATCGCCTCCGCCAGCTCCGCGGCGAGCACATCGACGGCCGCGACCGGCGGGGCCGCCTCGACCGCCGCCAGCAACGAATTCAAGTTCAAAGGCGATTGCCCGCGCTCACCCACGTCGCCGTAACCTAGCGCGACATCCTGAACGGCCAAAGGGCGGGCTGCCAACGGGCCGACGTCGCGTTCGCCGCCTGACCTGCGATCGGCCGCTACTGCGCGACTTCGCCTCTGCCTCGAGTCGAGAACGCGTCGACTGCGACTCCGCGGAGGCGATGCACGGCGACGTCCCCGGCGATCCCCTTCAGTTGCACCGCGCTCTTCTCGATCTCGAGGTCGGCGACGAGCTCCGGGGCACCTGGAAGCGATAGGACGTCGTCGGTGACGACGATCTCGTCGGCTCCCGAGAGCGCCTGGACTCTGGCGGCGATGTTGACCGTCTGTCCGAAGTAATCGAGGCGATCGTTGAGCGTCACGGCCAGGCAGGCGCCGGCATGCAGCCCGATCTTGAGGCCGATCAGATCGCTTCCGGCCTCCGCGTTGAACCTTGCGATCTGGGCCCGCATGTCCAGCGCCGCTCGCAACGCGTCGAGTGGATCGACGAAGCTGGCCATCACCGCGTCGCCGATCGTCTTCACGAGCGCACCCGAGTTGCGCGAGATGCACTCCCGCAGGTAGCCGAAGTGGAGCCGCACGAGGTCGAACGCCTTCATGTCGCCTATCCGGTCGTAGAGGGCGGTCGACCCCTGCAGGTCGGTGAAGAGCAGGGCGAGACGCCTCACCGCGAGGCCCTCGCCGGCGACGATCGTCTCCGTGACGAACAGGTCGAGGAAGGTCTGGTTCGATAGCAGCTCGGCGCCGGACAGGAACGGCTGCATCGTCAACTCGTAGTGACCGGGGAGGCTGGTGATCATGAGTGCGTACCGCTCGTCGGTCGCGTTCGTGAACTCGACCTGAACCGGGCCGGCGGGGATCTCCGCTCGGAAGCCCTTGCTGCGTGTGCCCGTGTACTCGAACGCGAACGAGCGGCACTCGCTCGTCCGCGTGTCCCCGACGATCAACGCTGGGCCGTTGGTGAGCCAGAGGTAGCCCGGCTCTGCCGTCACCGTGAAGGTCTCCGTCGTGCCCGGCTCCACGTACGCGCACGCAACGGCCCGGGCGCGGAGGTGATCGCGAAGCGATGATCCGTCGTCCACCACGCCGCTCTGCGTGAAGCGATAGCGGAAGAAGTGCTCTTCGGGAGTGAGCGACCACGGGTCGTGGTAGCGCGACCGGCGGACCTCCGGTGAGAGGCTGAACGTGACCTCGATGAAGTCGCTCAAATCGGCGTCGCGATCGGCGCTGCAGACCTGGCAGAAGTAGTGGGCCGTGGCGGAGGTGAGCGAGGCCAGGCGCTCGACGACCTCACCGCAGCCGGGGCAGACGTACTGCCACTCCATCGTGAGCAACCCGAGCTTCCGCGCGTGGAGGAAGAGTTCGACGACTTCGTCGGTCCGGAAACCGCGGCTCTGCCCGAAGCGGACCGGGTTGATGCGCACGAGCTCGTCGTCACTCGCGGTCCGGACGAATACGTCGAGCACATCGAGCAGGTCTCCGGCGCCCGGAATCGCAGCGGCGAGCCGCTCGAGCCCCTCCGCGAGGAGCCGCTCATTCACAACCGACACAGAGGCTTGTTGTGGCATCGTCGCATCGTTCCCGCTCGACTCGCTTGTAGCAAGTGCCGTCGCGGTCGGCGACTGCCCGTCCGGGAATCGATCGGGCAGCCGTCCTGGAACGGCGTATTCAGCGCCGAGCGTCAGGGTTGATCCACGCGGGTCAGGTGAGACCGAGAATCCTGCCGACTTTGCGGTCCTTTCGTGGACCGCTATCCGCCGCGGGCCGAAGACCCTACTAGGGTAGGCGGCACTCGCAACGCTCTCCCGACTCTTGTCCTCCTGGATAACCGCCGTCTGAGCAGAGGCGGTTGCTCATGAAGTCTCTCGGCCCAGACGGAACCGCGTGACGCTTGGCAGCGCCCGCCGGCTTTTAGCCGTTCGCTCGAAACTCGAGTGCGTTCCTGCCGGCACGACGTCGTGCGGCCGTCACCAAGGGACCCTTTCGAACACGACCTGGAAGAACGGGGCGTAGTGAACCTCTTCCACGCCCCGCGGCGGCGCCCCCCTCTCCCCAGCGCCGCATTGCCGCGAAGCCCGTCGGGGCGAAACGCAGCCCGGACGGGCTTCGCGCGAAGAGCGGCAGGAGTGCCCGCTCGAGGGGAAGCAGCGCGTCCATGGGAATGGGAGCGAAGGGCTCCGGAACAGCCCCCTGGTCCGGGAGCCCTTCGTGGTGGGGGTGGCCAGACACCCCTGCTCGACCCGCTTCCTGCCTTGCTTCCTGCAGGTAGCTGACCAAGCGCTCCGACGACCGTCGACGTGGAACCGATGCGCCGAGACCCCTGCGACATCGTCGCACGCCCGAACGGTCATGCCCGTGTGGTGGTGAGACGCGAACCTCCAGTTCTCAGCCCTCTCAGCAAACGTCGGGGGGGGCATCGCCGACCAAGGTGTCAGGTCGGCCAGAATCGTGCTCCAACCCGCTTTGCTGAGGGCGGACGGTTCGCGGCGCCGATTGCTTTGGCTCCCGCGGTGTCGTTCACTGCGCCGGTGAATGGGGCGCGGCGCGGCGGACTTTAGCACCGCCCTCTTCAGCGGAATGCTCACTGCGGTCGCGAGCTCGGCGATACTTCCCGCAAATACCCGGTCTTTCGTTGCTGGGTCTAGGACTCGGCAGCCGCGGGCTCAGCGAGCGGCGGCGGCAGCAACAGATAGCTGTCGACGATCGCCTGCGCGACATCGACCACTTTTCGGCCGTTGTGTTGCGAGTGGTCGCGGAGCATGGCGAAAGCGCGGTCGGCGTCGACCGAATGCCGCGCCATCAGGATCCCCTTCGCCTGCTCGATCAGCGCGCGCCGGCCAAAGGCTCCCTGGAGGCTCTGGTACTCCGCGAACCGTTGCAGGGTGATGTCGATCGCGCTCTGAAGCTCTGCGGGGTCGCCGTCCACGATGTACGCGAAGACGCCGCGCTTGGCTGCTTCGTGCACGTACGCAGGATCCTTCGCCGACAGCAACGCGATCACGGGGCAGGAGGCCTCACGGACGATCTCCGTGATCAGTTCGAGCGCGTGCTCGGAGCTCAGCCCGAGGCCGACGAGCGCGACGTCCGGACGTTCTCGCTCGGTCACGGCACCGACTTCCTTGACGTAGATCTCACGGGCGATCACGTCATGGCCGAGCCCTGCGACGACCTGAGCCAGCAACTCGAGCCGATCACGCCTCTCGTTTGCGATCAGGACGCGGAGATGTTGCCGCTCGTGCCCGACCATGCTCAGGCGGCGCTGGTCGCCACTGCGATGTGAACGATCATCGACGCTCGACCCCGACCTGTTGTTCAAGACAGCAACATCCTCACCCAACCCAGAGAGTGAGAGGGAACCGCGGCAGTGTAGCGCACCTCTTGTCGACGCACTTCAGCCGATCCGTGCCGATTTCGGCCGATCCGTGCGGACGGACGGTGCTACCCTCACCGCTACAGCGCCCAAGCCCTTGGCGTTGCGAAGCGCAGGCGGGGTCGAAACAGTCGATCCCGCCAAAGGTCCATCCTCAGCAAGCAGGCTGGAGCGGTATTTGGCCGACCTCAAGGCCCGGTCGGCGATGAGGCTTCAAGCCGGGAGGACCCGATGGTGGAGATACGCGTGGCAGTCGATGATGCAACGCGAGTCCACGGGCTCATACGGCGGCTCCGGGCGCTCTTCGATCGGTCGGCGGTCTCGTTCGACCGCTCACGCAAGGAGATCAGGGTCGAGTCGGAGTGGGAGTCCCGCGGCGTCGTCACGGTGATCGACGCCATCGAGGCCTGGATCGAAGAGGACGGCGGCCGGTGCGCGATGCTGTCGATCGGAGATCGCTCCTACACGTTGCCCGCTCCTTCTCCACTTGCGGCAAGCCACTGAGCGCTCTCGCGACCGATCGTCGGAGAACGCTCGAGCTCGTTCAACAGGTCTCGCTCGCGGGCCGTGGCGGCGTCAGCCCGCCGGTCTTCCTCGAGCGAGTGTGCGTCGCCGTCTCAGCGGCGCTCGAGTTCGTCGGCGTGACTGCCTTTCGGTTCCACCTCGGCGCCGCCGAGGTGAGCGAGGTCGCCGCCGGCGCAACGCCGGCGCAACGCCGGCCGGTTGCCGACACGCCTCTGCTCGCGCAGGCATTGGAGAGCCAGAAGCTCGTCCTCGTCTCCGGAGGCGGGAACGGGGACAGCACGTCAGCGTTCGCGCTACCCCTGATGAGCGGCGAGCGGTGCCTCGGCTTTCTGTCCGGCAGCCGCCGGGGCATGGCCTCGCCTGACGAGAGCGAGGCGGAGGCGCTCGCGATCGTCGGCGTTGTCGCCGCGACCCTGCTCGACAACGCACTGGCTCGAAAGGAGGCGCAGCAGCTCGACGTGCTGAAGAGCGAGTTCATCGCGCACGCCGCGCACGAGCTGCGGAACCCATTCTCGAGCATCTATGGGCTCTGGGTGACTCTGGACGAGCGCGGCGATGCCTTGGTCGAGTCGGACCGCCAGGCGTTGCGGAACTCGCTTCGGGAGCAGACGGCGCGGATGCGACGCCTGATCGAGCAGCTGCTCGACCTCTCCCGCTTTGACCTGATGGCGGTCCAGGTCTCGCCTGAGTGCCTTCGTCTCCGGCCGAAGATCGAGGAGCTCGTTGGTACGCTCGCGGACGCCCCGGCGGAAGCGGTCAAGATTGCTATCTCGCCGGATCTCGAGGCTCCGGTTGATCCGATCGCGCTGGATCGGATGCTTTCGAACCTGATCGCGAACGCACTGCGGCACGGCGAGCCGCCGGTCACGGTGACGGCGGCGCGGCGGGACACTCACCTGCGTCTCGCCGTCGAGGATCGGGGGGAAGGCGTTCGACGCGAGTTCGTACCTCGCCTGTTCGACCGGTTCACTCGCGGTCCCGAGTCGCGTCGCCGAGCGGCCGGCTCCGGTCTCGGGCTCGCGATCGCCCGGGCTTATGCCCGAGCCCACGGCGGAGACATCGTCTACGAGCCGGCGGTGCCGCACGGGGCCCGCTTCGAGCTCGTCATCCCGCTCAGGGAGCGGAGAGGATCGGTCCGGGATCGACACCGCGGCTCTCGGCGAGTCCCGAGCTCGCCCGGCCGAGCTGACGCATCTTCAGTGAAGGGGCGACGGCCGGCGGCCAAGGTCAAGCGTCAGACCAGGCCCATGCGTCGCGCCTTCGCGACCGCCTCGACGCGGGAGCTCGCGTCGAGGCCGCGGAGCACTCCCTTCACGTGGTTGCGCACCGTTTCGGTGGTGATGCTCATCTGCTGAGCCATCTGTGGAGTCGAGTAGCCCGCAGCGAGGAGCGTCAGCGTCTCGCGTTCGCGTCGGCTGAGCCGTGGCGCGCTTTCGAACGACGGCTCGATCTCTCCGAGCACTTGGACGAGCCCGAAGCTTCCGATCATGGCCCCGCCGGCGTTCTTGAGCGGAACAGAGTTGACGGCCACGCGCACTCGTGTCCCGTCTCGACGAGCGACGGCTACCTCCAACTCCGCATGCGACGCGCCCTTCCGCTTCCGCGAGAACGCTTCTCGCGCGCGTGGCAGATCGGCGGGAGCGAGCACGCTACCGTCGAGCCGGCCGCGCAGGTCTCCCACCAGCTCGATCGAAGCCGCATTTTGCCAGCGGACCCGGCGATGACGATCCACGATGTAGGCGGGGACGCCCACGGCCTCGAGCACCGGCAACGCATCCGCCGATAGGGCCTCGAGGAGATCCTGTTCCGGGACGGACACCACCGCGATTACACGCTACAGATGAGGGACTGGCTGATAGGTCATCCGCCTCGCGGAGAACCCAACGCGGCGGCAGCCGCCTCGCGGAGGTCGTCGAGTGAGAACGGACTGGACAGTCTCGCGCTGTGATCGATTCCATCGAGGTCGTCGTCCGGGTCGGAGATGCTGACGATCCGCATTCCAGCCTGGATCGACCGAAACTCGCCCACGAGCGTCTGTCCCATCCCGTGGAGCAGGCCGAGAACCAGGACGTCGATGCGTACCCTCCGCACCACCTCGAGCGCCTCGAGTGCATTCTTGGTGGTCAGGACGCGATGGCCAGACCCGCACAGCGCCTGATCGATCAGATCCTGTACGGCTGGATTTTCCTCTAGGACGAGGATGGTCGCGGCAGGGGTGGAATCCAGGCCGCCACGTTGACCCGCGCTGACCAACAGCGCTAGCCCCAAATGGGTCAGTCACGCGCGCGCGTTACGCCTGGTCGTACTCGTCGTGACGGCGCCACCACTCGTAGCGCTTGGTCTGCGGGTACCCGGCCGGTGAGTCCTCCCAGTCCTCCTGACGGCCGAGGGGCGTCAGGTCGAGGAAGCTCCAGACACTGCCGAGCGCCTCGACGCCGCGGGCCGACGTGAAGTACGTGCGAAAGATGCTGTCGCCGTCGCGAAAGAAGACGCTGAGGCCGAACGACTCGCCGTCCTGGTATGCGTCTTGCTTCGGCGTCTCCGGGGAGACGCCGAAGTCGACGTTGAAGTCGCTCTCGAACGACGAGAACCACGGGATCGTCCAGCCCATGCGCTTCCTGTACGCGGCGATCTTTGCGAGCGGGGCGCGGGACACGAGCGCAAAGGACGTATCCCGA
>Ga0307305_10001107_pt1 | contig 10508 bp, 8 predicted proteins | sample ER_DNA_186_FD_194512 | JGI IMG/M metagenome (GOLD analysis project Ga0307305, IMG submission 194512) | Bulk soil microbial communities from the East River watershed near Crested Butte, Colorado, United States - ER_DNA_186 | ecosystem: Environmental > Terrestrial > Soil > Floodplain | place: USA... | reverse complement strand
GACCATCAATGTCACCACCAAGCCCCCAGCCGTGCCCGCCCCCGTAGGCGTTCCCGGGATCGCCGCTGGGTGCACCGCCACCAACCCAATCCGTTTCGGATTCGATCATCTCGATTGGCAAACCGTCACTCACTAACGTTTTCATTTGATTTCCTCTCATTGCTGAGTTGCAAAACGAAACGTTAATGGCCATTAACTACTGTGACAAAATAGAACTACTTTTATGGTTAACGCCGCCGCGCGGCACCATCCAGCGCATGATTGGCCGATGCGCTGGATCGCGGAGGCGATGACACTCAGCCGTCGCACGGTTCACACCATCGTTGACAAGGCCGATGGCATTGATCGTTCGACAGTCAAGCGGCGCATCAAGCTTGGCCTGCCAACCTTGCCACGGCCGAAGCGGCGCAAATGGAATTTCGCCCATAGCGCCAAACAGGCCGACACGCTGATGGAGGAATCACGCGAGCTAATCAAAGAAGCCAATGGTTTTGGCCGCGTTCGCGCAGGCTCCTAGCGGAGGGTGTGGGTGCACAAACGGGTGCACAAGCGGTTTCTGTGGGGTCTGACGGAGAGGGAAAACAAGCATAAGTGCCTGATTTACTTGGTGAGCCGGGATGGGATCGAACCATCGACCACTTGATTAAAAGTCAAGTGCTCTACCACTGAGCTACCGGCCCAAACTCCAAAAATGTCTACGACCAGCGTGCGACAAGCGCAACTGCATGATGTCGTTTGAAGAGTGCCGATTCCCGACCGGACCGGCTGAAAGGAGCATCGCGGAGGTCGGTGTACGGGTGCTTCTCCGTCCGGTCAATAGGCGCCTGCAGTCTTCTTGAACCCGAGCGCCCGGGATTTGCTAGACTGGTGAAACGGCCCGTGCCGCCCGGAGAATACCATGCCAGTCGTCAACCGCGTCGCCGACCTGCACAATGACATCACCACCTGGAGGCGTGACCTGCACGCTCATCCCGAACTGCTGTTCGACGTTCAGCGGACGGCCGGCACGGTTGCCGAGAAACTCAAGGCCTTCGGTTGTGACGAGGTCGTGACGGGCCTCGGCCGCACAGGCGTTGTCGGTGTCATTCATGGTCGCAAAGGTTCCGCGGGTAAGACCATCGGCTTGCGGGCAGACATGGATGCGCTCCCGATCGAGGAGGCGAGCGACCTCCCGTACAAGTCGACAGTGCAGGGAAAAATGCACGCCTGCGGCCATGACGGTCACACGGCCATGTTGCTGGGCGCCGCGCGGTACCTCACCGAGACACGCAACTTTGACGGCACCGCCGTGGTGATCTTTCAGCCGGCGGAAGAGGGTGGCGGTGGCGGTAAGGAAATGGTCGATGACGGCCTGATGGACCGCTTCGGCCTTCGTGAGGTCTATGGCATGCACAATTATCCCGGCATGCCGGTCGGCACATTCGGCATTCGGCCCGGCCCGATGATGGCCGCGGCCGATGCCCTGACCATCGACATCGAGGGGGTCGGTGCGCATGCAGCACGACCACATTTCGGCATCGATACGGTTCTGGTCGGCGCACAGATCATTAACGCCATTCAGTCGGTTGTTTCGCGCAATGTCGATCCATTGAAGTCGGCCGTGGTCTCGATCTGCATGTTCCGGGCCGGCAACGCCGACAATGTGATCCCGCAGACCGTTCAGTTGCGCGGCACGGCCCGCAGCCTTGCACCTGATGTGCGCGATCTTCTCGAGAAGAGGCTGCATATCGTAGTGGAGAGTACCGCCGCCGCTTACGGCGCCAGGGCCAAGCTCACCTATAGGCGCGGTTACCCGGTGCTCGTAAATCACGAACAACAAACTGAGTTTGCGGCATCTGTCGCAGGCCAGATTGCTGGTCAGGACAAGGTCGATACATTATTGCCGCCAATGATGGGCGCCGAGGATTTCTCGTACATGTTGAATGCGCGGCCGGGCGCGTTCATCTGGATCGGCAATGGTGACAGCGCAGGCCTTCACCATCCTTCGTACAACTTCAACGACGATGTGATCCCGTTCGGGACCTCATACTGGGTGAGGTTGGTCGAGACGGCGTTGGTCGCGTAACTGGTTTACTGAACCAGCTCGCCAGGTTTCGGCGTGGGCGCGGCGCGCGTCGCTTCCGCAACGGTTGCGTTTCGCCTGATGGGCAGCAGTTCGGCGACCTGCGCCTCCAGGCTGCGCCAATAGGCGAACTCATTGAGCCTTGTGCGCTCGATGACGGCCAGTCCGACCGCGGCGATGAAAGGCAGGCTTTGTATAAGAAGCACGACCGCAAAAATATTGATCTCGCGGATTTCCTTGTAATTCGTCGAAACCAGGATGACCGAGCCGCAGATCAGCAATCCCGCCAGCACCACCTCCCAGAAGGCATGGAAATCGGTCGAACGCCGCATTCCGCCTTTCGACGTCCGCACGAAGGGGAGGTGATCCTTGACGAGGCCGAAACCCACAGCGCGCGCCACAGTCCACTGCACCGACATTGCGGCCAGAACTGAACCGAGCAACTGACCCGCGCGAGGACGCACGCGCAGCCGGTAGAGCGTCACGAAGTGCGCAACCGAAACGATGAAGCTGACGATAATCGGAGCGGTCAGGATGCGGTCGGGGACAGCAATATCGAGGAAGGCCACCACAGGCACCCATACGATATTCAAAATGGCCACTGCGACACCGATGCTTTCGGCGCCAAGCCAGTTGAGCCATCCGAGAGCGAATTCACGCTTCTGCTCACGCGTCAGCCGGCTGCCGCCGGGCAGGAAACGGCGCCAGTGCTTCTTGAGAATCTGGAAGCCGCCATAGGCCCAGCGGTGCCTTTGCTTTTTGTAGGCGTCGAAGCTATCCGGCAGCAGGCCATGTCCATAGCGGGTGTTGGTGTAGTGGGCTTGCCAGCCGAGTTCGAGCAGCGTCAGGCCGAGATCGGTGTCTTCGCAAATCGTATCACTCGACCAGCCGCCCGCCGCCTCAATTGCGGCGCGCCGGATCAGGCACATTGTACCGTGGACGACAATTGCGTTGGCCTCATTCCGCTGGACCATGCCGATATCGAAGAATCCGGCATACTCGCCGTTCATGGCGTGGTGCATGACGCTGCGTTCGCCGTCGCGGTGATCCTGAGGCGCCTGCACCAGACAAACGGTCGGATCGCGGAACACCGGCATAAGGTCTTTTAGCCAGTCCTGATGCACGACGTAGTCGGCGTCGAGGACCCCGATCACGTCCGCGTCGGCTGCTGTGTGGACGAGAGCAAGCCGCAGCGCGCCAGCTTTGAAGCCCGCGAGGTTGTCGGCGCGTACGAACTTGAAGCGCTCGCCCAGTGTGCGGCAATGCTCCTCGATCGGCAGCCATAGGGCCGGATCCGGCGTGTTGTTGATCACGATGATGCATTCGTAATTCTGGTAGTCGAGCCGGGCGATTGCATCGAGCGTCTGCTTGAGCATTTCCGGCGGCTCGTTATAAGCCGGGATGTGAATGGAAACTTTCGGCGCGGTCACTTCGGGCGCAATCGGCGGGCTTGCGATCAACCGGAGCGGCTTGCGTCCGAACGCAATGGCGGCGATCTCTTCAATGCGTGCGAGCGCGATCACGATCAACGGCACGAGCAGGATCATGCCGAGTCCAAGTGCGAAGACAGCTCCCGGGACAAAATAGTGCCCGTTCCAATAACCGAACACGGCGGCAAACCATGCGCCGACGAAGTTTGCAGAAGCGGCCAGCATCACGGCTTGCCAGAGCGTAACGGCGCTCATTGCCACCAGAGGCAGCGACAGCAGCACGCTGACCAGGATCGCAATCGCGGCAAGTCGCCAGTGATCGGGATCCGTGATCCGTCCGGTCCATTCGAATTTCGGATGACGCGCGGCGTCAAAAACTCCCCAATACGGGCCGACGCCACCTTCGAAGATCTTCCACGGCTGGTCGATCGCTTCGACAATGTTGTAGTCGATACCATAGGCCTCAGCGCGCGTAACGAAGTCCCGCAACACAACGGCCTGGTCGATGCGACCCGGGTTGGCATTCTTGTAATTGTAACCGGCGCTCGGCCAGCCGAACTCGGCGATCACGATGCGCTTGCCGGGATAGGCTTTGCGAAGCTTGTCGTAAATCAACACGGCCTGATCGACAGCCTGAGTTTCCGAGAAGCCTTCCCAGTAGGGAAGAATGTGCGCGGCAATGTAGTCGACCGCGGACACAAGCTCGGGATGTTCAATCCACACGTGCCAGATTTCGCCCGTCGTCACCGGAACGTTGGTTGAGCGCTTGACGCGCTGAATCATCTGGATCAGATCGCTCACCTTCTGCTCGCCGCGGAAGATGGTCTCGTTGCCGACAATAATGCCGTTGATATTGCTGTGACGCTTGGTCTGCTCAATCACCGAGCGGATTTCACGCTCGTTGCGATCCTGATTTTTGTCGATCCATGCGCCGGCGGTGACCCGCAGCCCAAATTCCGTTGCGATCCCCGGGACGAGCTCCACGCCGCCCGTCGCGGAATACGTACGGATCGCGCGCGTCAGCGGAGCCAGCAGCTTGAGGTCGGCACGAATCTGCGCAGCACGGGCGAAAGCTCCGGAGTCCGGATGTGCCGAGCCCTCAAAGGGCGCGTATGAAACGCTCGCAAGCTGGCCGCCGAAGTCGGGGGCGCGAGCATTATCGCGGAGCATTGCCCACAAACCGGCATGCACGCACGCCACGAGGGCGACGACGGCAGCGACGGTGCGCATAGTACTCAAAACCAAGTGGGGCAGGATGGCAGACCCTTGAGCCCGTCCCCTGGGCTCAGCCGAAACTCCGTCTGCGAGGGTGCAGCGTAGCGCGGCGTAAGGTGACGATTCAAGTAACTACCCGACATGGCAATTCCTAGGCACACGCATGACGCCGCGATAAATTTCTTAAAGGAAACGCAAATTAACGTTGAGTGGTTCCGCCCGAAGTTGCAGCCGGAGGCTGAACGGCAGCCTCCGCCGGGGCCGGCTCCAGCCCAGGGTTAAGCCAGCAGGCGTGGACACGTCCGTTAAGCGTTTCCTGGGCCTTGGGATCGATGTTTCCCTGCCGGACAAGGCAGCGGAACGTGGCCTGGATATGGGCGCTCGGGCAGCCAAACCGGTCGTAAAGATCGAGGTGGCGGAAGGCCGTATCGAGGTCGTCGCGCCAAAGCAGGTTAACCACACGGCGGCCAAGCCAGACGCATTCCGGATTGCCGGCCGGGCCATTGAGAACCCGTGTCGCCTCGGCAATCTCATCGATCTTTTTCTGGGTTTCTTTGGCCGCATCAGCGGGCGGTTTTTGCGGTTCGGGTGGTTTGCCATTCCCGCTCTGGGCGTAGGCGACCGACATGGTGAGGCCTATGCCGGCCACACAACACAGCACGGCAAAAAACTGACGCAACTTGAGAGAAAACCGCATTGTCCCCGTCGGATGTTTGCTCTTGTGCTCTTGGAGCGCGCGCTCGTCCTAAGGTGTGCGACCGGATTGGGACGCTAATACGGCAGTGATTGACCGTACGTATTCGCCGTTGGGCTCCTGTCGCGTACTTAACTGTATTTCATAAACGTAAGACTTGGCCCCAACCTGCGAATTTTGTCCAGCGTAACCGCGTTCCTTGCTTAAGACGGCCAACTTGGCAGGGGCGGCGGCGCACGATAAGCCGGTTGTGAGCCTATCGACGTTCCTGACCGGGTTTCCGATGCGCCATGCCATAGCCTGTCTCGTCCTTACGGCAGCGGCGATTGCCGCTGTCTGGACCTGGCTCGGTAGCCCGGCGCTGCTAATGCCGTCCCAGTTGGGTCGAGGCGAAAAGCTCTACTGCATGTCTTACACGCCCTTCCGAGGTGCCCAGACGCCTTTGGACCCCACCACCATGATCCCCACCGCCCAGATCGAGGAAGACCTGGCGCGCCTGAGCGCGGTCACCGATTGCATCAGGACCTATTCGGTCGACTTCGGACTCGACCAGATAGCGGGTATCGCAGCCAAGCATGGGCTGAAAGTCATGCAGGGCCTGTGGCTGTCGAGCAGTTCGGAAAAGAGCCACTACCAAATCGAGACAGCGGTCGCGCTCGCAAACAAATACCCAGGCACCATCCGCTCGGTTGTCGTTGGCAATGAGGTCCTGTTGCGCGGCGACATGTCTGCAACCGACCTTGCCAACACCATCCGGGCGGTCAAGGCGCGCGTGCGTGTGCCTGTGACCTATGCCGATGTCTGGGAATTCTGGCTGCGCCACCGCGACGTGGCGAATGCCGTGGACTTCATCACCATTCACATCCTGCCCTATTGGGAGGATTTCCCGATCCGCGCCAGCGCTACCGTGCCGCATGTCGAGTCCATTCGTCGTCAGGTCGTGGCCGCGTTTCCTAACAAGGAGGTACTGATCGGCGAAGTCGGATGGCCCAGCGCGGGGCGCATGCGTGAAGGCGCGCTGCCGTCACCAGCCAACCAGGCGCGCGTCGTCCAGGACGTGCTTGCCTTAAGCAAGCGCGAAAAATTCAACGTGAACATCATCGAAGCGTTCGACCAGCCGTGGAAGCGCGCGTTGGAGGGCACGGTAGGCGGTCATTGGGGACTCTTCGACGCCGCAACACGCGCGCCGAAATTCGCCGGCGCTCAAGCCGTCTCCAACCATCCGCTCTGGATCTGGCAGGGAGCGGGTGGAGTCGTTTTTGCGATCATTGTCTTTGGCGCAGCCATTCGTGTTCGGACCAAGGATACGCCATCCTGGCTCTGGCTTGCCGTTGGCGCAAACGCATTCGTCGGCGGCGTCCTGTTCGGCTGGACCGTCGAGAACGTTCCGATCGAAAGTCTCGGGGTGGGCGGTTGGTCGCGTTCGCTCGCGCTCGCTGCTGTGGCCATAGCTGCGCCGATCGTTCTTAGCGTTGCAACGATGTGCGGCACTCCTGTGCCCGCCTTCTCTTGCATCTTGGGCCCCAAGAAGGACCGGATGCAAAATCCGCTTGCGATGTCTGCCGGTGTCATTCTGATCGTCACGATGCTGCTCGCCTTCGTCGTAGCGCTCGCTTTGGTGTTCGACCCGCGTTACCGCGATTTTCCGTTTGCGCCACTCACGGCCGCGGTCATTCCGTTTCTCGTGCACCGTATCGCGGGTGCGCAACCAAAAGTTATGCGTGCGGCAGCGGAAGCAGCCGGAGCCGCTGTGCTCGCACTGTCGGTAATTTACATCCTGTTCAACGAAGGTTTTGCCAACTGGCAGTCGCTCTGGGTATGCGCGACCCTTGCGGGGCTATCTTTCAGTCTGGCTCGGGTGCGCGACGTGCCAGGCTAAGAACCAGGAGCCCGGCGGCAAGCGAAGACAGACCTACATTGTAGAGGACGACCCCGCAGCTCGCCGCGGCGAGAGCGAGGGCAAAAAGCACCAGCGACGGCCGCAGCAGATTGAGAGCGGCGACGATCAGCGCGACCCATCCGAAAACCGAATAAGTAAACAATACGATAGTGATTTGACGCGTGAAGCAGAGCCACGTGTTCAGTCCCGCCTGACAGGCCAGACCGACGCTCGATTGCTCGACCGCAAGGTAGCGCATGTAGAGCGCATAGCCGATCGAACAGAAGCCGACGATCAACAGCCAGTTGGTCGCGCGCGCGTTGGGCAGAAACAATTTCATGCGATCAGTATGCCGTCGCCCCGCTGCATCGACAATCATTGCTGCGCGATCTGCTCGCCTTCGAATTTAACGGCTCGGCAGGCCGCGCGCGCGGCGACAAAATGCCCGCAAAGACCGGTCGCTGCTGCACTGTTGGGCAAGGGGCCGACGATCAGCCGATATCCGGTGCGCCGGCCCGATGATCACGCGTAGCAGGCGGGCGCAATCCGGTCAGGAGGGGCCCGAAATTCGCTTTGACCGTTGCCCAGCGCTGGCGCACTCCGTCGATCGTCGCCCCGCCGCCAAGGTCCAGGCCGAACTCGCTCTGCTTCATAACCGGTTGGTCGTTCTCAACCGCAGACGCGTTGGCGATGCGTGCGGGCGGCATCGGGGTGGCTGACGCGGCGGGGGCGTCGGCCTTGGGCACGAGATTGGGTGGAATTGATGCGGTGCTTGTGACGTTGTCTGCATTCGCCGCGGGCGGGCTCGCTGCGACTGTCTGCGGGATCGGCACCGGTGAACTTGCTTTTGCCGCGAGGATGGCCGCAGTCGCGGCGGCCTGTTTTTTCATCGCACCGGACATGTCGTCGATGCTGCTTTCGAGCAGAGCGATACGGCCCGACAGCCGATCGCGTTCAGTGGCCAGCGCACGAACCCGTGCGGCCAAAAGCTGCGTTTCGGATTCGAGCTGAGCGACGCGCGGGGGCATTCCGGCTATCGCGGACGAGTCACCCGCGGCGAAAATGCGCCTTAGGCGTTCATTGGCAGTTTCGGTCTGGCTGGTAATCGCAAGGGCCAGCTGGGCAACTGCCGTCACACCGCCCCAACCGCAAAGCCACACAAGCGAATTGAACTCGCGCCGGCGCCTGCGGGCGTCGCGTAAAGCGAGTTCCGGCGGCGTCTGCTCAGTCGCCATTGCCCCCTCGATAGCCGAATCATTGAAAATATTAGCAGAATCCGCCAATCCACGCCCCTTCACCCTGGTTTCGCGTTGTGGCGGCCGCGGTCAGGCTGGGCTATGGGATGCGCCGGACCTCAGCTGAGCAGCAGCGAATGCCACCTCGAACATGCCTTGCGATCATCCTCGCGGCCGGCGAAGGCACGCGCATGCGCTCGCCAATGCCGAAGGTGTTGCACGCACTCGGGGGGCGCTCTTTGCTCGCCCACGTAATCGTCGCATCGCGTGCTGCGGGAAGTGACGATCTGGCGATCGTGGTGGGATCTGATCACGAAGCGGTCACGTCGGATGCACACAAGTACGCACCCAAGGCGCACATTTTCGAACAACGGGAGCGGCGCGGGACCGCCCATGCCGTATTGTCTGCACGCAAAGCGATCGCCCGTGACGTCGATGACGTTGTGGTGATGTTCGGTGACACACCGCTGGTGCGGGCAGAGACACTGTCGAAATTGCGCGCCGCGTTAGCGGAGGGTGCGGTGGTGGCGGTTCTTGGCTTCACGCCGGGCGATCCGACAGGCTACGGGCGGCTATTGATGCGCGGACGTGAACTTGTCGCCATTCGCGAGGAGCGGGACGCGACCCCCGAAGAGCGCAAAATCGGCCTCTGCAATGGCGGCCTGATGGCGCTGGATGGGAAGCACGCGCTCGCCATCCTCGATCGCATCGGCAATGCAAATGCCAAAAGCGAATATTATCTCAGCGACGCCGTGACCGTTGCTCGCGATTTGGGCCTGACGGCCGTGGCGATCGAAACCTCGGAGGATGACGTGCGCGGCATCAACACAAAGGTGCAACTCGCCGAAGCCGAAGCTGTGCTCCAGCAGCGTCTGCGGATGGCGGCGCTTGAAGCCGGCGTAACCATGGCCGCGCCGGAGACGGTGCATTTGTCGGCCGACACCAAATTCGGAAAGGACGTCACGATCGAACCGCATGTCGTGTTTGGTCCGGGTGTCACGGTCGAGGACGGCGCCATGATCCGCTCGTTCTCGCATCTTGAAGGCGCGCATGTCGGCAAAGGTGCGCGCGTCGGTCCGTTCGCGCGGCTGCGTCCCGGCACCGACCTCGGGAAGGGTGTCCACATCGGCAATTTCGTTGAAGTGAAAGAGGCGTCGATCGAGGCGGGCGCCAAAGCCAATCATCTCACATATATCGGCGATGCGCGGATCGGCGAGGGTGCCAATATCGGCGCCGGAACGATCACCTGCAACTATGATGGTGTCGCCAAGCACCGAACCGATATCGGCAAGGGCGCCTTCATCGGGTCGAATTCCGCCCTGGTTGCGCCGATCAAGGTGGGTGACGGCGCCTATGTCGGCACGGGGACGGTGTTGACGCGCGATGTCCCTGCGGGCGCGCTGGCAATTGCGCGGGCCAAACAGGTAGTTAAGGAAGGCTGGGCAAAGCGCTTGCGGCAGGTCAAAGCGTTGGGCAAGAACCTAGCTGGAAAGAAACGCAAAAAATCCTGAGTTTGCAGGGTAACGTCACACGCCGAAATGCGTTGTGATTTCCGTTTACCGGCCATGGGCCGCTAGACAATAAGTGATGGGCAAAGGGGCCATCCGGGCGGATGTGCGGAATTGTCGGAATTTTGGGAACCAAGCCGGTTGCGGAGCAACTGGTCGATGCCCTGAAACGCCTCGAGTACCGAGGCTATGACTCCGCGGGTGTCGCCACGCTCGACCACGGTGTGCTTGGCCGCCGTCGCGCGGAAGGCAAGTTGCGTTCGCTTGAAACGCGGCTCGAGCGCGAGCCGCTTGGAGGCAATATCGGGATCGGTCACACACGCTGGGCAACCCACGGCCGGCCGACCGAAGACAATGCTCACCCGCATGCCACCGATGTCGTTGCGGTCGTCCACAACGGTATCATCGAAAATTTCCGCGAGTTGCGCGAGCAGCTGACCAAAAAAGGCTGCAAATTTGTCAGCGAAACCGACACCGAGGCCGTC
>Ga0307305_10001106_pt1 | contig 10509 bp, 11 predicted proteins | sample ER_DNA_186_FD_194512 | JGI IMG/M metagenome (GOLD analysis project Ga0307305, IMG submission 194512) | Bulk soil microbial communities from the East River watershed near Crested Butte, Colorado, United States - ER_DNA_186 | ecosystem: Environmental > Terrestrial > Soil > Floodplain | place... | reverse complement strand
CCTCGTCCGAATCCGACGACGGCGTCTCGATCTCCTCAACCTTCAAGCCGTCATCGTGCAGCCGTACCGCTAGCACACCGCTCCCTTGCTGCCCCTGTTGGACTTCGTTCCTCAGGAGATCTTGCCATCTACCACCCTCCTCCTCGGAGGCGTCGCCTGGGCCAGCGTCCCGGAATGTCACTAGAGCGTGGACGCACTCGCATCGACCAGCCCTTGCGTAAGTATCGGTGCCGAAAGGACTTGGCGCCGTAAAGAATTGTCGTCGTCCGGTGCGTCGGACGGGTGATGATCGACGACCTCGAAGAGCTCTACCGCACGCGGCGACCCCAGTTCTGCCGGGCCGCGGCGGCGATCGCAGGCGACCGCGGGCTCGGCGAAGACGCGGTGCAAGACGCTTTCGCTAAGGCCGTGCGCAAACGGCGCAGCTATCGCGGCCGCGGTCCGCTGGAGGCATGGGTCTGGCGGATCGTCATCAACGCGGCCCGCGACGCGCGTCGCAAGCGGGGCCCGCTGCTCGGCCTGCGCGACCGCCCGGAAGGCCCGAGCCCAAACGGCGCAAGCGTCTCACTCCCCTTTGAGCTGCTGAGCGAGCGCCAACGCGAGGTGCTCTTCCTTCACTACTACGCCGATCTCGACTACGCGACGATGGCCGAAGCGCTTGGCATCAGCCCCGGCACCGTCGGCGCGACGCTCTCCACCGCCCGCCGCGTGCTGCGGCAGGCGCTCGCACCGGAGGTGAAGTCATGACGGAACCACGCATCGACGAACTGCTCGACCAGCAGGTACCGGCCTTCGAGCCGCGCCCCGATGGCTGGCAGGACGTGCTCGCGCGCGCCCACACGACACGCCGGCGTTACGCGGCACTCGCGGTCGCCGCGCTCGCGCTGCTGCTCGTCCCAACCGCCGTCGCGTTGCGCGGACAGATCGCCGACCTGTTCGAGGGAACGCCCGCGCCGCCTGCAGTCTCGACCAGCTTCGAGGCGAACAACAAAGTCGCGGACACGGCGACACAGAAGGGCTTCGGCGACAAGTTCCCGCACGCCGACGTGAGTCAGGCGCACGGCGTGCTCGAGATTCAGACCGCCGACGGTCCGCAGGACCTCTGGGTCGCGCCGAGTGACCAGGGCGGGACGTGCTACTTCATCGACTGGGCGAACGACGTGCCGGGCCCCGGTGGCCAGTTTGGCTTCGGCGGCTGCTCTCAGTCTTCGCGGCGGTCGGGCATCGGGTGGGGGAACGTCTGGGTCTATCCGCATCCCGACCTGATGACCGTCTATGGCCACGTGTACGTACCAGCCACACGCGTAGACGTCCGGCTCGCCGACGGCTCGGTGCAGGCGTTGCCAGTCGTCGAGGACTACTTCCTCGGTTCACTGCCGAAGGAGGCGAAGGTCGACGGGATCACCGCGTACAACGACTCGGGCGAGCCCGTGGCGACCTCGACGCGCACCGGCTAGAAGCACGTCGTATGCGCCAGTGTTCGGGAATGTCCCCCGAGCTGTCGCGCGATCGCCTCCTGCGTCTCACCGCAGAAGGAGAGCGAATGATCGCGCGAGTCGCTCGGTTCACTGGGCAACCCGAGAGATTTACATCTGGTGAGTACCGCTGGGTGCTTACCGCCGGGTTACTCGAATAGAGTCAGAGCCAGCCGCAGGCTTCGCGGCAGCTATCGATATAGAACGCGACGACCCGCGCGTAGTCGGACTCGTCGCGTAGAGGGCCTTCATTTCCTGCGGTGTGAACGGGAGTCCGATGAAAGCGATCGTCCAAGACAAATACGGCTCACGTAGTGTCCAGGGCGCTACGGGACGCACACGATGAGGGTTTGCATCGTCGGGGCCTCTGGGAAGCTCGGGCAGTACATGGTGCAGCACGCGCTGGATCGGGGCTACGAGGTGGTTGGCGTGTGCCGGGCGGAAAGCGTGGAGAAGCTCAACGCGTTCAAGGGGCGCATCACCGTCATTCCGGGAGCCACGAACGACGCCGAGGTCATCAAGAGGGCGCTCTCAGGGTGCGACGGGGTGCTCGTCGTGCTGGTCCCGCGAGGCGTCCACGGATACTCAACGGGAACGGCCCAAGCGGTGCTCGACCACGCGCCTCCGGGCGCGCGCCTCGTCTTCTCGTCCGGGTGGCACATCACGCGCGACGGCCAGGACGTGTATTCGTGGAAGCTCAAGGCGATCGTGAAGGTCTTCGGCCCGCTCGCGCGTCTCGCTCGCTTCGCGGACCTCGACGACCAGGTAGAGGCGTGCCGGCGGGTGTTTGCCAGCGACACGCGGTGGACCGTCGTGCGCGGCAGCGACCTCGAGGAGGGCGAGAGTCAGGGCCTGCCCGTGTGGAGCCGGCACGTGGGCGACCCCATTCTCGAGAGCAACATCACGCGCCGCGTGGACTTTGCCCTGTTCATGGTGGAGGCCCTCGAGAACGATGAGCTCGTCCACGAGGCCCCGGCGATCGTCGGCTGCCAGACGCCCTCGGCACTCGCGCACGCCGCCAGCGAATGAACTCTTAAGTGGGCCAGCGTGCGGGAATGTCACCCGAGCGGCGACTGAGGCTGAAAGCTGACGTGCGTCGCGTCGGCGGGCAGGTCGTCGGCCAGCAGACACCTCCCGAACGCCCAGCTCTCATCAGCGGCGCACCCCGAGAAGTCCGCCAGCGCTGGAAGCAGAATGCGCTCGTCGTCGGTGATTCGCGCAGCTTCAAGTCCTACGATGGCTCGTCCTTCGTGTTCGTAGACCTCGACGCGTCGAAGCGCCTCCGCAACCGGAACCCCCTCCTCTGGGCGCTCGTTCACGTGGCGAGCCTAAGCCACGCGTTGGTGTTGTCGTATGGGCCAGCGTCTGGGAATGTCCCCCGATGGGAGTTTGTGGCGGGCGAATCTTTCAGCGCAACGAGCCCGTCGCGCGTCGCCACCTGCGGTCGCGAGCGGGACCGAGTGCGACGCACTTAGACGACCGGCACGAGGACGTCGATGACGTCGTGGCGCCGGTAGTACTCGAGCGTCGGTCGCGTGCGGTCAGCGTCCGACCGCTGCGCGAGGCGCTGCGCAGTCGGGCCGATCTGGTCGTAGACCTCCGGAGGCTCCCCGTGCAAGCGGACGCAGGCGTACCGCCCGCCCGGAAGTGTGCCGCGCTCGGCTCCGAAAGCCGCGGGATCGTCGCCGGCGCGCAGCACCGCGCACACGCTGTAGGTACCCGTCGCCGGATCAAAGGCGCCGAAGAACTTTCGCCCGCGCAACCCGACTGCGGTCTCGAACTCCGCCCAGGCCCGCTGAATCTCAGGCAGCTCGTCGGCCACACGGACGAGCATCACCTCGACCGGCTCACGCACCACGACGTGCTCGTCGCTCACGCTCGCAGGTTACAACCAAGGGGAAAGAGCGAGCGGGAACTTGCGCAAGGGGAAAGGCCTTGGGTGGGCCAGCGTTCCGGAATGTCACCAGAGCAGGAACTCGCCTGAACGAGTTGTGTCGCCAGGGGTGAGAATGTGACATGACCTCATGGTCACGGATCGCGGCGTTCGTTTCGATAGCACCCCTTGCGCTTGCCGGATGCGGCGGCGGCAAAGCGACGATAGCCACCTTTGCCGGAACCTGGCAGGCCCATGGGCGCACAGTCAAAATCACGCAGACCGGTAACGGCCAGGAGTGGGTCTCCTTGGGCCTCGGCCACTTCGTCATCACCCTGCGGTTCCGCGTTTCGCAGCCGAGTGGGACGCCTCACGATGCGACGGCGACAGCGACGGTGACGGCCGTTCGCCTCGGGGAGAGGAGCGCCTTCACCGCGGCGCATCCGCCGCCGCGCGTGGGTGAGTCCCGCAGGATTCGCCTCCGAGACGGGGTCATCACCGGGCTGACTGGAGAGAGCTACTGCGGTCCCGCCGCCGGGGATTGGTTAGACGCGGGCTGTGGCCTATAGGTCGGCGTGACTGAACTGGGCTGCGCGAGCGTTCGCGAATGACGCCCGAGCGCGGTTCTTCGATTACTGGCGCGCCATCGCGATCTTGTAGCGCTCCTCGGGGCTAATCAGGTGGTCGACGTCCTCGGCTGCGCCGGCGATGTCGATTTGCACCCAGTCGATGCTGCCGGTGAAGCGGCTGCTTTCGGCCGTGTAGTCGTCACTGACCGGGGAGGCGGTGTCGGAGCCGACGTCGCAGGTTTCGTCGCCGGAGAAGATCATCGGGACGGTGCCGTCGACGCGCCCCTCGCCCGTGTTTGCGCCGTCGACGTAGAGTGACACGGTGCCGCCCTTGGCAAGCCCGCCGCCGTCATAGGCGAACTCCAGCCGCACCTGGTGCGCGCCGGGCGGTATTTCCGCCCCGCCCTCGGCATAGAAGCGCTGCAGGCCGAACAGGTTGTAGCAGTACTTCGGGCGACCGTTCTTGACGTAGAGGCTCCAGCCCGCGAAGGCGCCGCCCTGAGCGATGATCACGCCCTCCGCTCCCCCCTCGGGGACCTGGATCTCCGCGGTCACCGAGTGCGACTTGTTCTTGATGTTGATCACGGCGTTCTCGGTCAGCCGTCCCATGCCCGAGAAGAGAAGCTGTGACTTGTCCCGGATCAGCACCGGGCGGCCAGCGAGGTCGGAGTTGAAGCGTTGGACGCGCCGGTCGTCGAGCGGCAGCACGTTGTACTTCCGCGCCTCCTCCATGAACAGCGCCTTCAGCTCCTCGAGCTTCTCGGGCATCTCGGCCGCGAGGTCGCGGGCCTGGCTCCAGTCCGTGTTCGTGTCGTACAGCTCCCAGGTGTCGTGGGCGAACGGCGGCAGCTCGACGAACACCCATGGGGTCGAGTGGCGGGTGACCGCAGTCCAGCCCCGGTCGTAGATGCCGCGGTTGCAGAACATCTCGAAGTACTGGGTTTCGTGTCGCTCGGCCGCACCCGCGTCGTCGAAGGAGTAGCGCATGCTCACCCCCTCGATGGGCTTCTGCGCGACCCCGTGAACCGTCGTCGGCTCCGGAAGGCCAGCCGCCTCGAGCACCGTGGGAGCGACGTCGATCACGTGATGGAACTGCGTCCGGATCTCCCCCCTGGCCTTGATGCCGTTCGGCCAGTGGACGATCGTGCCGTTGCGCGTGCCGCCCCAGTGCGACGCGATCTGCTTCGTCCACTGGTAGGGCGTGTCCATCGCGTGCGCCCAGCCGACCGCGTAGTGGTTGTACGCCGCCGGAGTGCCGAACGCGTCGATCCGCGCGGCCATGAACTCGGTTGTCTCCAGCGCGCCGGCGCCGTTGAGATTCATGATCTCGTTGAAGCAGCCGTGCACGTCGCCCTCGGCGCTCGCCCCGTTGTCGCCGATGATGTAGTAGACGAGCGTGTCGTCGAGGACCCCGAGATCCTCGAGCGCGGCGACGAGGCGACCGAGGTGATGGTCGGTGTGCTCGAGGAAGCCCGCGTAGACCTCCATCTGGCGCGACAGCACGGGCTTCAGGTCGTCCGGAATGTCCTCCCAGGCGGGGATCTCTTCTGGCCGGCCGGTCAACTCCGCCTCGGGCGGGATCACGCCGAGCTCCTTCTGCCGCGCGAACGTCTCCTCGCGCAACCTGTCCCAGCCCTGGTCGAACTTGCCCTTGTACTTCGCCGACCACTCCTCAGGCACGTGATGCGGCGCATGCGTGGCCCCCGGCGCGAAGTAGGCGAAGAACGGCTTGTCTCCCATCAACGCCTTCTGTTGGCGGACCCACTTGATCGCCTTGTCGGTCATGTCCTCGGTGAAGTGGTATCCGTGCTCCGGCGTCTTCTCTGGCTCGACCGGGGTCGTCCCTTCGTAGACGGCCGGGAAGTACTGGTTGGTCTCCCCGCCGATGAAGCCGTAGAAGTACTCGAAGCCGCCGCCGCCCGAAGGCCACGAGTCGAACGGGCCGAGTGGGCTCGTCTCCCATACCGGCACCTCATGGCACTTCCCGAACTGCGCGGTTGCATAGCCGTTCAGCTTCAGAGTCTCCGCCAGCGGCGCGCACGTGTTCGGGCGGATCGAGTTGTACCCCGGCGCCGAGGTCGCGATCTCGGTGATCCCGCCCATCCCGACCGAGTGGTGATTGCGGCCCGAGAGCAGCGCCGCTCGCGTCGGCGAGCACAGCGCCGTCGTGTGAAAGCGATTGAACTTGAGCCCCTCGCCCGCAAGACGCTCGGCCGTGGGCGTCCGACAGGGGCCGCCGAACGCGCTCGAGCAGCCGAAGCCGGCATCGTCGAGCAGCACGATCAGGACATTCGGCGCGCTGGCCGGCGGCCGCAGCGGCTCGATGGGCGGGAACGTCGCAGCCGGATCCTTCGCGTCCTCGAAGACGGGGCCGTCGTACGGACGGTCCGGAATCGGCAGCACCTCACGCTCGGAGGTGGTTGGCTCAGCCACGGGGTCTCCTCTCTCGTATTCGGCGACGTCGGCTCCGACGGAGGCTAACCAGAATCAGCAGCCGCCGGTCGAGCAGACAGCTCGGGTGCGCACGAGCTAGGGAGCGCTGGGGCCAGCGTTCGGGAATGTCCCCCGAGAGCGCGTACGCACTACAGTCGGGTGTGGCCCGCGAGCGACAGGGAATCGAGCAAGTCCGCTACGTCGTTGACTGGTTCCGTGGCTTCGGCTTCCTCGTTTTGCTCGGAGTGATCGGGGTCGCTGCGATTCGCGCAGGCGGATGGCAGGGCTGGCTACTCGGTGCCGTCTTCCTGCTGCTGGTTATTGCAATGGGCGGCTGGTACTGGGTGCGGCGAGACGACCGCTACTAACATCGTCTGCCCGAGCGCTCTGTCACCTGACCGCTCGAAGGGCAAAATTGGGCAAAAGTTTGGGCGCGCAGAGAATCGCCGGAGAAGCGAAAGGCCCCGTCTCCAGGGCCTTTCTAGTAGCGGGGGCAGGATTTGAACCTGCGACCTCCGGGTTATGAGACGTCTGTTGCCAGATTAGGTGACGTTGTGATGCGGCCAGTTGACTTGCCTCATGCTCGCTGACGTCACGTCCGGTCACGTCAGGTGGGCAAAAGTTCGGGCAAAAGTCGCCGGATAATCGTCTCCCGACAACTAAGTGACGCGCGGGTTACGCGGGCCGCCTCGCTCCGGGCCGCAGCCTCGGTTTCTCAGACCGAGTGTTCGAGGACGAAGCGGATGCGGTGGGCGCGGAGATCCTCGGCCCGCTCGGGATCGCGTACGACGCCGAGACGGCCGCGGTCGTCCGCGAGACGAAGGAAGCGCTGCTCTCGGTAATGCCCAACTCGGCGCTCCTACTGGCGGAGAGGCGACTCTCGGAGGAGGCGGTCAGGCCGTACGCGCGCCGATGGCTGCTCGAGCCCGACGAGTTCGTCGACAAGCAGGTCGAGTCCCTCCTGACCGCGTCGTGGCGCCCATACCTGCTCTGCTACCCGGTCGGCCTCGCGCTGTGCCGGCGCTTCGTCGCAGGCGATCCGGCTCGGTTCAAGCGGCTCCTCTGCGAGCAGCTGACGACAAAGGACCTCCGTCAGTCGTCTTAGTCGGCCGCGACGGCCATCTAGGCGTCGGAGCTCCAGCGGCGTAGCCTCGGCGCTGGACGTCCAGCCGGCGGGTCGACAGGGGCGATAGATACCGCATTTCGGGTCGATTCCCTGCGATTCAGGCACAACAGCTCGGTTTGTGCCCATTCATTGAGGGAGCGCAGCGAAGAGCAATTCGTGGCGGTGCGTGGTCGTACGACAGGCGCTTTTTGGCGAGTTAGGCGAAAGTCAGTCGAGCACATGGATCGTGAAAGCGACCGCGAACCCGAGGGTCGTCACGACTCCGACCAGCTTGCCTCCATGTTCGAACGCCTCGGGCATCATCGTGTCAGCGAGCATGGTCAGGATCGCGCCGGCTGCGAAGGTGAGAACGAAGGCGACGGTGTCCGGTGAGGAGTTCTGGAAGAGGCCGTAGCCGGCGAGCGAGGCGAGTCCGGAGACCAACGCGATCGCGATCCACATCCACAGAATCCGCGACTTCTTCCAGCCGCTGGAGACGAGCCCTGCGGTCGAGGAGATCGACTCGGGCAGGTTGGAGATGAAGACCGCGGCCAGGTAGGCGGCGCCCACTGCCCCGCCCTCGAGGATCGTCAAGCCGATCACCATCGACTCGGGAATCCCGTCGAGCACCGTGCCGAGCACGATCGAGAGCGGGGAACCGCTTTCCTGGCCCCCGTCGGCGTCCTTGCGTTGACTGCCGCCGTAACGGTCGATCAACCCATCACCGAAGAAGAAGACTGCGCAGCCCGCGAAGAGACCGGCGATGGCCCAGCCGCTACCGGTTGACTTGTCCGCAGCCTCCTGGACGAGGTCGAACGCAACCGCGCTGATCAGCACGCCCGCGCCGAAGGCCATGATCAGCCCGATCGTCCGCAGCTTGATGCTGAACACGAGCGCGACGACGGAGCCGATCACAAGCGACGACGCCGCGAGAGCTCCCCAGCCGAAGGATGCTGCCATCTAGCGCGTTGCCTCGGTGGTCAATCCACGACCTCGATCTCGCTCGGACGCCAGCTCTTGTCGAAGTACGACTGGAGCGGGCTGTAGCAGCGCAGAATCGGGAAGAAGCCCTTGTCGGGGTCCGTCTGGATCCAGTTGCCCTCCGGGGTATCCGCGGGCCGCTCCGGGCCGAACACGATGGTCGTCGAGCCGTCGTCCTCCGCGGTCGCCGCGGGACTCGGGTATGACTGGCTTCCCGCCCGCGGGAAGCGCTGCGGCGTCTGCAGCATCGACCGCGTCTCGTTGTCGTAGAGGGTGAGTGACCAGAAGCGGGCCGCCGGGATGTCGGGCGGCAGCGTCACCCGATAGCTCTTGGCGCCGTCGAGGGGGTCGCCTTCGCTGTCCTTGAAGGCGACGACGTACTGCGACCCGACTCCGGTGAGCCGCATGCACATCGCGGGCGTGATCCCGGTGTAGGCGTAGAAGAACGAGGTCCGGGCGTTCAGCGTCCGGGCGCCGGTCCTCGGCAGCGGCTCGATTCCCTCCTTGGTGACGAGCGGAGGCGGAGTCTCGAAGTTGTATCCGCCGACCCAGAGCGGCAATCCCCACGCCGATCCGTCGTCGTAATACCCGAACCCCTCAGATTCCCGCGCGTCGAAGACGAGGGCCCGGGAGGTCGCGCTGCCGACGGCAGCCGCATCCTCGAGGATTCCCCGCATCCGCTTGTCCGGATTGAACGGCTTGCCCTTGACGATCCCGATCGCAGCCAGGTCCCCCATCAGCTCGATGTTGGTGTTGCTGTCCGCGGGCTCGTCCTGGACCAGCTCGTTCAGCAGCTCGAAGAAGCCGAAGTCGCTCGGTGGAATCGTGTTGAACGCGAGCCCGCTCCCCTCGACGAACTTCGTCTCGGGAATGTCCGCCGGCTGATCGGGGTGCAGGTGGCCCTCGAGCAGCGTCCCGATACTCGTCCCAAAGCCGCCCTGGGCATAGGGGTAGAGCTTGAGCGTGCTCTTAATCACCTCGACGGTCGGAGCGGGATCCATGCCCGGGTTCTCGTTGATGAACGAGCGGCCAAGCAGGATCGCCCTCATCGTGCGCGAGTGCCGGACGTGGAGGCCGCTGTCGGGCAGGGAGCCTTCGTAGCCCGGCGGGACGAGCAGATAACGGCCGCCCTCGCCGCGATCCGGCCCCGGGAGACCGAAGTCGACGATCCACTGAAACCACATGTCGTCGAACAGCGCGAGCGCCTTCGGAGGCGTCTCGACCACCATCGGTCCCGAGCTGAGATCGACGAAGCCGATGAAGTAGACCGTGTCGGCGTTCGCGGTCAGGAACAACGAGTTCGAGTCCATCAACTCCGAGAAGATCAGGATCGCGTTGTCCTCCGCTCCCGCCTCGTGGAGGCCCTTGCGCAGCGCCTGCGTCGACGCTCCAGGAAAGCCGTTGAGGAACGCGTTCAGGGCGTGCGTGAAGTCGAGGTGGTCGTACACGGTCTCGGTCGTCTCGCGCGTCGGAACGCCGTCGACGAGTTCGAGCGCTCCAAGCCTTGTCTCGAGCCGGTCGGGCGTCGAGATCGAATGAAGTGTCTCGCTGGAAACACTCATCTGTCCACCTCCGTTGGGTTGCGGCGCGCGACGCTCGGCCGAGCGCGATCTAGGGGTCTTAGTCCTGGGTGTCGAGTATCTGGATGTCGCACCGCGTCCTCCTCATACCGATGGCATGAAATTGCGTCACGCCTGAGCACCCTCGGAGCGGGCGAATGCCTGCACCGCGGCGTGCACTGTCGGGTAGAAGTGCTCGGGTCCGATCGTCTCGGTCAGGCCGGAAAGCTTGAACTGCTCCTGCATGCGTGTTCTGAGCCTGGCGACGACGAGCGTGATCTCGTCACGCCGGAGGTCCTTCGTCAGATCCTCGAGCGCCTCGAGCCCTGTCGAGTCGGCATGCGTGACCGCCTCTGCGTCGAAGACGAGCCATGACACGGGCGTCCGCGCCCCACGGATCGCCTCGCGCACACGCCCCTTGAAGTAGCGGGCGTTGGCGAAGAAGAGCCGGTCGTCGAGCCTGTAGACGACGACGCCGGGCGTCACGGTCGCGGAGCGGTGGAGGGCGACGTCG